>Ga0187850_10000662_pt1 | contig 43232 bp, 43 predicted proteins | sample June2016WEW_4_15_FD_132436 | JGI IMG/M metagenome (GOLD analysis project Ga0187850, IMG submission 132436) | Peatland microbial communities from SPRUCE experiment site at the Marcell Experimental Forest, Minnesota, USA - June2016WEW_4_150 | ecosystem: Environmental > Terrestrial > Soil >...
AGTTTCTTGAGGGTTTTCTCGATGATCTTAGCGAACCATCGAACCAGCTCTTCCTCGATGTCGTAGACATCAGCTACTGGGTTCCCCATACCCGGCTTTGTGAGTTTTCCGTCGGCATCTACGCTTCCTGAAGCGTCCGCTATGTGGATGAGTGCGTCTGCTTGGGATGCGACGCTTAGGAACTGAGTGCCGAGGCCTTTGCCCATCCATGACCCTTTGATTAAGCCCGGGAGGTCGATGAGCTGTATGGGAATGAAACGAGCGCCGTCTATACAGGAGGAGTTCTTGGGGTTGTCTTTCACGCCCAGCTCCTTACAGACGCAGATCGTCTTGACGTATGCTTGGCCGACGTTTGGTCGCTTGGTAGTGAAGGGGTAAGTTGACACGGGAGCGCTGAGTAAAGTTGCGGCGTTGAAGAATGTCGTCTTACCTGCGTTCGTTTTCCCGATGAGCCCAATCTTGAGCATGAACGGTCGATTAGATTCTAGCTTCGCTCTATTACTACTTGACGGGACTCAGCTGGAATCAGCCAAAATCCATATAGCAACTGCCCATGCGTGACTGGCTGGGGCCGCCCTGTCGGTTCCGATGTGGGGCCGTAGACACAGTGACCGCTTGGGAGTGACGGGCTCTAGCCAGGGATGACGACAGGGACACGTTCCCGCCAAGGGCTCCAGAAGACCAAACCTTAACGGGTTTGCGGACCTGATGGGATGACGAACTTCAGGAGCGAAGAAACCCGTAGACATGACGGTATGGCGGAAGTCGAGGGTTCAAAATGGTTCAACCCCGAACCATGAGAATCCCTTCGGCCCCACCACGACTACGCAGTGGGTCTCAGCAAAATTAACATCCAAAACCCATACAACAGGCCCTCTAGGCTGTAGGGAGGGTGCCTAATGGTTCCAGATCAGGCAAAGGCGCCGGCTATGAAAGCTCTGAAGCTCCCGCCCCGCGCACCCTCGCTTCACGTCAAACCCACCTTCATGCAGAAATCAAAATACAGGCACCTTCTGGACGACCCCAACGTTTACCGATGGTTCCGGAAACTCCTACGGCGCAGCCCAGCGTCAGCTGGGAAACACCTCAGCAGACTAGGCTGGCTCTGTAAACACTTCGACACCACCCCGAAGGAACTAGCCAAGCTAAGCAAGCGGAAGGCGGAGGATTGGACCGAGGACATGATCAGCCTCCTCGAAGACGAGGGCAAACGGAGCAGCTACATCAGCAACCTCTTCAAGACCGCGAAAAGCTGGTTCAAACACAACCGGAAGCACATCGAGGTCGAGTATAAGCTGTCCCCCGAAACTGGACTCTACGCCACAGAGAAGCCACCCACAAACGACGAGCTTCGCAGAATCCTCGATGCTGCAGACATCAGGCAAAAAGTCGCCATCAGCCTCATGGCTTTTTCAGGCTTCCGAGATCACACACTCGGCGACCATACCGGCGTCGACGGCCTCAAAATCAGCGACATCCCCGAAATGAAAATCGCAAACGGCACCGTCCAGTTCAATGCCATCCCAACCTTCGTAATCTGCCGGGCCACGATAAGCAAGAGCCGCTACGAGTACCGCAGCCTCCTCAACGAAGAGGGCTGCGAATACCTACGAACCTACCTCACCTGGCGAATGCAAACAAAGGAAAAGGACACGAAGCAGATTGTCGAAGGAAAAAGAAAGACTGTGCGAGTGAAGGTACCCGGCGAAACTCTCACACCAGACAGCCCCATCATAACCCCCACGCGACTGAGCGTGGGCACACACATCCACACCACAAACATCAACGGCATAATCAAAAAGGCAATACTGAAAGCGGGCTATGACTGGCGCCGATCATGCCGTTATCGACTGCCATTTGGGTGTACTCTGCCAATCTTCCTATGTGATTGCAATTGAAAATTCCAACCGCCCCCACTCCGGTCCTCCTAGCCTTGTCGATTGCGACTTCCATCGCCTTTGAACAAGTCATTTGACCGAAGCCCCAATTTCCATCAATAAGCGCAGTAGAGGGGCCGTCCATTCTAACCTCGATCTTTGCCCGTGTCTTGATAGTGCCGCTTCGAACACCTTGAAGGTAAACGAACAGGTTTGGAACAACGCCGTGCGAATCAACTCCTGCCAAATTCGCGTTAACAAGAAACCTAGTGACGATTTCCGCTTCTTCGTCGGAAGCGCCTGCAGCCTTCAGAAGATTCTGTGAAATGAGCGCTAGTTGCGTGCCTGTGATGACGGGCAAGAATAACTACTCTTTGATGTGCTAGGAAAGGAATAGCGACTTAAAGCATACCGCTTCTTATAGAAGTTGCCAAGGATTTCTCTTTACACAAATGCCCAGGAAGAAGGAGCTAACGCTGTGTTAGTGACTTGTTCATCAATATCGCCATGCGTGGATTCAGCTAGGTCTCTGGTATCTATACCAGTAATGAAGATTGATGATCCTATGACAGATCTAGCAGTCGAGAAAGCTTCCAAAATCGGCATAGTTGCCACCTTGCCTACAACCCTAGAACCTACGAAGTACCTTTTGAGCACGAAAGCGCAAGCTAGGAGTAAGGAAATCACTCTGAAAACGGAGTTGTGCGAAGGAGCGTTCGAAGCTCTGTCTCGCAAGGACACTACAACGCATGACAAATTGGTTTTGGAGGGGATAAGGAAAACCGCAACGAATGTCGAATTGATAGTTTTGGCCTCAATGGCTCGTTTGGTTCCACAATTGGGGAACGAAATCAGCATCCCCATCCTTTCCAGTATACCATCCGGTGTCGAACAAGCAAAGGCTGCACTGGGAATCTAGATGTTATTACAGGCTTTGCACGAATCTTGAGGACCAATGCCAAGATACACATGTCTGTCAATGGGCGAGGTGTCTGCCGCACGACAATCATGAAATTTCGAGAGACAATAACGGTGAAGTGGAGAAGTGAGTGAAGATAACAGATGTTGCGCAAGTAACAAGGCCCTATCGCATTTGTGTCATGCGAGGAGACGGAATCGGACCGGAAATTATGGACGCAGCCCTACTCGTCCTCAATTCTATCTCGAAGGTATTCGGCCTAAAATTCAGTTACGTTGAGGTTCCCGCAGGTGATGCCGCTTTGCGCGATTATGGCGACGCCCTTCCGCAGAAAAGCATCGAAGCGTTCGCTTCGAGCGATGCATGCCTCAAAGGACCTGTTGGAGAAACCATCATGGACCTGAACAACAAGCTCCGTTTCGGTTTCGACCTCTATGCGAACCTGAGGCCAGCCAAATCCTACCCCGGCATCTGTCCACCCGCGCTTAAGCCGGATATCGACCTTGTTGTAATACGGGAGAACTCTGAGGGATTCTACAGAGCTCTCGAAGCTGAAGTCGAGCCGGGGATCTGGACGAATACTGGTGTATTTACTGAGAAAGCAGCCAGGCGTATCGCTGAGCTCTCTTTTCGGCTTTCGAGGTCACGACGTAGAAAATCGGAACAGGAAAAAGCTCGAAAAGTGACGTTGGCTACCAAGACAAATATTTTCCGCAACACTCATGGAATGTACTTGAGAATATTCACGGAGCTCGCAGAGTCATACCATGATATAGGTTTCGAACATTACTATGCTGACGCATTATGTGCTGCGCTCGTACGCCAGCCCGAGAAATTCGACATAATCACGTCGGAGAACCTGTTAGCCGATTTGTTAAGCGACCTTGCTGGTCAGGTGGCCGGAGGATTGGGGATGACCCCGGGGACGAATATCAACTATGAAACGAAACATGCCTACTTCGAGCCCACTCATGGAAGCGCCCCAGACATAGCAGGGACCGGCGTTGCCAACCCAATAGGGCAAATCAGGTCAGCAGCGCTCATGCTCGAGTACCTTGGATTCGTTCATGAGGATGACAGGGCGGTGCGCGCTGCCGAGGCGGTGGAGTCTGCCATTGAATCCCTGCTGAACTCGCATGATCGTTCTAAGTTTCCCCGAGAACTCGGCGGAGAAGCCAACACAAGAGCTGTGGCAAGGTCGGTTGCGGCTCTAATATCGTCATCAAAGTGATGGAGTAAGCTTCGTCAATCTTGTTAGCCAGAACATCAACAGCATGCGACGTATGTTAAACGGGCTAGAAATCTTCGTGGCCAATCCACGAGTAGATCAGAGCGATTGTGTCGCCTTCACGAAGTTTGGCGTCCAAATCGCCAACGAATTGGAATGACCTCCCATTCGCCAAGACTCGAGCATGCGGACTCACTTCGCCGCTCTCTGTGAGGATAATGTCAGCGATGCGATAGGAGGCCACGATTTCCTTCAGCATCCTTCAACCTGCTCTCGACGAAATCCACGCAGCCTGTACCTTTAGCGATGCTTTGCCATGGCACGCTTCAGGTTCGCACGCGCGTGTTCATCCTCTTCAAGTATTGATAGGATGCGCGATGTTCCGTTGAAGACTTGGGCGAAGGCGTACTTGCGAGAGGGTAGCAGGTTGCGCGCGACGATTCTTGAGGGGGAGCCTGAGAGTGTGCCTAGTTGCTGGTTGCCTTTGCTAGGCGCCAGACACTGGCGAGGCCTTTCAGTTTTATCTGTTCATCGGTCTTCTCTTTAACATTAATCGGAAAAAATCGGTTATCAAATGGCATCTTGTCATAACCGAGTTTTACTTTCCACCCCTGTTTTGGATTGACACGAAGGACAAGCCAATGAGGTTCGGATGTGGAGCTTACTTAGCCTAGAGAATATCAGATTTCTGGAAGACGACCGCTTGGCAAGCTCTTCTCGCCTGTCGACAAGTGGCGTGACCCAACGCGGTTCCTTGAAGGGGCTAGAGGTTGGCGAAGGAGCTGCGCTCGTTTTAGAAATCAACTCCTGTCCTCGTCACCGCTATTCATTTGAGGAACTAACATAGGGACTCTCCAACCAATCCGATGACAGACCAGCCCACCAGAACCATATTACGCAAGGCCTAGAGCATCTAGAAGTCTACCCCACTCTTCAATTCACTTTCGTGGAGAACCGGGTCTTTCTGTGAAGGCGTGAGGCTGTACTGACTCGGGGATGATTAAGGAGGCTACTCATACCGCCAAGCGAGGCTATATCTATAGAAAAGACACGAAGACAGAACCCGAACCACCATCGCAAACCACTACCGTACCACTACTAACCAACAAACACTAACCGTTGCAGCCATCGACCCCTGCACAACCAAAAACAGCAAACCAACCGTATACATATAATTGGGGGCGACGTTTACACCTGTTTTCCAGCACTACAATTCTGCCGTCAGTGATCGTCTTTTCTTGGTTAATCTGGTCATCCGTCCACCCTGCTTCGTATAGCTTCGGCAGAACGTACTTCCTACAAGTGTCCGCTTCCGTTATGGGCGTTCTTACCCACACCCGTCGGCGATTCTGTCCATCAGCACTTATGAGGTCTTATGGCTAATTTACTTTACAGTCGCTACGGCCGAAATGGCAATAGAATACGTGCCGATTGAACGCCTATTTCTCTTCAGATCTACCCACGATCCGAGAACCTGCATCACTGACATGAACCCTGTGAACAAACTCTAACTTGAGATTCAAGTCGGACAGCAATTCAGTCAACTTAGATGTCAGCACCCCGACTTCGTTAAGCAACCAGACTAACTCATCAGGTTTCGAATCGGGACCGCTCTGAACATGTGGGATTGAGAATTTCCTTTGGCAGTCATTGCATCTGAATCGTCTTGCAATCCCTCGTGCATTGTATCTAAGTCCGCATCTGGACTATCAGCTGGACCGGGATATGTTTTATTCCAGGGAACCTATAGCTTTCTCCACTTCCACAAGGATCTCGCATGATTTCACGAGTTCCTTCATCTTGTTGTGATCGGGATAGAGCGGGCGGTCGATATCGAGATACTTGACGTGTTTACGGATCACATTATGAGCTATTTGTGTTCCCTTTCCGAATTCATATGGTGGTTCATGTTTTCTACGTAAGTCAAGGGCTTGAGCAGCAGCCATGAATTCAATTCCCAAAATACCATAAGCATTGTCGAGAATCTGAAAATTCTTCAGGGCGGTGTTCATGCCCATGGAAACAAAGTCCTCCTGGTCAGCAGCAGCCGGGATTGACTGCATAGAAGCCGGCATACAGAGGATTCGCTGCTCTGCGATCTGCATATCAGCGGTATATTGGCTTAGCATTAGCCCGGAAAACATGCCGGCGCCCTTAATCAGAAAGGGCGGAAGCCCCACACTTAGTGCCGGGTTATTCAGGCGGTTCATGCGGCGTTCAGAAAGTACGCATACCATCGTTACCGCAACCCCTACCATATCCATAGGCAAGGCAACGGGCGAGCCTTGGAAATTGGCGCCTGAGAGTACGAGGTTTTCATCCGGGAAGAAAATGGGGTTATCTCCCACGCCGTTGAGTTCGGTCTCTACCTGTACTCGGGCGAAGGCAAGTGCATCATGTGCTGTCCCAATCACCTGCGGTGTGGAGCGCATCGAATAAGCATCTTGAACTTTCACTTTTAAGTGGCCTTCAGATAGGTCACCGCCGGCTGTTATCTTACGGATTGATTTTGCACTGCGGACGCCACCGGGGAAACCGCGCACCTCAAGAATTTGGTGATGATACGGTTTAAGGTTGGCTTTCAGCGCCTCCAGCGACATCGCACAAGCTATTTCAGCCTGTTTGAGCCAGTTGTTGGTGTCATATATCATCAGGGCTGACATGGCGGTAAGTACATTGGAACCATTAATAGCAGCCAGGCCGTCGCGCGCTTCCAGTCCGGGAATGGGGATACCTGCGCGTTCCATCGCCACGTGGCCTTCCAAAAATTCACCCTTGTAATAGGCGTGCCCTTCACCCATCAAAAGTAAAGCAATCTGCGCCATAGGTGCTAAATCACCGCTAGCGCCTACAGATCCTTTCGTGCACACGTACGGCGTAACATCCTTGTTCAACATATCCACCAAAGTCTGGGTAATCGCTAGGCGGCAACCGGAATTTCCGTGTGCATGCACATTGATGCGCCCGAGCATGGCACCACGTACCCAGTCTATGGGCATGGGGTCGCCCATACCTGCAGCATGATTGTAAATCAAATATTTCTGAAAATCTCTTACTTGATCATCGTTTAGCACTATCTCCGATAATTCGCCTATGCCGGTATTAACACCGTACATGATCTCATGAGCTTCAACTTTCTTCTCAAGCATGGCGCGGCATGAATTGATCTTTTTAATGGAATCAGGATGCAGTTCCACTTTTTCGCCATGACGTGCAACGCGTACAACATCTTCAATAGTCAATCCTGAACCGTGTATTACCAGTGTCATATTACATCTCCCGATTTCCTTATTTCCTTCACCATTTGACCAGCACTCATGATTCTCGTGTATTATGAGTACCTGTCAGGTGCGGGTTTCGTAATTTGAACCGTCATTTTAGTGTGCGGGTAGGCTGGTGCGGACAACGGAATTTGAACCGTGCCCTGTCACCCGCTAGATTGCCAACTCGCTAAAGTTCCACGAAAAACGCGACATAAACACTTGGACTAAACCGAGCCATTTCTGGTGAATCGGCGAACAATGCTTGGCCGCAATTCCCACAGAAAGCTGCTGTTGCAGCCACGGCATGATGACAGAATCTGCAATACCTACCTTGTTCCTCTGTGCGGGACAGTTCAGTATGACATCTCGCACAATAGTATCGAGTACTGAAGAACCCACTCTTCGCTTCTGCACAGTTAACGCAAACCTTGAACGAAGCCGAGCTTGTTCGAGGCAAGAATCTTTGAGAATAAAAGCATGATATGTTTGCTTTTGTTGGGTGCAGTGTATTGGAGCTGCGGAGAGGAATTTGTAGATGCATTGTAGTTTTGTCTTGTCGTAAGCGTGATTGTCAGAATAAATTGAATAGCAACATTTCATGCAATGATGAAGATCCGCGTTTGAATAGTCGAGTGGGTTTAGCTCTCGTCTGCCTATTGATTGTTGTCAGCGCGGTCGTTGCGACTTCACTTCTCTCTTTCCGACCTGCGTCGCTTCCCAACATCAATTTGACTCGTAATCAAATCCGTATGAAGAGCAGAGAGGTTGTTAACCTGCATGTGACTGTGCTCGACAGCAGTGAGAGGACGGTCGCTTGGGCAGGGGTCAATGTTACCTACGGGGCTACGAGATCGGGGCTACGAGATCATGCACGGACGCATTATAGGACCCAAAGCAGAAACAACCGCTTGAGTCTAGGAAAGTGAGCAGTCTTCTAATGTGATCGGTTTGATTTTTCCATTTCCGTAACCAGATTATAATAGTATTGCCAGAGCTTGGAGGTAACTCTCTTATCGTCATCACAGTTATGCTATGATCTCTCCTCCCAATCATTCGTTCAATCTGTATCTTCAGGTCGAGGGTTGGAACGATTATCAAGACTGCGTAGTAGTAGGTGATGGCTCGGTGGAGCATGTTATCTGTCTCGGTTTGGGACTGATTCCTGGACCCCCACCTTTGTTTCCGACCACTCTCCACTTCCAGGGCTGCGAGTTTCACATCTAAATACGTCACTTGAATGTCGGGTCCGAGGGGAAGCGTTGAGCACAGGTTATGGTAAACCCCGCCACCAAGTTCTGCACGGACGAAATCTCTTACCTCTACGGTGAGAGCCCTATGGTACAATAATCCAGCTTGAGGAGCGATTTGGGGCACGGTTGAGGAGTAATAGGTCGCCAAGCCACCACGAGGCTTCGGAACCTGAACGGATTCCGCTAATCCTCTACTGACCAGTTTACCCAAGTGATACTAGTTCGGAGACGTATCCCCAGCATTGTTGCCACATGCTCCGGCCTGAAAGCGTTCGGTGGCTCCCCGATCAGTGAAGAGACTGCCAGCTTGACCGCCTCCTTATCTCCGCGCGACCGATCAGAACGTATGCAACTCTTAAGAAAATCAACTATCTCCTGAGGCACATCTGGCGAGTGCACCCTAGGTGAGTCAGGATAGGTTTGCCTATACCACTCTCGCAGCTAATCTATGATGTGATGGTGCTTGAATAACGTCGAAGAGAAGGTTCTGGACATTATAGAGAAACGTCGGCCCCAGCTTGTTTCTCTGACTCAGAGTCTGATCCGAGAGAGAAGCGTGAACCCGCCTGGAGATGAGACCGGTGTCGCCGCGGTCCTTGAAAAGGAGCTGAGCTCATATGGAATGACTGTCGAAGAGTGCGTGGCGGCCCCGAAAAGAGTTAATTTGATTTCTGTTCTCAAGGGTTCTGAAAATCGACATGCTTTCCTATTCAACGGCCACATGGATACCGTATCGGAAGGCGACCATTCCAAGTGGACAGAAGAGCCATTTGAGGGTGTTGTCAAAGGCGACCTGATTTTTGGAAGAGGCGCAGCCGATATGAAGGGGGCTCTAGCTGCGATAACGGTCGGTCTTGGAGGATTGGTTCATGCAGGAGTGACTCTGCATGGTGATGTTATCTTTCACGCCGTCGCCGATGAAGAGGTAGATTCAATCTACGGTACAAGATTCCTAGTTGGCAAAGGTTTAGCGCGAGCTGACATGGGCATCGTCGCCGAGGGATCCGTAAATGGGAATAAGATAACGATTAGACCCGCGATTCGCGGAAATTGTTGGATCAGGCTAAAGACTTACGGGAAAGCTGCGCATGCGAGCAATCCCAAACATGGCATTAATGCCGTTTTGAAAATGAGCAAACTACTGCTCGCCCTCCATGATTTGCAGTTTGAGGCTGATATTCATCCAGTTCTCCCTCCTGCAACGATATCTCCGGGAACGGTGATCAAGGGCGGGGCTTCTACAAACGTCATTCCAGATTTGTGTGAATCCGAAGTAGACGTAAGGCTCACCCCGGGTATGACTAAAGAATACGTCATCGGGAGATTTGAGAATGTCATGAAAACAATCGCAGCCAGCGATCCGGAATTCAGAGCAACACTGGAAGTTTTCGCCTATGTACCACCTGCCGAATTGACTGCCACAAGTTCAGTTTTGTCTATAGCGAAAAAAGCGGCGCAAGTCGTCGTAGGATATGAACCAGCATTCTCAGGCGGATTTGGGACGAATGACAGCGTACACTTGATCCACACTGCACGAGTGCCAGTAATTCCTGGTTTCGGACCTGCTGATTCAGAGCTAGGAAACGCTCATGCACCAGACGAGAACGTAAGCGTGTCCAATCTCATGAGTTTCGCGAAAATATATGCGCTCAGCGTATTGTATGCCCTCGGATATGAGGCGCGAAGATAGAAACTCGACGCCAGATTGGTGTGATTGGAGCCCTTCGAGCTATGCGTAAATTGGATATGATGTATGCTCCAGCCCAGGTGGCAGCCAGGAGATTTACATAATATCGGATTCAGTGTCCTGAGATAGCCTATCCAATCCCAGTGGTCGGCATATTTTTGCGAGATGGGTCTCAAGTTCGATGAGTCCAGGATACAGAAACGCTCTCAACCGCGGACTATTGAGATCTGAGACCGCAAGAAGACCTGCTGCCTTTCCCGAGAGCGACGTGACGATGACTGCTTGCCTCCCTGTTAGCGCATTCAAAAGATCGCTCAGGTTGATCTGCATGGGTATCTTGATTGTATCGATAGCCTGATTTTTCGCGGAGAGCGGCTCATAAATGTCCAGCAATCGTCTGAGCTCATTCACGTCGATTGTGCCTAACACTTTCTCTCCATTTTCAAGGACTGGCGCTTGATCGAAACGCCTTCGCACGAGTTCATCAACATCATCGCGTTTCACTCGACCCAAACTAACCCTAATGCAACGATGGATTGGAACCAACATTCCGTATAAATTAATCGACCTCTTCAGCATTTTCAGGTCTCTCTCAACGTTGTTCAAACTCTGCATATAGTAGTTGTTGATGAGCGGTAGCTGTCCAACAGCCCACCATCGAGGCCTTTTCCATACGGCAGAAAATAGAAGTCTTGATAGCGTGGAGTTTGATTGAATCTTGCAAATGTATTCACAGACTAGGTCGGTTGTGTCGAGCAACATCTTGAGTTTCTCGGTCGTTACTTCGGTGCTTGAGTACAAGTTCTGGACTGAAGGGCTCTACAGAATCTCTTCTTTGCTCAGTATTGGGCGCAAGTGGTACACAAGTCTTTGAGGAGCCTCATTATCGGTTTCGGTTTGCGCTCTGTCGAGAGTGCGTAAGTTGCGGCTACTGAGTAAGCTTTACGCATGTCTTCGGGGCTGTGGTCACAGGTTGGGGCATGTGGACCGTACTTCTTGGTCTCACCCATGAATTCGATGCAATGCTCGCAGGCGCCCTCGGATCTCATCCGTTCTGTGAAGTATCTTCTTAGTCTCATCTCGCATTCTTTCTCGCTCCAGCACCCCCCTGTAACCGAGGATTAGAATATCGACTACTTGCATCAATCGGCCGTTTCGGCTCGGATGAAAACTCGATCTTTAGCGGCAACTCGAAGAGGCGCCTAGAAAGGGTAACAGTATATGGTCTCGGATCGTATTTGAGTCGCACGCGTTTTCAGCGACAACTCAGAGACAGCACAACCTAACGTCATATTCAGCACTCTCATTCACCTTTTTCAATTGCGGCAGCAACGCATTCCTCAACGTTTCCAACATTCACGTTGGCGAATTTCTTACAGTAGGCACATTTCGGAGAATCGGCCATCCCAGTCTTTTCTATCACATTATTGAAACAAAACATGTCGATGCAGGTGTCTGTTATGACATGGGCCTGCGTCTTCAAGTATTCATACATGGCCAGCTCCTTCCGCTATGGTCTTGGTGGTTGCTGAAGTATTGATCCAGAAGCAAATGTTGGGGCGAAATATTATCACCGCCACAGATTCGACAGAGACCCGGTCAGGAGACTGACTCTTGAACTGTGCCGGCATTCCCGGATGCTGGCAGCCTCTGCGCCTCGTTCACAACCGCCTCGAACCTGTCCAATCCTTTCTTTAGATTTTCCATGGAAGTCGCATATGAAATTCGAAGATGGCCTTCTCCTTGTTTTCCGAACGCGCTCCCAGGAACTGTCGACACCTTGCCTTTCTCCAACAGATGCATACAGAAATCTAATGAGTTCATGCCGAGCTTTTGGATGTTGGGAAAGGCGTAAAAAGCGCCCTTGGGTTCTCGACAAGAAATGTTACGGATCTCTTTGAGACGTGCGAGAACGAACTTTCTTCGCCGATCATACTCCGCGGCCATTTTCGTTACGTGATCCTGCGGCCCTCGAAGGGCTGCGATTCCGGCTACTTGGGCGATCGAGTTCGCGCACGTGTTAGCATACAGGTTCAGTTTGGCCATTTCGGCCACAACATCTGCGGATGCAATTGCGTATCCGAGGCGCCATCCTGTCATTGCATAAGTCTTCGAGAATGCATTTACTGTAACTGTTCGATCTCTCATGCCGCTTATAGCACCAAAACTCTGGTGACGCATTCCGTCATAAACTAATTTCTCGTAGACTTCGTCCGAGATCACAATCAAGTTGTGTTGCTCCACTAGGCTCGCTATCTCTTCCATCGTAGAGGCACTGGTTACTGAACCGGTTGGATTACTAGGCGAGTTAAGCAGCAGAATCTTGGTCTTCGGGGTGATCAGCGTTCTAATGACATCTGGATCGGGTACGAAGCCATCCTCCTCGCGCATGGGGTAATGAACTATGGTGGCGTCTGCCAAGCGCGCACAAGGTTCGTAGTGGGGCCACGAAGGGTCAGGCAGAAGCACCTCGTCACCGGGATTTGCCAAGGCAAGAAGAGCGAGGTTTATGGCGCAACAGGCCCCCGCTGTAACAATTATCTCGGTGTCCGGGTCTGCGGTTACCCCGTTATCAATCTCAAGCTTTTTCGCCAACTCGGTTCGTAGTTCGAGCAGCCCTTGGCTTGAGGTGTAGTGAGTGAATCCTTTGTCGAGTGCGGTCTTTGCCGCCTCATTGATGTGACTAGGTGTATCAAAGTCAGGCTCGCCGGGTTTCATAACGGCATTGAATTGTGGGAATCGGGTGTTTTTTATAGGCTTAGATTCAGAAGGTTGTGCTTGCACCTAAGGCGATGTGAACGCAATGAGTCCAGTGTCGATGAGGGTTGCAATGTATGATGGTCGAGGAGGCCTTCAGGTGCAGGCTGGTTCAGTGCCCGAATTAGTGCCCGGTGGCGCATTGCTCAGAATAAGGGCCTGCGGCATAGCGATCTCCGATCTGAGGGCATACAAAGCTAAACGCACTGAAAGATTGCTCCACAAACTTGCCGGCGAGATTGTTCGCGTTGCTCCAGAAGTCAGTAGCATTGGAGTGGGAGATCGCGTCTACATTAATACCTACTATCATTGCGGAAATTGCTTGGCGTGCAACCGCGGATTTTCCAATCTATGTGAAAAACGGACGTACTTTTATGATGGCAAACAGGCTCTTTCAGAGTATGCGCTTTTGCCTCCGGAGTTCCTGCGATCAGGAGGTGCAACGCGGGTCGCAGGAGACGTGTCATTTGAGGACGCGACGCAAGTGGGGCCGTTGTCGAACTGCCTGAACACGCTTCGGGCAGTAGAATTCGCCCCCGGAGACAGTGCAGTTGTCTTGGGCGCCGGTCCAATGGGCCTGCTACATGTCTCTTTGTTGAAGATGTCTGGCGCGAGCAAAATAATCGTTTGCGATGTGGACGAATTCAGGCTAGGGATATCAAGAGAGTTCGGAGCCGATTATTCGGTAAATTCCGAGTCAACGGACGCCGCCGCCGAAGTGCAGAGACTAACAGGCGGAGGAGCCGATGTTGTCATCGTCGCGACTGGCAAACCTGCGGCTATGCTGGACTCCCTGAAGATGGCGAGAAGTCGAGGGAGGATTGATTTCTTCGGCGGGGTAGCGCTGGAAGCTGGCGATACGAACCTGAAAGTTGATCCCAATCCTATTCACTATAAAGAGTTGAAGATCGTGGGAACTTATGCTTCTCTCTTGGATGATTACCGTGTGGCGGCCGAGCTAATAAATTCAAAGCGACTTTCGCCATCACGACTGGATACTCATCACTTCGATTTCGATCACATTCACGGTGCCCTTGCGGTTGTTGACGATCCGAAAGCGCTTCGCGTCATGATAACCCTCTAAAAACAGGCCTCCCAATGGTCCATGCAAAGAGGGGCATTATGTGTTTAAATTCGGAATTCAAATTCGGCCAAATAAAGCCGTGCCAGAATTTGTTGACCACGTAAAGCTTGCCGAAGAAGAAGGATTTGATTATGCGTGGATTGCGGATGTCGGATTGCACCGTGAAACCTTCATAATGTGCGCGTTAGCGTCACATTCAACAACCAAAATAAGAATCGGCCCTGGCGTAGCGAACCCTTACACGCGACATCCAGGAGTACTTGCTGCAGAAGTAGCAACGCTCCAAGAAATATCTCATGGCAGATCTTTCTTGGGGCTCGGGGTGGGAGGCTATAGCGCTCTCCGCCAACTTGGAATCGCCACATGGAACAGACCAGCAAGAACCCTAAGGGAAGCGGTCGTGATCTCCAGAAGGCTGCTAGACGGCGAGAAAGTCACATACTCTGGGTCGATTTTCAGGATCACCAATGCACAAATCGATTTCGGCTCTCGTCAACGGATACCGATCTACTTGGGAGTGATGCTTGGAAAGAAAAGCTTGACTCTGGCTGGCGAACTCTGCGATGGGGCCCTCGTCGTAGGACCACTTGGCAGGAGTCAAACCAAGATTGTGGTCGACGAGATAAAGAAAGCCGCAAGAGATAGTCGTAGGGATATGGAAACCCTTGAGATCGCCATGGCCACTCCGTTTTCAATTTCGAGGAATCGCACCGAAGCATTCAACACCGCGAAGCAATTCGTTGCAGAGCTAGCCATTTCGGATGAAAGACTTCGCCCCGCCTTATTGAAAGAGGGCGTAACAGAAGAACAGATCTCCAAGATTACGGACACTCTTCGGCGAAGAGAATCTGTCCAACAAGTCGTAACCGACACTATGGTCGAACGATTCGCAGTGGCCGGAACACCATCTGATTGCATCGAAAAAATCGAATTGCTGAAGAAGACTGGGATAACACAGATCGCAGTCGGACGACCCGCCAGAGATCTTCCCGATATGGTAAGGATGATTGGAGAAGAGGTTATCCAAAGTATACATTAATTGTGATGAATGAAATCGTTTCAAATGCAAGTTGTCTCCTACGAATTGAGTCTGTGCGCCCGAATCTTTTCATTTGCCTGTTTGACTTCAGCCCTGCGGAGACCGGAATCGTTTTATGAACAAATCGCACGAAGAGAGCCATGAGTTCTGAACTAAAAATAGCGGGCATGAATGTACAGCCGGGAACGAGCCGCGGTTTCCTTAGGATAGGGCCATATTTCCTTGAGAGGACGTCTGTCAGACAATATGTACTCATACCCATCACAGTGATCAGAGGCGCCCAAGCTGGCCCGACTCTTGTACAAACCGCTGGCTGTCATCCCACGGAATATGCTGGAATAGATGCAACGATTAGACTTTGCAATACAATTAAGCCTGATGAGTTGAGAGGAACTTTCATTGGAGTTCCGTGCGTTAACATTCCGGGGTTCTGGCAGCGAACGTATGTAAACCCCTTAGATGGGAAGAATATTCAAGAGCGCTATCCCGGAAGAACGGATGGTACGGTCAGTGATCTGATGGCGTACGTCCTGTTCAATGACATCGTGTTGAGATCTGACTGCTTCCTAGACTGTCACGGAGGAGACATCCATGAGTCCGAGCTGTGGTCATTCCACTACTACAAGACCGATGACGAAGTAGAAACAAGGTCACAAGCGATCGCAAAGGCTACAGGTATAATATATCTAGAGAAATCCGTTTTTCCCGGAATGGGGTTTGAGGCCTCGAAACGAGGAATACCTGGTGGCTTGTATGAGTTGACTTCAGGAGACAGACTGGTTCCAGAGGAATCGACGGCGATCTTTGAAGCCACCCTCAACGTAATGCGCCACTTGAAGATGCTTGATGGATATCCAAAGCCGATAAAAGGACAGCCCTACACCACGGATGGACAGAAACAAGAGATATGGACTTCAAGTGCCTCGATTTATTTCACGAAGGGTGGTCTGTATCATACCACCGTGAAACCGGGAGACATTCTAACTGAGGGTCAGGTGGTTGGCACGGTTACGGATTTCTGGGGCGAAGTGGTTGAAACAGTCCACGCTCCAGCAACGGGACGTGTGATGCTCATGAAGCACAACCCTGCGGTGAATCCGGGGGAAGAAGCCATAACGGTATACTCATGATTGTGATAGATCTCCTTCAGAATTTCCTAATCCCAAAGAAAAAGGAAAATCCGCCCAATCCTTTCTGAGATTGCCTAGCAGAACTACCCTCCGAATTCGCGCACCTTGACGGGAGATAATTTGCCATCCTTTCCTCGTGCTTGTTTCGCTACATTCAATCTGCGCGTTGCTTGATGTCCAACGTCATGAGGTAACAAAATAGCGTCCGCATGCACTGATGCGTTGATGCGGCGAAACGAAACACTGTCAACCGCTCTCCCTAGACTGAAACTCCGAAGGAAGCGATATATACTGCTAGAACACGGTATGTATGTTCGACTACCATGAATAAGGAAATCGAGTTCGACTTTCCTGAAGTCGGCATCAAATTCAGCGCAACACTCTGGGAGGAAAACGAGCCAGAGTTATGCACCACTCTGTGGAAGAAACTCGAATCCCCAATCAAATTGTTTTGTCGACATACGTTATCTACAGGATGTGAGTTTGGATGTGCGAGTCGACCTCCTAAGCACCCGGTGAAGTCCGGGACACAAGCTCAACCCTTGGCCACGAGGAAAACCTTGCTAAGTAGACTTGAGCCCGGAAATGTCGTGTACTCGATTGCTGGAGGAATGGGCGAAATAGTCTTTTGCTACGGGCCGTGCACGGAGCCGCTCCCTGCGAGAGGTGGAGTAGTGGCGAGAGCCATCGGGAAGGACTTGAACGAGCTTGTGAAGGTTGGGAAGGCTGTGTGGAATGCTCAATACATTACTCATAGTCTCATAACAGTAATAGCTAGAAGGAAGGTGTAGGAGCATATGTCCAAGAATTGGCGCGACGTTAAGGATGAAATTGAAGCCGAAATGGACAGAATCTGGTGGGAAGAACCTGAAGAGGTCACCATGTCTAAGCTGGGTATATTTCCGAGCGGAGCATCTGTAGACGGACAAGTTCTAGGCAACTTGTTTTTCCAGGTGGCCGACACGCAGGGTTTGGGCTGGTGGACCGCTGAACCTGCGATGAAGCAAGCCTTTGAAGATGAAACATTCACTTTGGAGCATTGCAAGAAAATGTGGAAGTATATATCTGTCCACATGGCGAAACTCCTTGGTGGTGCCGATCCTCCAATTTGTCCAGCTCCTTGGCTTAACCTTCCGAAACTGGCGCAGTTCTGCAACGACATTGTCGAATCACTCGACACCGTGAAAACTAAGGAAGAATTTGAAGATCTTCTCTGGAGTTGGTTCTACTATGTGAACCGTCTGAACTCGTGGTTCTTCTTGGTATTTCCTTGGCACCACGGCAAGTCGCATCCCCTACTGAAACAGGACGATGTAGTAAGGCTAGCTAAACTGTCCGGCCTAGGCATCGAAAAGTGAATGAATAGAACCTTTCTTTCCTTTCCTTCGTAACGCTAAATACGCGATACGCAGCTTGCTCCGCATCCGCGCATGAGGGAAATGTGGTTGCGCTAACCTGCCGCTGGACAACTTATTGGCACCATATGGTTGGAGAAGTGTCTAAGTTGTTGTCCACACACCGCCGTTCTTCAAACTGCTGATGTTTTCCTTCGAAGACTTTATTCTATTCTGGCCTTGGGATGATCATAGCTCCATTAAATCCCGGCCTGGTTCTCCTGTTGCACGTTGGGAATGACAAAGCAATCTTCCGGACCAATCTGTATGTAGGCAGTCTCACCTGGGGAACATAAAGAAGCGCCAGTGTTATGTTCTTCCAACACTATCTTATGATCTCTGACTGTTACATAGTATTTGATGACCGATCCCACAAAAGCAATATTCTCTATCTCTGCTTGAAACGTATTGATTCCCTCTACAGGAGACCTTAGAAGCTTGATTCTCTCTGGTCTGACGGAGACAGAGACGGCGTCCCCGACCTCGGCTTGCAGAGAAGGCGACAACACAGCGTGCAATTCGAGACCCTTCTCAGTCTGAACGGTAGCGATTGAACTAGACAGGCCAACGATTTTCCCGGGAAAGAAGTTTGATTCGCCAATGAAATCGGCTACAAACTCCGTTCTCGGAAAGTTGTAAATTTCCATAGGAGGCGCGACCTGAAGAAGTTTGCCCTGATGCATCACTGCGACGCGATCTGACATTGTCAACGCTTCTCCCTGATCATGTGTAACATACAAAGCTGTCACGTTCGCCCGTTTCTGGATGCTCTTTATCTCAAATCTCATTTGTTGCCTGAGTTTGAAATCGAGATTGCTGAGTGGTTCGTCGAGGAGTAAAACATCCGGGTCAATTACCAGCGCACGCGCTAGTGCGACACGCTGCTGCTGACCCCCACTCAGTTGCCTAGGCATTCTGTGTTCGAAACCCGGTAAACGAACTAACTCAAGAAGATCCTTGACGCGCTTCGCTATCTCGGTTTTGTTCATCTTTCGTAACTTGAGACCGTATGCGACATTGTCAAACACAGTCATGTGAGGAAATAGCGCGTAATTCTGGAAGACCATGGCAGTATTTCGTTGATTAGGCGCTTTCCTATTTGCCAATTCACCATGGATGTATACATTGCCCTTATCGGGACTAACAAACCCCGCGATAATCCGCAACGTCGTTGTCTTGCCACATCCGCTGGGACCGAGGAGTGTCAGAAATTCGCCGCTTTGAACCGAGAGGGAGAAATCATCTACGGCAACAGTCCCTGCATAAGTCTTCGAAATGTTTTCCAACACTAGAGCTTTCAAAGGCTATCGTTCCTCGCACGTGAACCTATTACTCTTAAGCCCTTGGCTCTCATATAGACGGCGAAAAACCGCTAGTAACGCCGACCAGCTTGTCAAGACCAAGTAACTTTTCGAGTGTAAAAATCAACCCCGTAGTGAAGACCATGAGCAATGTCGAGATGGCTGCCAATGAGGGATTGAAGGAAAATCTCATCCAAGAAAACAACACTACGGGCAAAGGTGTGACGTCTGCAGAAGATAAGAAAATACTTATCGTGACGTTAGTAAATGACGCTTGAAAAGCAAAGAGTGCACCGGCCAGCAGGCTAGGCCTGATCAATGGAAGAGTTATCTTCATAGTCGTCTGAGCCCAACTTGCACCGAGATTCAGTGAACTTTCCTCGAGCGACCTGTCGAAACCGACCAAACTGCCGGTCACGACTCGGATTACGTATGGAACTGCAATTATGGTGAGACCGATCAAAAGGGATTCAAATCTGTTGCTTATCACGCCGATTAGAACGAAAAAATTCAAAAGCGCTACCGCACTTGCAATCTCGGGCACTATCAGCGGCGACAAGAAAATCACCGTCAGTACATTTCTTCCCATGAACCTGACACGAGCAAGCGGAAATGCGCACAACGTGCCTATCACGACGGCCATCAATGTGACGGACAGCCCTAACAAAAGAGAAACCGTCAATCCGTCTCTAAAGTCAGAGCGGGATAGTAAAAACTGATACCACGTCGCGCTAATAGCATGCGGAGGAAAGACACCGACCTGAGGATTAATTGACATTAACAACACAAAAAAGAGGGGCCCCACCATGAACAAGAAAACTAATATGCGTGCTGCTCTTGCTAGGAATCCCGCTATCCGATCTGTAATTCCCCACGACATCTTGTTCGTCACTCGACTTTAATCTTACGAGAAAATAGAGCGGTCAGCAACAGTGTAGATGAAATTGAAACAAGCATAATTACTAGTGCGATCGCGGAGCCGAACGGCATGTTACCAGTGGATACGACTCGGTCGTAGACCATGTTTGAGAGCATCCAGACAAGTCCGCCACCCATCATCATCGGGATTGCCCACGCACTTACTCCCAAAGAGAACGTGAGAAGTACCGACGACATTATTCCAGGTAAAGTAAGTGGCAAAGTTATGTCTACGAATACGCGAATCCGACTAGCTCCCAGTCCAAGTGCCATTTCCTCCAACGATGAACCGACTGACCCAATCGAGCCCATGAGGGTAAAGACAGCGAAGGGAAGAAGATAGTGAGTTGAGACAATCACTATGCCCAACTCGTTATACATCAAGTGAACGCGACCTAGACCGAGATAAGTTAGAAAACCATTTATGATTCCGTTGTCATCAAGAAGGAGAATCCAAGCATAGATCCGTTCTATGATTCCGACGAAGAGGGTGATTAGCACACCTGTGAACAACACCGACCTCTCGAATCTCGATTTAGACCTCGCTAACCCATACGCAATGGGATAGCCCATGACGAGGCACAAGAGAGATGATACGGCCGCGACTCTCAGGGTCACATACAATGTTCCGAGATAAAGAGAAGTCGAGAAAAAGTGTTGGAAGTTCTCCAACGTGAACTCCGCGACGACATAGGGAGGCCGATATTCGAAAAAAGCAGTACTTAGCATATAAGCTAAAGCAGACCCAAAAACGAAAACAATGAGCAACACACTGGGAAAGAGCGGTAGGAGTTGCCTCGTGCCTGCTCTTTTATCATTCAAAATAGTTTCCATCGTAGACGCGCAAGGGCGGATCCATGCGCTGGCGCCAATGCTGAAACTAGAAGGATGCTTGAAACTAGGCTACTTGAGGACGTCCCAGTTGAGGCCGGTTTTCCTACTAGCGGCACTATCTCTGTTTGCCATCGTTCCACAAGCCTGTCCTCGATACTCTGATAGTACACCAAATCGGCCACCCACGCCCTTTTCAGTTGATCCCCTGTCAGGAGGTACGGAGCTATACCAGAAGGCATCGCCTTAGTCGCGGGATTCACAGGTGAGTTTCCAAGCATTGAGTCGTAGATGTACTGTCCTTCTGGGCTTAAGATGTAGTTGATGAACTTGTATGCCATGTCTTCTTTCCCACTTTTGACCACTCCCATGACATCTACGTCGAATGTTATCGGGGACTTTATCCCATTAACAGTTGGGACATCTTCGGGGTAGACCAATTGAACTTTGATGCCTTGTTGAGCCATGCCATACGCGATAGAACCGTATTCATACACTCCCCACACTTCACCAGATGATAAAGCACTGGTCGCCTGATCGTCACTAGAGAAAATAAACTTCAGATTGGGGGCAAGATCCTTAAAGAAGCGGAATGCCGGGTCGTAGTGATGATCGTCGCCCCCGTACAGAGCCGCGGCCCATGACATCTGATCGTTCCATGTCGGATCGTGAACTGCGAGTTTACCAGCCAACCGAGGATCGAGGAACCAGCGCCATGACCCATTATAAGCTAAATTTGGCGGTATGAGGTCAGGCCGCAAGATCCATGCCGCAACTCCACCGTAGACTCCAACATAAACATCGCCGGGGAACCTGGCAGCGGGAACTATATTCGCTAGATTGGGTACCACGTTCTCACTCAAATTTGCCATCTCACCGGCTTGGTACACCCTAAGCAATGCCCCTTCCCCTCCAAGAAAGACATCCGCACTGGGCTGTCCCTTTTCGGCAATCAGCTTCGTTGCCATTTCATTTGATGATCCTTGTAATTCAGCTCTTACTTCAATACCGTACTGCTGCGTGAACGGGACGCTTGCATTGTTCAATGCGTCCAAGTAGGTCGAACCCCAAGTTGCCACAGTGATGTACGGCTTTTCCTTAGGCGTCAGCAGATAGTAGCCCGCGCCGGCCGCTGCCGCGACTACTACGATTACAATAACAATACTCGCTTGAAGTTTGGTTATGGCACGAGAATTCATGCGAGTCGATGTTACTGTTGCGCTAATAAGCTTTTGGTGACTACACTACTTGGTAACATGTAACATGATGTGTCTAGGATATCGTACCGACGAAATCCAAATGGGTGGTTATCAAAGGGGAACAAAGACCTCGCCAACCGATTCTCTTAGCCCTAGTTCAGCCACCTGCTCTCCAGCATCAACGACGTGACTTCTGTTGACTTTTAGCGTGAGCACGATGCCCTTTGCGGGACTCTTGATGTCTTCTTTCTTTTCCCCAAAGAAATCCTCTATCTCACCTATGGTTTGACCCTTATCCACATTTTCTCCGAGGACAACTCTTGGGTAGAAGAATCCTCCCTCTGTGGCATTCACTGCAGAAAATCCTTGCAGAAGGTCAATCTCCGCCGCCAACTCAGGCGACCCATCGATCATGTGCAAATGCCTCAAACAATTCTGAAGTGCCCCAAAGTGGGTGCCTATGCTGTGTTCGTCTGTGCCCGCTGCTCCTGCTGCCTCCCAAAGCACACTTGGTATCCCACGTTCTGAGGCCTCCGCGTAGGATAGACCTTTGTCATAGACCGTTTCAGTTACCGCGACCTCTCGTATGCCGCAACTTCTAGCCAAAGCCTCTGATGCGTTGTCAACCTCCTTTCTACCGGTCCTGTGGAAAGAGGAAAAGGGGTAGAGCCCCCCCTCACCGTCGTGCAGGTCCGCAAAGAAGTTGCTCTTTACGATAAAGGTGGTGAAGATTCTGTAGGCAATGATTTCGCTGATTGATCCATTTCCTCTTCCCGGGAACATGCGATTGATATTTCTTTGGTCAAGGGGGCAGTTTCGGCTCTTGCCAAATCCGGGGGTATTTACGCATGGTATTGTGACGATCGTCCCTCGTAAGGTTTCAGGATTGATTTGCAGCATGAGACGTTTGATGGCCTCCATACCGGAATATTCCACCCCATGGTCGCCTGCGATCACGCAGAAAGTTGGCCCCTCAAGTTTTCCATTGGCAATCCAAACGGGTATGTTAATCAGACTTTGACTGGCAGTTTTCCCGACCGGAATGTATCCATGGACTTTTCTTCCCTTCGGTGTTACGATTCCTCCAAACTCGACCGTTGGCAATGTTATCGTCACAGAACGCGGGCTAGATGACCTTGCTCTTAAGAAACTTTCGGAGATGACTTCACAGATGCATCAAAACTTGAAACGTCTTCAGCAACGAACAGATCATCTGAAGAACAGTGGAAATAGAAGATCTCTGTGTCTAGTTTTGTTAGTGACACTAGCTCAGCCGCTTTCCAGTAATCATCCGGAACGGAAGCCAACGTACTTATTTTCAATCCCTTGCGGTGAATAGGATTCGGATCAATCGTGAGACTTGTATCGCCTGATTTGGACGCTGCGCCCGCGAAGAAGTCGTTTCTTCCCCGCGGTTTAACGATTTTGAGGCCTCCAACGCCTCGGGTCTTTCAGTAGAGGATTGGATGAAGGGCAATTCGTATAATGTGCTCCCCCAATTGTCTTTGATTGGACATTAACTGGGGATTGTTTATGAAGTACCGGCATCTCGGCAGGTCCGGACTCGAGGTCTCTCGAATTTGCCTTGGAACAAACAACTTCGGCGGTCAGGTTAATGAGGCAAACTCGGTAACCATAATTAGAAAGGCCATCGATCTTGGAGTGAATTTCATTGATACTGCGAATATTTACGGAATGGGTAAATCCGAGAAGATCATTGGAAAAGCAATTGATGGTTACCGAGAGCAGGTAATCGTTGCTACGAAGGTCGGTTTACCCATTGGTGAAGGACCGAATCAAGCCGGTCTCTCAAGGCGGCACATACTCTGGCAGGTTCGAGAAAGCCTGAAGCGACTGGCGACAGACTTTGTCGACATTTGCTACCTACACCGTTTCGATCCGGAAACGCCTCTTGAGGAGACGCTACAGGCAACGCATGGCTTAGTGCGCGATGGAAAAGTGATGTACGTAGCGTGTTCGAACTTTGAGGCGTTGCAGATAGCAAGGGCTAATGCGGTTTGTGACAGCCTTGGTATCGAGAAGTTCGTTGCTGTGCAACCGCCATACAACCTCTTGCAGAGAGATGTAGAGAGGGAACTTCTTCCATATTGCCACGAGGAAAGATTGGGTGTGGTTACCTACTCGCCTCTGATGGGCGGATTCCTGACTGGGAAGTATTCGAAGCATGTGGCACCGCCCATTGACAGCAGGGGAAAGTATAATCCTGCGTTCTGGGAACGCGTGAACAAAGAAAAGAACTTCTCAATGTTGGAGAAGTTCACTAACATAGCTAAGGTTGCTGGTGTGCCTCTGCGCCAATTGGCCTTGAGCTGGATTCTGAAGAATGAGACAATAACGGCCGCAATAGTGGGCGCTTCTACTGCCCAGCAGATGGAAGACAATTGTCAGATTACGGAACTGCCCGCTGACGTTTGCAAGAAGCTCGATGAAACCGCTGCGTGAAGCGACACGATTCATGGAAGACGTTTTATGCGGTTCTTGTTGCCGTTGGTGGCGTGTTGGTTATAGAGTTCGAGAACCGTTGACTAAGTAAGACGTAAAAGAGGAAAAACGCATTACCTTATCGGATTACATTGGTGACATGGGAAGTGCATAGAGCATGACTGAAACGGAGCAACCGTGGTATACCGACAAATACTATGTTAGCCCCTACAATTATGTAGACGAAGTTCGTGCAAAGAATGCTGGTTTTCCCCGCAAGGTTGCGATTCATGATGTGACTCTCCGTGATGGAGAGCAACAAGCGGGAATCGTATTTCGAAAAGAGGCAAAAATCAGAATTGCACGCGCACTGGACGAAGCGGGGGTTAATCGAATCGAAGCAGGCATGCCGTCAGTATCATCAGATGACATGCAAGCGATAAAAGAAATTGCTGGCTTGGGCTTGCAAGCCAAAATCTTTGCTTTTGCCCGCTGCATGAAGGCGGATGTCGATAATGCATTGAAGGTTGACGTTGACGGGGTTGTCATGGAGGTACCTTCCAGCGATCACCTGATTAAGTATGGGTATGGCTGGAATGAGAACAGGGCCATTGAACTAGCTGTCGAAGCGACAACTTACGCAAAAGAACACGGGCTATATGTTACATTTTTCACCATAGATTCGACTCGGGTCAAATTCGATACATTTTGGAGACTCGTCGGAAACGTCGCCACAAACGGGCACATGGATTCCCTGGCAATTGCGGATACGTTCGGTGTCATGAGCCCAGAAGCCTATGCATATTTCGTATCGCGGGTAAAGGAGATCGTAAAGAAGCCTGTCGAAATCCACGCACATAATGATTTTGGACTTGCTGTCGCGAACACGATCGCAGGGTTAGGTGCAGGAGCGGAAACGGCTCACGTCACGGTCAACGGAATCGGAGAACGAAGCGGAAATACCGCATTAGAGGAATTAGTAATGGGGTTGAAAGCCCTGTATGGTGTTGACACCGACGTGAAGCCCGAGAGGCTTAGAAGTCTCTCGAAGCTTGTCCAAGATCTTTCGGGCGTAAAGTTCCCGCCTCAGAAACCTATCGTAGGTGACGGACTCTTCACAACAGAATCCGGAATTATTGCCGGGTGGTGGAAAAGGCTCGAAGAGCTTCGCATGCCACTCGAAATGTTCCCATTCCTTCCAGAAACCGTTGGTCACGAAGCAGTAAAGGTCATCTTGGGGAAGAAAAGCGGCAGAGATTCTATCATCTATAAGGCTAGGAAGCTGAAGAAGCATATCAACGAAGATCAGATTGACCTCATCCTACTGGCGGTCAAGGAAGAAGCCATCAAGAGAGGCGGTCCTCTTTCGGACGACGAATTCGTTGCCATTATTGAGAGGATTCAGGGCTAGTGTCTAATGGGAACTGGAAGGTTTTCAGTTAGAGCCACTCAACATCTTTCGGATATGCACGCATATGGGTAGAGCAAGAGTTCTGATCTCAGAGCCATTGCCGCATATGGAGGAAGACATACAGACGCTTAGTGCCTACGCCGATGTGACAGTGGCGCCCTCACCTACAGAAGAGGCACTTTGCGCGGAGATCGGCGAGGCGGACCTATTGCTCGTCGTTTATGCAAAGGTCACGTCAAGAGTCATCGAAGCGGCGCCGAAGCTCAGAGGCATAGTTCGTTGTGGAATAGGGGTAGATAATATAGACCTTGGAGCGGCGACCGCTAGGAAAATCATTGTAGTAAACGTTCCAGACTACGCTACTGAAACTGTATCTGACCATGCCTTCGCACTCCTCATTTCGCTCGCGAGAAGGATCACATTGGCAGACCACGCTATGAGGAATAAGAGTTGGGGAACTTGGACATCACCATCAAAACGGTATCGTGGCATTGACCTTGAGGGGAGGACCCTCGGGATTATCGGTATCGGGAGGATAGGCAGAGCTCTTGCAAGGAAAGCACATGCTTTCAACATGAATTTGCTTGCATTCGATCCCTATGTGGAAGAAAAAGAACTGGATGGGACGAAGGTTAAGCTAACGGATCTTGACACTTTGCTCAAGGAATCTGATTTCGTAGCAGTCAACGCTGCTCTCACACCGCAGACGCGAGGGCTCATAGGAGAAAAACAGCTCAGATTGATGAAACATAGTGCCTACATAATTAATACTTCAAGGGGTTCTCTGATCGATGAGAATGCGCTCATAAGGGCCCTAGAGGAGAAATGGATTGCTGGAGCTGGACTCGATGTATACGAAAACGAACCACCAGACATCCACAATCCTCTGCTTGGATTTGAGAATACGGTATTGACGCCACATATTGCCTGGGCTACAGAGGAGGCAACGAGAAGACTTGAGAGGGCAGCCGTTGAAAGGGCAACAGAACTCTTGCAGGGCAAGATTCCGCGAACTGTTGTAAATCTAGAGGTTCTCAAGTGATTAACATTGATCTATTGGATGTAGCGGCTCTGTTCGGGTAAGGCTCCCTTGCCGACTGTGACCTTTGCCGTTGCCAACTTTGATCTTCCCAGGAAACACCATATGGCTGAACTAGCTCCTTAATCTGACGTAGTTTCGAATGGTAGATGGAGTTTTGTTCCTCTCTGTCTGTCTCGAAGCACCAAGGGACAGCACGTAAAATATTTCTCGCGTTTGTCTGCTCGCGCCACATTACACAGAGTCAGAAGACCCTGATAGCGCCTTCGCCACTCTGAAGCATCTCCCAGTACCTCTGCAGCAACTCTTTCGTTATTCCTCCAGGACTATGTGTACCGATTGGTCTTCCATCGACTTCCGTGATCGGAATAATCCCGCCGACTGCGGTCGCAGTGATGAAAACTTCGTCCGCAACGTATACATCATAAGGAGTCATCGTTCCCTCGACAATGCTGTGGCCTCTTTTTTCAGCAATCTCAAAGATCATTCGTCTCGTCACACCATCAAGGACGCTTTGAAGAGGAGGGGTACAAATCACCTTGTTCCTCACAATGAACAGATTCTGCGTAGCGCCTTCAACCACGAAACCATTGATGTCCATAACAAGCGCATAATCCGCTCCCGCTCTCTTGGCTTCTGCAATCATCAATCCTCGGTTGAGATAGTTTAGTTGCTTGATTCTCGGTTCAATGCCGCACTGCGGGGGAATGCTTCTGATGGAGACTATAACCGCCTTCTTTCCTTTGGTTAGTTCCGGTGGAACGGGCGGCTCGGAAGGATGAACCAAAACCACTAAGCTCGGTTTCTCACATTCCGCAGTAATTAAGGGTGGACCTGGACCTTTTGTTATGAGGAACTTGGCGTACGCGTTGCTGAGCCTGTTCCTGCCAACCGTCTCAATCACGATCTGCTTCAATTGGTCCTTCGACCACGGCACAACGAGACCGAGCGCTCTTGCAGAAAGAAGAAGCCGATCAATATGCTCCTCGAGCCTGAAAATGTATCCGTTGCAGGTAAGCACAGTATCCCATACGCCGTAACCGTACAAGAGACCATGGTCAAAAGGTGAGATCCTGGCTTTGCTCTCTGGAAGGAACTCCCCGTTAACGAAAACGATGCTTTCTCTGTCGCCCACAAGCAATCGACGAGTTCATCGCTACTGGGGGAAATAAAGGCTCCTCCCAGCTCGCTGCTAAGCAAATGAATCATGAAGTGCTCTGCTGACGAGGGCAAGCTCAATTTCCAAGTGGTCACATAGCGTAGCTGTAGTAGGCGTTCCAAAGACGTAAGGACAAGAGACTGTCAAGCATTAAGGTGCGGCCAAAGCCTGCCGGGAATGGTGGAACAGTGAAAACTACGACCTATTAGCACAGCAAAGATTGTCACACGTGGCTTCGATAGGATAATTAAACGGCTCAACGGCTGCACGACCAATAACGTTCAACTGCGCGACTTGGATACCAAGGAACCATGATACGACAACACGTACAAATGGGATTCATGAATCTGAATGCGAGTTCATCTTTCCCTGCGGAGGCTGTGAAAGAATCGCGTTGTCAACGACTACTTGAATTGAGTTATCTAAGTAACAAGGACTCAAGGATAGCAGACAACCGGGCCTTGCCGTTTGAACTCGCCGACAATACTACCTCATATGACGCTGCCGCCTACGTAGAACTACTTCTGCTTCGCTTTTTGACGCTTTACTTATCTCGTCCACCACGCCGCTTCGCAGGGCTCTTTCGACCCCTTTGCTTTCTCTTCCCTGTACTCCGCTCGGCTCTACCCCCAGTAGTCTTCGCAGGTCTAAGACAAGCCCTCAACAATACCCTCGTCTGTCAGATTGATTTTTTCAGCAGCAGGAGTTTTAGGTAACCCCGGCATTGTTACAACGTCGCCCATGTAGGCAATATTGAAACCTGCGCCTGAGGCGACTTCTAATCTCCGAACTAAGGCTGTGAACTCTCGCGGTCGGCCGAGCCTTGCTGGGTCATCAGAGAGTGAAAGCGGCGTTTTTGCAACGCAGACAGGCTGGTTAACGAGACCAAGAACTGAGATCCTTTCCAGATCCTTTTTCGCATCGAACGTGTATTCGACATTACTTCCGCCATACAGATCTTTTACGATCGCTTCAATTTTGTGTTCGACTGGTGCTTCAAGCGGGTATAGCGGCCTGCTCCTAGAACCCTTCCCTGAAGCTTCTACGACCCGTTCTGCAAGTGGGACGCCTCCCGGGCCGCCCTGTTCGAAGACCGTGGAGACAGCGGATTGAACGCCTTGACTGCTACAGAATTGCTCAACGAGCCGTACTTCCTCCTGTGCGTCAGTTTGAAACCTATTGATGGCGACGACCGGATGTATGCCGAATGTCCGAACATTCTCTATGTGTTTGCCTAGATTTGCCATGCCCTTTTTTACTGCCTCAGGATTTGGTGAGTGGACAGATTCCTTGGAGGCTCCCCCGTGATATCTGAGTGCTCTGACTGTTGCAACGATTACCGCAGCATCTACATTCAACCCTCCAATTCTCGCGACTATGTCCACGAACTTCTCAGCTCCTAGTTCAGTTGCGAATCCTGCTTCAACTACGCAATAGTCGCTTAGCTGTAGGCCCAGCGCGATTGAAACGAGGCTAGCTGTTCCATGCGCGATATTTCCAAAGGGGCCTCCGTGAATTAACGCTGGAGTCCCTTCGCTGGTCTGCGCGAGGTTTGGTTCAAGAGCTTCCTTCAGAATAGCAGCCATGGAACCTACGGCTTTGAGTTGGTCTGCCTGCACTGGTTTCCCGTCTTGGGTATAGCCCACGATAATTCTCCCAAGCCGACGTTTTAGGTCTGCGTAGTCCTTAGCAAGGCAGAGTACCGCCATGACTTCCGAAGCCGCTGTTATAATGAAACCGTCCTCCCGTGGAACTCCATCTCTCTTTCCGCCCAAACCTATTATTGTCCGACGTAACGCTCGGTCATTCATGTCCATGACACGGCGCCAACTAATCGTCCTCCAATCAATTCCCAGCTGATTGCCGTGGAAAAGATGGTTGTCAAGCAACGCAGCAAGGAGATTATGGGCTGCCCCTACCGCGTCTATGTCGCCCGTAAATCGCATGTTAATGTCCGCCATGGGTTCGACAGTCGACTTACCTCCCCCAGCTGCACCACCCTTTATTCCGAAGACAGGTCCCAACGAGGGCTGTCGGAGGCAGACAATCGATCTATGGCCAAGCTTGCTCAACGCCATAGCAAGACCAATCGATGTTACTGTCTTGCCTTCGCCGTAAGGAGTTGGAGTCATGGCTGTAACAACAATTAATTTCCCATGAAGCTTTCGATTATTTGAAACTCGGAGCGCATCGAACCCAACTTTCGCTTTCCACTTCCCATAGGGCTTAAGGAGCTGCTGACTGATTCCTAATTCATCTGCAACTTCGGTGATCGGTTTCACAAGCTTCAACGATGCTGCGATACCACTGTTACGGAAATTAAGCTTTTCACAATTATTCGAAGCGAAAAAGTAACTTTTGCCATTTTCCAGATTTAAGAAAAGAATTGAAAAGCCACTATAGTAGCTGAAGCTAACGCAGGATAGCTGTGTATGTAGTATGAAGACCGTTGTCATAGACCACGTGTATCTGGTGGAGCAGCATATCAGGCGGTTTCGAGAAATGGGTGAAACGCAAATTTTTCGTGATCCGCCGAAGTCTGTTCAGGCAGAGAATTCAGGGAACCGAAATCGTAATTGTCGGCTGGGCTAATCTGACCAAAGATGTCATAGATGCCGCTCCCAACCTTAAGATGATCTCCATTTGGGCCACGACTTGTCATTATGCGGACCTTGAAGCGGCAAAACGACTCGGAATTGTGGTTACGCACGTTCCTGGTTATGCTACTGAAGCTGTGGCGGAGCATGTCTTTGGCTTGTTGCTTACGTCGGTCAGAAGATTGCTCGTGTGATTTGTACGCTGACCATCAAAACTCGAGGATAGCGCGGATTTACACGTGTAAACTTCGTTTGGATCGATATATATTTTCGATTATGAGTTTCTTTCCTTCGATGTACATGTGGGCGTACCCCTCCGAATGAATCCCAATGGCCTCAGTGAATTCATTGGGAATGCGGATTACGCGGGTTCCGCCAGATTCAGGTTCCAACTCGATCCTTTTGGGAAGAGGGCCGCCCTTTAGCACAGTTTCAAGAGCGCGAACACTCAATCGCTTTCTTTCAACGAAATCAGCAACTTCGATTTGTTTCTTCAAATCACGAATTTTCGCCAAGAGTTCAGCGTGGCTTGGCGTAAGTGCACCAGTGCTTGCAGAGAGTTTTCGTCTCACGCTCGGGTCTAGATGCTTTATTATTGATAATCTCTCGCAAATGTAGCTATCACTCTTTCCAACGCGCTTGGCCATAGCATTGATCGTCCAACCATTCATTAGGAGTATCTTGTATCCGTTAGCCTCTTGGATCGGATCTACATACACATCCTTGAGCAGATTCTCAGAGACGCGGGCAAGAAAGGCCTCATCATCGTTCAAAGTACAGACGACGGCACTGATTCTCCTCGACCCCAAGCGTCTGCAAGCTTCGACGCGATGATAGCCGCAAATGACTTCGTATTTTCCGTTTGCTCCAGTCTTTCGTACCACAATAGGCTGGAGGAGACCCAAATTCTCAATGGAGCGAGCCAGTTCAGAAATCAAGCTTTCTTCTATCGGTCTCAGCAGTTGGTGTGGAGGTAAGAGCCGCTCAATCTCGAGATCAGCTATGAATGAAGAATTCACGGTGTGGGCTTGAGTTGCGGAACATATTCCCATGTGCGACCAGATCAGAAGCGGGCAAGCATCTTAAAATGGGTTGTGTAGTAACGGCTATTACTACACTCTTTTCGCATTCAAGCGATATCTACGGGCTCCCTCCCAAAGTGCATCAAACATTCCTTGAAAGGCATTCGCAAAGGTCTTATTATTCGTCCACACGTCCACCTGTTGGTCAATTAAGTCGCTGTCCGCAAGTTTCGGCCCAAACAAAACTTCTTTTCCGTCGCAAAGGTTAATGTAGAATGTTATGTCATCGGCATGCCTTATCTGTGCATATTTCTTGGCCGCAGCAGCTTGTTTGTAGTTGGACTCGCTAATCTGAGCGACTATTCGTATCCGAACTCCTCGTTTATGAGCGCCAGCTAATGCACGTAGGCCAGGACTGTTTTTGGTCAAGCGCGCCATACCCCATTTGCTATAGACTACGTCCAAGTATGAACCAGCTCGATTTATCATGCTCAGAGTGGACTGTATTACGCGATCACGCCTAGGCAAAAGCTTGAACTCGCTCTCGGGAGGTTCAGTTGATCGGGTGCTATTATCAATGAAGGAACGAATTTCGCCATATTGCACAGCCAATTCTTTTGCTTTGTGGGAAAATTCGCTGACTAACATGCGCAACCCGTGTTCCGGGTCGATTGCTTCGTATTGTGCTGGGCTTGCTAACAACTTTGTCACTAGCTCTCTTTTCATGAGCTCTGAAAGAATTCGGTACACTTCTGGGCGGACCAGCCCAAGTTCCTTTGCTAATCGACTAGCTTTCGAACGACCGAGCGATACGAGGCAAAGGTAAGTTTCCGCTTGTAATCTACTTAGACCCAGCTCCAATAGATACGAGAGTGCATCTGCCTTGTGTGATTCTATACTCAACTAACCTACACGAAGGATCAATTATGCGGGAGAAGATGGATAGCCCAGCACAAAAGCATTTCTCTGTGCGACACGCAAAGACCAAGACGGCAACTTCATTGTTGATGCGATAAGCACGGACGGAGGGCCTTTCCCAAGAAATGTCACGGTGGAGTCTGGGCTCTCGTTGGTCAAATTCGGTGCTCTGACTATCGAGGAGTTCGTTGAGAAAACGTCGGTTAATCCTGCGAAGATGTTTGGCAGGGTCTCTAAATGGCACCTTGGGGAGGGAGCGGATGCTGACGTGACGGTGTTGGACCTCGAGAACGGCAAAGCGGTGATGGGAATAGCGAAAGGTGAAGTCATCATGATTGACGGCGTTGTGGTCGGCAAGGACGGAACAGTAGTAACCACAAAGGCCGGAGCGCAGTCTGTCGAGGAAATGGGAATGAAGTACGACCTAGTTGATCTAGAGAAGAGTAGGTTCTATCAAAACTAGTCTTTTGAAATTGCAGTTCATACGGTCGCGTAGACAAAATCCTCCGTCCCGTGATCTGAAAATCATCAGTCAAGCCGTGCTCATGACAAGGGACTTCCGACCGATTGTTACGAAAAGGAACATTACAGCCCCAAAGAGGGAGAACAACACAAAAGCCCACCTAACGCTCGCGAAAAGGGCTAGCGAACCCGCCAGAATGGGTCCCACAGCTGAGCCCAAACCGCACACTGCCTCATACGAACCCACGGCAACACCCAACTTCTCGGATGGGAAATGGCGGGAGATCAGATTTATCATCAGAGGAAACATCGTTCCAGAGCAACAACCAATCGACACCAAGCCCAACAGGAACCCGTCAAAGCCGGGAAAAATCCCGATACAGAGAATTCCCGCACCGAAAACTGCAGAGACGGTCAATAGGACTTTCGCCTCGCCGAAGTATTGCAGTCGTCCCACCATTGCGTAGATGAAGATTCTAGCCAACGAGTATGCGCTGAACAGAATACCGATCAGCGCTGGGTCGATCCCAACAAGATTGGCGTATCCAGGGAATATCGAAGTAAGAACACTTGTTATGATTCCGTAGCACAATGTGACCATATACCAAGGGGTGAGACTCTTCATTACGGAAAGGCTGCCTGAGAAATCCGCCATCGGGTTGTGTCGATTTCTTCTCATGTGTCTCGGAACAACCCACGTGACAGCCATAACAAGTGCGGAAGTTATGAGGACGAATGAGGTCGCGAAGAGCCAAGTGTAACTGTATGCTTGAAGTATCAGGCCTCCGAGTATTGGGCCAATCAAGAACCCTGAGGACCAGAAGACGCTGTAGACGCACATTTCTCTTAGGCGATTTTCTTCGCTCGCTAGGTCCACCACGAGCACTTCCGATGTGGGCCAAAAGAAGGCGAACGCCAAACCCGCTGTCGAACGGAGGATTACGATATCTGCAACGGATTGAGCGAGTGTTAGTGTTATGGTGACTAGGGCGATAAGCGTGATTCCGAGCGAATACAACCAGGCACGATTGACCCTGTCGGCGATATATCCGGCGAAAATTGGGCCCGCCGCATATGTGAGAGCATACGCAGTGCCGATAAAACCGAGGTCGAGGAAGGATGCGCCGAATTTCTGGGCGTATAGAGGGATGAAGTAAACGTACAGACCCGCGCCCAGGGTTGCGACGAAAACCGATACGTATAATCGTATTAGTTCTCTGGTCAGCGTTTCTCCGCAACCTGTGGCATTATGGGTGGGCAAAGGGAAGTCGGGGAGAGTCGCGGACTATTGCCCTTTAGCAGACCCACTCCTAATGGAGGCGTAAGGCTGCAATACTTTTGTCGTTCGCTCAGCTTCTCTACATCAGGCGAACGGGATCCATCCGTCACCGTATTTCCCAACCGCTTCTAGGATGCTGCGGGATGTTCCCCCGAACCAGATGGGTATGTGGGGTTTCTGGACGGGTTTTGGAAGGCAGACGGCGTTCTCGACGGTGTAGAATTTGCCGCGGTAAGTCACGGGTTCCTCCTGCGACCAGAGTCTCGTCATGATCTCTAAGCCTTCCATCATCCTCTCCACCCTGGTTCTCAAGGGGCCAAACTCGACACCATACGCTTTGAACTCCTCCTCGTACTAGCCACAACCGGCGCCAAACGTTGTTCTTCCTCTTGAGATGTGGTCTACCGTGGCAACGCGCTTTGCCGGGGAAGGCGGATGGTAGAGTGGTATTGGCGTGACGGCTGAGCCCAGTCGTATCTTCGACGTGACCGCCGCCAACGCGCCCAGCAACGTCCAGCATTCGTACATGACGCTGGAAACTACTTCCATCCAATGGTCTGCGGAGAAAACCGCGTTGTACCCAGGCCTCTCACAGGTCTGCACGGTCTTCTCGAAGAATTGGAACCCTTGAGCTGGGATGACGTTGGCAATTCTCTCCGGTGGGAGAAACACGCCAAATTCTGCTTGAGCCCGAGTCATAGCCAGCCTGTGCGCGGTGGTTGGATATCAGGGTTGTTTTGTCCACTGAAGCCGTATCTGTTAGTGCGAATATTGCATGCCACAGTTGGTATGCGGGAGAAACATGGAACTACGCCGACTCCCACCGTCAATCCAGCAAGCGTGCTTGATGATGAGCCATGACAGTCAAAGTCACACTTCCATTTGGTCAGGATTTGCTGAGTCTCGAGATTGATGAAGGTAGACCAGTTGAAAGCGTTGCACCAGCTAAGGCTCCGCCGGATGCAGTGGCTCTGACAAAATCGCTCGTCGAACCCACTGGTCTTGAGGATCTGAAAACATTCATCGAAAAGAGGAAGCGGTTGCTTGTGGTCGTCAATGACCACACGAGGCCTACTCCGTCAGGGACTGTGCTTAAACACCTCGGATTGAGGGGGAAGGAAGTGACAACCGCGATTGCGAGCGGTTCCCACAGGTCGCCCAACGCTGGAGAGATGCGGGGAATACTGGGAGGGGAGGGTCACCGTACGGTGGCAGGGTTCTCGTGCATGACAACAGGCAAGAGAGTTCGCTGAGGCCTCTTGGGAAGACGAGTAGGGGGACGCCGCTGTTTTTCAGCCGCTTGGCATTCGAAGCCGACGGAATCATCGTGATTGGTTCGGTGGAACCACACTATTTCGCCGGGTACACTGGCGGGCGCAAGTTTCTCCTTCCAGGGCTTGCCGGCTTGGAGTCGACTGTGATGAATCACTCGTTGGCGGCGGATGAACGCTCAAGGATTCTTGCTCTAGGAGGAAATCCGGTTCATGAGGACATGATGGAAGCACTAGAGGTGTTCGGCAGGTTCGACGACATATTCTCTATTCAGCTCGTGGTGAATGCGGAGCATGAGATCAGTTATGCGAGTTCGGGGCACATTGTCCGATCATTCGAAGGCGCAATCAAACACGCAAAGGAGATCTACGTTCCCACCGTCGCAGAGCGTGCTGATATTGTGATTTCGGTCGCAAAGCCTCCGTTGGACATCGACCTGTATCAGTCACAGAAGGCCGTCGACAACGTCAAGCTCGCAGTCAAGCAAGATGGGGTCATCATCTTGGTTTCGCCGTGCAGGGACGGCATTGGGGACCGGGGGTTCTACGATCTTCTCGCGTCGGGCCCTGAGATGAAGAGGGGTGTTCACAAGTTTGGTATCACAAAGCTGTGAAAATGGGGAACTTGCTCGGCAGGGCAAGAGTGTTCGCCGTCACGAACCTTCCTCACGACGTCCTCCGGAAGATCTCACTGGAACCATACCCGGACGTTCGGGCGGCGCTGGAACGTGCGACTGAGTTGAGGGGCAAGAATTCGAGAATTCTGCTTGTTCTCGACGGCTGCACAACGGTCCCCCTTCCGAAGCAAGACGATGACTAGTCGTCTCTCTTGTTTTGAGCGCCATCTTTTGGTAATGGCGACATAACGCTAGCGCATGCACCCAATGAATACATTGCCGTTGATGACTTGATTGACTTGGCCAAGGCGTACTCACTCATACTCTTACTGCTGCTAAGCGGAAGTGTCACGCAATAGTTGAATGAATCATAGCCCGTAGAGCAATTCATGAATCCCGGCGACCCAGATCCAAGAAAAGTTCGTCCAAGCCATCTCCGGCTCTCTTTCTGCCTTTCTGCAAAGTGACATTCCACACTTAATAGAAAACCTTGTCATAAGGTGCCATACACGTCTTGATTATCAAAGCAAGTTTCGATCAGATCAATCCTTGTGATTCCATGCACTTGACTTTACCACCCTTCTGTATTCCTTTCCGCTACTTCCTCGCGTAATGCAATCAGTTTCGTATTATCATGATGAGTGCTCTATCGCAGTTTTCGCCGTGTACGAAGAACCTTACGCTGTTTAGCAAATATAGCAAAGACGAGCTTATTGCTCTAATTTGACAGGATTTCGCAAAGTTCCAATCCCACTGATTGTACATTCAACGATATCTCCGTCTTTCAGGAACGGCCCTCCCGAAGAAGCAGCAACTCCCTCAGGTGTTCCTGTCGATATTATATCTCCTGGTTTCAGAGTTATTCCCGTCGAGGCGGATTCGATCAAGGAATCTATTTTGAAGATCATTTCCCTTGTGTTCGAATGCTGTTTGATTTCACCATTTACTGAGAGTGAGACGTCTAGGTTGTGAGGATCCTCGATTTCGTCCTTGGTTACTAACCATGGTCCGAGCGGAAAAGACGAGTCGAGGCCTTTACCTTTCACCCAGTCCATTCCAAAGGCTGTCCGTCTATCAGGCGAACCGGCGGAATATTGAAGATCTCTGAAACTAATGTCATTTGATATAGTGTATCCCGCTATGTGATCCATCGCATCTCTTTTTGAGATATATTTCCCAGTTTTTCCGATAACCACGACTAATTCGACCTCCCAATCTACAGCCTTTGATATGCGTGGGATTAGAATCGGCTGACCTGATCCAATGAGAGCATTGCGTAGCTTTGTAAAGAAGTACGGCTCAGACGGAGGCTTAACAGTCAACTCTCTGCTGTGAGACGCGTAATTTCTTGCTACAAGAACAATCTTCTCAGGGTCCAGAATTGGGCTCAGAAAGGTTGTAGACTCAATAGGTATTCCAGCTTCAAGGCCGTATACTTTCCCCTCGATTCTCTCTATCGGACCCAGAGACGCATTTGACAGAATTTTACCCACGGTGAAAGGGTTAGTTCGTGTTGGATGCGAAATCCCCAATTCCCTTTCCGAGTCCAGCAGGTCATAGATTATTCCCTTATGAACCAACCCCACTCTTGCAGTATTGTTCTTGACGTAATTGGCAAGTCTCATAGTGTTCGCAACACATGTCAATGTAGTGCTATATTTGAGAATCACGCACTTCCCAGAGAATTACTAGTTATTGTGCCGGGTATGTTTAAGGACACTACTCATACCGCCAAACGAGGCTATACCCATAGAAAAACACCAAACCTAAACCACCATTGCAAACCACTACCGTACTACCACTAACCAACAAACACTGACCGTTGCAGCGAGCGACCCCTGCACGACCAAAAACAGCAAACAACCGTATACATAATAATTAATGCTTCGAATAATCTGGCACATGCTGCGGGAGAATAGGTTGTACAACGAGAGGAAGGAACGGCTTTACGAATCAAAGCTTAAACGGATGACTCACACAGCACAGTAAGGCGGGTTGGAGAACATCAAACGGCAGCAAGGCAAGCAGGTCCAAGAAGGAACCCTGAAGCTTTTACATAGATGAGAGATGTTGTGGTCTAGGTTAGGGCAGCACTCAACACTCCCTGAATTGTCCACATTCTCACCCTTGATTGCGCGCGCCTTGGCTTTGCGGATTAGGATGGACTGGAAAAGGAAACGAACAGAACTAGGAAGAGGTAGGGAACTAAGCCGAAGCCATGGCTACCTACCTAGCAAATCGTCAATTAGAAGTTAAATTTCCGCCTTTAACTCCTTCAAGGTCCGGCGGTGGCAGCATCCCGTACCTATAGGTATGGGGATGACCACACCACCAAATTTTAGTCTTTGAGCGCTCATGTCGGCTGTATGCGGTAGTCAGTGCGATTACTGCCACCAATGCGATTGCAAGGATTATCATATAATATGGAAACGTAATCCATTCGTGAGGCAGGATCATCTGGCCCCGTCTACCGATCGGGGACCGACATGGTTTGAAAAGGGACACCCGGACCTTCATAAGAGATACCTCTCGGCTACCTCTCACTCGCCCCTAGCAGGCTTTTATTCGAAAGGTTGCTCATCAGCAACCCAAACGCGAGTTACTGGTGGTTGAAATTTGACCGGCCTCCTAGATTCCATTCCAGTCGCGTGCGTCCATTGCCAAGCAGAAAACGCGACAAGCCTTGAAGCGATCGATACGAGAGAGGCAATCAAATGCACGGCGTGCGGCGAGAAATTCTCTATCGGCGATGTCTTTCAGGCTCTTTACGAACAGGAACTTCTCGTGAAGAAGTCAGTCGACAGCGTCGTTGACTACGCTACGAGGCAGTGGACACTCGACGGCGGAGCTACGGAGACACGCAAGAAGACGGAAGACTTCCTACACGACATCAAATTCGATGGCCTTCTCAAGGAAACCGCTAAGCAGATCCTCATTCACGGAGACGCTTTCCTTCAAGTCGACAAGGACTGGCAACTGCTATCGACCCAGCGAGTCGAAGTAAAAACTTCATACGGTCCAGTACCCGGTTTGAAGACACCCGCTCTGAAAGAAGACGGGTTCAGTCTGACAACCGACAAAAGAACGAAGTCGTTTGGCCCGGAAGAAGTCGTCCACTTCAAGAAAACCCTCCTAACCGAGGATACGGCCTACGGAGAGTCGATGATTCAGGTTACCCTCATCGCTCTCCGTCACTCGCGTGAGTTTCGAAAGGCACTAACGCATGTTCGATCCGATTTCCATTGGTGGGGAGACCACTTGGAGCAGCAGATGCGGCTCGGCCTCGGCGTCCCCAACTTCGTCTTGGAGAAGCAACCTTTAGGCTACGACCGGCGGGCCGCAGAATTCGTTCTGGTCGCCTTCGTCGGGGAGGTCCGCCACCTGCAAGGACTACTGGAGGACGGGTTTTCCCTAGCCTTTGAACGATTCGCTGGCCAAAGCGGCCTTTCCAAGGCACCGGAACTGAAGCTACGAGAACTGAACGAACGGATGGTCCTCATCGATTGTGGTTTCGACTTCTCAGAAGAGATTGACGGACTGAGAAAGCTGCACGAAGCGGGAATCATCTCGAAAGAAGACCTGGACAGAATGACGAGGGAATACAGCCCCTAGCTGGTCTTTGAGCCACCTGAAGTTACCCAACTAGGCCGATTTACCGTCCACCTGCACACGCATCCCTGGGAGCAGGAAATAGCTATTACGAAAGGGCCCCTACAAATAACTGGCCAAAGTGGTAGCAGAACATTAGGACCAGGCGATGTAGCTTACTTCGCAGCAGACGAGGAACACGGATTCAAAGCTACAAAGCTTTGATCCTATTCATAATACTTGGATTCGATAATTCTATCCGTGGGTGGCTGTTAACTATCGGCTCATTTATGGAAGAAGCATCATCGTGTACTCTCATAGTTTTTCGATTCAACTGGGTCTGGAAGCTCAACATCAAGCAGCACAGGGCTGAAACCAAGTTCACTCATTCGCTTCATTGAACCGCTTGATCCGAACATTTTCCTTGTCAAAATGCCTCGCAAGCGCTTCACCCATTTTGAACTCATCAAGAAGCGGTTTCTTGCGGCGCTGCCAGACGAGGCCAGGGACAGGTTCTTTCGAGTTCTGATATATCGTGTCTATGATTGCGTAGGTTACATTCGAGTAGGGAAGCACGTCGTAACGTTGTCCAACTTCTCGGAGTTTATGGATTTGAATCATCCTGATTCGCTTCGAAGGATTATGTTGAGTTGCGGCCGATATGGCTGTACGATCCTTCCTTGATGAGCTTGCAAATGCATAGATGACTTTAATTTGTGAGTTCTCATTACGATGAACCGGAGAATCCTCGCATACGTCGGATACACGGACGACGAGAATACGCCGCTAACACACACAAACCATCCTAATCCAAACTATCAATAAAGCCAAGGTGGGCATCAGTAATAGAAGATAACCGACAATCTCAATCAACGATGGCGTTACTAATTATCGTGCAGGGTAACCTGAATCGTGGCGTGAGGCTGTACTAAGCCGGGGATGATTAAGGAGGCTACTCATACCGCCAAACGAGACTGTACTCATGGAAAAAACACGAAAATAGAATCCAAACCACCATCGCAAACCTCCACCGTACCACCACTAACCAACAAACACTAACCTTTGCAGCGACCGACCCCTCCACAACCAAAAACACCAAACCAACGTATACATAATAATTTAGATAGAAGAATCCAGATTAGATTTCGTGGGGCCGATGGGATTTGAACCCATGGGTGTGAATTGAATTCATCCCGCGAACTTGGGGGAGTCTTCTCCGGGTTTTAATGAGTCTGCCATTTCTCACACCGAAGACCTATTTGAGAATTCTGAAGATAAACTTCTTGGTGTAAAACTAGCAGATGTGCCAACTATTTGGTTGGTGTTGGGACGCAGATCCGCGTAAATTAGCCCTCAACGGTCCCGATGCCATAATCATCAATACAATGCTGTTTCCGTGGGTTTTCACGGTTTCCCTGTCGGAAGCATATTTCTGCCGCGTAGTCGAGGGTCTCCCTCCCTATCTAGGCGAGATAGTTGGGATTTTAGTGAAGGATGCATTCGGAAAAAATCAATAGTGGGGCGGGAGGTTGTAACTATCCCATGTAAGTCCTAGCCTATTTTGCCTCATTTTGAGGCTTTCTCTTTCTGTCCTTCCCGTCCTTAACTCCTCTTACCACTAGAACGCGAGTCAGTTCCGGTCGATCTCCCAAAATGTCATGCGGGGCCACGATGGCATGCTGGCATGTCATGATGGCATTATGCTCAAACCAGCTTCCTAGAGCTTCAACGTGGCTGTAAATGTTGACGGTCGGCATTCCTCTCGCTTTGAATTTCGTCGCCAAGTCAACGATGAAATCTCCCGCAGCCCTTTCCGCCTGATACTTCTCAACCATCTGCTTAGGCTGGAGTTTCATCCAGTGGACGAGATGGTTGAGCCGACGAAGATGCGCTTCGGCCGTTATCGTGCTGTCGGCGCGGAGGGTGTTATACCAACGCTTAACGTTAGGATCCTTGAGAAGAGACTGTGGCGCCTTGAACTCAACCATGGCCAGGAAAATATGAGTCGAGAATTGATAAGATTACTGCGTGGTTGATGACGTCACTGAAACCTTTGCCTCTTGCGAGCTGGCGCTATTTCCCATGATTCCGACTTGTTTGGTTCAGTGATCTTTTGGACTTGGGCAAGCATTCGGCTGTCTTGCAAGCTGGCATGTGTCGCTTGCCAAAGAGTGCCGAACCAAGCACAGGGCAGATCATAGTTAATCCGACCATTCCTTGAAACCTCATAACGGGGCCACTCGGGCGGAGCGATTGGCTCAATGATCCCAACCGTCACGCCTTTCTCCTCCACTGGCACAGTGACGCAGGCCACAAGCTCGTCTTTGCCTGTGACGTGTCACATTTGCTCGACCAGTCAAGCAGCCACTTATCGTCCTCTATCCTTTTGCCGGTGACCACCCTCGTCATTGTCTCTCGGGCTTCTTTGCCGCATCGTGGGCAGGGAAACTTGCAGCGGTAGCTCAGGTCGTCTCTCTGCTCGATCAGGTCGTAGTCCCACTTCCCCTGCACTTCACGGCAAATCTCCTCAGCGACTTCAAGGTGCTTCATGATAGCCACCGGCGTCATTCGTGCCGTGCGACCTCTCCTCGTGACTTTAGTGAAGCGTCTTGTTGGTTGACTCGCTTGTTTTCGACGATAAGTTCTCATGCCCTCGTGTGCGCTGAGTTGGAATATAAGTCAGGCGCGAGCCCCACCAAAACAGCATGGGGGACTATTTCCTTCACTAGGGGGGCACTGTGAGACGATACCTCGGTTTGCTGCGCACCTCACGTCAGGTCCGGGAAATACGGCTCGACTTCGGAGGGGGATACAATGATCTCGGATAGCGGAAGGCCCACCAATTCGCCAACAGGCCTCAAAGTCTATTCCTAACTCGATGACCTCGCTGACGTATTGATGTTTTTCACTCAGAACAGTGCCCGCCGGAAAGGCCGGCGTCGTGGTGTGCCTTCGGCATGTGCCGGTTGCGGTAATCTCCAATGGATTAGGTTCTCGGCGTGGCATCGATGTATCCGTTGGAATATCCGTTACCTGAATTAATCCGTGAGCCTTCAAGTAACACACGGTACTCGCAATACGTCTGCGTACTTTACCGATGCAATGTTGCTGAAAACTAATCTAGTTTCTCACTACGTCCGCCCGCATGGAACTGGTTGTTCATCCTCTTCGACTTCAGCTTATGACGCTAAACCGAGCGCAAACTTTCCGACGGTGGGCCTGCGTTTCAATATGTGGTGTAGTTTTCTGGGGACAACATGTTACTCATCCCTTACCCCGGAGTTCAACCAAACCAAATGGCGAACTTAACCATTAGAAGCAAATGCATCTTTTTTGTAATTCAAACCTTTGACAACCTACTGTAGATTGATGCTTTAGTTTTTCATGTGCGCCAATGTAAATCCCGAGCATGGACGGTGGGCGAGCGACTTATTTTCTGGGTTCTACCGAAGCATTGTGATTGGCTTTGTACAAGGTGAACGTGAGCAGTGTTGCGGATGCTCCAGTCACGGAGGAAGGCTCCAAAGGAACGAGAATAAAATGGGTCATC
>Ga0187850_10000666_pt1 | contig 43136 bp, 23 predicted proteins | sample June2016WEW_4_15_FD_132436 | JGI IMG/M metagenome (GOLD analysis project Ga0187850, IMG submission 132436) | Peatland microbial communities from SPRUCE experiment site at the Marcell Experimental Forest, Minnesota, USA - June2016WEW_4_150 | ecosystem: Environmental > Terrestrial > Soil >...
ATTCGAAGTCCACCGCTCTATCCCCTGAGCTACGGGCGCACATGTGAGTTAATTCATTGATTCTGTAGTAGTTACAGACGCAGGAATTTCGGGTCCAAACTTTTCGCGTCCATCCATGTCACACGGGTGTAACAAATTCTCCCTTCTTACGAGAGAACCAACCGCCGATCGGAGCATACTGTCGTCCGAGTGAACGTACCTCAGCGTGATGAGGAGTTATCTGCCCCGCTCAATGTACCACCTGTGAAGTGAGATTTTCAAGCTTTAGAGTCTCCCGCGACGGGGAACGTGGGGAATTACTTTATCCATCGGCCGAACCATTCGATGTTGCGTTTTGCCATGTCCTCCATGAATTTCGGTTCAAGGACGACGTGCCCCTGCCGCGGATAAATAAACAACTCGACGGGAACGCCGTTTCTCCTGAGCCCGACACACAATTCCTCGGCCTGCGGTAAGGGGACGCGAAAATCCTTCTCCCCGTGCAGGATCAAGGTCGGCGTTTTAATATTCGCGGCGTGGGTGATCGGGGACAGACGGTTGTAAAGTTCCAAGGCTTTCCAGGGGACGTCACCGAAATAACACTCCAGAAAGCCGGAGATGTCGGTCTGGCCATAAAAGCTCACCAGGTTGGACATCCCGGCGCCGAGGGACGCCGCTTTGAAACGGTTCGTTTGGGAGATAATCCAGGCCGTCATATATCCACCGTAACTTCGCCCCATGATCCCGAGTTTTTCCGGGTCGGCGACCTTCCGTCCGATCAGGTAATCGATTCCGGACATGATGTCCCGGTAATCTCCGCCCCCCCAGTCTTTGATGTTGGCCATTCTGAATTTTTCGCCGTAGCCGTAGCTGCCCCTGGGGTTCGGCATGAAGACTGCGTATCCAAGGCCGGCCAGGACCTGTAGCGGGTAACTTTCGGCCTGCACCGGATAGGGCGACGCGATCTGGGGGGAAAACGAATGTTCGAACCGGCCCGAGGGCCCACCGTGGACATAAGTGAGTAAGGGGCCCGGCTTCCCCTCAACGAACCCCACGGGGAGGAGAAGCAGTCCCTCGATTTCCAGGCCATCGGAGCTTTTCCAATGGACGACTTCCTGCCGTCCTAGGGTTAAGTCCTTAAGCTGGGGGTTGGAGAAGGTCAGCCTGCTGGGGTTGAATTTATCGGGCTTTGAAACGAAGACGTCAGACGGCGTATAGGGATCCGACCCGATAAACGCCATCAGGTCCCCCGATGCCGAAAAGCTGAAATCGCTCCAGACGAAATCGCCGGTGAGGAGCGGCCGGATCTCCTCAGTCTCGGGAGAGACGGCATAGAGCTGGTTTCCGAGGCCCTTGGAGCTCTGGAAAATGACCGTCCGGCCGTCCTGCGACCACTGGGGAGAGAACATGAATTCATCGAATTTTCTGGTGATGTTGCGCGGCGCCCCGCCCTCGGCGGGAATGAGGCATAGATACCAATTGACGATCCATCCCGTCTTCCCTTCGGTCGAAAGGAAGGCGATACGCCGTCCGTCCGGCGACCACCGGGGATACGTGTCGATCCCCTCCCTTTTGACTAGGTCGCGGACGGCGCCGGTATTGAGATCGACGATGTAAATGTCCGTTTTGTAGAGATCCCTGATCCTCGGCGAGGGCTGGGCGGCGAAGACGATCTTAGTCCCGTCCGGAGACCACGAGAAATCGACCACGGCGTAAGGATCATGGGTCATCGGCGTGACCTGCCGCGCGGCGACGTCCATGACGAAGATCTGAAGGCCGGGGACATCCGGGTCGAAAACAATCACGTCCTCGGGCCCCTTCCAGCCTTTCGGCTCCTCCGCAGGTTTCTGGCCATGGGCCAGGAATGCGATCCTCGTGCCGTCGGACGACCAAGCGATATTCGAAACGCCGCCTTTAACAGGGGCGGGCTCAAACGCCTCCCCTCCTTCCGGATTGATGAGCCAGATCTGGTTCGAGCCGTCCCGGTCGGAAATAAAGGCGATCATTTTTCCATCCGGGGACCAACGAGGCGAATCGTCCCTCCCAGGCCCACAGGTAAGGCGGAAAGGAGTCCCGCCCGTCGTTTTCACCAGCCAGATATCGCTGTCTGATATGTTCTTAGCAAGGTTTATTTCGGAAATGACGTAGGCCACGCGGTCTCCGGCGGGCGAGATCCGGGCCTCCCCGACATTCCTAATCTTCATTAAGTCATCTACGCTGACCGGCTTCACGCCAGCTGCAAGCGGCGACGAAAACAGGAGGCTGCAAATCGCGGCGGCGGAAATCGTGTATTGGATCTTTCGATGGATCGTCGCTACGGGAATTTTTTGAAACATTGTTTTGTCTCCCTTTACAAGCGAATCGCATCAGCCTATTTTTTTTTAGATTCGGCTTCCTTGCGCGCCGCTTCTTCCTGCTCTTTGGCTCTCTCCATCAGCCGTTTGGCGAAATGCTCGTCGGTTTGTTTCATCTTGATGATGAACGCTTGAGCCGCGGAGCCGACGGCGTTTTCCGCATTGATCAGCCCATAGCCGACGCGAGTGTTGAAGGTTCGCAATCCGAAAATCGCGGGGTTGGAGGATTCTTTCAAGATCTCGATAATTCGCTGGACCTGCTGTCCCGGATACTCTTTGCCCGTCTTAGGAACCTTCGTGGAAATGAGGGCGGCAAGACCGCCGACGGAGCCGGCGGCGTAAGCGTTCGAGGGCGGCATTCCCGGCACGAAATAGGCCGGCGCAGCAACGATCGTCCCTTTCGACATCGCGGAAGAGGGCCAGGGAGCAGGGCGCCCTTCCTTATCCAGAATCGTCCCGGCCACGGCCAGCACCATATTGTAGGCCGAGGGATAGGCCGGCGTTCCATCCAGGCTCCCCTGATGCGTTAATCCATTGGGGGCGACGATGATGACATTGTGATAATACGCCCATTGGCAGGCCTGCTTCAGGAACGGAAAATCGCGGCTGAATGCAGCGCCCGTGAGGATGATGTCGCTCCCGTCATAGGTTGCCTTATAAATCGCCTGGGCGAGCTGCATGGCGGGCCAATATTCGAACGGTAAGCCCGAATCCGCGACGATCTTGTAAGTCCGAATTTCGGCCTCTGGAGCGCAGGCGGCGACGATGGAGGCCAGGAGCGTGCCTTGACCGCGATCGTCCGAGGGAGCTATCGTTTCCGGGTCCCAGGGCGGCTGTCGTCTGTTGACCATGCAGAAATCCAGGCCATGATTGAAATGTGCCTTCTTCAGCGTTTCGGACCCGAAGGCGCAGCCGGAGTCAATGACGGCCAGTTTAAGGCCGGCCCCTTTTGTAGACTTCAAGGCCTCCTGGAATCGGGAGATCTTAAAGGCCTGACTCTTCTCCGGAAACGACGTCGCGATCTTTAAAACTTCCCGTGCCAGGCCAGAGCCGAAGTTCCGGCCCAGGGACTCGAGGACAAGGTCCAGCCGTCCGCGGCCGAGATTCCCAGAGGAGCGGAGGCGCTCCTGGGCATCCGGGCTCTCCGCGAAAAGGGAATCGACAAAGCGATCCGCGGCTTCGCGGCAAAGCCCGAAATACTTTTCCCGAAAAGTCGCAGTGTCGTTTTTTTCGCGTAGAGCCAGGAGCTGCGATCTTTCTTTCCAGAAGAGGATATTGATCACGTTTTCGTACAACCCGGGGATGCCGTCTGTGCCGCGCTCGATCCTTTCGATCTCAGGAAGCCTTAGCCTATACTTTTCGGAATGAAACCCGAGCACCACGCTGAGCTCTTTATAGAATACATCCCGTCCCTGGACGAAGGCCTCGTCACGCGAGGCGGAAGGCCCGGCGTTCGTCTCTTCGGCTGGGGGACTCTGGGGCCGGCGTTCGGCCTGGAGTTCGAGGGCGGTCTTTACGGCTTTTTCGGCATCAATCAATCCGTAGCCACAATCGGGCGAGAATCTTTCAAAACCTACGATCTGCGGATTGGCACTCTTGGTTAGAATCTTCCTGACGGCAACCGCATACTCGCCGGGGGGTTCGGTTCCCAGGCGGGGATAAACGGATTCGATGAGAGCGACCAGGGATGTGACGATCGGCGTCGCGCACGAAATCCCGGGTGCGTAGTTATCTTTTTCACCGGAGTAGTACGGATACGCCGCGAACGGGTCGCACGGTGCCCCGACGGCCGTCATGGTGTCGGGGGATGCCGCGTCCCAGTAGCCGTAACGGTTCTCCCCGAGCTTGGCGATTCCGGTGACCGCGACATTGAGAGGATACTGGCCCGGATAGTTCTCGTTCTGTCCGAGATAGCGCCCCAGAGAATATTGGCTTCCCGTGACGAGAACGACGTTATTCTCATAGGCGTATTGGCAGGCTTCCTTGAGAAAATCGCTGCCGAGAATGCTGCCGGCGCTGATATTTATGACGTCGTTGCCGTCATGAACAGCCTTGTAAATGGCCGCGCCCATGAGATTCACGGCGATGGTGGGATAGGGAGAATCGTTCATCGTGTCTGCGTCGTTGTAGCGGTAAAAATTGATCTGGGCTTCGGGCGCGTACGTGGCCACAATGGAGCTGACCACTGTACCGTGCCAGCCGTAGTCCACCATCGGCCGACCCTCCGGCGTCCAAGGGAAGCCGTCCCGTCCTACAAAATTGAAGTTGGATCCCCATGAGGTCGACTTGAAAACCGGGTGGGTCATATCGATGCCGGAATCCAGAACGGCGACGCGGACGCCCTTGCCCTTGGTGATCCGATGGGCGGTCCTGAACCTCGCGGCATCAAGCCCCCATTGTTTTTCAAATTCGGGACTGAGGGTCGCCGGTTTGTCCGGCGCCGGGGGGACGTCCAGTTTGGCCATGTACCCCGCGGACATGACCACGATATCGACGGTGTCCTTCCCCTTGAACCGGGGGATTAGGTCCTTGAAATAAACGCCGTGCGAGCTCGGGGTGAGAAGAGATTGGACAAACGTCCCGGCCGAGTAAGCGGTTAGGTCCAGGTACATCGTACGGAAGCGCCGCATCGATTCCGGGCCGCCTTCTTTCATCAGCGCCGAGAAGGTGGGCTCGTCTTTTCTATAATAATAGTTCATCAAGATCCCATAAAGACGCGGATATACGTTCTGAAGGTTTTTAATCTTAGCCAACTCCCCTGCTGTGAGCCGGCCGCGGTCCGGGTGGCGCTCGACGCCGTCGCTGATCGTTTTATAGAAAACGGATCTACCCTCGTCAAAATACGTTTCCAAGAGAGGCTTTTTCTTGACCTCGGAGGAACAACCCGTAAAGAGGCCGGAAAACATGAGGCCGGCCGCGACGGTGATCAGCATGAGCGCTGTAGGCGATTTCATTCTCATGGCGGTATTCCTTTCTTATTTAAAGAATAACGACGCCGAAAACAGTTCATTTGTACCAGAGTTTATGATAATAGCACAGGAATGATATGAGATTTCGAGCGGGACGTGGCTCCAGGACTTGCATATTATTCCCTGCATCCCTGCGTCATTCCTCTCGTGGTACAATTAGGAAAATTTCTTCGTCTTTAATTAGGTAGAGATCCGGAGACTTGATTCCCTGGAAAGGAGACGGAAATCATGCGTCGAGGGCATTTCCTCCTCTTGATGTTGATCATTCTTTGTTTCTCGGGCCTATTCTTCTTCACGTCCGGCAAGGAAAAACTCGCCGCTCCCCCCGAAAAGGCCTGGCTGGCTTCGGTTTTTGAGCAGGGGCGAGTCATATTTTACAAGACGATTCGCGAAGAAATCTCAACTCATCCCGACCGCGCCCGTCTGAGCGAGACGGAACTCCAGAAGATCCAGGAAGCGGAAACACGTTATGGCAGACTGTACGGGATCCTAATCAACGTCTTTTACCAGAAAGACGAGCCGATTTTTTCAAACCTGCTCCAGAAGGGGGACAAGAGGTCCCGACTGCGCTTTTCTGATATATATTTCGATCTCGCCCGTTTCGCCGGGCACATGTTCGTCCAAACGTTCTTTGAGACTGATTTTGCCACAGACTACGTTCGCAAGACCAATGCTGCATACAAAGGCCTTGATGCCGTGGACCTTGTCGTGAGGTCAGTGGGTTATAACGCCAAGCTCGATCCTCCTCCAGCACGGGAGTTTTTTAAGAATCCAGTAAGCCCAGAGTTTGAACGCCAAGGAGCACTGGAGGGAGCCCGCTTTAGGGAAGCCCACGTCCTCAGCCGCGGAAAGGGGGCCAAAATCGCTATCCTGGATTCGGGAATCGATGAGAGTCATTCGATCTTCAAGAATACAAAGTGGGGGAAGAACTTTTCCTTTGTCGGTCGAGAGGGACAACCCTGGTCGGATGACGCTCCTCTGGTTGATTGGGGCTGGCATGGAACGCTCATCTCCTCGGTAGCCGCCTGTTTCGCGCCCGAAGCCCAGCTAACGGTTTACAAAGTCCTCGACGGCGATACGCAGAACGATCCTCCCTATCTCCTCCTCTTGGAATGCACTCTCGCAGCCGGCATTTACCGTGCCGCCCATGACGGTAATGACGTCATCAGCATTAGCGCCTCCGGGGCCACGCTCGATTCCGACTACCTCAGGGAAGCCTGTCAGTTCGCCTATGATCATAACCGCGTTCTCATCTCGGGGGCCCTGTACAGCCGCTGGTTCAAGCAGGGCAACACCCGCAACTTCCCGGCCCAGTATAAGACCGTCGTGGCCGTGACAGCCGCCCAGAAACATCCTGATGGGACATATGGGTACTGGGATGTCTGCGCCGCCCAGGACGCGAATACCGTCGCCGCTCCCAACGATATCTTCGGCGCCTTTCCGACCTACGTCGGTGAGAAGGACCGGTACATTCCGAGTATCTCGGCCGCGATCCCGGTCGTGTCTTCCCTTTTCGCCCTCGCCGTTTCAGTCCATCCCAGGCGTCGGGACGAGCCCCCGGGGGCATACGCCAAACTCCTGATGGATCTCGTCATTAAGAATGCAAACCCGGAGCGAGTTGGATTCCATGGGTTTTCGCCCGAGTGCGGCTACGGAATGATCGACGCGGAAAAAACCGTCAAGGCGGCCCTGGCTCTGAACGAGAAACGCTGACCGGCCGGGGCCCGGGATCTCCGACCTTTACCCTGCCCCCGAGAGGAGGAATTCATGAAAAAGCTGACCGTCTTCCGGGCCAGCTCCTGGCTCGCGGCATTCTTGTTCATTGTGGCGGCAGGGACCTTCAGGTGCTCCAATAGCCATTTCTTGAAGCAAGAAGCGCGTCTTCGAATCGGTGTCTCGTACCCGAAAGAGCTCGGTCCCGGACCCTTCGATGGGCGGATGCTTCTCATGATCTCCGATAACGACAGCCGGGAGCCCAGGTTTCAGATCAGCTCTCGCAACGAGGACGCCCAGCCCATTTTTGGCATTGATGTCGAAGGTTTAAAACCCGGCGAGGAGGCGATTTTTGATTCCGGAGTTCTTGGCTTTCCCGCGGATAGCCTCGGCAAAATCCCTGCCGGCGAGTATGTCATCCAGGCCCTGCTCCATAAGTACGAAACATTCCACAGGGCAGACGGTCACATTCTCAAGCTCCCCATGGACCGGGGCGAGGGCCAGATGTGGAACATCGCGCCGGGGAACCTCCTCAGCACTCCGAAAAAAGTCCGGATCGATCCCGGACAGGCCGGGATGATCCACGTGAGCCTCGACAAGCCTATCCCCCCCTTCCCCGAGGAGCAAGACAGCAAGTACATTAAGCACATCAAGATCCAAAGCCGGCGCTTGACCGAGTTTTGGGGTCGCCCGATGTTTCTCGGCGCCGTCATCCTCTTGCCCGCCGGCTTCGAGGATCATCCGGAAGCCCGCTATCCTCTGATGGTTTACCAGGGGCATTTTTCTCGCAAGTTTGATGCCCTCGTAGGGTTCCGGGAGGAGCCGCCCGCTCCCGGGGAAACTTCGGAAAACGCCAAGAGGCCAGGGGTCTGGGGCGAATACTTCAGAGATTATGAAAAGTACAGCTACCAGTTCTATAAGGACTGGACGGGCCCCGGCTTCCCCCGGATGATTCTCGTGACTATCCAACACGCCAATCCTTATTTCGACGATTCGTATGCCGTGAATTCGGCCAACCTAGGGCCCTACGGGGATGCGATCACCTACGAACTCATCCCCTACATCGAACAAAAGTTCCGAGGCATCGGCCAGGGTTGGGCCCGGACGCTCTACGGCGGGTCAACCGGAGGTTGGGAATCCCTGGCTGTCCAGATTTTTTATCCTGATGAATATAACGGGACGTGGTCATTCTGTCCCGATCCTATCGATTTCCGGGCCTACTCGCTCGTCGATATTTACCGGCACAAAAATGCCTATTTTTCGGACGGACGGTGGAAGCGCACGCCGCGGCCGGCCTTCCGCAACGAAATCGGTGAAGTCCTTTCGACGAACGAGGAAACGAATCATCTGGAGCTCGTCTTGGGTACCAACGCCCGCTCGGGCTATCAGTATGACATCTGGCAAGCTGTCTTCGGCCCAGTCGGAGACGACGGTTACCCGAAGCCGATTTGGGATAAACGGACCGGAGTCATCGATCACAACGTCGCCGCCTTTTGGCGTGAAAATTATGACCTGCGACACATCCTGGAGCGGGACTGGAAGACGCTCGGGCCAAAACTCAAAGGCAAGATACACATTTACGTGGGCGAAATGGACAACTGGTACCTCAACAACGCGGTTTACCTCATGGAGGCTTTCCTCAAAAGCACGAAGAATCCCTATTACGATGGGACCGTGGAGTACGGAGACCGTCAGCCCCACTGCTGGTGCGGCGGGAAGGAGTTATCGCTCCCCGTTTCGATGTTAACTATTAACCAGCGTTTTGCCCCGGAGATGGCCGTCCACATAGTCAAAACAGCCCCTCCGGGTGCAGACATCGCCAGTTGGCTCTATTAGGGGGATCTCAGGCCAGAATCCGGATTCGCGGATTTGAAGTGGGGCCGCGAGTCCCCGTGACTCCGGAGTCATTTATCCCTAACGAATCTTTCGAATAATTTGGAAGCCTCTTTTCCCGGGGCGTCCTCGATGCAGAGAAGGAGTGTCTTTTTAACGACCTCAAGGCTCAGGAGCTTCCCCCGGTCATCCACTACTTGGAAAGAAAGGCCTTCCCCAGGCCTGAACTCTCTCGCATTCGGATCGTTCTTGAGCACTTGTTCGAGCTCCGGGAAACCCCGCCGCAGAGCTTCGTCGCTTTGGTATTTGAGAATGAAAAGCGACGCGCCGGAGGAATAATCGCCCCTGACGCCCTCCTCGAACCGGAATGCTTCTTTGCCCAGGGACGGATAGTTGTTCATAAATCCGAGAAACCCCTTGAAGTAACGAACGCTGGTTTTAATGAGCCCTGGTGGGGGAAGCTCGTCCGTAAGTTGAGCACGCCTCGGCGTACCCGGAATTTTTCCGGCCACTACCCCGGCGAGCTCGAGCAATCCCCGGAGGGTCGCCGGGCTCCCGTCCGGCCCAGTGATAGTGACCAGAAAATCTCCTTTCCAAAAATTCAGATAATAGTCCTCGAGTTGACCCTCTACGCCGGCTTTGACAGGCGTGCCCCGCGTACTCCTCTTAAAGGTATACATGCCGTACGCGCTCTCCGGACTCGTCATCCGGAAGATTTCGAGCGAGAGTCCCTTCCCTTCTTTATTCCTATACTCCTGGGCAAGGACTTCCGCGAACCCATACTCCCGATAAATCTCCGCCCCTCCGTCGATGTAGAGATAAAGGTCTTCGCCTTTGAATTCTTGAGGGGGGCCGTCGCTTTCCCACTCTCCCGCTTCTCGTCCCGACGGGAGATAGGAACGAAGGTCGGAGATACCTGGCGAGGATTGCCCCGTTAAAAACGCGTTGAAGACGAACGTAACGATAATCAGGTGGATGAGCCGACGAAATCCGCTCCTCGTCTCCATGCGCATGTCATCTAGATGCCGACTTCCTGTAACCTGACTTTTTTCAGGTCGATTTCGCCCAGGCCGTGTTCATATCCTTTCCTGATCATGAGGATGTCTCCGCCCTTAAGATTCCGCAGGGAGGCGCAGTAGCTGTCGACGGCAACGCGGTCCACACCCGCGACGATCTTCCGCGGCCTCGCCAGCTCACCGGGCCCAAAAGGACCGTTAGTCGTGATGATTTCCGTAGCGTCGACGATGCAGAGGGCGGGCGTCACCGCCAGGTTGAGGTCGGCGATGCACTGGTCGAGCCTATTGATATCATCGGGCTTGGTCTTGAAATCGCCGCTGTGGAACGTCCGGTTGACTTGAGCAAAGTTCAAGGCCATTAGGTTCTTCATAGCCCCCGTGAACTTGTTTCCGGCGTGGTCCTTGGTGATGGGCAGGTTGATCAAACAATCGTTGTTGAACAATTCCTTCATGATCATGGCCTCACGGAGGATTTTTGCTTTGGGCAGGGCGACCGGTTTGAATAGGGCCTCGGCCTTGAGGTCGACGATTCTTAGCTCGGCCCCTTCCTCCTTGAGAACCTCGATGAGGCCCGTCGCCGTCCAGAACTTTTCGGGGAGCCAGCTTAGGCAATTGACTTCCCTGGCCCCGGCCTTCTTGCACATCCGGACGACGGCCCTGACGATATCTGGCCTGGTGAACGTTCCGGGGTGGGCGCTCTGGGTGTTGGGCAGGATGGCCACCCGGGCGTTTTTCGGAACGAATCGTTCCATCCCCCCGAGGAGGTTCACAGCCTTCTGCGTGCTCGCCAGATAATCATCGCCCTTAACGACTGCGACGTCCGGGAATTCCGCCTTCCTCGAACGGAAAGGGCCGGTCCCGGAGGGGGGCCATGCGAGTCCTCCCCCAATGAGCACCGCCGCTCCAGTCCCCGCGCTCTTGATGAAATCCCTGCGCTTGAGCTTCCCGTCCACGATCACCTCCTGCAGCGGCCTGGCCGAGCGCCGAAGTCCTTTTCAGCGTTTTCCTTTGAGCAAATCCTTAATCAACTGGATCGAGCCGAAGGCATCGACAAGCCCGCTGCCGACGACGTCGTCGGGCTCGGTCAGCCCAAGAATATCCAACCGGGCCGTTTTCGTCAGGCTGGACGCGACCAGGCGGCAGTACTCGCCGGGCTTTTTGAGAACATCCTGTGAGGGGGGCGACGCGCTCCGGAGAAGCGATACGACGCCGGCCGCGAGAGGAGCCGACAGCGACGTCCCGGCCACGGCCATATCCTGCATGTCTTTCATATAAACAGGAACAATCACGTACACGTCGGCCGAAGGCGTTGCGATATCGATTTCATCATGAGGGACCGTGATCGGCCACGGCCTGATGGCGCCGTCTTCCCTGGCGACTCCGCCCGCAAGGATGACCTCTTTCTTCATGGCCTTGAAAATTTGATCCTCGAGACGTAGGCCGAACTGGATGCGGGAGATGTTTCCCGCCGAAGTGCACAGGGGGACGTTTTCATGATAGGCGTAGCGGGCGGCGTCCAGCAGGGGCAGTTCGGTCGCTGGCAAGGGCGCGCTCAGCGAAATGACCTGGGCCCCGTGATGGACGGCGTAATAGATCCCCGCCGCGACGAACTCATAGATCCAGTAATCATAAACCGGATCGTTCATCGTGTCCCCATCATGGACTCGGACGGGCATGATCTTGCAATCCGGAGCGATGGCCAGGAGGGCCGAGGAGCAGCCCGTGCCGTGCATGCCCCAATCGATCATGGGAGGATTCTCGTCCGCCCACGGAGGAGTCGTTCGCTTTAAGAAATTGAAACCAGGAACTATCCTGTCCTTGAACAGAGAATTAAACGGATCGATGCCGGAATCGATGACCGCGACCACGACTCCCGCGCCTTTGGTTATGGGCCAGCAGGGACGGGTGTCGAGCGCATCGATGGCCCATTGCGACCTGTACTCTGGTTCAATTTTATTGGTGAACCATTTTTCCTTGGGGATGTCAGGTATGTCGTTCCGTGCGGAGTATCCGATAGATTGGAGGACGAGCTCGAGCCTGGATTTTCCCCGGTTATGAGGCAGGGAGGTCTCAAAATCATACTGGCGGGTCCGACGGAAAAGGGAGCCGACGAACCGGGCCGAGTACTCCTGAGCTAACGCGATAAAAGCTTTGTGGAATTTCTCGATCGATTCAGGGTCTCCCCGCCGGGCCCACTGTGAGTACTGAGGTTCGTCCTTCTGATAGGCGAAGATCATTAACCGCTCGAATAGATAAGGGATTTCTTTCTGGGCGCTAAGGACCTTAGCAAGCTCAGGATCGCTCAGTTGAGATTTCAGTGGGTGATTCTGAAGGATCTTGCCGACGGTTTCAAAAAAGACGCCCTCGGCTTCGATAAAGATCTTGTCCAGTTTTTTGCCAACGTCAGGGGAAATCTGCGCCTGCATAGGGAGGCTCAAGCCTGAGAGAACGGCTGTGAGCAGGAGAGCCCCGCCTAACGACCTCCACATGATTCTTTGCGTGTCTGATCTCAACAGCTTATGCATAAATTTTGCCCGTCAGCCGCGATCTTATAAATCGCTATTTGTAACTGACCTCCAGGCCAATCTGTCCCCAACGGCGCGGGTTCGGGAAGTCGCTCCGGTCCCAATAGGCCTGATTGGTCAAATTGTAAATGTCGAGAAAAACCCTTAAATGGGTGTTTCTCACCATATTGAATCCCTTGGAAATCCTGAAATCAAAGATCCATTTCTTATCATTGGGCGTGAGCAGGGAGGCAGTTCCGGGATCCATGTTCCACCAGATCCAGCGAGCTCTGAGGTTGGCGAATAAACCCAGCTTGTCGTTTCTATACTTCAGCCCGGCTTTATAAGTTCGTGTGGGAATCCACGACACAATCTCGGTCACGGCACCCGTCACATCCTCGTGGTGGTTGTAGTCAGTCCCCACATAGCCGGTGAGGCCAATGGGCGTCAGAAAACCGAACTCGCCTTCGTAGCCTTCCCGTAGGAATTTGGCGATGTTGCCCCAAGTGAACTGTCCCTCGGTACTAGCGGGGACCATGACGATCCCGTCCTTCATCCTATGGTAGTAGAGGGAGACCTTCACGTAAACATAACGAAGCTCCTGGGACTCGAAGCCAGCGCTGTAAGCCCAAGCCCTTTCCGGCTTAAGGTTCGGGTTGGGCTGAATCTGTTCCATGTAGGATACGCCCAGAGTATACCAGAGAGGGGGAGGACTGAAAGTCCTGGCTACGTTGATCCTAAAAAGTGTCGCCTTCGAGAGGTTGAATGTTGCCCCGACCGACGGGCTGAGCTGTTGGCCGAAGGCGCTGTCATAGTCGTATCTCGCTCCCAGATGAAGTCCGAGGTTCCCGATCCGGTATTCCATGTTGACGAAAGGCGCCACGGAATCGACATAGATCTTTGGCTGGTCGGCAATATAGTGCGTGAAATCGGCCATGATCCTGTAATAATCTACGCCAGAAACGATCGACAATGCCTCTGAGGGATTGTAGGATCCCTTGAGGGTGAATCCCAGCTTTTGGTCCGTGTATGACGAAAGATCGATGGTCCCCGCCGGCGGCTGAAAGGCGGAGCCTGCGAGATAATCTGTCGTCCCATCGAAGGTCGACCTGTTGTACTTGAGCTGGCTTTCTAAGTTGAACGCTGGACTGATGTTCGTCTGGAATTTGAGCGAGGCGACGTTCTCGGTGGCATGGTAATCGGCCTTATAATTCCAGTAATAGGGCTCATCGGTCCCGAGCATATCTGGCAAATACAGATAGGCGAGATCCTGCGAGTTCATAACATTCCGATTGTAGAGGAAATCAAGGAACGTGTTGGAATTGAAGTTATAGTTGAGCTTGCTGAAGAAGGAGGAGTTCTTTTCCTTCCCGTAGTCGACAAATCCATCGTTATGGATTCCGTCGTAGCCGAACGTGTAGCCGAATTTTTTTATGTTGCCGCGGATATTCGCGGAATAATCTAAGTTGTCCCCCGGGACTCCGATGGCATTGGCCCCCTGAAAATCCATGGCGCCAAAGTGGGAGTAGGTGCTCTTGAGCGTAATTTCAGGCCTGGGCAGATCCTGCGGCCGTTTGGTAATAATGTTGATGATGCCGCCCATATTCGACCCCCAGACCGACGACGAGCCACCCTTGAGGACTTCGATCTGGTCGATCATTTCCTCGGGGAAGGAATTTAGCATGCTCCAGTTGTTGACGACCTCTCCGACGTCTACGCCGTCCACCATCTTCCGGATGTAAGTATCGCCGTAGCCGTCGATGGACATAAACGTCCCAAGCACCGTATTTCCGCTCGCAGTCTCAACGTCGACGCCGGGAACATTGTTGAGGGCCTGGAGGATGTTATTCTGAGGCGTCTCCTCCAACCTAGTCTCCGTCAGGACTGTGACGTTTTGAGGTACTTTCTGGAGGCTCTCGACAGCGCGCCGGGCGGTCACGGTGACCTCATGGGCGAAACCCATCATAAGGGAGACGTTGAGTTCAGCCGTTTGTTCGGCCGCAATCGTGACATTCTTGCGTGTTTCCGTGATGAATCCAGCGATTTCAAACACGACGGTGTAAGCTCCCGGTGGGATGTTCTCGATGACAAAGGTCCCATCCGGTCCGGTGAGGGCGTACTTCCTGGTCCCGGAGATTGTCACCTTGACCGTAGGCATGGGCAATTTTTCATTTGCGTCGATGACTTTTCCCTTGAGGTTGCCCCCTCCTTGGGCCTGGAGGGCCCCGGCGAACCGGAACAGGAAAACCGCCAAGAAAAGGACGACGAGGACTCTGAGTGTTTTGGTCATGCTCTCCTCCGCAGCGAGTGGAATTCGTATCTCCTCAAAAAAAGAATCTCGCCACTTTTACATAAAGGACGGCGAAAGGGGAGCGTTTGTACCATCCCGGGGCCGGGCCCTGGTAAAATAGCCCGCGGGCTGACGTCCTTAATGAGAGCGGATGGTCTTGCTCTGTTTCGACAACGCTTTCCGCTGGAGGGGCTATGAGAAAGTTATCCTTTAGATCCTTATCTACGGGATTCTTATTCGCGGGCCTGATCTTAGCCGGAACGCCGGGCCTGGCCGGGCGTCCGGCAGTTCTCCCGGAGTCCTGGCTGAGCCTCATCGCCGGTGAGGTGAACGGCTATGCCGCCTTTAATAGCGTGGCCGTCATCGCGACCTATCACCGTACGTTGGGCTCCGACCAGACCCACGAAATCCTGCTGAGGCTTCAGAAAAAGTGCCGGGATTACGGCCTGAAATCCGCGGAGATCCTGCGGGTTCCCGTCAAGACCGGCTATGAGTTCTTCGGCCTTCAGAATTTTGACGGCCAGGTCCCGACCCGGGGCGGCCGGGCGGAGCTCCGCCTGATTAAGCCCATGGCCAGACTCATCACCACAACGGAAAGCGCGCCGAGCGCGCTCATCCTGGGGAGCCGTTCGGCAGATATTACCGCGCCCGTCGTCTGGATCGGCCCGGGGGCCGACCCGAAAAATTACGAGGGAAAAGACGTCCGGGGGAAGATCGTCCTGGCCGGAAATGCTCTACCCGAGGATGTCAAGGAAATGGCCATTCATCGTTTCGGGGCCGCGGGCGTGCTTTATTATTTCGACCTTCCCCATAACAGCGGCGACAATCAGGACGCGAATCTCGACACGTGGTGGTCCCCTTGGGGAAAAGACGGCCGGGAATCGACGTTCGGGTTTTCCCTGTCCAACAACGAATACCGGTTTTTGAAAAATCTGCTCGACCGCGGCCAGGAGGTCGTCGTCAAGGTTAAAATCGACGCCGAGATCAAGCAAGGCGACGAGGCCGTCTTTGAAACGCTGGACGCGGCCATCCCGGGCTCCGAGTATCCCGACGAGGAGTTATTGATGTGGGCGCATATCGACCACCCCCAGCCCGGCGCCGTGGACAACGGGAGCGGCTGTGCCGTCATTCTGGAGGTCGCCCGGACCCTGCAGGCCCTTATTGACAACGGCCTCGTCCCCAGGCCTAAGCGCACCATCCGCTTCCTATGGCTGCCCCATGTCTCGGGCCTCTACATGTATTTTTCGAGGCATCCGGAAAAGATCGGCAAAGTCCGGGGCGGAATCTCCGTGGACAGCGTGGGAATCAATCAAACCCTTTTTTCCAATTATTTCGCTCCGGCCAAGCCGTCCCATGCCCTCCCCTCTTATTGGTCGGCGGTCCTTGAGAACCTAGCGGGCGAGCTTGCGGAGCGGGCCAACCGTAACCTCCTAGACTACAGAAATCAGGACAACCTTTACGCCCCCGAAGGAAGCCGCGACCAATTTCATATGCGCGTCATCCCCTATAACGGCTTCGGCGATGAGATGCAGAGCAACAACAACACCGTGGGCATTCCCACCATGGCCTTCGGCTGCCTGCCCGTTCCGCCGCGCCACAGCCAGGTCAATTTCCTCTCATACGTCGATCCCACAGGCCTCCACCGCGTGGCCTATCTTGGGGCGACGCTCGGGGCCGTCTTCGGCTGGACGGATGGCCGCAACGTCGATCGGTTAATCAATGAAGTGTTCGGGGCCGGCCGATCCAAGCTCATTCAGGAATCCAACCTCGCCCTCGCCGCCCTGGACGAAGGCGATGGCCGTACGATCGCCCTCGCCTTTAAAAAGGGGCAGGCCCTGCTCCACTCGGGCCTGGAGAGAGAGAGGGCGATGCTCGAGTCCGTCGAACCCCTTGTCCCCGGCGATAAAGACGCATTACGGTTGATCGGCCTGCGCGTTCGTGAAGAAACAGATTTGGTTGATTCCCTCTTCACCCAGTTCGGCGCGGAATACCGCCGGCGCTGCGGCCAATTGGGGTGCCAGCCTCAACAGGTGGCTCTCTCCGCGGAAGAAAGAGAGCTCGACGGCCTTATTCCGAAGCCGGTTCCGGGGATCATGGGCACCTCGGCCTATTTCGGCAATTATTATGAAAAGATCCTGGGAAAAGACAAGCTGGAATCGTTCGGGCTCGCGCCGGACTTTGCGTACGGGCACGTGGGCTACACCGAGGCCCATAATTTCATCAACGGCCGGCGGAGCATCCTCCAGATCTACCAGGCCACCGATTCCGAACTTTGGAGCGAGGGATACCCGCCTATGCATGGAATCAGTCTGCGGGAGGTCGCGAGCTATATGCGCATGCTTGAGGCGGCACGAGTGATCACCCTCGAAAAGAGAGCCGCGAAAAATCCGAGGTGAAAGGATCAGCCTGGAGTAAGAATAGAGCTCTTCTTCCCGTGATCGCCGGCCTGTCCGTGCTTCTCCAAAGCGGGCTGGCCTCGGACCGAAAAGTGCTTCCCGCCCTGAACTCGGGCCAGGTCTATGCCATCACCGACCTGGCTTCCAGCGAGGCGGATCAATGGAGGTACTTCCTGAACCAGCTCTCGGTTTTTCGGAGCTTATCGAGCTGATGGTTCGGCATCATCGTCCCGTGGCCTTCCCCGGGATAGATATAAAGCTCGACAGGCGTTCCAGTAAGTTCGACAGCCCGGTAAAATTCCACGGCCTGTTCAACGGGGACCCTCTCGTCCTTCTCATTCTGCGTCATGAGAAGGGGCGTTTTGACGTTCCCCGCGTAGGTCAGAGGAGACAGCTTCCGATAAAGGTCCGGATCTTCCAGGGGGGTCTTTTCGAAGTACTGGCGGCACAGGATTCGCCCGATGGGCGAAACGGACCACAGGCTCTGAAGGTTGGAGATGCTGACCTCGCTGTGGGCGGCCTTGAAACGGTTCGTCTGGGTCACGATCCAGTTGGTCATAAAACCGCCGTAGCTCCCGCCCCAGACGACGAGTTTATCCTTGTCGGCGAGGCCCCGGGCGACGAGTAGGTCCAGGCCAGCCATCAAATCACGGTAGTCCCCTCCGCCCCAATCCCGCATGTCCTTTCTCAGGAACTCGGATCCCCAGCCGATGCTGCCACGGACGTTGGGCGTATACACGAGGTACCCCTGGCCCGCGAAATACTGGGCCGGACAATAATAGAGGGCGGAGAAGGAATTGTTGAAATTTCCGGCCGGACCACCGTGGATAAGCGTAACGGTCGGATAAGACTTCCCCTTTTCATAGCCGATCGGGTAAACGATATTCCCGGAAATCTGGAGTCCGTCGTCGGCCTTCCAAGTAAACTCCTCGGTTTCGCCCAGCCAAATCTTGTCCAATTCAGGATGGATATTGGTTAGGCGCTTTGCCTTATCGGGAAAATTGATGTCCCCGACATAAATCTCCTGGGGCCAGTCCGGCGTGCTCGCAGAAAACGCGATGGTCCGGCCGTCGGCGGCAAAGGAGACCTGGTTAACCTCCATTTTTGGGAAATGGGAGAGTTGGCGGGCTTCCCTCTTCTGGACGTCGAGCCGGAAAATCTGGGCGTTTAGGAGATGATAGGCGACGTAGTAGATGCCGCCGCCGTCCGAAGACCAGTGCGTGTTATAAAGAAAATGATCGGCGCTCCCGGAAGCGTTGAAGACTTTTCCGGTCTCAAAATCATAGACCTGGATGATAAGGTTGTGAAGCTCAGGCTTGGCGAGATCGCCGACCTCCAGGCCCAGATATCGCCCGTTCGGACTCCAGACGGCCTCGCCTCGCCGGGTGTAGGCGGGAAAGTAGCGGAAATCCAGAGGCTTCATCCCGCTGCCGTCACGGTTGACGACGTGGAGCGTTTGCGAATCCCACGTCACGTACTCAATATTTTTCGGGGAGGTCACGAACGCGATCCTTGAGCCGTCCGGGGACCAGGAAAATCCCATGATGTGGAAATCCCCAGAAACGAGGGGCTTCATGGCCTTAGTGGCCAGGTCGAAGACGTGCAGCTGCGAACGGGGCCGCCCGTCGTCGACGGCCGCGGCATCGAACCCCGATTCCCGGGCCTTCATCTTATCCTTGTCGGGAGCTTCGGGGGTCAGAAAAGCTATGGATTTACCGTCAGGAGCCCAGGCATACTTCTGGACGCCGCCAGGGGCCTCGATCAGCGGCTCCGCCTCACCCTGGCCCGGCCGGAAAATAAACAGTTGGGGCTTTCCCAGCCTGGTTGAGAGGAAGGTCAGGGCCTGGCCGTCCGGCGCCCAGGCCGCCCCCATGTTCATGTCCGGCCCTTTGGTCACGGCATAGCATTGACGGCCCGCGGTATCGGCGAGCCAGACATCGGACTTGAACGTGTTGCGCTGCCAATCGACCGACGTGACGTCGAACGCGACCATCTGGCCCGAGGGGGACATCGCCACCGTTCCGATGGACTTCAGGGAAATCATCTCCTCCAGGGTCAGGGGCTTCTTCCCGGGTTGCCCCTGCGAGGCCAGGGGAAGAAGGACGGACATCAGCAACACCAGAATGACAGGGACTCGCCTTTTCATTTGGACCTCCGTGACGGACATTTCAAGCCGTGTTATTTTTTCCTGGCCGAGGCTTCCTTTTCCGCCGCGTCTTTTTGGGCGGCCTCCTCGGCTTCCTTGGCCCTCAGGGCCATCCGCTTCTTAAAGTTGTCTTCGAGATCGTTCATTTTCTTTATGTAGGTCTGGACCGCCGGACCGACGGCCTTCTCGGCATCGACGAGACCGTAGCCGGATTTGGGATTAAAGTCCGCGAAACCGAGCATCCGCGCGTCGGCTGATTTTTTCATGATCTCCGCGATCCTCTGGACGTACTGTCCCGGAAGCTCTTTCCCGGTCTTGGGTATCCTAGGAGAAATCAGGGCCGCGAGCCCGCCGCAGGCGCTGACCGCGTAGGCGTTCGAGGGAGGAATTCCGGCGCCCACAAAGGCCGGGGCCGAGACCGCCGTGGATTTCGACGGAGAGGACAGAGCCCATGGGGCCGGCCGATTTCCCATTTTATAGCCGGTCCCGGCCACGGCGATGACCGAAGAATAGGCGGCGGGATAAGCCGGTCGATCATCCGCCTTCGCGGAGCGCGAGAACCCGTTCGGCGCGAAAATCAGGATATTCTGGAGGTAGGCGAACTGGCAGGCCCGCAGCAAGAACGGGAAGTCGCGGCCGAACGCCGCCCCCGTGAGGATGATGTCGTTCCCGTCCTGGGCCGCTTTGTATATGGCCTGGGCAAGCTCCATGGCGGGCCAGTATTCGTAGGGCGAATCGGGATCGCCGCCCGTCCGGTAGGTTCTGATCTCGGCCCCGGGGGCGCAGCGCGAGGCGATCAGGGCCATGAGCGTTCCCCGGCCCGAGCCGTCCCCGGGATTCGCGGGTTCTCCGCTCCAGGGGGATTGGATTCTGTTGATCAGGGAAAAATCAAGGATATGGTTGATCTTCGCGTTCTCGGGCGATTCCGGTCCGAAAGCCCAGCCGGAGTCGATGACGGCTACCTTTATTCCTTTCCCCGTGCTGGTGTTCTGGGCCTGGCGGAACTTCCCGATCTCAAAGGCCGGGCTGTGCTCAAGCGCTATGGAGCCTATATTCTTCAGGACGTCCGGCGACGGGCGGGGTCCGGACTTCCGGCCTAGAGAGGCGAGGACGAGGTCCAGCCGCCCCCGGCCGAGGTTGGGAGGGGATGCGAGAAGGTCCTGCGTCCCGGGGCTTTCACAGAAAAGGGATTCGACGAAGCGGTCCGCCGCGTCCCGGCAGAAGGCAAGATAGCGGTCCCGGAAAGCCGGCATGTCGTTCTTTTGACGGAACGCCATGAGCTCGGGCCCGGCCTCCAAGAAAAGGATATTGACCAGGTTCTCATAGAGGTGGGGAATGCCGTCGGCGCCCCGCTCGATTCTGTCGATTTCCGAGGCCAGCAGTCGCTGCCTTTCCGGATGCAGACCGAGAGTCAGCTTAAGCTGTCCGTAAAAGACCTTCTCCCCTTCCAGAAAAACGGCGTCGCCTTTCGGGGATGGCGCTGGGCTCGTTTCGTCCGGCCCGGGCTTCTGAACCCGGCGGGCCTCGGCCAGCCGAAGAGCGGCCTTGACGGTTTTCTCGGCGTCGATCAATCCGAAGCCGCACTCGGGAGAAAATCCGTCGAACCCCACCGCTCGGGGATCGGCGTTTTCCGTCAGGAGCTTCTTGATGGTGTCCGCGTATTGTCCCGGAGGCTCGGTCCCCAGCCGCGGATAAACGGATTCGACCAGGGCCACAAGGGAAGCGACGATCGGCGTCGCGCAGGAGATCCCGGCGGTGTAATCGTCCTTTTCGCCGACGTAGGTCGGGTAGGCGACGAAGGGAGCGTCAGGCGATCCTACGGTGACCGTGGATTCGGGGGCCACGACGTCCCAATATCCATACTTATTATCGCCGAGCTTGGCGATAGCGGTGACCGAGATGTTCTCCGGATACTGGCCCGGATAGTCCTCGTTTCCGCCGAGGTAGCGGCCCATATAGTAAGGGCCCGCCGTGACGAAGATTACGTTATGGTTACGGGCGTACCTGCAGGCTTCCTGGAGGTAGGGGACGTGGAGGTTGCTTCCGGCGCTGAGGTTGATCACGTCGTTGCCGTCATGGACGGCTTTATAAATCGCCGCTCCCATGAGACTGGTGACAACCAGAGGGAGCGGGGAATCATTTTGCGTGTCGGAGTCGAGATAGCGATAAACCGTGATTTGGGCTTCCGGCGCGTACCTGGCCACGATGGAGGTCACGACGGTACCGTGCCATCCCCAATCCACCATCGGCGGGCCGGCCTCGACCCAGGGAAACCCGTCCCGCCCGACGAAATTGAAATGGGCCCCCCAGCGGGTATTTTGAAAAACCGGATGGCTCATATCGATGCCGGAGTCGATAACGGCGACCCGGACCCCTCGGCCCTTGGTCAGCTTGTGGGCAGCCCTGAATCTGGCCGCGTCGAGTCCCCACTGTTTATCGAATTCCGGGCTGAGGGTCTTATGTTCGATCTTGTCGGGCGAAGGCAGGTCGAGTTTGGCGAGGTACCCGGAGGACATGGCCACGATATCCACGGCATCCTTGTCCTTAAACCGGGGAATAAGATCCTTGAAATAGGACCCTGTCGGGCTGGGCTCGAAGAGACTCTCCGCGACCATCTGGGCGCTGAACCGGGCCAGGTCCAGGTACTTTTCCCGGAAGCGGTGCATCGATTCCTCGCTGCCCGAGTCGAGCAGGGCCTTAAAAACAGGGCCGTCTTTTTGATAATAATAATTCACCAGAATCGCGTAGAGACGTGGATAGACGTTCTGGAGGTCCCGGATTTTCGCCCTCTCCGCGGCGTTGAGCCGCGCCCGTTCCGGATGCCGGTCGACATCATCGGCTACGGCCTGATAGAACGTGACCCGGCCTTCGTCGAAGAGAGCCTCAAGAGGGGGCTTGGCTGGGCCCCGAGAGGTACAGCCCGAATGGATGCCGGCCAAAAGAAATCCGGCCAGGACGGCGATGGCCGTGAAAGACAGCCGCGATTGAGATCTTGAGCACATAATTCCCTCCACTTTCCAATAACGACGATAAAGAGCATTCACTTGTACCAAAACTTATGATAATATCGGAAAAAATGCAGGATCTCGAGCAGAGCACCAGGGCCGTCATCGAGAGTTTCTCTCTGCTCATCAAACTTGTCATTCAGAAAAACCTCCACCGCAGCGACGACGTCGACCTCGAGGACATCGAACAGGAGGTGCGGCTTAGAATCTGGACCTTCTTGAAAAAAGGCAAGAACGTGCAAAATCTTCCGTCCTATATAAAGAAAGTCGCCTACTCGACGACCATCGACGAATTGAGGAAGATGATGAAACAGAGGCCGTCCGCAGAGCCAGAGAGTTTAAGGAGAATGTTCATGGGGGCGGCCCTCCTGGCCGGGTCGGCCAAGGACTTTTCCCCCGAGGCGGGGGTCGAGGACAGTGAGGCCAGGGAAACGATCCTGGCCCTGATCGATTCCTTGAGCGAAAACAGGAAAAAAGTCTTGCAGCTTTATCTCGCGGGTCTGTCCATCGACGAAATTTGCACGTCCCTGCATTGGGAAAAGCCCAAAGTCCGTCATCTCTTCTACCGGGGTATCGACGACCTCAAGGAGAAGACCCGCTTCCTCCATGGAAGCGTGGCCGGGAATTATCCCGGCAACTTGCCGCGAGGAAGGAAACTATGAAGCTTAAGAGGTGCCCTTCGAAGAACAAGATCATCCGTTTCTTCGAGGAGACGGCCTCCGAAGAAGAGGGGCGGAAAGTTCTCGCCCACGTGCTCACCTGCCCGGAATGCTTGGCAGTTTTCGAAGCGGCCAAGGAGATCCGGTCGCAGAGCCAGAGGATCCTGCAGGGCCTCGACGGCCCGGATTTTCGGAGTCGAGAGACACGCGATCGTCTGAGAAAAATGGCGGGCCAGGAAATCCGCCTCCTTCGAAGAGATCGCCGTCTGAAAAGACGGAATGCTCTCCGCTGGATCGGGATTCCGGCCGCCGGCGCGGCCACGGTTCTTCTCACCATATTCGTAATTGCCCCGGCCATCAGAACTCACCGGGAGAGCGCTCTCGAACGAAATCTTTCATTGCTCAAGATCGATCTTCTGCAGCCAAAAGGAACGATCCCGGCGTCGGCATTGAGATTCAAGTGGACATCCCAGCCCGAAATACAGAGTTATCGTCTAGAAATCTATGACTACAGTCTCGAACTGGTTTATCAATCCGGTCCTGTCCTCTCCGACAATCTCACGCTTCCCGCAAATGTAATGACCACGATTCTGAAGGATAGGATTTATTTTTGGAAGATCGTCGGCAACCTGAAGGACAATCAGACAATTGAATCGGAATTTGCCCGGCTTATGCTTCAGAAATGAAGAACCCTGCTCCAAAATGATGCCTTACGAAGAGGAATTCTTGCGTTTCCTTGGCCGATGAGAACGAAGGCCGCCCAGCGGTATGGCTGAGAATCTCCGGAACGGCACATTTTGATCTTGGCCAGCCGGATAGCTTCCTGGACGGTTTTCCCTTCGGCCAGGCAGCCATAAAATAATTTCATAAAATGCGCCGTCGATCGGTCGTTGATATTCCATAAGCTCGCCACCACGGACTTTGATCCGGCGCAGAAGAAAGCCCTGCCCAACCCCTGAATCCCCTCGCCCTTTCCCGTCTTCCCCCGGGCCGTCTGACAGGCCGAGAGGACGACGAGATCGGCGTTCAGCTTGAGGTTGTAGATCTCTCCGGCCTGCAGAAACCCGTCTTCAACAGAACGGAAGTCTCTGGTCAAAACGAGCGCCGAACGGCTGGCGGCGTTCTCATCGAGGAGGCTGTGCGTAGCGAAATGGAGGATCTTGAAGCCGGCGAGGTCCAGTGCCTTTAACCGCTCTTCGGTCGCCTCGCCGCGGGATAGGATCGTCCGGAAATTCCGGGCGACGAGTCTCGAAATGGACTCCATTTCCTGCGACGCGAAATCCAGCGGCTGAAGGACGAAACGCCGGCCCCGGTAATATTCAAGCAGAACATCCCTTCCGGACTTCTCCCCGCCTCTCGATTCATCGAAGCCGTTCATGATCGGGTCGCCGACCGACAGCAGGTCCATCCTCGCCTCCGGCCGTTCACCCCGCTCGAGAATGCTGACCAGCGTCGAGGCAGAGGGCGCGTAGGATATCCGGTAATCCTCCAAGAGAAAATGGGTCCCGGCCGGGCCCATTTTTTCGCCCTCGTCGGGAACCAGAGTTTCGAAAGGCAGGTAATTCAGCGTCCTATCCGGGATGATGATCAGGTTTTTCAGCCCCGCGCGGCAGTCCTTCGTGACGGCGCCGAGGAGGGCTTTATACAGCCTCCGTCCCGCCGGCGCGGCGTCCGAACACGTGATCCTCTTCGAGGACACGAGCTGAATATAGTTTTTTGCCAACTGCAGGGTGTCTTGGCTTTCCGGCGCGGTCAAGCGATGGACGGAAAAACCGTCGGCGGTGACAACGAATGTGTAAAGATAGTCCCCGGCGAGAAAGTACTCGATGAGGCCGGTCTCGTTGTCCAACAGTCTCTCGCGGATTTCAGATAGCCGCCGGGGCTCTCGGTAGGCCGCGGTCGCGTAAACGGAGTTCTTTGCTTTGGCGGTCTCGATGAATGCCTGGAAATCGTCTTCTGCCTTATCGAGTTTATCGCGCAGATCCGCCTGCGCCTCCAGACCGGGCAACACGTTGCTGAGCTCGGCAGAAAGGCGCGAAATCCTCAGGGAAATGATTTTCAGCTCTTCGGTCTCCTCTTGGGACAGGGCGCCGAAGTCGATCCTGGCCTTCTGCAGGTCATCCAGGAAAGAGCGGGCCTTGGCCTTTTCGGCATAATAGAGGCATTCCTCGAGGGTCGTGGCCGAAGGTTCGGCTTCCTGCCTTTCAAAGAGCAGATTGATAAGAGCCTCATAGATGGGAACCTTGCTCTCGAAAAAGCCGGCGCTGTATTCCCTTAAGAGGAGTTGAACCCTCAGGTCTTCGATGATGCCGATGGCCTTTTTATAATTCACGATGGCTGGCTCTAACTGTTTTTGAGCTGCCAGAAGAGCCCCTAGGCCGGCATAGGTCTCCCAAATGACGTTGAGCTGGCCGATCTCGCCGCCGATAGCCTGCGCCCGGTCATAGGCTCGCCTGGATTCTTCCCACTCTCCCTGCTGTCGATAGAGATCGCCGAGGCGGTTGTAATTGTGCACTTGGATTATCTTTTTCCCGGTCCTGTTGGCCTCGGCCAAGCTTTTTGTGAAGAATTCGGAAGCGCTCCGGAGATCGCCGAGTCTGAGACAGGCGAAACCGATGTTATAGAGACAGCTGGCTTCCTCGCGCCTGTGGCCAATATGCTCGATGTAATCGTAGGCCGCCTTGAAATACTCCAGGGCCTTCGCAAAGTCGTGGAGTTCGGCATAAACAAACCCGATCGTGTTCAGGCACTCCTCTCGGCTCCACTTTCCGACGTATCGTTCGGCGACGCCGAGAGCTTCTTCATTATATTCCAGGGCCCGTTCATAGTTGCCGAACGAGAGATGGATGTCACCGAGCGCCGTCAGGTTGAAGGCCTCGCTGGTCTTGAAGCCGATTCGCCGGCTTATGCCCAGGGCCTCCATGGCATCCGCCATGGCCCGGGAATAATCCCCTTTGTCCTTGTGGACGATCGTCAGCCAATATAGGCATACAGCCTGGCTCCTCAGGATATCCTTTCTCCGGTAGTACTCCAAGGCCAGTGTCAAGAGCTTATCGGCCATAGCGAGATTTCCCCGCTCGAGATTGATCACACCCATCGTGCGAAGGCAGAGGATTTCGAGCTTTCGGCACGCTGTCTCTCGGGAAAGCGCCAAGGCTTGACGGCAGAGATCATATCCTTTTTGATCGTTCCCGAGGTCTATCCAGACAAAAGCACAGGTCTCCCGGCATTCGCTTTCAAGGATCTTGTCGCCCGCTTCTACGGCCAGCCGGAGACCCGCCTCGGCCTTTTCGAGGGCGCCGGGATAATCATTGGAATATGTATGGACATCGCTGAGATTGACTAGACATTTTCCCTCGGCCCGCTTGTCCCTCCTGTCATGGAATATCGTGCGCGCCTTTTCTAAGGCCGCTAGAGCTTCGCTGTATTCGGACGAATAAAAGTGGCACAGACCGAGGGCTTCTAAAAGGAACGGGTTGGAGGGGAATAGCTTGAGAGTGGCCCGTAGAAAGTCGGTCGTCTCATTGATGTCCGCCTTCGACTCATAGCAATTGGCGAGCTCTTCGCAGGCCTGCCAGAAGGGGCCAAGGAGGATGCTGTCCCTCAGGTGCTGACGCGCCAACGTGAAATCCCTCTGCATTTTATACAACAGTCCCAGGCCATATTGATGGAAGGCGTTCCCCGGATGATCGCTGGCCAGCCGTGTCAGGCGCCGTGTTGCGTCGAGCGTCGCCGCCGACCTGGCCGGCTCCGCCTCCTGTTCAAGCGCCTGGCAGAGCCAGGAATATGCAGACACTTCGGACGGGCTTCGCTCGATGATTTCCAGGCACGCCGAAACCGTTCCAGCGTAGCTCCCGGCCATAAGTTCGGCCGGGATCTGGTCCGGCCCCTGTCCGGCCGTCGTGTCCAGCTGACGTGATTTCGGCACCGGCGTCCCTTGATAGGCGGAGTCGGTCGAGCACGGGGCGGGAAACGGTGCCAAGGAGCCAGCCAGAAACAACAGCCCGGCGAGGACAGGCCTTATCTTCATTATGAGACCCGGCGACTTTAAGAACGCATTGTAGACGAGTCAGACCGCAAAAGTAAAGGACGCGCTAAATCAGAAACCTAAGCGCCGCTCCGCCCTTGAATTATCACGATCCGAGACAGGAAATATTCAAGTGCCCCCTGGCCTGATTCCAACAGGCAAAACTTTGCCACGGCTTCTTCATTTTATTAAATATTCTTTCTCGTTGGCCCAGGTCGTGAATATCTTTTGTTCCTCGGGCGACGCCTCCTTCCGGACGCTGACGGTGTAAGCCACCTTCTCATCTTGGCCGATCCGCACGGGGACGCGGAGCAACCGATCGCCGCGGAACAAAACGAAATCGATCGTATCGCCAACTTTCATCTCTTTCAAGCGGTCGTTGAACAGAGACGGGTCGATTTTTTCTCCGTTCCACGCCAGCAGCACATCGTTGATATTGAGGCCGGCTTCCCACGCAGGAGTGCTTGTCATGACGGTGCTGACGGTCATCAGATTATCTGCCGTTCGAAAAGTGAACCCGAGATAGGGCACAGGCTTGTCCCGTTTTTCTTCCAGGCTGAGGCCCGCCCGATTCAGGTACTGATTCCAGGGAATCTCATCCACGCCTCGAACATAACGGTCGAAGAAATCTTTGAAGCTCGGGTCGGCCGCCCCGCCTTGGCGAGCGATGAGCTCAACGGCCGATTCAAACCCAGTCTTTTCTTCAAACCCGGGCTTGGGCAACGCGTACGTTTGATAAAGATACTGAAAAACATTGTCGAGGCTCCGACGATTATGGGTTCTCGCGCGCAGCTCCAGATCTATTAACCAACCTAGCAATTCGCCCTTATTGTAGTAATCGATCGTGGTATTGGGGGTGTTGTCGCTACGATTCCAAGTTTCCCAGCTAGACATCTCGGCGCTCATCAAGTGGCGCCCGGGACTGCTCTGGAGGGTGGAGATTTGCGACGCCAAATAGTCCAGGTAATCCTTGCGCGACCATAGTCCCGAGCGTTTCAATAGCAGCGCCCCATAGTAGCTCGTCATGCCTTCGGACACGTACAGGTCGCGCGTGTTCTGTTCCTTGGTGTAATCGAAGGGTCCCAGGATCTGCGGCCGAATCCGCTTGACGTTCCATACGTGGAAGAATTCATGAGCGCAAACGAACAGGAAACTTCGATACTCCGCGGGATTTGTGAACAGGTATTTGGCGGCGCTGATAGAAGTGGAATTCAAGTGTTCCAGCCCTCCGCTCCCGTGGGCACCGGGAAGGAGGTGAAAGAAAAATGTGTAGTCGGAGTATGGCGGCCCGCCGAAGAGACCTACCTCCGTCGTGACGATCTGTTTAAGATCCGCAATCAGCTTCTCCGGATCGTAATTGCCGTCGCCATGGATGACGATGTGATAAGGCGTGTGATCTGCTTCAAATGTGAACTCTTTGCATTCGGGACTCACTTCAAAGGGCGCGTCGACAAACGTGTCGTAGTTCTCGGCGGCAAGAGTATTCGATTGGTCCGCCTTTTTCAGGGGAGAATAAATCTTCCATCCAGGGGGTGCCTCGATCGTCAGGCGAACTGGTCCTTCCAGCGGATATGGGCTCTTGCCGACCACGTACATGAAGAGGTTCGGGCCGGTTACGGAAGCGTGGGATGTATTGAGTTGAGTCATGCTGAACCCCATTCCCCTAGGCGACGCTGATGGGCCGGCATAGTACTTATACTTCACAACGACCGTGGAATCGCCGCCCTGTGTAATTCTCCAGGTTTGCTTATTTGTTTTTTCAAAGGGCAATGACTTGCCTGTCCCATCGGTGGCAGAAAACTCCTGGACGTTTCGTTCATAATTTCCGATCCCGTACGAGCCGGGTGACCAGGCCGGCATCGCCACATCGAGGCGCGGTGTTTTGAGGCCTTCGATGCGCAGGGTCACTTCGAATAAATGGCTCGATGGTTTGGGCATGGCCAGCACGTATGACACTGTAGGCGCCGAGAGGGCAGCCGACGCAACAATGAGAATCAGGCAGACCCCCAATGCCAAGAATTGAAACGGGCGGTTCTTTATCATGCGCTTTCTCCTTGTAAGAATTAAAAACCCCTTTCACGTTGAAGAGCCAGGGGTGAGCTCTAACAGTTTTCTCCACTAATCATGCAAGATCCTAAATCATGACAAAATCCTCTGTCAAGCTCAGAAGAGATAAAGCAAGATATAGTCAGCAGCGGCCACCGGCTAAATGAGTTTCGGGGCGACCTTCTCTTTGATCGGGGTGTCCTGGACTTTATATACCGGATCCTTGCCGCAGTGGCCCTAGTTCCTCGATGACCTGGTAGCGGCAGTTGCGTGTTTGGGCACGTCTTGGCTATATCCTATGGGCCATCCCAGGAAAGGTGGAAGGCAGGGCGGTAATTGTGACAGGTCCTTTGAGGAAACGGTGTCAAGACCTTAGCCTGCCCTCCGAGATTGTATCAGGCAGGATAGAAACTAACACACGCACCGATGTCACAAAAATTGCTTAAATCTGCTTAATTCTGATAAACGGCGCTAAAACGAAAAACGCGATTTTCCCCATATGGAAGCGATTTCCAGGGGAACCCCGATAAGTTCTTGTTTGAATTCGAAGTCCACCGCTCTATCCCCTGAGCTACGGGCGCGCTATGAACTGTGCTACGCCTTCGCCGGGTAGCCCGCTCGGATGATCACGATCCCGGCTGTCCAACCGTTGAAGATGCGGCCGGAGCCGACCCTCCCCTCCCCTTTCCCCATCGCTTCCGGAGGTTGTCGAAGGCGATATAGATGACCGGCGTCACATAGAGCGTGACCAGCTGCGAGAACAGCAGCCCTCCGACAACGGCGAGGCCCAACGGGCGCCGCGATTCGGCCCCGGCCCCGAAACCGATCGCGATGGGCAGCGTGCCGAGCAGGGCGGCCATCGTGGTCATCATGATCGGCCGGAACCGGATGAGGCAGGCCTCGAAAATGGCGTCCTCGGCGTTCTTGCCTTCTCCACGTTCAGCAGCCAGCGCGAAATCGACCATCATGATGCCGTTTTTCTTGACCAGTCCGACCAGCATGATGACGCCGACAAAAGCGTAAATGCTGAGCTCGGTCCGGAAGATGAAGAGCGTCACGAAGGCCCCAAAACCGGCGAAGGGCAGGGCCGAGAGGATCGTCAACGGGTGGATGAAGCTTTCATAGAGGATGCCCAGGATCATATAGATGACAACGATCGTCATCAGGAGCAGGAAGCCGAGGCCGCTCATGGAAGACTGGAAAGCCTGGGCGGACCCCTGGAAATTCGTGCTGACCGAGGCCGGCAATGCTTCTCGGCTCATCCGCGTGATCTCGGCCACGGCCGGGCCGAGCGAAACGCCCGGCTTGAGGTTGAAGGAGACCGTGACCGAGGGGATTTGACCCTGGTGGTTGACGGTCAGCGGGCCGACCGTCGGGAGCAGCCGGGCCACGGAATCGAGGGGGACGAGCTTTCCCGTCGCCGAACTGATGTAGAGCTTAGAGAGCTGGGCGGGGTCGTTCTGGTACTGGGGCTCGAGCTCCATGATGACGTAGTACTGGTTGGTGGCGGAGTAGATCGTTGAGATCTGGCGGGAGCCGTAGCTGTAGTAAAGGGCGTCCTCGATCTGGAAGGGCGTGACCCCGAGGGCCAGGGCCTTGTCGCGGTCGATCTCGACCGTGACCTCGGGGTTCTGGAGCTGCATGTCGGTCGTCACGTCCTGGACAAGCGGCAGGGTGCGCATCCGGGATTCGAACAGGGAGGCGCTGCTGTAGAGGATGTCGACGTCGGGGCTCTGGAGGGTGAACTGGTAGAGGCTCTTCGTAAAACGCCCGCCGACCGTGATGGGCGGCGGATTCTGGAGGAAGGTGTTGATGCCCGTGATGCTGAAGAGCTTGGGCCGGAGTCTCTCGACGACGGCATCCGCGCTGAGCGGCCGCCGGTTCCGGGGCTTGAGGCGGATGAACATCCGGCCCGAGTTGCTGGCCCCGATCCCGCCGATCGCCGAAACGAAGGAGTCCACGGCCGAGTCGTCCTGGACGATCTTGGCCACGGCCTCCTGGTGCTCGATCATGGAATCGTAGCTGATGCCCTGGGCGGCCTCGGTGACCCCGACGAGAAGGCCGGAGTCTTCGCTCGGGATGAAGCCCTTGGGCATTTTCATGAAAAGAACGACGGTCAGGAACAGGATGACCGCGGAGAAGGCCAGAGTCGCCCGCCGCCTCTTCAGCACCCAGGCCAGGGTCACCCGGTAAAAGTTGAGCACGGCCTGGAGGCCTTTTTCGGAGGCGACATAGAGAGCCCCGTGCTTTTCCTCGCCCGGCGCCCGGAGAATGCGGCTCGCCATGGCCGGGGTCAGGGTCAGGGACACGAAACCGGAGAAGAGGACGGCCGCGGCGATGGTGATGGCGAACTCGTGGAAAAGCCGCCCAAGGATCCCCCCCATGAACAGGATGGGGATGAAGACCGCGGCCAGCGACAGGGTCATCGATACGATCGTGAAGCCGATCTCCTTCGAGCCCTTGAGCGTGGCCTCCAAGATCGGCTCCCCTTTTTCCTGGTGGCGGACGATGTTTTCCAGCATGACGATGGCGTCGTCGACGAGGAAGCCGATCGACAGGGTCAGGGCCATGAGGGACAGGTTGTCGAGGCTGTAGCCGAGAAGCTGCATGACGGCGAACGTCCCGATGATCGAAAACGGCAGGGCCAGGCTGGGGATGATCGTCGCCCGGACGCTCCTCAGGAAGAGGAAAATGACGAAGACGACCAGAATGAGGGCGATGATGAGCGTGATCTCGACGTCGTTGACCGAGGCCTGGATGGACTCGGAACGGTCGAAGAGGATGTTGAAGTCAACGGAGGCCGGGAGCCGGGAACGGAAGATGGGCAGAAGTTTCTTGACGGCGGTGGCCACCGCGACCGTGTTCGTCCCCGGCTGGCGCTGGATCGCGAGCATGACCCCCCGCTGGTGCGACTGGCCTTTATAAAACCAAGCGGCGACCTTGTCGTTCTGGACGCTGTCGATGACCCGGCCTAGGTCCTTCAGCCGGACCGGGGAGCCGTTCCGGTAGGTCACGACGAGGTCCCGGTATTCCGCGGCGTTATTGAGCTGACCGTTGGACTGGACCGTGAAGGCCTGCTTGGGACCGTAGAGGATCCCTGTCGGCAGGTTCACGTTCCCGGCCTGGACCGCGAGGCTGACCTGGTCGAGCCCGATCCCCCGGGAGGCCAGGGCGTCGGGGTTGAGCTGGACCCGGACAGCGTAGGTCTGCGACCCATAGACCGCCACCTGGGCCACGCCGTTCACCATCGAGATGCGCTGGGCCATCATGGTCTCGGCGTAATCGTCGAGCGTCGAGAGGGGCATCGTCTCCGAACTGAGCAAAAGGAAGAGGATCGGCGTGTTGGCCGGGTTGACCTTCTGGTAAAACGGCGGCATGGGCATGTTCTGGGGAAGGTAACGCGAGGCGAAGGTCATCATTTCCTGGACATCCTGGGCCGCGGCATCCAGGTTCCGGCTCAGGGTGAACTGGAGCGTGATCTGGGTGAGGCCGAGCTGGTTGGTCGAGGTCATGGAATCCAGGCCCTGAATCGTCGAGAACTGCTTCTCGAGCGGCGTCGCGACCGTCGCGGCCATGGTCTCGGGGCTGGCACCGGGCAGACCGGCGGTGACCAGGATGGTCGGGAAATCGACGTTCGGGAGGTCGCTGACGGGAAGGAGCCGGTAGCCCAGGATCCCGAAGATGAGGAGCGCCGACATCAGCAGCGTCGTCATCACGGGACGGCGGACGAAAACTTCCGAGAAATTCATGGCGCCTTCCCTCCTACCGGCCGGCCTTGATCTCGACCCGCGCGCCGGGAGCGAGGCGGAGCTGCCCGTCCGTGACCACGCGGTCCCCCGGCTTCAGGCCTTCGGCGATCACGGATTCCTCGCCGTAGGCCCGGCCGACCTTGACCGGCCTCAATTCGACGGTCATGTCATCCTTGACGACGTAGACGTATTGGCCGGCTTGCCCCGTCTGGACGGCCTGGGACGGAGCAACGATGACACCCTTTTCCGTGGTCAGCGTCAGGCGGACGTTCAGGAACTGGCCTGGCCAGAGGGCCCCGTCGCGGTTGTCCATGGTCGCCTTGAGGATGATGGTTCCCGTGGCCTGGTCGATCGCGTTGTCGACGAAAGTCAGGACTCCCAGGACGGGTGGCTGTCCGTTCGCGGTCGGGATGGCCTCCGTCTTCAGCGGCTCCTTGGCCATGAACTCCTTGATCCGGGGCAGGTGCTGTTCTGGAACCGCGAACGTGACATAGATGGGCGTCGTCTGGTAGATCACGACGGCCGGGCCCACGTCATTGGCCTTGATGATGTTGCCCGGGTCGATCATGAGGCTTCCGGTCCGGCCATCGATCGGCGACCGGACATTCGTGTATTCGAGCTGCAGGTGGCCGTTGGCGACGCTGGCTTCGTCGGCTTTGACCGCCGCAATGAGAACGTCCCGGTTGGCCACAAGGGTATCGTACTGCTCCTTGGTCACGTAATCTTTCTGGACGAGGCCGACGTAGCGGGCGACATCGGCCCGGGCATTCTGGAGGAGCGCCCGGTCCTTCTCGAGCAGCGACTCAGCCTGCTTCAGGGCGATCTCGAAGGGCCGCGGGTCGATCGTGAGCAACCGGTCCCCTTTCCTGACGGCCTGGCCCTCCTTGAAATAGACGGCCGTGACCTCTCCTCCGACCTGAGCCTTCACGGAGACCGTCGATATAGCCTCGACCCGGCCGACGGAGGCGATCTCGAGCGGCACGTCTTTTTGAACGGCCAAGGCCACGGATACGGGACTTCCAGGGATGGCCCTTCCGGACCCTTTATTTCCTGAGGACGAGCAGGCCCCGGCCCAGAGGACCGCCGCGACCGCCGCCGCTGACGATGTCAGTCTGATGAACTTGAAAAGGGAAGCATTCATGGCCTGTGATCTCCTTTCTGGGGACTTGACGGGAGGCTGGCTTTGGCGGACGCCGAGGGCGGCTCCAGAGCCCCGGTGTCATGGGTGAACTGGACCAGGGCCAGGAACCAATCGGACTTGGCCTGGACGAGCTGGACCCTGCCGTTCTCGAGGACGGTCTCCGCGGCCAGCAGGTCGAGGATGCTGCCGACGCCTTCCTTGTAGCGGCCGAGGGCCACGTCGTAGGAGGCGGTGGCGCTTTCGAGGAGGTCGCGGGCGGTCCGGATCTTCTGCTCCGACGTCTTGAGGCCGTAATAGCTTGTCCAGACCTCGAGCTCGATCCCCCGGCCGATCTCCGTCATCTGGTCCCGGGCCGCCTCGGCCTGGGCCTTGGCCGCCAGGACCTCATATTCCTGGAGGCCGAAAAGGAACGGCAGGCTCACCGAAAGAGAGATCGAGTAGAAGGGATTCGAGGCCGGGCTGCTCGAGATCCCGTTGAACTGTAAGTTCTGATAGTAGATGCGGCCGATGTTGCCGCTCAGCGAGAAGCTCGGGAAAAATGTCGCCCGGGCTTGACGGATAGCGGCCTCGGATTGGAGGACCAAGGCGTGCGAGGCCGCCAGGTCGGGCCTCCTGGCCTCGGCTTCCTTGATGCAGAGGTCGACCTGCTTGTCGACCGCATCGAAGACGATGCTCTCCGGAAGCTTGTCGGAGATCTCGAATACGGCATCGGCCCGAAGTCCCATCGAGCTGGCCAGGGCCCCGTGGAGCGTCCGGATGAGCCCGCGCGTCGTCACGAGTTGGAGATCGATCGTCGAGAGGGCGGTCTTGGCTTGGAGGACGTCGGCGATGGTGGCGACCCCGGCCTGGTGGCGATCGTTCGCGGCGTCATAATTGGCCTGGGCGCCCTTGCGGTTGATCTCCTGGGCGTCGAGGAGGGATTGGGCGGCCAGATATTGATAATAGGTGCTCTCGATCTGGAGGATGACGTTTTGGAAGACCGCGTTCTGGGTCCAGTTGGCCGCTTCCAGGGCCCGTCGCGCCGACTGGACGCTGGCCTCGCGTCCCCCGAAATCGTAAAGCAGGAGGTTCAGGCTGGCCGTGGGAGTCAAGGTCGTCTGTTCGACGATGTACGTGCCGCCGAAGTAGGACTGCTTCAGCTTGGCGGCGGGGAGAGTCGCGTTGACCTGGGGAAGATAGGCGCCCTGGGAAATGCTCACGGCGGCCGAGGCGGCGCGCGCGGCGTCCCAGGCCGCCCGGGTCTGGGGATTGTTGGCCAGGCCGACATCGACGATATCGCCAAGCGTCCAGGTCCGCCCCCCCGCTTGGAGCTCGGCGGGGATCAGGGGGGAAGGAAGGGGCGCCGGGGGCCTGACTTCCTTGGCTGGCGGCACCCAGGAGTGCGCGGGCGAGTCCGCCGTCCTCTCGGTGATGCCGTCCATCGTCGCGCAGGCGGCCAGCAGCGCCAGGGCCGCGGCCGCAGTTGCGGGCCTCGCGAAGCGGCCGAAACGGGGACGCGGACGGACCGGGCTTGGCCGGGTCCTGAACTCATGGTCTACGGACATCTTGAACCTCCCAATCTGAGGGGTGGCGACGCGACCATAATACCGCGTCTGTTCGCTTATCCTCTTCCTCGGTCGCCAGATATAGCCATCCATATTTCCGCTATTATGGCAGGTCGCCGGAAATAATTCAACGCTGAAGCCGCAGATTCTTATCGAGAAAGCGTTACGGATTGCGGCCGCTCATCCCGGGATTCGCCGTGCGGGGATCGGGCTTCACCGTGAGCGGTTGGGTGTAGGTCTTCCCATCGACCGTCAATCTGACCGTGTAGGTCCCGGGCTGAACGGCGACGCCTCTTCCCCGGCCAAATCCCCCACCGCCCGGACCTCTCTCTTCGCCGCCGGCAGGCGCTGGGCCACGCAGGTCCCAGACCCAGCGATGCATCCCCGCCCCCGCCGAAAGCGGTTCGGGCACGGGCATCCAGACGGCCTGGACCGTGAGCGTGTCAGGATTGCGCGGAGGCGTCCGATCGTCGCTCGAGTAGCGGCGCAATGTCTGGCCCGCCTGATCCAGGATCTCGAGCGTGACCGGACCGGCGGCGGCTGACTTCAGGAAGTAATCGATCAAGGCGCCATTCGGCGGATTTTCGGCGAATGGCTCGTCCTTGGGGAGGGTCGTGCCGTACTCGCTTCCCGGCGGCATGTTGACGGCGTCGGCCGGTTTGAAGAGGATCGCTCCGGCATCCGCGGCCGTGCTGTCGATCTGGCGCAACACCGTGATGTCGTCGAGGACCCACAATCCGCGTCCGTGCGTGGCAACGGTGAGGTCGTCGCCGTGGATGGCGAAGTCCCGCATCGACGTCGGAGGCAGGTTGAGTTGCAGGGACTGCCAGATGTCGCCATCGTCAAACGACACATAGACTCCGAGCTCGGTCCCCGCGAAGAGCAGCCCTCGTCTGGCCGTGTCTTCTTTGACCGTTTGCACGTACACGCCCGCGGGCAATCCGTTGGTGATCTTCTGCCAGGTTTTGCCGCCGTCACGGGTGCGATAAATGTACGGCTCGTAATCTTCGAGCTGGTGCCGTTCCACCGCGGCGTAGGCTTCATCCGGGTCCGAGTGCGACGCGTCGATCATCGTCACCTTGCTCCACGAGGTCAAAGCCGGCGGCGTCACGTTCTGCCAGGTTTGCCCGTCGTCCGGCGTGACCTGGATGAGGCCGTCATCGGTGCCAATCCAGACGAGCGGCGCGCGGACAGGAGACGGCGCGATCGTGTAAACGACGCCCCGGCGAGTGCTCCCGCCCGGCGGAGCGTCCGCCGCGGCGGCCGCGTCCAAGTTGGGCGGCACGCCGGGGTCTTCCCGGGTCAGGTCGGGGCTGATCTTCGTCCAGCTTTCACCGCCGTTCGTCGTCTTGTAGAGATACTGATTGGCGAAGTACAGCGCCTGCCGGTCAGCCGGGGAGAACACCAGCGGCTGGGTCCAGTCATGTCTGAACGGCCCCCCCTGGGCGCCCCGCTCGGGAGAGACGCTTTGGGACGCGCCGGTGAAGTTATTCCAGCGGCTGACGGTGCCCCCGTACAAGATCTCGGGATGCAGCGGATCGGGCGCGGTGTAGCCGCTCTCGCCGCCGGCGCCCACGCCCGTCCAATCATGCATGGAGATCACGGCATGGGGGCTGCGCACCGGCACGCCCACGGGGCCGCTGTCCTGCTGCGCGCCGGTGAGCCAGTACGGGAATCGATAGTCGGCCGCGACGTGATACAGCTGGGCGGTCGACTGGTTGTACCACGAACTCCACGCAAGCGCGCCGTCGACCGTGACGATGGCCCCCTGATCGCTGGCGACGATCATGCGCTGGGGGTCATCAGGAGCGATCCAGAGCTGATGATAGTCATCCCCGCCTGGCGCCCCCTTGATCGGGACCCAGCTCTTGCCTCCATCGGCGGACCTGTAAAGCGCCGTATTGGAGACATAGACGATGTCCGGATCCTTCGGGTCGACCGCGATCTTCCCGAAGTACCAGCCGCGGCCCCAGATCCGATTGTCGCTTGACGTCCTTCGCCACGTCGCCCCGGTGTCGTCGGAACGGTAGAGCCCGCCGTCCTTCGCGTCAATAATGGCGTACACCCGCCTGGAATTCGCCGGCGCCACGGCGATGCCGCTGCGCCCGAAGTTCCCGGAGGGAAGGCCCGCCAGGAGTTGTTTCCATGTCGTCCCTCCATCGGTTGACTTGAAGAGGCCGCCTCCGGGGCCGATGGACGGACTATAGATGTACCACGGGGGACGACGGGTGGCCCACATGGTCGCGTAGATGACCTTCGAATTCCTCGGATCGAACGCGATGTCGACGGCGCCGGCGGCGTCACCCCTGGAGAGGACCTTTTGCCAGGTCGCGCCTCCATCGCGGGAGCGATAAACGCCCCGGTCAGGACTTGGCCCATAGGCATGGCCCAAGGCCGCGACAAAGACGATCCCGGGGTTCCTCGGATCGACCAGCACGCGCGCGATCTGACGCGTGTTCTCCAGGCCGATGTGCTTCCAGGTGTGCCCGGCGTCCGTGGATTTGTACATCCCGTTTCCGAACGAGATCGAGTCGCGCATGTCGGCTTCGCCCGTGCCGACATATAAGACGTTCGGGTTCGACGGGGCGACCCCTATGGCGCCGATCGAGGCGACCGGCTGCCCGTCGAAGAGGGGCGCCCACGTGCGGCCCGCGTTCGTGGATTTCCACAAGCCGCCGCAGACCGAGCCGTAGTAGAAAGTGTTCGGTTGCCCGGGCACGCCGCTCACGGCGTTCACCCGGCCTCCTCGAAATGGCCCGATCAACCGCCACCGCAGCCCCGAGTAAAGGCTCTGCGGAAGGGGCTGCTGGGCGAAGACATCGAAAACGCCGTATACAGCGATCAGCACGATCACGATGGAGACGGCCATCAGGGTTCGCCGGACAGCGGACATTGTCGCTTCTCCTTTCACGAAGCCCCATTCTCATGCGTCGCGCGCCATCTGTCAAGAACCGGCGGACCCGTGCCGAGAGCTTGAGGGCAGCGGCGCCGGAGCCGGTGAAGATTACGTATCGGGTCGACTTTGGAGAACTTACAGGTCATGACCGCCCGGCCCGCGGAGCGATCGTTAGGCCGGCGTTAGGGCAGCCCGCCCGGAGCAGACTCATCATTCAGATCTCGACGTGGACCCTGATTCCGAAGGCATGCACGGGACCACGGTCCTTATTATAAGCGGGGTGGAGGATGGACTGGTAATCGGGAGTGACCCAAAGCCAGCGGACGAAGAGCCTCAACGAGTAATAGAGCTCCGTAACGAATTCGCCGCCATAATCCAGGTTCCCGTCTCCGATGATGAACCCATATCCTCCAGCTCTTAGGAAGTCCCTGTGGTCCTTAGACAGCCCGCTCAGGATAAAAGCAATGCCCAAGTTATCGGGGCGCTTCCACAAAGCTCCATTGACGGACAAACCAACGCTGATACACCGGTCTATTTCTGTAAACGCCCAGGTTTCATTGTGCCCGTCATTCCAACTGCTTCTGAAAAACAGGCCGACATCTTGACTGAGGGATTGCTCCAGGCTGAGCCCGAAACCATACTTTGTGCGCCCCAGCATTCTGGTAGGTTCGAGTTGCGGCGCCGTGTCATGAAGAATCCCATAATTGATCGCGTCGCGGTAATTTCCCATGTCGGCCCGCGTCAAGTACGTCAAAAGGCTGACGGTTCCTCGCTGTGTTCCGATCCTGTATTTCTTCTCGATTTCGAAGGTCGAAGAATTTGAGTGCGCGATCCTACTATCGAAAATGGCTCCGTTCGGGGTTATGGGAACCATGACGAGGCCGAAACGAAGCGCCCATGAAGGCCTGACAAATTCGCTGACGATTCCAAAGGTGTAGCCTCGAGTATTGGCCGGGTAATCCCATGCCCCATAGCCCATCAGGGCCCAATTGAAAAACTGTGTTGTCGGGTCATGGCTGTAGGCGCTATGGCCGAAAAAGTCCATGATGCTGAACTTCCCGGCGATCAGCGAAATATAGGAATCCGGCTCCATGCCGGCCAGCTGGTTGGCCTCACCGTCAACTCTGTGCGATGTTTCGGACAGGGAGAACAGCTGCCTGACGTAAAGGCGGGCCACGTAGACGTGCGGGGTTGGCTCGCTCACACGATAAACCTCCCCATTCGGAAAAGCCGCGATGCCGGTCGTGTTGGAAAAACCGCCTCCCCCGGCCATTTCAGGATCACAATAGACCTCGACATTTTTCCATAACCTTGAACCGAGGAACAGCGTGGAAGAAACCGACGTCTTGGTCTCAGCCTTTGGATCGAAGCTATTCAGCCCTGAATACATCGCGCTGAAGGACGGGTGAGCCTGGGTGATGGTCGTAAATTGGAAGTGAAGATTAAAGGTCTCTTGCTCGCCAGCATTCTCGTCTGAACCATGGGCTGAGGAACAGAAGAGGGCCAAACATGCCCCTAAGGAGACGACTGACAGTCTTTTTTGAATGGCCACGAAACAGCTTTCCGAACTCGAGAATTTTCTTGGCTATTCTACTCCAGATCACCTAGGATTTTAAAGGACCGGCAGGTTATGATAGGGCCGGCATCGCGGCCGCCTGCGATTTGAGCGGTGGCTCATGCCGTGTGATATAATGCATAGCGTTTCGAGGCACTGATCCAGGAGATCATTCACCATGAAGAGATGGGCCGTTTATTTCTTGTGCAGCCTCGCTTTCGCCGGCGGTGCCGCAGCTACCTATTTTGTCATGCTTTTTCTGCAGTCCGGCGATCACGGGCAGGCGTATCTGTCGAAGAGTTTTTCGTCCAAGGGAGAGCAGACGCCGGTCTACAGCGAGGGCGCTCTCGCCCAAAAGGACCTGATCCCTTTTCCGAAGATCGACAATCTCAATTTTAAGGCGAAATTTTTCGAGCCCGCCGGGGCTGCTGAAAATTCGGTGTCGCTCAGCTATATCGCGGAAATATCCGTGGAGAAACTGGAGAAGAAAGACCTCCCCGAGAGGTTCTCCAAGAAGTTCGAAGAATCGAATACCGAATGGATGTATGTCCCGCCCGACGATGTCTCGTATGAGTTATCCTTCAAGATCGCCATATTGGACAAGGACGGCTTTCAGATCTTCAGCACGGATTCGCCGGCGGATATCGTCCGCTCAGGAGAGCTCAACCGTGTCCAAAATATCGCGACCGACAAGATCCCGGCGGATATCGCCAAAAAGGCTAAGGCCATCAAACCTGTGGTCGTGCTGAAGAGATGCGTCAGGCCTCTCTACCGCGAGAAAAGCTCCGTCACGGGCTGAACTCGTCCGCTGGGGCGCTATCACGTTGCCGCGACACATGATCCCCCCGGCTTGTCTCGGGATGCCGTTTTGGATATCATGATCCCGAATGAGCAAGCGCCTGGTCGTCTCCCTGGCCCTCTTTCTCGCCGCCGTCGCCGTCTTTTCCCTCCTCTATTTCCACTCCCGGGACCTGCTCGAATTCGACAGCTACTTCCACGCCAGGATGGGCAAGCTGGTTCTCGAAAAGGGCCTGATCCACGAGTTCCCGTGGATGTACTTCACCTTCCAGAAGGACCATTACTCGGACCCGTATCTTTTCTTCCATATCTATCTGGGCCTCTGGATCAAGCTCCTCCCCCTGAGCCCGCTGGTCGTGGTCAAGCTGGCCATGCTCGTCCTCATCGGGCTCATCGCCGTCGTCTTTTTCAGAATCCTGAAGACACTCGACCCCAAGTGGGCCTGGCTGGGGATGGCGCTCCTTGCCGCCATGCTTTCGAGCCGCGTCGACCAAAGGCTGATCTTCGTCAGGCCCCACGTCCTCTCGATCCTGCTCCTCCTCCTCGGCCTCTGGGCGATCCTGATGAAAAGGTGGTGGGTCCTCGGGGCGGTCTCCTTCGTTTACGCGTATTCCTATTCGGCCCCGCACCTCCTCACGGTCGTCGCGTTCATCGCCAGCGCCGTTTTTTCGCTCAGGGAGAAACGGCTCGAGTGGCGGCCCTTCGCCTTCTCCCTCGGCGGGCTGGCCGCGGGGCTCGTCGTGAACCCGTACTTCCCTCACAACGTCAGCTACTTATACATCGTGACTTTCAAGATGGCCGCCGCGAACCTGCCCGTCAGCCCGGCAGAGCTGATGCCCCTCTCGAGCTGGCAGGTCCTGACCATCAACTGGTTCAGTTTTCTGACGCTCTCCCTGAGCGTCCTGGCCGTCTTTATTTCGGCCAAGAAGCTGTCGGTCCGGACTCTCTTCCTGTTCGTGACGACCGGCTTCTTTTTCGTCCTGCTCATGCGGTCCTACCGCTTCATCGAATACTGGCCGTTCATCGCGGCCCTCGCCGTGGCCGCCATCGCGAGCGAAGTCGTGGTCCCCAGCCCGCTCTTCGGCCGGTTGATGACAAAGGCCGGCAGACTGGCTTGCGCCGCCGCCCTTCTGGCGGTCGGGGCGTTCGGGATCAAGCTGGCGTACAAGGAGACGACGTCCATCGTCCCGTACGCGTCCCTCAAGGAGGTGATGGACGTCCTCGACAGGGAGGCGAGCGCGGGAGACATCGTCTACACCGATAACTGGGCCATGACGATGCCGATGTTCTACGCATCGGACAAGGTCTATTATCTGCTGATGTCGGACCCGCAGGCGATGTACGTGGCCTATCCGGGACTGTTCACGCTCTGGTACGCCATCAACACCGGACGCGTTTCGGAAAAAGCCCTGCCCATCATCAAGGCCATCGAGGCCCGCGCGAGGGACCCGGAGATCTCCAAGTTGCGGGCCGCCATGGAGTCGGGCTCCGTCGTCAGCAGGCTGCCGGATATCATCCGGAGCGCCTTCCGGGCGAAATGGATCATCCTCTGCCACAACCATCCGTACGCGGGGCAGGACCTGCGGCCGCTCATGGCCAGTTTCCCGATCGATATCGAGTTCGTGAAGGGGAACGAGTTTTTCACCCTCTATCGCCTCCGGTAAGAGATGAAGCTCTCGATCATCATCCCCGCATATAACGAGGCCGGCACGATCTGCGAGGTCTTGACAAGCCTCGAAGCCGTCAGGTTCCCGGTCGACCACGAGGTCGTCATCGTCGACGACGCGAGCCTCGACCGGACACGCGAAGTCATCACCCAGTACTCCGGATCAGGGAAGCCTGTCCGGTTGTTCACCAATCCCGGGAACCTCGGCAAGGGCTCGTCCGTGAGGCGGGGGCTGGCGGAGGCGCTCGGCGACATCGTCATCGTCCAGGACGCGGACCTCGAGTACGACCCCCGGGATATCCCCGCCCTGATCCAGCCGATCGTCGACGGAAAGGCTGAGGCTGTCTATGGCACCCGCTTCCGGCGACGGCGCTGGCCGGAGAAGATGGCGTTCCAGAACTGGGTCGCGAACAAGGTCCTGAACACGGCCGCGAACCTTCTTTTCAGGGCGCAGCTGACCGACGTCTCGTGCGGGTACAAGGCGGTCCGGACCGATCTCCTGAGATCTCTCGCACTTCGCTGCCGGGGGTTCGAATTCTGCTTCGAGGTCACGGCGAAGCTGAAGAACCGGGGTGTCCGGATCGAAGAGCTGCCGATCTCCTATGAGGCCCGCAACCGGAAGGAAGGCAAGAAGATCCGTCACAAGGACTTTTTCATAGCCCTCTGGACCCTGCTCCGGTACAGATTCGAGAGTTAGGGTCCCCCCGGGTTTTCCCATCCGGTTAAGAAATTTGCCCAACTGCGGGGACCGCCGCCTTGGCTTTGATCTTCTTGTATTCCTTGATCACCAGGAAGCAGAACAGGATCCAGATCGCAGTGACCACGACGTTGACCAGGGCCAGACGTTCCA
>Ga0187850_10000671_pt1 | contig 42912 bp, 30 predicted proteins | sample June2016WEW_4_15_FD_132436 | JGI IMG/M metagenome (GOLD analysis project Ga0187850, IMG submission 132436) | Peatland microbial communities from SPRUCE experiment site at the Marcell Experimental Forest, Minnesota, USA - June2016WEW_4_150 | ecosystem: Environmental > Terrestrial > Soil >...
AAGGCGACGCTTCTGCGCGAACCGCTGACCCTGGCTCCGATGCAGATTTTTGAGCGCGAGGTCCCCGTTCCTGCGGCGGAACCCGACATTGGGGTTTCACTCGGAGGCCAACAGCTGTGGCACTCCGGTGCAGAACGGGGAGCAGATTTCCAGCGCCCCGTGGTCGCCCCTCCGGAAAAAGCAAACGCCACCGCCGATAAAATGTATTTGCTGGGGCGGCAGCAGGAATTGCTCCGGGATTATGACAAGGCCCGCGAATATTACACTGAATGCATCAAGGACGATCCGCTCAACGTCCCGGCGCTGGTGCGCCTGGCCGAGCTCCATTATCGGCGGGCGGAATATGACCAGGCCTTGACCTGGGCAAAGAAGGCGCTCGCGATCGACACGTATGATGCCGGCGCCAATTTCGTGGGCGCGACCGTACTAAGGCAACTTGGCAACCTGACTGCCGCCAAAGAGGCGTTAAGCTGGGCGGCCCGGTCACCTGAGTATCGGTCGGCGGCTTACACTGTGATCGCTGAGATCGATCTCAAAGAAGCGGGTTTTGAGGATGCGATGGCGTATGCACGTCGCGCTTTGGATTTCAACCGCTCCAACATTCCTGCCTTGAGTGCGATGGCGGTGGCACAACGCAAACTGGGCCGGCGGCAGGAAGCACTGAAAACTCAGGACGAAATCCTCGATATCGATCCACTGAACCATGTTGCCATGGCCGAAGCATACTTCCTGGATGCTTCAACGCGGAATCAGAACCGGCTGACCTCTCTCATCCGATCCGAACTTCCTTACGAATCGTACATGGAGCTGGCCGGCTATTACACGGGCATCGGCCAAGCACCGGAAGCAGATCAAATCCTTCGTCTCTCCCCCTCACATCCGCTGATCGATTATTGGCGCGCGTACTTGGCCAGAGAGAAAGATTTGAACGCAAGCAGAGAATTCCTGGCAAAAGCGACGCAGGCTTCTGCAAAGGGAGTTTTCCCATATCGGGATGAAATGATGCCGGTCTTCCAGTGGGCCTTGACCCAGAAACGTGACTGGAAATCCTTTTACTACCTCGCTTTGATTTACTGGAGCAAAGGGCGCTATGACGAGGCTGCCGGATTGATGAAAGAATGCGGATCGGCTCCTGATTACGGCCCGTTCTATCTGACCCGTGCCGAACTATTGAACAAGACGGGAGAGAAATCGATCGAGGATTATCAAAGAGCCCTGCAACTCGCACCGGAGGAGTGGCGCTCATGGCTGGCGCTTGCCCGCCGGCATTTAGAGCTGAGCTCGTTCCAGGATGCCCTCGATGTTGCCAGGAGAGGATTCGAAAAGTTCCCAGCCAATTTCATGCTCGGCATGGAGTATGCAAAAGCGCTGATCGACTCGCGCCAATACCAGGTTGCTCTCGATGTCCTGGATCGCCTCGTTGTGCTCCCCTATGAAAATGCCTCCGAAGGCCGGGTGCTGTATGAGAAGGCGCACCTGCTGCTTGCAGGCGAGTACATCCGCGACCGGGAATATGAGCAGGCGCTGGATCATGTCGCCAAATCCAAAGAGTGGCCGGAGCATCTCGGTGTCGGCAAACCCTACGATGTGGACGAGCGTTTGCAGGATTACATGGAGTTCGTATGCAAGGTCAGGCTGGGCAAGGACGCCAAAGCACTTGATCGCAAGGCGCTCGACAAGTTGAGAGAAGAACTGAAACGAACTAATTCATGGAAGCTCGCACTCTTGACTACCCTGCAAGGGCCTGTCAATGAATAACGTTTACACTTTGGCGCGAGCGCCGGGCGGGCAGATGCAAGGCGCCGCGACGCAGGCGATGCGGTGACATCGTCGAGGAGCAGCAACGCCGCAGATGCCCGCCCGCCGCCGCGCCCCTCCGGACTGCGGCCCGCAGGCTCGCTGGCTGCGTTGCTCGCTCCTTACATACCACAGCGGGTATGCTCGTCGCTCGCGCCTTGCCAGCGGGCCTGGGGGCCGCAGCAAAGTGCAAACGTTATTCATTGACAGGCCCTAACCCGCAAAAACTGCTGACCGGTATTATCAACTTATACGTTGCGTCGTACTTGCGCCCGTGGCTGTACTCCTCGTTATGCTACGACAGCGGTCTGCCTATCCACGAATCATCGTAAGCAGCATTTTAAATCGCTGCCGTGCGTTCACGGCGTGGGGCACGTTGGCCGGCATGAGAACGGCCTCACCACACTTGGGATTGACTACCTGCCCGCCGATGACAAGTTCGCCCTCGCCGTCGAGAATCTGAGCATAGGTTCTGCTGATTTGCTCATTTTCTGTTCCTTTCCGCCCGTAATCAGGCGTACGTTGCGCTGATGCCTTAGAATCCAGGGTATCGGGGAGGCGATGTCGCCGGGCGATAGCGCGGCTGTCGCCACCTGATAGAGAAGCGGCTGAAATGTGATTGACTTACGAAGATGGACAGCACGATGCCGGGGACTAGATCGCGTTTTGGCCGTGCAGGCCGAAGTTGTAGGCGGCGGCAAGCAGGTGTCGGTCGTTGGAGTAGATCTCCTTAAAACCGTTCTCAGCGGCGCAGGCCAGATGAACCGCGTCGCCTGCACGGAGAGTCACTGACTTCGGAAGACTCGCGTAGGCCCTAAGCAATCCGGCAACAACAACCTCTGAAAATGGCAACCACTGGAAGGCTCCTGCGTCACACTCCCTTTCGAACTGTTCGACGAGAACTCGCATGTCCTGACGGTTGAGGATCCCTTCCCTGAATTTCCTGTGGAAAGCGGCGAGGGCCTCAGCCCGTCCGAATAGACAACAGGCAACGTGGTCTGTGGCGGCTATCTCGCGGACTTTTTGCCAACCCGGGTCTTCGAGATAGAGGCGGACGATGTAACTGGTGTCAAAATAAATCACGAAACTCGCCTATCCCTCTCTTCCGAAATGATCTGCGTGCTATCGGTTCCGCCGCGCAGCTTGCCTCGATCCATAAGTCTGCGGAAGGCGGGGGAAATGATCCGACGCGAAAAATAGGGTGTGTCTCTCCGGCCAGCCTCGGGCAAAATCTTGGCCACAGTCTTGCCGCGGTCGGTCACAAAGATCTCGCCGTGCTTACCTGCCCGGCGAATCCACCCCCCGGTTTTTTCATGGAGTTCGCGAATGGAAATCGTCTTCATGTGACACATTGTGTAACAAGAGGAGCTGTTTGTCAAGCTTGCTATCGAATGAGCATCACCGGGGCTTGCCAGTAGGAGGCCCTCTGCCCGGCCGGACTTACGACCGTCACCTGGCAGTTGTATTCGCCCGGGGGAAGTTTACTCAAGGGTAGGCTGAATCTCAGCGGCACCGCTTTCGATTGGGGATCCGGCGGATCGGTCACCGCGAGCGGCGGCGTTTCGAATGCCTTGGTCTGGCCGCGATAGAAAGTTACAAATGCGACCAAGGGTTGGACGCTCACGGCTCCCCGGTCATAGGCTTGAAGAAATACATACAGGTCCCGATCCGTGTGAAACACGCGCGTGACGCTGGGAATCAGCTTCTCGCCGTCCTGTATCAGTGGATTTGCCGCGTCGTTCTTCTCTCTGTCCTTTTGCTTGGTCGCGTTGTAGAGCGCATCCCGAAGGTCCGTGCGCTGGCTGCTCAAGATCACCGAGCTGATCGGGATGCGCTTGTCTTCCTTGTTAAGATTGGGAATCACAAAACTCATTTGTAACGTGCCGATTCTGCCGGTTTCAGCGTCGCGGGCAAGGAGCTTGATCTTGTAGCCGCCCGGAAGCAGCGTGTATCCCGTGTCATATTGAATGGGACGCTTTGCCAGCTCCGCGGCGGTTGCGTCGCTTAACTTGATATCCATCGTGTCGCGCACGTTTTGGATGGTGGTTCCGTACTCGTCCTTTATCTCACCGATAAAATCGATGATTGTGTGGTCGTACCCTCCCCGGCGTGCCAGCGCCAGCTCCCGGCCCGGGATTTTTACCGTCAGCGGAACGAAGTAATTGGCCCGGTCCAACTGGAAATAGTCGATTTCCATGGCGACGGTGAGTTCCGTAATCGGATCGCCCAGCATCAATGCTTCCTCGAGCTGTCTTTCCTTGTCGGCTGCAGTAAATTTGGCGAAGAGCTTGCCGGCGTAATACCCCTGACGATAATCGAGCGCGGCCGATTGCCCGTTGTTAAGCGCGATTTTGACGCGGCGGAACTTGCCGTCCTGGGCTTCGTTGCTCGTGTAGTAGCAGAGGATGTAGTAACTCGAAAAGGACTTCTGCGCTTTTATGATTCCAGCTTCCAGGTCATTGCTGTCAAGCAGCGCTTTACCGCCGGTATCCGCGGCCATGGTCCAGAGGGTATCCTGCGAGCGCTGAAAATTCGTCATCACTGCCGCTGCCGCAGCACCGGTGTACATTCCGGCTCCGCCGGGCGAACCCCTGGTGGCGTCGCCCATGGGAGCCTGAGCCATCAGGCCGCGCGCGTCGATCGGCCACAGAGACACACCGCCTCGGATGATTGCGTTGATCGTTGCTTGCAGCTGAGCCTGGTTGTCGATGCCATTCAGCCTGAGGCCGCTGGCGAAATAAATGAGCGATTTCTTCTCGCTGAGTGTCCCCAGCATTTTGGCTGCCGTTTGAAGCGCGGAGAGCTGGCGGTCGGTGTTAAAGATATTGAACTCGCTGTCGTCCTGGCCGAACGCGGCGCCGGTGTCGGCAGCCGAGGCGTCATCGGCATTCTCGTCGAATCCTTCTCCTTCTCCCACGATCATGGTTTCGATCGTGCTCAGCAGGCGGTCGCGATCTGCGGTGAAGTTTTCCAGTATACGAACCGCGCCGCCGGAAAACATCATAATGGCCATCAGATCAGCGGAGGTCATCTGCGTTTGAACAAATTTCTTTGCCGCGCTCAACGCGCGCACCTGGTCCGGTGACGGCATCGCAGTCATATCGAAATACAGAGCAAGGAGGCGGTGGTCGCTATATTTGAGGCTGCCCGGCTGCTCGGGAGTGATCTGGGTTCGTGGCAGCTTTTCCCGAAGCTTGGGCGGAGCCGGCGCCGGCAGTGGCGCCAGGTCGGGAGCTTCAGGCAGCTTTTGAGCTTCGAAAAATTGGATGGTTTGCGGCACACCATCCTCAGTAATCGTAAAATCTTTCTGGGTCAGTCCCTCGACCGGATTGCCATTCTTGTCATTGACAACGACTGTCTCGACAACGAGCTGGCTCGTGGCTCGGAATGTAGTCTGACCGGCCGCGGTCATGGGCGCATTCTGGCCGACCTGCTGCGGGGCAGCGGCGAGTGAACCAAGGAGGAACGCCAGCATCAGCCTCATACTCACATCCTCGCACGCAGAGTGATTTGTACCGTGCGCATCGGATTGGCAGTGTTGGGCAACCCGAACTGGGAGCTGTTTATGGTCGTGTTCCAATTCGGGAATGTGACATGGTTGATGAAGTTTGCGCAGTCGATACGCAAATCAAGCATGAGGCGATCCCGCACCTGAAAGGTGCGCCCCAAAGAAGCGTTCAGTGAAAACTGGGCAGGACCGATAATCGAGTTTCTCCCGGCATCCCCCCAAGTGCCTGGCGTGGGAACGGTGTACGCGGCCGGATTCAGGAAATAGCCTGCGGGCGCGGCATAGGGCGAGGCGCCGGTTACGTCCGGCCGAATGGTTCCGGTCACACCGGTTCCGCCTACCGCTGAAACATATACGGGAGTCAACGGAAACCCGCTGCCGGCCGTGAGCTGACTGGTAATGGTCCACTGCTTTGCGAGTCTGCCCTTCCAGCCGCCCATCAACGCGCCACCGCCTACGCCCATGCCGGTAGAATATTGCATCTGCAGGTTTATCAGGTGTCGCTGGTCGAAACTCGAAAGGCCCCTTTCGCCGCCAAGGTCGAGCCAGTTCTGAGCGGAGCTTCCCGGATCCCAGCCCCCGACTGGGGCGTCATCGATCGACTTCGAATAGGTGTACTGAAGAGTTCCGGTAAGACCATTGTGTAAGCGCTTCCGCAGCTGGATCTGGCCAGACTCACGGGTTGAATTACCACCTGATGAAAGATAGGCGAAGCCGGCCGGACACGAGGGACAGGGGTTCACAGTGCCCGCAGGATAAGTGTTGGGAAGGAATTGCTGTGTTCCGTGGGTTCCTTTGGTTCCGAGATAGGTTGCCGTCATTACCAACGCTGCGGGAAGATCTCGCTGAATCGATAACTGCCAGGTCTGCGCATAACCGACACGAAAATTCGGATCTACGGCAAAAGTGTTGGCGACAGACGGCGGCGCGGCGTTGAACCCATTCGCCAAAGTGAAAGGATTGGCCAGATTGTTCTGCACGCTCATGCTTTTCGAAAGGGGCGCCTGCTGTGCCATCTGTGAGGCGATATTTGTGTATACCGAACTGTTGAAGTAAATGCCGTACCCGGCACGAATGACCATCGATGATGCGGGGAAGGGCCGCCACGCAAAGCCAATGCGGGGCTGAACAGCGGTCTTGTCGGGATGAAGCAGCGAAGTGGGGTATGATCCGCCCGTCAGCGTGCCGACCGGGTGGCTCGCCAATACCGGCGCCGCCGCCGCAAATCCCGGAGTGATGTCGAGGTTTACGAGGCGGCCATACAGTTCCGTGATCGGGGATCCGTATTCCCAGCGCAGCCCCGCGTTCATCGTGACGCCGGGGCTGATTCTGAAATCGTCCGTCCAATACGCGTCGTAGGACGATGCCCGAAAATACTTATCGGCGTTGCCGAAGGCGATGGCACTGGTAGTGGGCGTGCCGAGCAGAAAATCAGCAAAATCATATCCGGTGCCGGGCACCGGAAGTCCATTCGCCGGCGATTGAGTAGCGGTGCCGGTAAACGTGTAGGTGCCGCGTGGATTTTGCTGCGACAGATAATTGAACTGCTGCCTGCGAAAATCGGCGCCAAACGAGAAGCCGTGCCGGCCGCGATTCCAAAACATGGCATATGAATATGCGCTCGTCTGATTGTGTCTCGAGGATGGCCGTCCATCAGAAAGCGAGGTAATGCCGCCGGAGAATATCAAGTCCGGCGGACCCCAGTTCATGGGATCCTGGTTGTTGCCGATGATTCCAGCTTCACCGGAAACGTTTTCTCGATTTTCGAAAAACGGGCTCATTTGAAAGACAGAACGGCTGTACTGGTATCCGAGGTTTGCGAGAAGCCGGGCCGTGAAGTTGTGCCGCCAGCCGACGCTGCCGTTGAGACCGGTCGAATGCGTGTTGTCAAGAAAGCCGAGTAGATTCGGGTTGTCGGCCCTGGTGCTCTGAAAGGCGAAGCTGCCGGACAGCTGGTTATTCCTGCTGAGTAATTTGTTGACGCGCGTCTGGAGACTGTCCTGATGAGTGACCGCGAGAATCGGGATCTGGTAATTGTATCGCGAGCTGCCGGCAAACATTGGAAAGGGATAGAATTTTAAAAAAGCCTTGGCTTGGGGGCTGATCCGGTCCGATGGGATCGCGTTGCCCTGAAATTGTAATCCGGTCGTCGGATCGAAGATTCGGACGGGCTGTCCAAGAGCGTTCAAGACCTGTGAAAAATCTCCGGCGCGTTCCGCCAGAGTAGGCATCAGGCCGGGCTGCGTCGTGGCGTTGCGGATGCGCGTCCACTGGTAATTGACAGTGATATTGGGACCGTTCTTTTTGATGAACGGAATCTTGAGCGGGCCGCCAAAAGCTGCCACACCAGTCAGATGGTTGTACGCCGGCTTGGCGGTGTTCTGTCCGGTGAAGGAATACGAGCGGGCATCCAACCCGGAGTTATCCAGGATCAGGCCCAGGCTTCCGTTATAAAGCGATCCCGGTCCCTTGCGCATATTGCCAAATGCCGGGAGTTTCGCAAATGGGGAACTCGCGGCATTGTTTACGCTGCCACTGACGAGAAGGCCGTCGGCGGCTCGTTGTTCGAGCTCGTCCTGATTCTGGCCGCCGAGGGCGCTTAAATCGCCATTGTTCGCGTTGGCGGCGGTATTGTCCGGGTTTACCGCATTCAGATCCGTTCTCTGAAACCTGTCTTGTGAATTGGCGGCTGTCTGATCGGCCTTGACGCTGGGAGACGCTTTCCCCGGAGGCATGTCCTTCTTGGCATCCCCTGCGCGGCTCGAAACGCCGGCCGGAGACATCGGCTGCGCCGGTTGCGACGCAGGCATTGCGGGCGGGCTCTTAATGGCGTTGATTTCATTGAACTGGAGCAGCTTCAATTCCCATTCCAGTGCGGGGGCGCCTGCTGCGACAGTCACCTCTTGTTTGGACGGCGAAAAGCAGAGCATCTCGACTTGAAGTGTCCAGACGCCGTCCTGCAGTTCCGGGAATGTGTAGAGGCCCTGGGCATCGGTCACGGTCACCAGTTGTTTGTCACCCTGGATTGCAGTGACTGTGACTCCGGGAACAGGCAAACCGCCGAACATGACCTGTCCGTGGTGTTCCGCCGCCGTCAGGTTCAAAGTGCCGAGACAAAAAATGATCAGCCAGGCGACGGTCCAGCAAGCAAGGCATTTACGCATAGATCCCTAATTTCCCGAGGCTTTTTCGATGTGATCGATCACCAGAGTCTCGACCGGGCCTTTCGATGCTTCCAATTTGAGGCCAAGCTGTTCTTGCACGGCCGTGAAGATGGAGGGGTTTGAGGAATCGGCGGGAAGCGGACTATCGGTCGCGGGCGGCGCCATACCTCCCAGCCCGGGACCGCGCTGAGTTTCATCCGGGGTCCACTTCAGGTCGAAATCATAGCTGCCCTTGAGTTCAGTCTTATCTATTACAGGCCGGCCCAATTGCTGTGCCAGGGCCGCGGCAATGCCTGCGACGGGGGTCATCTGGGCGCTTAGCTGCCCCCTGCCCATCCTCATCATGGAGCCGTTTCTGACTGGGGCTTCACGGTCGACGACTTTTCCGCCGGGACCAACGCTGACGGCACCTCCAACCCCTCCGCCGGCACCGTTGACGACTTTTCCACCGGGACCGACGCTAACGGAGCCTCCCGCCGCGCCGCCAGCCACAGCGCCAGCCTGGGCAGGTTTCGATGGATCGGGAGGCTGCGAATCCTTCTGTGCATCGGGCTGAATGTCGGATAAATGGAGTTTGTGCCCGCCTTTTCCCACGACCAGCGCGTAAATCGGGAGGTCCTTGGTCTCGCGGTGGAATTTCAGGTTGAAACGTTCCGCCAGCAGCGACTGGAGCAGCACCTTGGTCATGTCCTTAGTAAGGTTCGGCGTGTCCGCCTTGGCTTCGATGTCGTATCTCTCCGAGTTCAACCAGCTCGGTCCGCCGGTGATCTGGTAATCCCTGACGTCGTATGCCTGCTGAATGAGCATGCCCACGGTAATGCCCGAGGCTGTCCACCTCCCTCCGGGAGAAGCCCCGATCCTTACCATGAACATGCCGTTCGGGGACGGGGCGCTCGGTTTGATGGACGCCACCTCGAACGACGTCGGCGCCTTGGCTTGGGTTTGCTGTGCGGCGGTTCCAGCCTGCGAGTGCGCTCTTCCCAGCGGCGGATTATTGAAACAGACCAGGACGGTCAAGATGGCTGCTCCAGCGGTGATGCATCGCACCAATCTCTTTGATGTCAGCTTGCTTTGCATGGGCACCTCAATATCTCCAATCGAATCTTAATCTCGTAAACCAGCCGAGACTAACACATTCATTACTTACCTTCCATGCGTCAAAAGGTTCCAAATTCTTAAAATCGGGGACATGCCTGTCCCCGATTTTCTTGAATTCGTGCTTGTCCAAGGTTGTGGTATCACATATAATACCACAGTGAAGCCGCGAGTCGTTTTCGATACCAATGTTCTGGTCACCGGTCTCCGGTCCCGAAGAGGAGCGGCTTTCCGCTTGCTCGCGTTGGCGGGCACCGGGGCGTTCGAGCATTGCCTATCCGTTGGCTTGCTTTTCGAATACGAATCGGCGCTTAAGCGGCCAGGAGTGGTCCCCAAACTTAACCATCGGCAGTTGGATGCGATCCTGGATTACCTTTGCGCAAGTGCCTTTCGGCAGGAGATCCACTATTTGTGGCGTCCGGTGCTGCGAGACCCAGGCGACGATCTCGTACTTGAAGTGGCTGTTGCTGGCGAGTGTGAGTCGATCGTGACCTACAATCTTCGGGATTTCGCCGGCTCGGAGCGATTCGGGATTCGAGTCCAGACTCCGAGAGAATTCCTGGCGGAAATGGAGGAAGGACAATGAGTGCACTGAGTATCAGGTTGCCGGAATCTCTGCATCAGCGCGTTCGCGAGCTCTCCGCGCGTGAAGGGATTTCCATCAATCAGCTCATCGCCGCCGCCCTGGCCGAGAAAATGTCTGCCATCATGACGGCCGACTACCTGGAGGCGCGAGTTCGTCGCGGGACTCGCGAGAAGTTCCTTGCAGCCTTGTCCCGAGTTCCAGATGTTGAGCCCACTCCCGCGGACAGACTACCCATCGAGATGTCTAACAAGGTCATACAGCAGACGAAGGCCGGCTCAGTTACCAGGAAGACAAAGCAGCGCCCGAGGGCCGGCTCTCGCCGCTGATACCTTGTGTTTGCCTTCATCTGCAATCCCGGCATGCCCACGCGAAATGGCGCGCCCTCACGCCGCAAGGCTGCCGCCTTGACATGTGTAGAACATGCAACTATCATTGTCACATGTCCAAGATGATTCAGTTGAGAAATGTCCCCGACGATCTGCATCGAAAACTCAAAGCCAGGGCCGCGTTGGAAGGATTGTCGCTCTCGGATTACCTGATCGGCGAAGCACGTCGGCTCGCGGAACGGCCGACCGTGACCGAGTTGCGGGAGCGCTTGCGTCAAAGAGATCCGGTGAAACCACGCCTCTCGCCGGCAAGAGCGGTCAGGGCCGAGCGAGAGCAGCGATGATCGTCGTGGATGCTTCGGCAATTCTGGAATTGTTGTTGAACACGACAACCGGATCGCGTGTTGCCGCGCGTCTGTTCGCCGGCGGTGAAACTCTGCATGCCCCGCATTTGCTCGACCTTGAAGTCGCACAGGTTTTGCGACGCTACTCCCGATCCGGAGAACTGAGCCCGGAGAGAAGCCGTGAGGCGCTGCTCGACTTTTTGGATCTCCCGGTGAACCGATATCCCCATGATTTGCTGCTCAACAGAATATGGGAACTCCGGCACATCCTGACAGCGTACGACGCCGCCTATGTGGCTTTGGCTGAAGCGCTTGGCGCGCCCCTGCTGACCCGCGACCAGCGGCTGGCTTCCACAGCGGGGCATGTTGCAGAGATATGTCAGATTCGCTAACAGGATGCCCCTTTCACCAATCTTCGGGCGACAATCGGATATTGCGTCTCTCCGCGAAATTGGCGAAAGTAGCCTGTCCCCGGATCTTTGCGCGACCTCCAGGAGTAAACCCATGCTGCACCCATTGCGATTGGTTTTCTCTCCTTCCGGCCCGGCGTGCTTCAGCGCGACTTGGCTCTCGCCTATTGTGTCAGCCCCCCTTGAACCAGCTTTCCCGTGGTATTTCTCCCTATTGTTGGTTGACGTTTCACAAAATATCTCAAACGTGAAACCGTGGTTCTCCAGAAAATCAGTTGCATGTATAATCGTAAAATCCCCGCCGCCTCCCAAAATCGTCAGTGCTATAATCGGCTCACTTCCGGGAGGCACGAAATGTCAAAACACTCAATCGCACCGATGGCGTTTTTCTTGAGCGCGATTATCGGCGGATTCATATTAGGCGCCTACTCACAATCAAAGCCCGATCAGAATCTTGATGAGGAAAAGGCATCAAATAACCTTCAGAAACTTGCCGACGAAAAGGCGGAAATCTCAAAGCTGGATTGGGTTCTACTCAAAGCCCGTGTCGACGCTCTCCAAGACGCAATTAAGGACGATTTGAAGCAGCCGCTCACTGCAACTGCCTTTTTCTACGACCACGTTAGAAAGAAGATCGTGATTACGGTTTTTGTTGATCCCGTCTGGTTGGCAGGCAAGGGCATAGGTGATGTTAAGAACTCCTTCGAGAATCGTGCAGCAAAGCTGAACGCCAAGGCTTTTATAAACCTCACAGACGAAGGAGTAATTGCAACCGGGCCTTATTATTGTTCAGTTGAGTTTTATCATCTTACGCTCGTCGGACAGGACTTAAAGATCAAACCCATCGCAGAGTGGGAAAAGGGTCAGCTCATTTTGAAGTAGCCAAGAGAGGAAGGCGAGATGACCATCGAACAAACCGTAACAGCATTCCTGAAGAATCACCGCAATCAGGACTTTTGCGATGATTGCATCGCCGAGCAGCTTCACCTGAAGAGGAGGCAGCAAGCTCGAAATTCGACTTCCGCACTCGGAACGACTGATGACTTTGAACGAGGTGGTGGGGTCTGCTCATTTTGCGGGAAAACTAAGAAGGAGGTTATTCGCTGTCTCTGAGGATATCTGAAACCCTCCTTCAGACTTGTCCGCGATACCTGTGAAAATGTGGCACAAGATCGGGGCGCAGGCTACGCAACTCGAGAATCTCGAGACCTCAGACCGACGTTTGGGAAATACGAGAACGTCGGAGCTGTTTCTCATTGGAGGTTCAGTTTTCCCGCAGCGATTTGCTGAACATGCAGCGCCAAATCGCTAGCAGCCAGAAAAAATAGATGAACAGCTCGTGGACCTCGCCGGTTGTACAAATTATCTTGTTGATCCTATGGCCTGTAAATTGGGAACCATCCCTTCCTTGAGAAGCAATGAAAGAATGAGCAAGGTGCTCATTTTAGCGATCTGCTCAAATCACAAGATCAAAACTGAATCTCCATGCGCATACAGCTCTGAGAGAGGTGTCAGCGCTCATCTTCTAGAACCGCTGAGATCTCGGTTTTTCGAGGCACGACGCCACGTGCGCGTGCTCATTACGAGCGACAGAGTATCGCGCGATGGGAAGCTTTTGCGAGAGATGCCATTTAACGCCGATCTCATAGATGGCCCTGATCTGGGAGGCCTGGGACAAGCCGGGCTTTATATGCCGGCTCTGCAAAGGTACGACGGCAGGTTTTATCGAGAGCTGGGCACCACCGTAGCGCAGCGGGACGATCTTGCTGCGCACATGAGACATCACCTGTTAATCCTTTCGGGGCTATACGGCCTGCTTCTGCCTGGGGAATTAATCCAGTGCTACAGTTGCCATCTTCCTGATCATCCCGACATTGCTAAGTACTGGATCAAGAAGACAAAAACCGATTTGTTGACGGAACTGCTGATTGCCTACATTGAAAGAAATGACATCACGCGCGTCTTCGACTTCATGGCAGTCGACTGTTATCGCAATCTCATTTCTTGGGAGATGGTCCGGAATGAGATCCACGGCGCTGTATTCCACTGCTACAGCGAGCAATTCACTGGCGCTGCCTTGCTTCCGTCGCTAGGCTACTTGGCAAGGGATTTCTTGGCTGCGCAGAACGAGGAATCGTTGTGCGCAATCAAGCCTCGGCAATCGGTGAACATTCCAAACGATGAGATAACATTTTTGCCCTTCCCGATGCCAGAGCCTCCGCTTGCCAGAGAGATTCATGAGCAAGAAGCCGTGATTGGCATTGCGGATCAGATTGGTCGCATGCGTCGCAACTTGCTTCGGATATTGGCTGGACTCTCTTCTTCGCCAAACGCCGGCTTCGGTGACCTCGTGAGGACACTCAGGATGCGCAGACGCAGTCGGGATCTTGAGATATCAAGAATTCTGAACAGGTTTGCCGAGATTAGGAACAGGGTTGAATATCGGAATCATGTTCCGTCAGTCGAGGAGACAGATAAAATCTGGCAAATCTATTATCGTGTTTTGGGTTGGGCGCGCGAGAATGTGCAAATGCATGACATCGTTCTTGAGCCTGTTGATGATAGGTGATCTCGGCAACAGGGCCATCTGCATTTTACGAAACGAAAGGGTCATTGATGCCAAACAGCGAAAACCCGAAGAGGGGATCTGACTTCGAGAGAATTGCACAGAGTTTCTTCGCATCTCAGGGAATCGAGTTGAAGCGCGGCTTCGAGGTACTTGTGGGCTGGGGGGAACGTAAGAAGCCCCACCGCTTTGATCTCGGCTCAAACCGACCCGCTGTTCTGGTAGAGTGCAAGTTGCACACGTGGACTGAGGGAGGGAACTCTCCAAGCGCGAAGCTGTCTGTCTGGAACGAAGCCGTGCTCTATTTCCTGGCAGCGCCGCCCGAATACCATAAGGTGCTGTTCGTTCTGAAAAGCATCAACAACGGAGTCAGCCTTGGTCAGCACTACGCAAAGCGATTCAGCCACTTAGTGCCCGAGGGCCTGGAGATTTGGGAGTTTTCTCCCGAGTCGAATTCGGCAACGCGAGTTGCTCTCGATGACTGACTCTTCTCTTTGCCTTCGAAAGAGAGCACTAGAAGATCCCGCTTGAGCATTTGGATATTGGTGGCCAATATCGGCGGGCTGTGCCTAACTTCGAACTTCATTTTTTCACTGCGGGCGGATTGAACCTCGCGTCATCGACCGGGACATTGTGAGTGATTTCCTTGAACTGGAGCGTATTTCCGGCGGACGGGTCCGGCGGCGAGTATCGGATAGTGAAGGGAAGCTTCACGCCGTCCACGTCCCGGTAATCCTCATAGTCGGTCTGTTCCGGAAACGATCCGACCACCGTGCCTGTCATGTCACGACGCCGGATAAGCAAGCCGGTCTGGGCATCGAAGAAAAGCTGAACACGCTGGCCGTCCACGCGCACCATGACCTGGAATGCCTCTCGTTCTCCCACATTCGTTTTGCCGGTCACGCGAGGGCTCAGGGCTGTCTCCCTGAGCTTCAGGAAACGCGCGATGTCCGCCTCGCGCTTCACCCTCACCAGCTCGGACCCTTTTAGTTCAGTCGGTCCACCGGGATTGCTTTCCCAGCCTACCGTGCCATTGTAGCCCCGCGCCGCGAACCCGTTTGGAAACGTGGCGATCATCACCATTTTGTCCGGCGCTGCCTGATAAACCTCCAGGGGATAGGAGGTCCCCTTGCCGTCGATCAAGGATCCCTTCATGACCCGGCTTTTTAGTTTCGCATATGCCTCACTGCTTCCGATGGCCGCCTGGTACTTCTCCATGATCTGATCGAACGTAGGCAAGCCTGCAGCGCCCGCATCGGGGCGTGGTCCCTGCGGGGGCGCCGGTGCGGCTGCCGTTCCGATGGGGGGCACAGCCACCGGCTGTGCCTGGCCCCGATGGCAACTGTAACAGGACGCCTGCGTCTGTCCTTGGAAGGCCCCCTTGTTGACCTCGAGGACCATCTGGATCATCCTGCGCGCGGTTTGCTTGCCACGCTTGTCGTCCTTCTCGTAAGCATCCGGCACGTGGCACTGCTCGCACTTCATACCGACGGAGGCGCTGATGAGGTTCATGACGGTTTTCAGCTGCGAGGCGGGTGTCCCCTTAAGCACCTGAATGTTCTTGTAAACCTGCTCCGCCGTTGGCTCGGTTGCGTTGGCACTTTGTGTGTTTGTCTGGCTGCCGGCGGATTGCGCGGCTTGAAGGAAGGCCGCGCGCGCGGAATTGGGCGCCGTCAAACAAGTCAGCAACAGAAGGCCGGAGGCGAATCCCCATATCGCGGCGCGCAAACCGCCGCTGGATTGAATCTCAACCATTTGGTTTCTCCTGAAATTCGGTGACAGGCTTTCACCAGTTTCGCGGAGATGCGCAGTGTTCGATCATTGTCCGGAAATTGGTGAAAGCGTAGCCTGTCACCGAATTTTATGACATCAGGCTCCAAAAAACCAATCGATGTTTTGTCGAAACCCGAAGATCGGCTACAATGGCTCGCCCTGAAAACATGATGCGCCGTCCTCTCTAGAGGGCCCGATCGATTGACTTTAAACTTGGGGCTTGCCCAATGCCTTCTGATGTTTCTTCCCGTGCCAAGATAGAGCCCGTCAGCGCCGTAGACAGGCGCAATGCCCTGATCGCGTCTTTCCTCGGCTGGACTCTGGACGCGTTCGACTTTTTCATAGTGGTCATGGTGCTGACCGAAATCGCCGGCACATTTCACAAGTCGATCGGCGCCCTCACCCTATCCCTCACGGTGACGCTCGCTTTTCGCCCGGTGGGTGCCTTCCTTTTTGGATTGATGGCGGACCGATATGGGCGCCGCATACCGCTCATGATCGACGTTGTTTTTTATTCCATCATCGAAATTGCCTCCGGCCTGGCGCCGAACTACACCACGTTTCTGATTTTGCGTGCACTGTTCGGCATCGGCATGGGCGGAGAGTGGGGCGTGGGCGCTTCGCTGGCGATGGAGGCGGTCCCCTCGCGCTGGCGCGGAATACTATCGGGCGTGCTCCAGGAAGGGTACGCCGTCGGTTATCTACTGGCCGCGTGCGCGTATTACTTTGTCCTGCCGCACTTCGGATGGCGCGCGATGTTTTTCCTCGGCGGGCTGCCGGCGATTCTCGCATGGTTCATCCGCCGCAGGGTCAAGGAATCCGCCGCCTGGGAGCGGACGCGGCGCAAGGACTGGAGCGCGCTTTGGGATGCGGTCCGCTCGCATACCGGATACTACGCGGCCGGCGCCGCAATCGCGTGCGCGCTCGACTTGATCCTGTCGATCTGGACGCGCACCGCCGCGCTGGGCACGGCCTTATCGGGAACCGACTTCTGGCTGCGCGCTGCCGGCGTCTTTGTCATCGCCGCCGTCGTTCTGTTCATGGCAGATGTGACGTGGCACGTTGCCGAAGGCCATCGCAAGCTTTTCCTATATCTGGTTGCCTTGATGGCGATGATGAACTTCGTTTCCCACGGAACCCAGGACCTGTACCCGACGTTCCTGAAAGTGCAGCGCGGTTTTTCTCCTCAACTGACGGCGCTGGTCTCGATCATCGCCAACCTCGGCGCCCTGGCCGGCGGCATCTGCATCGGCTTTTTCTCCGACAGATTCGGGCGGCGCCGCGGCATGATTACGTCCCTCCTGCTCGCGGTGGCCGTAATTCCACTATGGGCTTTCGCGCCCGCAACTGGGTTACTGATGCTGGGGGCGTTCCTGATTCAGTTCGGCGTGCAGGGCGCGTGGGGCGTGATTCCCGCACACATCACGGAACTGTCGCCTGACAATGTGCGCGGATTTATGCCCGGATTCGCCTACCAGTGCGGCGTTCTGATCGCGGGCACTGTTCCGTATCTGGAAAACGTGCTCGCACGGAGTCTGAACTACGACAAAGCCATGGCGGCGACGGCATTGACGGTTTTCCTCGTGTGCGCGGTTGTGATTTCACTGGGCAAGGAGAAGAAAGGCATCGAGTTTGGAGCCTGAAACGCTGTGGGTGAAACCGAAACCGCCAGCCTCGGCCAACGTATATCCCGGTCTAATCGCAGAGTGTGTGGCAATTCGTGCATGAAATGAGGGCAGAATCGTGTCGGCAGGTCCCTGGCATCTTCGCAACATACGCAAACTGATTTATGCAGCACTGGTCCTCACGATCCCCGGGGTTGCGATCGCCTCGATGTGGGGTATACCGGACACAGCACACGCATGGGTTGGGGCGCGCGAGCTTTTTGGGTTGTGGGCGCTCGGCCTGCTCCTGGCATCGATGATTCCCGGTCCGCTCATCTTTGTCTTCCCCTGGATTCCATTCAGGGGCCACCTGATCTTGGCCCGGCGAGCCTTGGGGATCTCCAGCTTCGTCATGGCCGGGGCGCATGTGATTTGTTACCTCGGCCCGACTCTACTTCGCAATTGGCACGATCTGCTTGCGCCGGGGGCATTATGGATCGCCGGCTTGTTGATCGGGTTGCCCGCGTTCGTGGGCCTTGCTGTTCTTGCCCTCACGAGCCGCAGAAGCTCGATCCGCGATCTGGGCCCGCATCGCTGGAAGCGATGGCATCGACTGGTCTACCTACTCCTGCCGGGCGTTCTCATCCACGCTACATTCCTCGGAGCGGACTTCGGCCTGAATAAGGGGCCGGACGTCAACGCCGAAGTGGACGCAGGCTGCTTAATAACCATGCTGTCCATCTCGGTAGCGTGGCTGGTCCTTTTTCTGCTGCGCAAACGGCGCATGCGCTGGACGCCGTCTATTCTGCGCAAGAAAGAGGCGCCCGCAGGCACCCGCTGACGGACTCGGCCCGGCAACGGCAGAACCGGCTCCAAAAACAAAAACAACAGAACAAATCCAGAACGACATAAATTCTTGCGCATGCCAGCCGTTTGCGGATTGTCTGAATTCAGTTCACTCATCCGAGCCGCAAAGCGAATCTTGGTAGCCCGCAATGTGATCATGTTGTCATTCAGGCCCTTCGGGCCTCTAGGACCATTGTCTCAACAGATCCCATAAACCTGTCGCACATGCAGAGGTTATCAGACACAATTCACGACGCCGCGTATCGGGAAACCCGTTCCTTGATTCGCGGTTGCGAAGATTCGCCGCGCTACACGCTTTCCTGGGAAGTGCGCGCGATGATTTCTTCCTGGTGGTAGATGTCCAGATCTACGAAGTAATCGCTGTAGCCAGCGACGCGCACCAGCAGATCGCGGTAGTTGTCCGGATGCTTCTGCGCGTCGCGCAACGTCTCGGAATCCACGACGTTGAACTGAATGTGATGGCCGTCCAGCCGGAAGTAGGTGCGGATCAGCGCGGCCATCTTGGCTAGGCCCTCTTCTCCCGCAAGCACGCTCGGCAGGAACTTCTGATTCAGGAGAGTACCGCCGGACTTGAACTGATCCATCTTCGCCAGCGACCGAATCACCGCCGTGGGCCCGTGCCTATCCGCTCCGTGCGAGGGCGATGTGCCGTCGGACTCCGGCATATGCGCAAGCCGGCCGTTGGCAGAGGCGCCGAGCATCTTGCCGAAGTAGATGTGGCAAGTGGTGGAGAGCATGTCCAGGTGGTATTCCGTTCCTTTGGTGTTAGGCTTGCCGTCGATCGTTTCGAAGAGGGAGGCGTAGACGCGCTGCATAATTGAATCGGCATGGTCGTCGTCGTTGCCGAAAGTCGGCGTCTTGTTGACCAGCGTCAGGCGCAGGGCCTCGTCGTCTTTGAAATTGTTGCGCAGGGACCTAAGCAGCCGGTCCATCGTGAAGGTGTCATCTTCGAACACGTGCTTCCTGATCGCGGACAGGCTGTCCGTGATCGTGCCGATGCCCACGCACTGGATGAAATTGGTGTTATAGCGCGGCCCCGCGTTGTAATAATCCTTGCCTTTTTGGATGCAATCGTTGATGACTGCCGACAAGAACGTCGCCGGTGCGCAGGTGGCGAACATGCGCTCGATGTAGTTATTGACGCGTATCTTCAAATCCACGATGTAGTTCAACTGCTTGACGAAGGCCTCGTAAAGCTTGTCGAAATCTTTGAACGCTCGTGGATCGCCCGTTTTCAGGCCGATCTGCTTGCCTGAGAGCGGATCGACGCCGTCGTTTAAAGCCAGCTCGAGGATTTTCGGAACGTTGAGATAGCCGGTCAGCACGTAGGCTTCCTTGCCGAAGCATCCGGTCTCAATGCAGCCGCTGCAGCCGCCTTCGCGGGCGTCCTCCATTTTTTTGCCCACGCGCACCTGTTCGGTGATGACTTCATCGGCATTGAACACGGAAGGATATCCGTAGCCCTTGCGAATCACCCGGCAGGCAGTCTTGAGAAAGTGATCCGGGGTCTTGCGGCTCAACTGGATGTTGGCCTGCGGCTGGAGAAGGTGCAGCTCGTCGATCACTTCGAGGATGATGAAGGAGACTTCGTTGACGCCGTCGGTTCCGTCGCGCTTTAAGCCGCCAAGATTGATATTGGTGAAGTCGTTGTAGGTCCCGCTTTCGGCGGCGGTGACCCCTACCTTGGGCGGTGCCGGATGGTTGTTAAACTTAATCCAAAAACAGGAGATCAGCTCTTTGGCGAAATCGCGCGTCAAAGTTGCTTCCTTCATGCCCTTTTCGTAAAACGGAAACAGGTGCTGATCCAGGCGCCCGGGGTTCATGGCATCCCAGCCGTTCAATTCTGTGATCGTGCCCAGGTGGACGAACCAGTACATCTGGAGCGCCTCCCAAAGGTCGCGCGGCGCGTGCGCCGGCACCCAGCGGCAAACGTCGGCAATTTTGAGAAGCTCCTTTTTCCTCGTTTCATCGGTCTCCGATTGCGCCATCTTTTCGGCAAGATCCGCATGCCGTTCCGCGAATATGATTGCGGCGTCGCAGGAATAGTCCATTCCCTTCAACTCTTCCGCTTTTTCCGTGGCTTCGGGATCGTTCAGGTAATCCAGTTTGGCGAGGCTGTCCGCGATCTCCCGCTTGAAATCGATCATTCCCTTCTGATAAATGGTGCCGTCGAGCGTGGTGTGGCCGGGCGCGCGCTGTTCCATGAATTCGGTGAACATGCCGGCTTCGTAGCAATCCTTCCACTCCTGCGGGATGTTGCTGAACACTTTGGCGCGCATGCTGCGGCCCTGCCAGTAAGGGATCACTTTGTCGCGGTAGACATCTATGGTCTCAGGGGCAACGACAAACGAGGTCATTTTCCTCGAATTCAGGATCTCGAGATCCTCCACGGAATGGCAGTTCAACTCCGGATATGTGGAGACCGACTTCGGGAACGGACCCCGCTCACCCACGATCAGCTCGCCCGGTCCGATATACACGGTTTTCTTGCTGCACTGATGCTTGAAGTGAAGGGCGCGCATCACCGGAGTGGAGTATATGCCTTCGTTTGCCATGTAGAAGTCGGTCAAAAGCTCGGCGCGCTCGTGCGAAATGCGCGGCTTGGCCTCATGGCTGGACTGTCTGAGTTTGCGAACGCGATCGTTCATAATCATTGCCTCCGATGGTGACGCACAAACCGAAACCGCTCAAAATGCCGGCAACCTCCCGAACGTGCTCCGGATCGGGAACGGCGATTTGTTCCAGGCGATAAGTATAGCCGAATCTCTGGTACTTGCCGCCTGCAATGGCGTGGTAAGGAAGTATGTCCACTTCAGAAATCCGCGGAAGCCCCTGCAGAAACGCACCTGTCTTTTCCACATTGTCCCGGTCATCGTTGATCCCCGGGATCAAGGGAAACCGGATGCGGATAGCAACGTCAAGGCCTGACAGCACGCTGAGATTGTCGAGGATGCGCTCATTGCTTACCCCCGTGTACTTCCTGTGAATCTCTGGATCCATGTGCTTGAGATCGTACAGAAAGAGGTCGGTTCTGCGCGCGACTTCCAGCAGAGTGTCCAGCGCTGCGTACCCGGACGTATCTACCGTGCGGTGTATGCCGCTTCCCGCGCAGGCGTCCAGGAGATCCAGGAGGAAGGCCGGCTGCATCAAAGGCTCGCCGCCGGAAAAAGTGGCGCCCCCGCCGGATTCATCGTAAAAGGCGACATCCTTCTTGATCTCGGCCATGACGTCATCCACCGACATCCTGCGGCCGACAATTTCGCGGGCGTCGGCGGGGCAGACGCGGGCGCATTCGAAACACAATTGGCACTTTGACTCGTCGCGCGCCGGTTCCTCATCTTCCATGATGGAGAGGGCATGGTTAGGACAGTTCTCAACGCAGGCTCCGCACCGGATGCAGCGATTGAGCCTCAACAAGAGTTCCGGCTCGGTGGAAATACCCTCAGGATTGTGGCACCACCAGCATTGGAGCGGGCATCCCTTCAGAAAAACAGTCGTGCGAATGCCAGGCCCGTCATGAATCGCATAGCGGCTGATGTTGAAAACGACGCCGTACTTCAAACGACCCCCTCCACTTCGTGATTTGGAATTCGGCGGAACCCGCCCCTAATATGATTAACACATCGGCTTTCCGCGTAAAACCCCCTTTGAGGCTCTTTGAGTCTTAGAGTCTTAGCGGTTTGTCTCTGCACTTTTCAGCACACGATGTCAACAGCTGCATCGCCTGATCCGCGGATGCCGCACCGTGAATTCAATGGATACGAACAAGTGGTTTGCATACAATGTGCTTACTTAATGAAGAATGTTTACTTACTGCGCCCCGCTGAGTCGCGACGTGTGGCAACGGGAATCGAGAAAGGAACTGATTATGAGAGGCCATTTCTTGAGCAAAGTCGGCCGCAACAACGTCATTCTTTACGGATGCTTTGCCTTGATGCTGCTGGCAGCCGCCGTGTGGGCCTCGGGTGCCATCCAGCCGCAGCGGTCGGGAGCATTGCCTGCCCAGAAGGCCGGCGTGACTCAGGTCCAGGGTCCGATTGATCCGCAACATTGGCGGGACCAGCAGGACATGACCTGGAACGACTACCATCCGATCCCCGGCGTGGATTGGGCGGATCCGTCGCTGGTTCCTGCGCGAAAGCTCAGAATCGCCCTTGTCGCGGTCGATTTCGCGGATCAACCGTTCGTGATCACGTTGCCGAAAAAATCGGACCTCTTCGGTAACCCGCAGATCGATCCGGTGCCACGCGCAGCGGTGCCGCAGTTCTACGCGGACTTTTATGGCAAGCCATCCGCGATCAATCACGGCCACACGATCAACGGGTATTGGATGGAGCAATCACGCGGTAAGGTCGGCATTCCGCCGATGGATGCTTTCGGCCCGTACCGGATGCCGAAGAACCTGTTCCAGTACGGCCTGAACGAGTACAACCAGCAGGGCGCCTGCCCGAGCGGATTCACGTGCGACGGCCGCCTCGAAGCGGATGCCGATGCTCTGTGGCAGGCGGCAGCGGGAAAGGACATTGCCTCGAAATATGACATCGTCCTTCGTATCTACGCCGGCTACGACGAAACGAGCGTCTGGCAGGAATTCGGCGAAATGAAGTTCCAGACGAAGGAGGACATCCCGCCGGAATGGGGCAATCCGGACACGACCAAGCCAAGGTGGGTCATCACCCGGTATGTGCCCTGGACATCGTGGAAGGCCGGCCAGATGCAGTGGGGCCTCTCGTCGATGCGTCAGGGGGAGAACTCAGGCACGATTACGCATGAGATCTCTCATCATGCCTTCCGCGTCGGCGACAACAACAACAATCCGTACGTCACGCCGTTCCGGAGAGTCGGTTCCGGCCCCTGGGATATCATGGATCGCGGTTCATTCAACGGTCCGGGCGGTCCGCACGCGCGCGCAGTGGTGCCGGCGACCCAGGGTGCCGCAATGCCCGCCGGATTCATGCTGCGAGAGCGCATGCGCTTCGAGTTCGTGCGCCCGGAAGACGTCTTGAAGCTCAACCGGAACGGCCTAGCTAAGTCAGGATTGGCTGTCGCTACGGTCACGGCTCGCGCCGTCGATCCTGGTGCAAGCGGACTCGGCGGGATCATGATCACGCTGGACGGTGAAGCCCCGCAGGACAAAACACCTGCCTGCGACATGAGCAAGGATCCGCTCTGTGCCGGCGCGCCGGTCTTTAATTTCTATACGCTCGAGGTCGTACAGCGCATCGGTTACGATTCCTTTACTCCGGACAACGGTGTCCTGATCACTAAGAGCAAGAACAACGAGGGCCCTTCTTGCGGCTACAATTGCTTCAACTGGGTGATCGACGCGCATCCGGAAGACATCAACATGCTTGACTTCAAACGCCCGGACGGGACTCCGGTCATGCGTACGATTGCCGATTACCGGCAGCTCAATGATGCGCTCTTCCACGCCGGCCTCAACTCAGGCAGCCAGTACGAGTGGGAGGACTCGCCGAACCGGCTGCACTTCTACATCATCGACCTCCAAAAAGACTCGAAGGGAATACTGTCGTACACGATCGGAGTCCGCTCTCTGGACGGCTCAGGCCCGCAGACGCGCGCCGTGTACGTGGCGGCGCCCGCCTCTCAAAATGTGGCGGGGCAAGCGGCAACCGTGGTCTTTACACTCAGAAATACGGGCGCGCCCTCGCAGATGGATGCTGCACTCCATCCGCAGGACGTTTCGGCGTATGTGAACGGCGACCTGTTTCGTCTGTCCGTTTCCGTGGAGGGCGCCGGGTGGACGGCGCAGCTGCAGAATGCCCTTGCGGCCGCAAAGTTCGGTGAATCAAAGACCGTGTCTGTTCATGTGACGCACGCACAGGAAAGCGCCGTATCGGCGCGGGTGACGCTGAAAGCAATATCGGAGAGCGATCCCGCCAAAACAGCCACCGCAACTATCACGGTAAAACAAAAAAGCCGCCCCCAAGAGAGCGGCCATTGGATGAGTAATTGGAATCGTCAGACGAAAGCTATTTCCTCTTGCGCCAGACTGCCAGTGCGAGTCCGCCAAGTCCGGTGCCGAGGAGGAACAGAGAGGTTGGCTCGGGGGTAGTGAAGGTTAACGTGCCGTCACCACTTCCAAAGGTGCCGTCGGGGCTCAGGTACTCCCACATCGCGGTCTCGTACATATTGGTGAATCCCTGCGCACCTGCAAAAGCTCCGGTCCCCCCCGTGGTCGTCATCAGTCCGGTCACCCCGAACAGCGGAAGCCCGACCGGGCCCGGAGGCCCGATCGGCACTCCTTGCGCGACATATGTTCCGAAAATACTGTCGGCGGGATTTGCCAGATCTGTCAGGATAAATGTACCTGTGATGGGGTATGGGGGGACCGGTTCGAGGTACAGCGCCGACTCGAAGTGCAACTCGCTGTCGGCAAAGAGGCTCGTGGCGCCTGTTGCGTCCATGGGAGTGTTGACAACAAAACAAACGCCGGGCACAATAGGCGCCCCGACCGGGTCGCTGCAAGTCGCAGTAAACGCATAGTACGGGAAGTATGCTGAGAAAGAGCCGACAGGGCTTGCCGACGCAGGCTGCAGAAGGGCCACGGCGGCACACACAAAAATAAGACTATATTTCCACATCTTGTCTCTCCTTTGTGACTGCGAACGTAAACCTATGAAGCGTACCGCGAATCGATGGCGTCGCTTTGGCCACCGAGGACCATCGGTTCACGACCGATTGAGAATCTGTTACCTAAGATCGTAAGTCGGACCCTCGCCGTGGGCTCAGGTCCCTGAAGTTGAACTGTGTCCTATTCGATAACGTGAAAGTTTTGCTCGACACCAGCTCCGCCGAGAATAAGGAAGTGTCCGACGCGAGGTTATCGGCGCTTCGACGCATAGAGCCTTTATCTGTGATTTGATTTTCTGCAAGAAGTTCGGGCTTCACTTATCTTTCCTTCTTTGGCTGCGGCCCGAGGCCGCGTTAGGAAAAACAAGCTTTCGTTTTGGAGCTCAGCTCGCCCAGAATACGTTCCGTCAGCATCTGACAGGGGCTGTTATGTTAACTTCGCCCAATCTGCCGCTGCCCGGAACTCAAGCCCGATCATGAACAGGATTAGACACCCAGAAGGAACACCATCTCGCAAGAATTGAAGCAATTTCCCAGCCATACTCCAAGATCGCTGTTTGCTTTCAGTGCGTATTAGCGCGAACTGATTGGATTTGCTTGGCTTGGAAGAATTGATGCATTGTTCATGTTGGGGATGCGACGAGCGACTCAAAAGGAAAACTGTAGAAAAACTGTAAAGTCTGCCGACACCATCATTTCGAAGGGCCGTTTCAGCATGACTAAAGGTCTTAGAAAATGCTAATGGTGGCTCTTCGGAGTGGGCAAGATTCGGCATGTCGGTTTTCTTTACACTTTTGCCCCAAAATCAGGTCGGGGTCTGCAATTTTGCCCTTACGAAATGTGATTGCGACTTTGCTCTTGCGCCGAGGGTGCGGCTGAGATAGTAATTTCTGAAGACCACTGCTGTGACTAATGGAAAGGAGCATGATGCCCCAGTACTCACGTAGAACCGTCGAGGAACTCCTGGCAAGCACGCGGCTGGAAGATCTACGCGCTGGTCTGAATCTGCTCAAGACGATTTGCGATCGCGTTCTCGGCCGGGACGAGCACTATGACTGGGATCGCGCATATGTAGTCCGCAGGGAAGCCGAAGAAGCCTTGAGCTACCTCTAACGCGAATCGCGATACGGGCTCGAACCAGAATCAAATCTGATGAGTCTTCGACAGGAGGGCATCCATTCCATGTGTAACCACATATCGAGACGTGAGGCCTTGGAACAGTTGGGAAGGGCCAGCGCCGGCATCCTGCTGGCGCGAGGAGCTTTTCAGGGCCGTATCACGAACATAGTTGTGGCCGGCAAACCTGTGGAGATCGTCGTTGCATCGCTGAGCCCCTCCACGGTGCGTCTCACAGTGCTGCCAATCGATAGCGGGCGCACCGCGGCCATCTCTGATGACGGGGCCCTCGTGCGCGAGGAGGAGGGACGCGTACTCGCGACCCGGCGCGGCCGCGACGCGCTCGACCCGATCCGCGCCGGCAACCTGCTGGTCCGCTTTGATCCTCAACCGCCGACGATCATCCTCGAGAAGCGCACGGGCCAGCCGGTGCAGCGCCTGACGCTGGATGCCGGCGTCGCCGGCATGACGTTCCTCCTGAGCAAGGGTCCTCTGCTCGCGCTAGGGCAGGGTGGGCAGCAGTTTGATCGCAAGGGTACGACAGATGCGATGCGCAGCGGGCAGGGCGGATACCAGCTTGCCACGCACGGCGGGCGCGTACCGATCCAATGGCTCGTGGGCACGGACGGCTGGGGTATGTTCGTGCATCGTCCCCTGGGATCGTTCGACTTGAGCGGCGCCGAAGGGAAGTTTGCCCCGTCCGGCGAGGGTCTGCCGCTGGATGTATTTATAGTGTCTTCGTCCGACCCGGCGGAGATCATGCGCGAATACGCGCGCATCACCGGCTTCGCGGAGTTGCCCGCGCTCTGGACGCTCGGCTACATGCAATCGCATCGAACGCTGGCCGGCCCGGAGGAAATCCTCGGCGTGGCGAGCACGATGCGTGAAAAGAAGCTTCCATGCGACTCGCTGATCTACCTCGGCACCGAGTTCACACCTTCGGGTTGGAACACGCGCAACGGCGAGTTTGCCTGGAACCACGCCAACTTTCCGGATCCGAAAGGCATGATTGACAAGCTGCACGCGCAGCACTTCCGGATCGTGCTGCACGACGTCATCGAGGGGCGTCATTTGACCGGCACGGTGAACGAGCCGTGCAACCCGAAAAACGCCGTTCCCAGCGGACGGACGCCGGACAACCGGTGGCCCGACGACCGCGACGTCGCATGCTATTGGCCCTACCACAAGCCTGTCTATGATCTCGGCATCGATGGCTGGTGGCCCGACCAGGGCGACGATTACGATGCGGCATCGCGCCTGAACCGCATCCGGATGTACTGGGAGGGTTGCCGGCTTTGGCGTCCTGATGAACGGCCGTTCGCCCTGCATCGCAACGGCTATGCGGGCATGCAACGCTATGCCGCGTTTCTCTGGTCCGGCGATGTTCAGTCACGGTGGGAGACGCTGCGCAATCACGTCTGGGTGGGGATCAACGCCGGACTCTCCGGCATACCTTACTGGGGAACCGACATCGGCGGCTTTATTCCGACCGCTGAGTACACGGGCGAGTTGCACGTGCGCTGGTTCCAGTTCGGCGCATTTTGCACCTGCTTTCGCGCGCACGGCCGGCACTGGCATCTGCGGCTTCCCTGGGGCTGGAACGGCGGCGACGGCGGTCCGCCGGAAACTACGACCTATAAGCCGGATCCAAATGAGTTGAAGAACCCCGCGGTCGAGCCGATCCTCAGGAAGTATCTCGAGCTGCGCTACCGCATGCTGCCCTACCTCTACTCAGCCGTCCGCGAATGCTGCGACACGGGGCTCCCGATCATGCGGGCGCTCTGGCTGCACTATCCCGACGACCCGATTGCGGCCGCCCGCGGCGACCAGTACCTCTGGGGGCGTGATGTGCTCGTGTCCCCGGTTGTCGAGAAGGGCGCCGCCAGCCGCCGCCTCTACCTGCCACGCGGGACATGGTTTGACTTTTGGACTGAGGATCGCGTGGAGGGGGGACGCGAGATCGAACGAAAAGTCGATTTGGCGACGATGCCGCTGCACGTGCGTGCCGGAGCGATCCTTCCGTTCGGCCCTGTCAGGCAGTACGTCGACGAGCCGGTGGACGCGCCCCTGAGTCTAATCATTTATCCGGGAGCCGACGGCGCGTTCACCCTGTATGAAGATGACGGCAAGACTTTCAATTACAGGAAAGGCGAGTGGATGGGGATCGAAATGGGGTGGCGCGAAGCCGGGCGCCTGCTGACGCTGCGCCTGGCGCGGGGTTCGCGCATGCTACCCCCGGCCAGGCGGACCATCGAAGTGCGCGTCGCCGGCGAGCAAGCCTCGAAAACCGTTGCCTTTGCCGGCCGTCCAATCGACGTCCGCCTCTGACAAAAAACCGGGATCGTGCCAAAAACGCGACTGTTTAGCCTTCTCTACGCGCAAGAAGCGTCACAGATTTCACAGATTCCACTGACATTGGTGTTACCGGCTGTCCGCTAGTAAGAGTAGCCGGCGAATCGCTCTGCCTTGGGAACTCTCTTGCGCCAGCGCAGTACCACAATGAACACCCAGCACGAATGCGGACACGAGAAAGGTTTTTATACGCAAGATCTGTTCCCTTTCCAAACGGTTTTACGCAACCGGAGCGATCCGGCACTTCAATTAGTTTCCAATCTTTTCTCACCTGCTGAGCTTGCGGTGCGCAAGAGAGGGGCGCTCCGGCGAATATCGCCGGAGCGCGGGTTGCACTACCAGATGAACTCAGCGCGCAGCTGGATGGTCCGAGCACCTGCGATTGAGGTGGTCGTGCCGAAGGAGGTGGAAGTGACGTTGCCGAACCCGTAGCTGAAATACGGATGATTGAACACGTTGGCCCCTTCCGCCGAGAGGAGGAAGCTCATGCGTTCCGTGATCCGGGCCTGCTTCCGCAACGCCATGTTCGTAGTGTAACTCCAGGGCCCATACAGATACACGTACTGGCAGATCTGGCCGGGCGAGGTGCAGGGCTGAATGTAGGCCGGATTGGCGCGGCCATCGGACCCGATCAGGTTTGTGGGCAGGTAGTAGAAGTTCTGGTTGACGGGGTTGAAGGTGTACGTGCCGGCCATGTCCTTGATCTTCTGCGGCGTCAGGCCGTTGAGCAGCACCACGCCGCCGTCCGCAGAATTGGAACTGCTCGTGAAGTAGTTGAATGTGTAGCGCCCGCTGGACAATCGGCTAACGCCACCCGAAACCGCCTGGAAATTCGTGGAAATGGTCCAGCCGCCGATCACCCGATTGATCAATCCGTTCTTAACCGAGAAGAACCGGCCCGGCCCGAACGGCAGCTCATACGTTCCATACACCCTGAACGTCTGACGCCGGTCGTTGAAGAGCGGCACAATGTCTAGCTTTAGATCGCGCAGCGTCCTTGGTTGCGCCGTGGCCGTCTGGTCGCTGGAATTGTTCATGTCGCCCAACGCTTTGCTAAAGGTGTAGTTGGCGTTGAGCTGGAGGCCCTTGCTGAAGCTCCTTGTGAAGTCAACCTGGAGCGCGTGGTACCAGGTGCTCCCGTTGTCGTCCAGGACATAAATGTCACTGGCGTACGGATTCGGGCGGAAGAAGTTCATGGCATAGGGTCCGGCTGCATCATAGCCATTATCGGTGCACGGCCCAAAACTGCTGCCAACCATGCGGCAGAAATAGTTCATGTTGCCCGCCATGGAGTTGGCCATGCTGGCGACCGTCCCCTGTTGCAGGTTGGTTATGAAGCTGGAAGACTTGTAGCCAGAACCCGACGACAAAGCCGGTATAGAACCTCGCGCGCCGAATGCGGCATCAAAGATCGGCGTCGCAACCTCTCCGGGAAGGTTGCGGTTGGAGAAGTCGTTCTTGAAGCCGTTGGCAGTATCGATTGCCAGGTTGTTCTGCGCGTTCTTGAAATCATTCAGGAATCCATTCTCGAAAATGTTGGTTTCCTGCATGTCATAGTTGTGCCACATGTGCACTGCGCGGTTGCCCACATAGCGAATCTCCAGCACATTTCCTTTGCTGATTTCCCGCTGGATGCCGAAGGTCCAGTTCTGCACGTATGGGGTTTTTAACTCCGGCATGGTGGTGGACAGGTAGACGGGGTAGAACCAGGATTCGGGCATCGGGAACGCGAATTTATCGGGAAAGACCGACAAAGCCGGCACCTTCGACTGGAGTGTCAAGCCGCCAGAATCGAAGCCGGTCATGCCGGGATAGAGCCACATGCTCTGCGTCGCGCCCGGATTACCAGACAGCGTGTTCGACACCGAGTTTAAGCCCTCATCGTAATAGTCGATCCCAAAGCTGGAGCGAATCACAGTCTTGCCGTGGAAGAGCTTCCCCAGAAGTCCCTTATCATAGTTGGGACTCCAGGCGAAACCAAAGTTTGGCGCCGGATTGACCTTGTCGCCATGATACGTGTAAGGCGTGAGGTTGATCTGTGGATTTAAGACTCCGTCCAGCTTGCCCGGCTGAAACAGATGCGCCGAGGGTCCCATCAGGTTCGCGATATCTGGAGTTGCATCGATCCCGTTGGTGTTGTGGGTCGCGCCAGAGAATTCCCAGCGGAGGCCATAATTGAGCGTCAGATCGGGCCGCACGTGGAATGAGTCTTGCGCATAGAGACCCACACTGGTGCGCGCGAAGCGCTGCATCAAGGACGACCAGTCCTGATACTTGTGAGTAACTTCATCGACGTTGCGTGAACTGTAGATGGCGCCGATCCGTCCCGCGAGCGTGGCATACAGCTGCGCCGCATCGGCTACGTCGCTGGTATTCGTTCGCACCGACGGCATCGTGGTCGAGTTGAAGATAGATTGGACAGGATCCGCCGAGTCAAGCGCAAGGTCCTCATTCAACACTCCCGCGTCGCCCCATGACTGCTCCCAGAAGCTGGTGCGCATGAGCGCCCCGCCGATCTGGATCGTGTGCTTTCCTTTGATCCAGTTGAAATCCTCTTTGAGGTTGTAAACGGGATTGTTGCGATCCCACGGTGTGTAATTGGGAATCAGATCGCTGACGCCGCTTTCCAAATAGATGCGCCGGTTGCCCTGGCCATCCCACAAGTGGATGTTGTCTTCCTGATAGAAAACCTCCCAGTTGTCCTGGATGCCGAAAACGGATGCCAGAGTCATGTTCGGTTTGATTGTCCAATCCAATGTATTCGACACAACCTGAGTCTCGATCCAATACGAGCCATAGACTTGCGAGAGCCCCGGATAGCTGGGCGTGCCATCATTGCTCTGCCAGCGCAGGTTCCACGCGCCGCTCCATTTCAGGTTTTTGTTGATCTGATAATCGAGACGGGCGGTGGGGAAGTAGCTGTGGCTGCCACCGGTGTATTGCCATTGATAGGTCTGGTGGTTCAGGTCCGACGTCGTCATCGGCTGCGCTTGTGCGCTTGCCTGCGTGGCGTTGATCTGGTTCAGGATGCCTTGCACTGTCGGGTCAATCTTGCCCGAGTAACCATTCTGCGCCGCCAGCTGCAGCACGTTTGCCGTGTGGTTTTGATTGTCGGTGCCGAAATAGGTGAAGACGCCCTGCTGCGCCTGCGGGATCAGATAGCTGCTCGTATAAAACGACGTCGCGGGCCTCGGCATGGCCTCGAAGTTGACGAAGAAGAAGAGCCGGTCCTTGAAGTATGGAACAAAAGGAACCTTCACAGGGCCGCCCACCTGCCCGCCGGCATCGTGCTGGTTATATGCACTGCGCGGCCGATAGGGGTTGTGCAGGTTGTTGTAGAACGAGTTGGCGGCCAAGTCTGTGTTCGCCCACTGGTCGAAAAACTTGCCGTTGTAATTGCTGGTACCACGCCGCGTGACGAACGCGATGGACATGGCGCCGCCACCGGCGGCGTCCGCGCCGTTGCCGGTTGTGGATACTGTGACTTCCTCCATTGCATCGAGGCGGGTCGGTGCAAATTCATAAAAGCTCGTGCCACCGCTCTTGAACCGCTGAGAGTTGTTGTTGATGCCGTCGAGGGTGATGTTCATCGACGCATTCGGCAGCCCGTTGAACGTGGCGGTGCCGCCGGAACCCGTACTGCCTGCCATCAACAGCGCAAACTGCAGCACGTCGCGGTTCTGCAAAGGCAACTCTTGAATGTAGCTGTTGGGGATAGTAGTTGCTATCTGGTTGGATGTGGTCTCCAATCTGGCAGCCGCAGCCTCCACGGTTACGGTCTCGCTAGGCTGGCCCACCGCGAGATTGACCGGTATGTCAGCCTTGCGTCCGGATTCAATGACCACGTCCTTAAGGATTGCAGTCTGGAATCCGGGCATCGTTACCGTCACCTGATATTTTCCAAACGGCAGGTTAAAGAATTGAAACGTGCCTTCAGCGTCGGACTTTGCTTCCTTGGTGATGCCGGTAGCCTGGTCCTTGAGTTCAATCTGCGCACCGGGGACCACGGCGCCGCTTGGATCTTTCACCACGCCGTGGATTTCGCCGGTCACAGTGACCTGGGCCATGGCGGCAATCGGAAACAGAAAGCCAAAGGCCAAGGCCATAAACAAAGCGATGGAATGCTTGCTGGCGAGCATTGATCTCCTCCCCCTGTCTTGCGTGAAGTCTGGTTATTTATTGACAGTCGTTATTAAAAGTGACTTCAATCTCGCGGTCAAGCGAATTTCTTATGAAAAAAGTACGCAAGAAACGGATTCCGGAACGCGGATAGATGCCGATTCAGAGTGGGCCCAGATCGCCCCGTTGGCACCTGTCCGATTATCAATTCGTTCAAAACTGCAGCAATGCGTGTAAAATAGCGTTGCGGTGTCAGACAGCTCTCGGATTTTTTACACAAGAAACAGAGGCATGCGAGTCGAGCACGTTCAGCAGGCGCATTTCCTGTCTTATTGAGGAGGATCCCCGTGAAGCGTTGCCGATGTTTGATGCTTGCCCTGGCGTGCGGCGCAGCCTTTTCGATTGTCGGTGCGGCCCAGTCCAAGCCCAAACCGGAGGCGCGTACCGCCTATGAGTGGGGAATGGAATATCTGCGGCAGGGGAACATGTCCGCGGCCCTGCGCGCGTTCAATCAGGCGGTTACGCTGGATCAGGATTACGTCGAAGCCTGTGCGCAGCTTGCGGAAACCGCCAAAGCCATGCAGAACGGTGGCGGTGGCGGCCGTTTCGGCGGTGCCGCGGACGGTGGAGCGGCGGCCGACGCGAGGATTTTGGCAAGATCCATACTGCAATCCACTCACAATCTGTACACGCTCCAGGCCTCGCTCTTTCCAAACCAGGCCATCTATCAATGGGCCCTGGGACAGCTCGATGCTTCGCAGACTCAAGAAAACGCGGAAAGCTATTATCGGAAAGCCGTCGCGCTAGATGCAGGTTTCACCAGAGCTATTCTCTCTCTTGCCTCGACTCTGGCGTATCGCGGCGATCTTGCCGGAGCGCAGGAGTGCCTACGCAAGGCGAGCGAATCTAAACCGAAGGACCCGGACGTGCTGGCTGCCTATGCACATCATGTCGGCGATTCCAATCCCGATCTCCGGCGTAAGCTGACCGACCGACTCCTGGAGTTGTCGCCGGCGCACGCGGCAGGTGCGGAATTACTATCCAGAATTTCGGTCGATGAGTCGGACCTGACCGCACGCATCGCAACATTGGAGCGGCTGAAGATCCTCTACCCGCCTAACGAGGTCGACGCGACCGAATGGTACATGCGATTCCTGTTTGATGCCTACAACCGGACAAATCCCGTTATGGCGCTCGCGCTGGCGCAGGAGATGGTCAAGATCACGCCCGCCGGGGACGCGCAAAAGGACTGGCACGATTTTATGAGCTATGCAGAGCTGATGCTGCAGGCACGCACGCTCCTCGACCGCCAATCGTATGCGGAAGCCGCGAAGCTGCTCAATACGGCCAAGCCGCCCTATCTGGTCTCCCCGGACCCGCAGACTATGCTGCAAGCCAAGGCGACGGATCTGGCCGGCAATCCCGCAGGCGCCTATCAGATCGTCGCCCGCACGCTGGCACTGCAGCCGAGCGACGCACTTCCTTCCGCCCTCGCCCAATATGCAGCAAAACTGAAGAAAACGCCCGCACAGGTGGAACAGGATGTCTGGAATATCCGGCGCAAGAACTCAGAGCCGTTCGAGAACTTCACGCTTCCCGCCTATCGCGATGCCAAGAATGTCCGGCTGTCGGATTATCGGGGTCGTGTAGTCCTGCTGATCTATTGGATTCCGGACTCCGCGGATTGCAGGGATGAATTCCCTGAGTTGCAGAAAATGCTCAACAAGTATGGACCCCAGGGCTTCACGATTATTACGATCAACCCTTTGCCTGGGCAGAATGCTATCGCCCCCGTCCTCATGTCTCACTACGGCTTCGTTTCGCTTCGCGTGCCGGATGCTTCTACACTTATGAACCTCCGCCAAAGCGGGATCATTGCTTCAGCGACCTCATTTCCCACCAACATTTTAATCGATCGGCAGGGTCGCGCGGTTTTCTGGCCGGCGTTCTGGGGCTCCGACCCTCGTCGTGAGTTCGAACTTGAATTGCAGGCATTGCTCGCGCGCGGCCCCAAAGATTAACCGGCCGACCGGAGCGGCTTTCGATAGGTCCGATCGGTGCGCCGGCCTATTTCGTACTGAACCTGTAGATGATTGTGTTTTTGTAGGTCTCGCCGGGTTTCAGCACCACCGATGGAAAGTCCGGTTTGTTCGGCGAGTCCGGATAGTGCTGTGGCTCCATGCAAAAGCCGTTGCGGAACTGGTAAACCCAGCCGCCTTTCCCCTTGAGCGTGCCATCCAGGAAATTGCCGGAATAGAACTGCAGGCCCGGTTCGGCGGAGAGCACTTCCAGGACCCGCCCGCTCGTGGGTTCGTAGACGCGAGCCATGACGCCGAGTTCTCCCGCGGGTTTGTTGATGACCCAATTGTGGTCGTACCCTTTGCCGAATTTGAGCTGCTCGTTATCCTGGTTGATGCGCGCGCCGATAGCGGTGGGAGAGGTAAAGTCAAAGGGCGTGGCTGCCACGGCCCGCAATTCTCCGGTTGGAATCAGGGTGCTGTCCACAGGCGTGAATTTGTTGGCGTTGATCATCACTTCATGCCCGAGGATGTCTCCCTTGCCTGCGAGGTTGAAATAGGAGTGATGCGTGAGATTGACGACGGTGTCTTTATCCGTGACGGCTGTAAACTCGATCTTCAGCTCATTGTCGTTGGTGAGTGTATACACTGCAGTCACAGTCAGATTGCCCGGATAGCCTTCCTCGCCGTCCTTGCTCAGATAATGCAGCTCCAGCGACGGCTCCTCGTCTTGCAGCGGCCGCGCTTCCCAGACGACTTTGTCGAAGCCTTTAATGCCGCCATGCAAGTGATTCGGGCCATTGTTCGCAGCCAGCGTGTACACCTTGCCGTCGAGCGTAAACTTCGACTTGCCGATGCGGTTTCCGTACCGCCCGATCAAGGCTCCGAAGTAAGGGTTGCTCTTGATAAAATCGGGACTGAGGTAACCATCCAGGTTATCGAAACCCAATACCACGTCCCCGAACTGCCCATTGCGATCCGCGACCTTCAGGGACACCACTATCCCTCCATAGTTGATGATTCTGGCTTCGAGTCCCTTGGCGTTGCGCAACGTGTAAAGATCCACCTGAATACCCTCCTTCGTGCCGAACGGCTCTTTGCTGATGGTGGCTGCCGGCTTCGACTGAGGCTGCGTCGGCGGCGCCGAGGTGCAACCGATACAACTCAAGGTGCCGGCAATCAGGATCGCGACGATAATTGCCTTAGCTGACATAGTCATGGTCTCGCTCGATGGATGACGGTTTAAGTCACGGGTTATGTTTGGTTGACTTCATTCTGGAAGGCGACGGCTTGCGCTGGCCATAATAGGCATCGCGGCCGTGCTTCCGGGAAAAGTGTTTGTCGAGCAGCGCGCGCTGCATCGCCCCGGTCTTGGGCTGGATGTGCAGCGTCTCACTGGCCAGTCGGGCGAGATGCTCCAGGATTACGCCGTGGCGAACGGCATCTTCGACCGATTCGCCCCACGCGAAGGGTCCGTGACTGGCAACCAGCACGCCGGGGAACTGCAGAGGATCCAGCCGCGCGAACCGTTCGACGATGACATTCCCGGTGTTGGCCTCGTAATTGCTACGTATCTCCGCGGCCTTCATCGCCCGCGTGCATGGGACGGGACCGTTCCAGTAATCGCCATGGGTAGTGCCGAAGGCGGGGATCTCACGACGCGCCTGCGCCCAAGCGGTCGCGTAAAGGCTGTGCGTGTGCGCAATTCCCCCGATGGTGTCGAACGCGTGATAGAGGATGAGATGCGTCGGCGTGTCGGAACTCGGCCGGAGGTTGCCGTCGACGACTTCTCCTGTCGTGAGGGAAACCACGACCATCTGTTCGGGCTGCATATTCTCATAAGGCACACCCGATGGTTTGATGACCATGCTCCTGCTTGCGCGGTCGACCGCGCTGGCATTGCCGAACGTCTGTACGACCAGGCCGGCCTTGACCAGGGCCAGATTAGCTTCCCAAACCCGCTTCTTGAGCAATTCAAGCATTTTTGATCGCACCGCTCATTTGCGCACCCGGTTGCGAATGTCAAGCAACTGTTTCATGACGTCATACAGGTTGCCGTTCGCGTCCTTGAGGCCGAAAGCGTCATGCAGCCGCCGGTAAAGAGCGTACAAGTCGCGATAGATCTCGTGCGCGCGAGGATTGGGCTTGAACACGCGCGCCTTGAGGCCGGTCATGGCGTGCTGTGCCGCCGCATAACTGGGGTAGGCGCCGGCAACCACGGCTCCCGCGATTGCTGCCCCGAGAGCGCACGTCTGCGCGGAGCGGGAGATCTTCATGGGCCGTCCGGTCACATCCGCATAGATCTGCATTACCAGAGGGTTCTTCTCGGCGATGCCGCCGCAATTGACGATCTGCTCTATTTTCACCCCGTATTCCTCGAATCGATTGATGATCGTGAGCGCGCCAAACGCTGTGGCTTCGATCAGGGTCCGATAGATTTCGGCGGGGGTCGTATAGAGTGTTTGTCCGATGAGGAGTCCAGTGAGGCGCTGATCCACCAGGATGGTGCGGTTGCCGTTGTTCCAGTCCAGGGCAAGCAGGCCCGATTCGCCCGGCACCAGTCTCGCGGTTGCCGCCGAGAGATCCTCATGAGAACCCGCCGTGCGGCCGCCGGGTCTGATGTAATTCACGAACCAGTTAAAAATGTCGCCTACGGCGGACTGGCCTGCCTCGAGGCCGTAATATCCAGGCAGGACGCTTCCCTCCACGATCCCGCACAAGCCCGGGATGTCGGCGAGCTCTCTGCCCGCGGGGACTACTGCAATATCGCATGTGCTCGTTCCGATGATCTTGACAAGCGTGCCGGGAGCGATGCCGGCGCCGACGGCCCCGAGGTGGGCATCAAACGCGCCCACCGCCACGGGAATTCCCAGGGGAAGGCCGGTGAGCCGGGCCCATTCCGCGGTCAGGCCGCCGACCGCGCGATCGATCGGGTGCGCGACGCGCGGCAGGCGGGAACGGAGTGCTCCCAATTTCGGATCAAGCCGCATGAGAAACTCGGCATCCGGATATCCGCCCCAGCCGGCGTTGTACATCGCCTTGTGCCCGGCGGCGCAGATGCCCACGGTCAGCTTATCCGGCGCCTCCGTGCCGGTCAGCATGGCAGGCGCCCAGTCGGCTAATTCCACCCAGCTGTGTGCCGCATCGAAGACCGCCGGCGTCGTCCGGAGGCAGTGCAGAATCTTGCTGAAGAACCACTCGCTGCTGTAGGTGGAGCCGCACTTGGTAAGGTATTGCGGGCGTATCTGCCGCGCCAGCTCCGTGATTTCCGCCGCTTCCGCCACCCCGGTGTGATCCTTCCACAGCCAGGCCATCGCGGCGGGATGGTTTGCAAATCTCTTCTGGAATGAGAGGGGTCGGCCGTCAGCCCCCACGGGAATCGGAGTGCTTCCGGTGGAATCGACGCCGATGCCGACGACCTGTTCCGACCTGAAGCCGCGCACGCTCTTCCGTGCGTGCGCGATCGCTTTCTTGATGGTGATCAGCGCGCCCTTGACATAGTCGGCGGGGTGCTGCCGCGCGAGGTTTGGATCGCGCGCCAGGATCACTCCAGACTCGCCATGCTCATAGTTCCAGACAGCCGCAGCAACTTCGCGGCCGTCGCGTACGTCCACCAGGAGAGTGCGCACGGAATTGGTGCCGTAGTCCAGGCCGATGGAGTATTTTGAACTCATGGGCACCTCGCGGATTTCGTTATTCTTTGCCCTTACACGTGATGGTAGACATCCCAGCCCAGATACTTGCCCAGCGCTTCCTTGACCCCCGCCGAGATGCACGACGGATTGACGGCCACGTGGTGCTCGAAGCCGTTCTCGCAAATGTAAGCGAGCAGCTTTTGAAATTTCGGAATGTGCACGACTCCATAGCCTCCGAAGGTCTTTAGGGGATCATCCGTAAGCTCACCCTCGCCTACGTAGGCTCGAATTCTGCCGGCCGCGTCGTCGGTGCCGACGCGAAGATACGTAAACGGCACTGCCTTCAGACGCCCGACAACGGTGCCGTACGTGTTTTCCACGCCCACCGTACCGGCAATGATAGCTTGGTAATCCATGGGAGGTTTCCCTTCCGCCGTGTCGGCGAAAAGGGTCTTGGGCAGGTTGCTGCAGTGGAAAATCACGCCCTTGTCGGGGTCCTCCCCATAATTATTGTTCCAATCCACGAGCGCGCTCGGCTTGCGGCTGCCTTGGGCCATGGCGAACATTGCCACGGTTCCCATGATGTCCGTCTCGCAGGCGCTGCACAGCAGCTGATCGCTCATCATGCTCATCAGCGTGCAGGGAACGACGCCGAAGAATTCCTCCATCGCCGTCCAGCACTGAATGGCGGTCGCGCCCAACCGGGTCTTTGCCATCCAGTCATCGACCGCGACGCCGAATTTCGCCATCTTCATCAGCGCTGCCGGCGGCACGTTCCGGGTGCCTGCGTAATTGCGGATTGCGTCGAGTTTGGCCTGCACCGCCGCAGCGCCGTCCTTCATCTTGGCCACCCAGCCGAAAATCTCAAACAGATCCATGGTCTCCACGCTGATGCCGGACTGTTCGAGCAGCTTCTCGCTGTAGCGTACGGTATTGAATGCAGCGGGCCGCGCTCCAAGAGCGCCGATGCGCAGGTTGCGCAGGCTCTTCACGACCCGGCAGGTCACGGCAAAGTCGGCAAGGTCCTGGGTAAAGCTCGCGTGATCCGGTGAGACAGTGTGCAGCCGGGTCAGCGTGAATGGGATGCCGTATTGCCGGAGATTGTTGCATGCCGACATCTTGCCGCAGAAGCTGTCGCGCCGATATTGGATCGTCATGTTCTTGGGATCGTCGCCGAAGGCGTGCACCAGCACCGGCACGTTCAACCCGCACCAGCGTATGGTGTTGGCCACTCCGCGCTCGTCACCGAAGTTGGGCAGCGTAACCAGAATTCCGTCAATTGTGTCGGCGTTCCGACGGAACAGATCCGCGCACTGTTGCGCATCCGTCAACGATTCCACCGAGCCGAACTTGGTCGCATTCTCGGGCAAAATGACGGCGCTGTACCCGAGCCGGTCGAGGACCTGAAGCATCTCCTTGCGCCCCGAATCGCACAGCCGATCCGGAAAGAACCCACGATTTCCGACGATGATTCCCAAAGTTGTCATAGTGTCCGCCGTTTCCTATTCGGTATAACTCAACCAACCACTCAACGATCTGCCCGATTTCACGGCGCCGAGCGCCGCGGCATCGATTCCGCCGCGTTCTTCCATGGGCAGCACCAGCCGATCAAGGCCTGCCGCCACCAACCCCGCGATGCGCCGCCGGGGCGCGCTCTCGACCTCGACCGCGCCGAAGCGTGCCCACATGGCTCCTTTCACCACCGCGTGAGCAAGGTATTTCATGACCGCGGGCGGCAATTCCGTCAGGGTCCCCGTCACAATCAAGCGGCGCAGCCCCAGCACATTGAGCGCTCCGGAGATCACCACCGCAGTTGCATCGAGAGTCTCTTCGAGCCACCCGGGAATGCCGGTTCGCTGAATCTTGGCGCATAGGCTTTCCCATGTTGGCCGGATGCGGGGATTAGTTTCGGCGTGGCTTTGAAGCAAGCCGCGCATCGACACCAGGGTCTCGATGCATCCGGCCGCGCCGCAGCCGCATTTCCGTCGGTTGCCGAGCACGGGTGTGTGGCCCAGCTCCCCGCTGAGCGGCAGCGGATTGGTATACGGTTTCCCTGCAACGATCGCAGCGCCGCCGACGCCTTCGCCAAAATCCACGAGCAGGAAATCGTCCCCTTTTGTTTCAACACACTGATGCCCGAGAGCCAGCGCGCGCTCCTCCTGCACGAGTAAAACGGGCGCATGCCACACCTGTTGAAGAAGGACGGAAAGATCGAGTCCTTCCGTCCAGTGCAGGTTCGGGGAGAAGAGAACCCTGGCGCGCGGCTCATCGACAATACCGGGCACGCTCACGAGCACCCCCCAGAAATCATTCTGGGGAATTCTGGAGGCCGCCCGCTGGAGCCTGCGTACCCAGGTTTTGGCGGAAGCCGGCGTTTTTACCACCATCGCCCAGCGATCCTCCGAATCTGCCGCGATCGGCATGGCGGCAAGTTTCGTTTCGCTCACACCCAGTTGAATCGCCAGAAACCGGGGATGGCTCCGGTCGAGTCGCAGGATCCGCCCCGGACGGCCGACCTTTCCGCGCACATCGGCCGTCTTGACGGCACACTCCGCGGACGGAGAGACGTCTTCGTCCTCTTCGAGGACGCCGAGCCGCAGCAGTTCATCCGCGATTTTCCCGGCAGTCGGCTGACTCAGGCCGACTGATTTGGCCAAATCGGCTCTCGAGGCCCGACCGACCTGCTGCAAGCGACCCAAAAGAGCGCGCTTGTTGATTCTACCCATCTTGGCAGGTATGAGTACCATGGAATTTAATTAATAAAGGCAAAGATTATCCGTGCACTCATCTCGCCATGTCAACCAGAACCGTTGGCAATCGAGAATTTGCGTCGACGGATTACAGGGTCACTTCAAGAGCACCGTAGGCTCCACCGACATGCCGGGCCGCAGCAGATGATCCGGATCCTGGCCCTTTTCAAAAACGATTTTTACAGGAACACGCTGCACTACCTTTACGTAGTTGCCGGTGGCGTTTTCGGGAGGCAATAGACTGAACCGCGCGCCCGTTGCGGCCGAAACGCTGTCCACTCGCCCCCAGTAAACCCGGTCGTACGCGTCCACCGAAAGGCGGACGCGCTGGCCCGGGCGCATGTTGTGCAGCTGGGTTTCCTTGAAATTCGCGATCACCCAGATGTCTTCGAGCGGAACGAGAGCGAGAAGCGGCTGCCCGGCTTGGACAATCTGGCCGGGCTCAACGCTCTTCTTGCTGACCACGCCGCTGGCAACGCTTTGGATGGTAGTGTACTGAAGGTTGAGTTGAGCCTGTTCCACCGCGGCTTCGGCCATTTTGACTCTAGCTTCGGCTGCCGCAGCGCGGGCTTTCGTGACCGCCACCTGATCCGGTCCGGTTTGAGTCGAGCGCGCGTCAGCGGCCGCCTGTTCGACCTGCCGGTTCGCCTGCACCAGACGGCTCTCCGCCACTGATACAGCCTGCGCCGCTTCGGCGATCTCCGATTTCGCGACGTCCTCGCTGGCGCGGGACACCTCTTCCAAAGCAATCGCGTTGTCATACTGCTGGCGTGAAACCTCATCCTTGGCGATCAATTGCTTGAAGCGCTCCAGATCTTGCGCCAGCCGCGCGTGATCGGTCGTCACCTCACGCAGGCGCGCCTGGGCAGTGGCCTGCCGGGCCCGGGCCGCCTCGACCTCGCCGGTCGCGGCAACTGCTCCGGCTTGCGCGCGTTCGAGGATCGCCTGGGCGCTGGACACCTGGCTCTGCGTCGTGGTCGATGTAATCGGAACTCCCGAACGGGCCGCATCCAATGCGGCGTGGGCGTCGGCGAGATTCGCTTCCGCGCTCGCGAGCGCCACCTGGTAGTCTCTGGGGTCAATCTGCACCAGGAGCATTCCGGCATTCACGAGCTGATTGTCTTCAACCTTAACCGTCATCACGGTGCCGCCCACTCGCGAGGAGATCGGAACAATGTGTCCTTCAATCTGGGCGTCGTCCGTCGATTCCTGGCCGGCGTAGTGGCGCACGATGAAATAGGCGGCGACCGCCGCACCAGCCAGAATCAGAATCAGGACAACAATCGCACGAGAGCGATTCCCGCCATTTTTACGTTCGCCATTTTCGTTGGGTGACATATCCGGTGCCCTGTCAGAAAAAGCCTAGGTGTAAAGCCCATTATGATATCGAGGCGGCACAAGGAGGTCTAGCACTTTCCACGGTACCGGCAAGGTTGCGTTCAGGACGAAAACTGACTGCCGGGAATTTCTATTGCAGGCAAGGAGACATTTGCCTATTCTGCCGGAAGCTTAAGCCATGGATTGCGAAAGCGGAATCTGCCCCAAATGGCCTCGGTAGGGCCAATTGCCTTAAGGAGCTGGTCATGAAAAGGCGCCGCATTGCTCTATTGTCCCTCGTCTTCATCGCGCTTTGTCAAGTCTTAGCCCAGGTCAGCACGCCGGGCAAAATGGTTGTCGCACAGAATGCGCGGCCGCTGCCTCTGAGCGACGTCCGGCTGACCGGCGGGCCGCTGAAGCATGCCCAGGATATGGACGGCAAATATCTTCTCGAGCTCGAACCCGACCGGATGATGGCCTTCTTGCGCAAGAGCGCCGGGCTGCAGCCCAAGGCCGAAGGCTATGGCGGCTGGGACGGTCCGGGCCGGCAGCTGACCGGACACATCGCCGGGCACTACCTCTCTGCCGTGAGCATGATGTACGCAACGACCGGCGATATCGCGTTTAAGCAGCGTGCCGACTACCTGGTGAATGAGATGAAAGAGGTTCAGGATAAACAGGGGGACGGCTACATCGGCGGGCAAGCGGATAGCACCGGCGTCGACGCCAAAATACGATTTCAGGAATTGGCCAAAGGCACGATCCGATCGGGTGGATTCGACCTCAACGGACTCTGGTCCCCATGGTACGTGCTCCACAAGATTTTCGCCGGGTTGAAGGATGTCTATCGCTACACCGGAAACCGCACGGCTCTGGATGTGGAGATCAAGTTCGCAGCGTGGGCGGAAGGCATCCTTGCCAATCTGGATGATGCGCAGATCCAGCGCATGCTGGCGACCGAATTCGGGGGC
>Ga0187850_10000672_pt1 | contig 42902 bp, 30 predicted proteins | sample June2016WEW_4_15_FD_132436 | JGI IMG/M metagenome (GOLD analysis project Ga0187850, IMG submission 132436) | Peatland microbial communities from SPRUCE experiment site at the Marcell Experimental Forest, Minnesota, USA - June2016WEW_4_150 | ecosystem: Environmental > Terrestrial > Soil >...
GAAAAGCTGGAATGGCGGCACATTCACCAATGCCGTGACGACCAGGTTTGTTTACGACCTGTCTGCCGAAGGGGCCGGCGGCTGGAACCTCGTTGCGAGCCTGGACCCTCAATCCTCCCTCCTCCAGGCGTTCCTCTGGGGTCAGGACCTGAGCGGAACCGAGGACGGCGCCGGAGGCATAGGGGGCCTGGTGGGTGTTTTTGAAACCTCGAACGGTCAGATTTCAAATTGCCACTTTGCCTCCTATGACGGCAATGGCAACGTGACCGCCCTGGTCAAGGCGTCCGACGCCTCCGTTTCCGCCCGCTACGAGTACTCCCCCTTCGGCGAAACCCTGCGCGCCACCGGTCCGATGGCCAAGGCCAACCCCTTCCGCTTCTCGACCAGATTCGCAGACGATGAATCGGGGCTGGTTTACTACGGCTGTCGCGACTACAGCCCCCCGGCCGGGAGGTGGATCAGCCGGGATCCGCTACAGGAGGCGGCAGGTGGCAATAACCTGTATGCGTTTGTCGCCAACAGCCCGATCGCTTCGACAGACCCGTTGGGAGCGTTCACGCTCCTCGATCTTGAGATGTCCAACGGCGACGAGGAGCAGGCCCAATTGGCCGTGGCCCAGCGCGGGCTCACGATCAAGGCCCGCGTTCAGCAGGCGGTCAATGCGCAAAACGAGGGGCAGGAACTGCTGAGTGTCATCATGAACTCGTCCGAGGGGGATGCGACAGAGCTCGTCGATTTGTTCACCCAAGTGAACAATCAAGGCTTCGGGGCGGCCTTGCGAGGGTCGCGCTCCATGCGTGCCTTCGGGGAGGAATGGCACCATCTGATGCCGAAAGCGCAGGAATTCACGAGGTACTTTGGAGAGGCGAAGATTAACGTCGACCGTTTTCGAGTCGGGCTCCAGGGGATGTACCACCAGGGGACTGAGTTTGCACTTCACCAAGGTGGATTCGGCGTGCGCGGGGGATTGTGGAATGCCGCGTGGAGGCAATTTTTTGCCAGCCAGGGCTTTAAGAACGCAGTCGGGCGGGCGGCACGGCAGCAGGCGATCCTTGACTTTGGCGCTCGCATGTTCCAGTTCTTTATCGGAATGTAGGTTGTTCGTATGCGCGCATTTGAGTTGCAGGAGCCACCAATTCGCGGAGTACGTCCGCACGGCCAGGACCCGTGGGTCTCTGGCCGGCATATGCAAAGGTTGCCCGCTGCCGAGTGCGGCAACTGCGCAGGCCGTCCTGGTGCCGACGGGTGGGGGGACCCCGCCCTGTGTTATCCTCACATTAGCATTCCGGCGTCGCTGAAGCCGGCACGGTATCGTGAGCGGTTTACGGTGACCTGGGCAGAGTATGAAGAGCTTAAAGCGCCCCTCAGGGAACTAGTACCTGCCCACCTCCCGCTGCCCCCCGGCACGGAGTTTGGACCTCTGGTCGGCGTCAGTGGTGGCGGACCGCTCACAGATTTCGCGTGGCTTTGGAGTTGGCATTGCTTCGTGAGGGCGCAGGTGCTCGATCGGTTAAACCAAAAACTCGGCGTAGCTATCCAGGCTGTTCCTGCGCAGTTCCGTTCCCGTCGGAAAGAAAAACCTGATTACCTTGAACTCGTTGCGCTGCCGCTTGCGCGCGTCTCAGACGCTACTCGGTCAGGGCTGACGCCGGGCGCGTCCGAGTGCTGCCGGCGCCAGTTCGTCAGCGGCGATTACTTTGCTTATGCGGAGACCCCAGGCGTGCCGATCCGGGTCAAGGCATCCTCGCTCCCGGTGGACGCGGACATTTTCCGGATTAGGGAGCTCTCGCGGCGTGTATTATGCTCGGAGCGGTTCCACAACGCCGTTTTGGAATTGGGATTCCAGAACATCAACTTCGCGCCGATTGACCTCGTTGACGAATGAGCATCGAAACCTACGAGCCTTAGCACGAGCGTTGAAGCGCGTCGGTTGCACAGGTTCGCACATCGGCGCCCGCCGGGCTCAGTCCAACTACGCCACCGGGCACGGTTGCCTTGCCGACCTGGCGCGCCTGCTGCCGTTCTCCCCCGTGCGTCGAGACTGCGGTGTTGGCTTCCCCTTGAAAGCGCGGAGTCGCGCGGCACCCAATACATCGGGGCCGCCAACCCCGCAGACTCGGCTCCACCCCTGGAGGCCAGCCGGGCCGTGGCGTCGTTGTCGCCGGCCTTGCGCCCTGTCCTGCCCCCCTCGCAAGGCTGGCGCCAACACCGCCACCGCCGGGTGCCATTATCTTGCCAACTTGCACTTGCTGGGCCAAATTGCTTTTACGAACAGTGGCTCGTGGCGGATGACGACAACCAAACAGTACGATTTCCTGAACCGGCTGACGCAGATCGCGTCCGCGCCGTCTGCCGCCTCCACTTGACGAAGTTTCGAAAATGTCACACCTCAAATTCCATGGCTACCTTGTGATCTTATCGACAAGCGAGGACCCCAACCCCCTCAATCCGGCGTACCGTGGCGTTGATTGCATACCGTCTTACCCGACGACTTACCCGGAGGAGGAGCAGGCCATGGAGGCCTACGTGTTCGAGGATTTCAAGGACGAACGTACCGGGCTGATCCCCAACAAGGCCAAAGCTCTCCGCCTCCTGCGTCTGTTCGAATCTTCACCCAGAAAGTTTGATCTTATTTACTGCACCGACGCCACAGCCGAGCCGCCCGCAGAGGACTACAGCTTCCTCGGCTTTGACATTGCTGGATTGGGAGGGGACTACTGGTCAATCGTCGGGGACTTTCCGGTTGACCGTCGCGTGCGGAGCTTCCTGGCACACCTCAATCGGTGGGGCCTTTTCGACCGGGAGGCGGAGGCGGCCGAGTTCCTGCGGCGTTACAGGGCTCTCAAGCTTCCGCACCACGACATAGACTTCCAAGTCATCAAAGTCCACGCTCGGATAGGCAGGAGTTAGCCAGGCCCGCTGGTGCTCCGCGGCTTTTGGGGGAGCAGCCTTCGGGGCCCCGTGTCGTTCGCAACATTCTCCACCGCTGCCAACCCGTTGGGGATAACGGGCGACGAATAGAGCGAAGTCCCCGAGAAATGTTTGACTTCGCGGTAGAAATGATGCAAAAGTACGGCTGCAACGCGAGCCAACTGTAGCGAGACGGTTATGCGATGGTTTACGATGATGCAGGACGAGGACTATGCCCAACGCTACACGTTCAAAGTCATGCACAAGTGGAGCATGCCCGGGGTCAAATGCGCGGCCTGCGGCGACACGGGTGATATCTTCCACGCGGCCTATCCACGGGTCCTGCTCCCTCAGGGGATCGACGAGGAGCCCTACAAGACGCTATGGCCAGTGAGCCCGGAGCGAATTGCCGAGCTAGCAGCACCCATTCTCCCGCTTATTCCGGCGGGCCTGCCATTTGGGGCCGGCTCCGAGTTCGGTCCCCTCTCCGGCCAGTGCAGCCCCCGCAGGGGCGATCTGATCTGGACCAACTACAACACTCCGCTCATCTCGAAGGATGCGCTGGAGAGGCTAAAGGCATCTGGGATCGCCGGCATTCGCACCGCCGACACCGAGGTCGTTATCAAATCCAAGGAGCCGCGCTCCTTCGACTACCTGGAGTTGGACATCGAGGCGCGCGCGAGAGTCGCCCCCGAATTCCTGAAGCCCCCTTGTCCGAGGTGCGGTCGCTTCGACTACATCGACATGCCTTGGGATGCGGAACCAGTGCCCGTTGTGCGCGCGTCCATTCCGGAGGCGGTGGACCTGGTGAGGATCTGGGAGGACCCCGACTGTAACCTTGTCTCCGAGCGGTTCCTTGAGGCCTACAAAAGGCTGGGCCTCACCGGGAACACATTCGAGGAGGTAAGACTTTCGTAGTTGTCCAGCCGCGTAAGTTCCCCGGGTCAACCGGGGCGTTTTCGGCCGGTGCCAGGAACGGCCCCCTGCTGACCGAGTTAGAGCCGCGACTGTTTCGGGCTATGCCGGGCGGTAGCCTCGCTGCGTTGGGCGGCCGCGTCCAGCGAGGTACCACCGGAGGGTGAGCTTTAGGCCTCTGAGCAGCGGCGTGAACGGGTCTATTCGGCCACGTACAATTATCTTGCCAATTCGCCCCTGGTGGGCCAAATTGGCTTCACGAACAGCGGCGCCTGGCGCATGACGACGACCAAGCAATACGATTTCCTGAATCGGTTGACGCAGATCTCATCAGTGCCTGCCGCGTCATCCGCTGTGAGTTTCAATTACGGCTACAACTCGGCCAACCAGCGTCTGGCCTACTACACCACCGCCAGCCTGAACCAGTACACCAACCGCGATGTGCCGGGAGGGGTGGACATTATGGGCCTTGGCTTTGCCACGAATCCGGTCACTGTCAATGCGCAGACCGCCTGGCGGAAAGGGGGAGTATTTCCGGCAGCAGTTGAGCGTCGTCAACACCGGCAGCGCGGTATGGCAGTCGGTCACCAACGCGCAGAGCGGCCAGACCTCGGTGACGGGCAACCTGTTTGTGCCCAAGACGCCCGAGTTGTTCGCTTATGACGCGGACGGGAACCTGACCAATGACGGGCGCTGGAGCTACACCTGGGATGCGGAGAACCGGCTGGTGCGGATGACCAACAACACGGCGGTGGGGCCGCAGCAGTTGATCACCTTCCAGTACGATTGGAAAGGCCGGCGGATTCACAAGCAGGTGTCCGCCAACGCCACGATGACAAACAACGTGACCTTCGTTTACGATGGGTGGAACCCGGTTGCCCAGCTCAACGCCACGAACAACAACGTTGTGCAGTCCTACCTCTGGGGCCTGGACTTGTCCGGCTCGATGCAGGGCGCCGGCGGCGTGCGAGGGCCATATAATCAGCTCTGGCAAAGGTTCATAAGCGAGAAGGGTCAGCGGATCAAGAGCGACCCGTTCTTCATGATAGGTTTCGGCTTCGGTTTGCTGGATCAACTCGGCTTCGGTGACCTTATGATAAAGTAATAAACGCTACGTCACATGAACACAGCTTTTCGGGTGGCTAGGCCAGCCTCCTACTACTCCGACACAAACGGTGTCTTTGCAACCCCGTACGAGATGCCAAAGGTCACCTGCGACCAGTGTGGCCGAACATGGTTGGACACAGGCGACTGGTACCCGAACTTCGGGCTGGACAAAGATGCTGACCTGGACATGTTCTCGCTCGAGGAGAACGTGTCGGTGGAGGCATTTCAGGAGCTAAAGAGACACGTTGTCGGGCGGGGCGTGGGCCGGGCGGCGCTGCTTCCAGGCTGCGGGCTAGGACCCGTCACCGCGACGGTGCCAGCCAACCCGACGGATTTTGTTTGGTGCTGCTTCAGCCTTCTTGCGAAGCCCCGCGTCGTTGACATCCTCAAGAGGGCTGGCGTGCGCATCTCCTTCGGCCCGGCAGTGGTTCAGATCGGGAAGCGCCAGTCGGTCGAGGACTTTGTGGCGCTCCAGGTAGAGCCAGTGAGGCTCTATTCGGACCAGACCCTGGCGGAGACGACTACGAGCTTCTGCACCAAGTGCGGCAACGTGCTGCTCAAGAATGTGCGTGCTGAACCCAAGGGTCCCTTGCAGTATGTCCGGAATCGGATTCCGAACCGGCAGGGCCTCGTCCGGGTCTATGAATCCGTCGTTGTAACCTTGGCCTCGGCCGCCTTTATCGAGGCCGTTCGCAGACACCGCCTAACCGGCATCGAATTCGAAGAGGCTGGAGTTTACGTTTGAACCAGCCGTGCCGTCGGAAAACGGCCCCAACGTCCGCCACACCCGCACTTACGTCTGGAGCACCAGCGCCAATACCTCAAACCTCGTCTCAACGGCCGAGTTCTCCACCGAAGGACTGCAGAGCTGGAGCACCACCTGGAACAATGGCGTGGCGGCGACCGGCCACAGCGCCACCCTCTACGCTGGCAGCGGTTACCGTTACCTCACCAATGCCGCCCCGGACGGCTCCTACACCCTGAGCGTCTATCAGTGCGGCCGCCTGATCTCCCTCACCCAATACGACGGCAGCGCCGCTCACAACCAGGTCGGGCAGACGATTTATGGCTACGATGCCCATGGCCGGCAGAATACCGCCACGGATGCCCGCAACGGTACGACAAGCTACACCTACAACAACGCCGACCAAGTCCTCACCGTGACCACCCCGCCGCCGGGCCCCGGCCAGGCCCCGCAGGTCACCACCACGTATTACGACACCTCGCTCCGGGCCTGGAAGATCGTTCAGCCCGACGGCACGAGCTTGACGAACAGTCACGATGTCACCGGGTTGCTGACCAACACCGCCGGCAGTCGGGCCTACCCGGTCGCTTACAGCTATGATTCGCAGGGGCGCATGAAGACGATGACCACGTGGACGAACTACGCCGCCCGCTCGGGTGCCGCCACAACCACTTGGAATTACGACAACCACCGCGGCTGGCTCAGCAACAAGACCTACGCTGGTGGTACCGCCGGGCTGCTTTACGGCTACACCGCCGCCGGCCGGCTCGCCTCCCGCACCTGGGCGCGGGGCACCAACACCACGTACACCTACAACAACGCCGGGGACCTGGCCGGCATCGCCTACAACGACGGCGCAACCCCGGGCCTGCCCTTCGGTTACGACCGGCGCGGCAGGCCCACCGGCGTCACCCAGGGTGCCAACGCCCCAAGAGATGTTTGACTTTGCGATCGAGCTGATGCAGAAGTACGGTGTGAATGCCAGCAAGCTGTGTTGCTAGCCACAATCGAAGCGTACGAGACCATCTGCAACGTAAGCGCATCGTTGTTTTATGAAGTTGTTTAACATTCGACCCGACGAGGGGCGTCAATACAGGACCTGCAATATAGTGGCGTCGCATCGTTGGTGTCTGCCCGGCGTGAAGTGCGATACCTGTGGCTTTACAGGCGGAGCCACATGTTTGGCCTACCCTGCCGTGAGCCTCCCGAAAGGGTTGGACGAGGGACCATACCTAGAGGCCTGGCCTGTAAGCCCTGAAGAAGTAAGGAGACTTGCAGAGCCGTTGCGAAGTCTGATACCGCTCCCTTTGCCTCTTTTGCCCGGCACTGACTTTGGCCCACTAGTGGGGAAAGCTCGTGGCAGATTTGGTGATTTTAGGTGGTCCAACCTGTGCACACCGCTCGTCTCTTGTCGCGCCTTGGAGCGATTGAAGGAGCTCGGCGTTAAAGGTCTGGTAGGCGTGAAGCCACAGATCGCCCTAACGTCGAAGGGGCCATTCGACTACGTCGAGCTTCACATTGAACCTTACGCGCAGTTGGACCCGTCCTGCCTTACGAAGGATAGTTCGGAACCTTGCCCACGGTGTGGAATATCACGAGGCGTATTGATCGATGAGGATTTGGGCGGATCCCCTGTCGTGCTGCAGAGATCGCTCCCGCCGGAAAAGGATCTCGTTAGGGTTGTGGAGATGGAGGGCTGCGTTCTGGCAACCGAAAGATTTGTGGAAGCAGCGCTCAGGCTCAGGCTGGCCGATATAGTTCTCGACGAAGTCCGTACTGTCTGAATCCGCCTGGACGCCCGGTTCAGGCCGATGACGGACGAGGTCGAACATGCGCGGAAAATGCGGGGTCGCATCTAAATCGTTTTACATATTCGGCTTGACTTTGTGCGGCGGCTGCGGTTAACTTAAGGGCATGGCGCGGGTCCTGCGAATCAAGCGGGCGGGCGGGCGCTATCACGTCACGGCCCGCGGGAATGAGCGGAAAGCCATCTGCCGGAAAGGCCGCGACGGCGCGCACTTTCTGGAGCTATTGGGGATTTCGCCGAAGTGGCACGACACCAGCGTGCGCCCGTGGAAAATCACCCAGCCCGACAACACCAACGTCACCAACGAGTACCTCCTGACCGGCGAGCTCGAGCGCACCTACGGCTCGCGCACCTACCCGGTCGCCTACACCTACGATTACGCGGGCCAAGATCGATGTCGATCAGTTCCTGCTCCGGCTGAAGACAGACGTCCATATTGGGGTGCATCAAGGAGGCTGGAACGCTGATTGGAAGGCCTTCCTGTACTTTAAGAATGGGAAACGGATAAAGCGAACAGCGAGCGAGATGCTTGACTTCGCCATAGAGATGATGCAGAAGTACGGCTGCAACGCCAGCCAACTCCATTGAGACGCCGGCATGAAGTGGTTCACCATGATGCAGGACGAAGAGTATGCCCAACGATACACGTTCAACGTGATGCACGAGTGGAGCATGCCAGGCGTGAAATGCGACGCCTGCGGCGAGACCGGCGTGCTTTTTGACGCGGTGTACCCGAGGATCCTGTTGCCTCCGGGGATTGATCCGAAACCGTACAAGACACTATGGCCGGTCAGCCCGGAGCGAATCGCCGAGCTTGCTGCGCCGATACTGCCGCTCATTCCTGCGGGCTTGCCTTTTGGGGCTGGTTCTGAGTTTGGTGCGCTCACCGGCCAATGCGGCCCTCGCAAGGGCGATTTCACCTGGACCAACTACAACGTGCCGCTCGTCTCGAAAGGCGCCCTGGAGAGACTGAAGGGCTTGGGGATCACCGCCACTCCCACTGTGGACACCGAGGTCGTCATAAAGTCGAAGCGGCCACGCTCATTCGACTATCTGGAGCTCGACATTGAGCCACGCGCGAGAATTGCTCCCGAATTCCTGCAGCCTCAATGCCCGAAATGCGGTCGACTTGAGTTGGTCGAGATCCCTTGGGACGCGGAACCAGCGCCCGTTTTGCGGACATCCATTCCTGAGGGGCTTGACCTGATAAGGGTCTGGGAGGACCCGGGGTGGAACCTGGCCTCCGAGCGCTTCGTGGACGCCGTCAAGACGCTGGGCCTCACCGGGAACACATTCGAGGAGGTAAGACTTTCGTAGTTGTCCGGCCGCGTAAGTTCCCCGGGTCAACCGGGGCGTTTTCGGCCGGTGCCAGGAACGGCCCCCTGCTGACCGAGTTAGAGCCGCGAAGCTCTATCCGGGGTGTCAATTCGGGCCGGTGTCCGCCGCGTTGCCAAAGAATCCGCCGGACTTTGTTTGGTGTTGCTTCTCGCTGCTGGCGAGCCGCCGCGCTATCGAAGCCCTCCGGCGGAGCGGCCTCCGTGTGCCCTTCGGTCCGGGCGTGGTCCAGATCGGCAAGCGGCAGCCATGCGAGGACTTCGTGGCGCTGCAATTAGACCTGGTGAGACTCTATTCAGATACGACCTTGGAGGAGTTCACCATGAGCTTCTGCAAGAAGTGTGGCAACGCGCTGCTCAAAGATGTCCGCGCGGAGCCAAAAGGTCCGCGACAGTTCGTGAGGAAGAGGATTCCCCGGCGGCAGGGGTTGGTGCGGGCCTATGAGTCCGTCGTCACGCTGGCCACCGAGCAATTCATCGAGGCTGTCCGCGTCCACAAATTGACCGGCCTCGCTTTCAGGGAGTTCGGGGTTTACGTATGACCTCAGGGGTCGGTTTGTCGTCGGCTGTGCTCTCGGCTTGAGGTGCGGACTTGGTGCAGTGGCCACCCTGACAACTGGATGGGATAGCGACGGAGGCTGGCAATGCCAATGAGCACTTTGCAGGCGAGGAGGTCGCCCGTGGGCAGGATGTCCAGGCGCGACCCGAGCCAGCCGAGCGCGCCGGTGACCAGGACTTGGTTGGTGGGCAGAGTCATGGGCGAGCGTCCAATTGTACCGGCGGCCCCGAGCAGGCTGGCCTCCCGGATTTCAAATCCGAAATCCGAAATCCGAAATCCGATACCCCTGAGCCGGGCTGCATAACCGGACGGATCGTAGGCCAGAGAAAGGGTGGCAGGCAACTCTAAATGAATTGCTCGCCGGCCGGCAGTGGGCCAGGTATCCCGCCTGTCTTCCGGGCGTCTCGCCCGCGGATCGTGAATCCGCCGGTTCATGGTCCCCAAGGGCGGTTGAGAGGCAAATCCAAATGCTCTTAGCGCGGCGGGGCCGCATCCACTGGCCGGCGGCCGGCAGCGGTCCCGCGTAGAAGGCGTTGGTGTCGGTGCTGTTGGTGCGGAGGTTGTCGTCGGCCCCAAAGGCGCAGTGGTCCCATAAGCCCGGCCCGTTTTTTGGAAAAAATAGCCAATGTGGCCAATGCAGCCAATGTGGCCAACGCAGTGTTCCGCCAGGTTGCGGCATTTCCTGCTCTTCGAGTTCAGCGCGGAGCGGGAGCGCGTGGCTGATCGGCACTTCGGCCTGGGGCACCGGGGTCGTCGAGATGCCGCCGGATTTCTCTCGAAAGCTGGTCTCCAGGCAAATGCTTCTCGACCACCCTCCCTTGCGGATCGAGGAGGAAGTTTTCCGGAATCCCAATCACACAAAACTCCCGCATGAGATCGTGGTTCCAGCTCCCCAGCAAGGCCTGGGGCCAGACCAGCTTTTTGTTGGCGATGTAATCCCGCGCCTTCTGCCGATCTTCATCGAGATTAAAACCGAGCATGACGAAGCCTGGGGTGTGGCCGAGCTCATCGTACACCTTTGTGAGGCGGGGCATTTCCGCCAGACAGGGCGCGCACTCTGTTGACCAAAAGTGGAGGAAGACCACTTTCCCTTTGCACGATTCGAGACTCATCACAGCCCTGTCCATCGCTGCCACCTCGAACCTCGGCGCTCGCTCTCCCTTCCTCAGGTATGGCCGAACTGTCATTTGGATCTCGCCTAAAGCGAAAGGCCCGGCTCCTGGCGAGAGCGAAAAGGTTTTATGCCCGATGGAAAGGAGGTCACTTTCCAATTTGTCGTAGAAGGAATAGCATAGCCAGTAGTCCCCTGGGACAACCTTCTCAATGGAGAATGAACCATCATGCGAGACGGAGACGTCGTACTTCCTCCGGGGTTGGGCGAGAAACGCCTGGCCTTCATCAGTGGTCTTCCACTTCTGGAACCATTCAGCTTCTGCGCCACGCCCTTTCGCCTTGACGCTTGGCGGCATTGGAAAAGGAGGCAACTGCTCCAGGAGGACCGCCTTGGTTTCACCCAGGTTCCAACCACAGTCAGGAGGTGGAGGTGCAACCATACTCCCGGTTACCGTGCGGTGTCTCGCGTCAGACGTCAGAGAAACGTCGGGTGAGAGAGCCGCTGCTCGCGGTCGTCTGTAGTCGCTCCACCAGAGAGCGAGGACAACTATGATTGCCATGCCGCCAGCACCCAGAGCAATCCATCGCCATGGTTGCCGATTTGATGGTGAAGAACTACTTAGCCTTTCCTGTGGGTCTTTCATTTCAAACTCCTTTCGTTAGGGGTTTTCGGTGACACGGTAAAATCGATGGGAGACGGCCGGCGCGGGGTCGCTCAGTCGGCGCATCACGCCATAGCCGTAGCCTCGGATCCCGGGCAGCGCTGTCCAGTTGGTGTCCGCGAGAGCATTCTTGTATCCGAGCACGTAGGTATGGCGGTCCCTCGTCGGGGTGCGAACCGTGAACGCGTTGGCAACCAGCCTGGGATCAGAGAGTTGAAGCCGGATCGGGGGAATCGGCCCAATGAGAGCCAGGCTGTGATAGCGCCCGGCGGCAATAGCCGCGACATTGGTCAGTCCTTCAGGAACGTTTAGTTGGCCCATGTCGCTTTCGCCCCAAGCAACCACCGTGCCTTGGCTCGTCAGGGCCAGGCTATGCACGGCTCCCATCGCCAGCGCGATCACGTTGGTCAGTCCCGCCGGGACGTAGGGATCATCACCCCAGCCGACGACAGAGCCATCCGTCGTGACCGCCAAACTGCGGGCGCCTGCGGCGGCAATGACGACGGCGTTGGTCAACATGGCCGGGACACTCGTCTGGCCGGCGGCATTGGCGCCCCAGGCAGTCACGCGCCCATCCGCGAGGAGTGCCAGACTATGAAAATCGCCGGCGGCAATCGCGATCACATTGGACAGTCCCGCCGGAACCGTTGCTTGCCCAACATATTCGTCGTCCGGGTCGAGGTTTGACCCCCAGGCCGTTACGGTCCCGTCGTCCAGGAGGGCAAGGCTGTGCAACGCACCGGCGGCCACGGCAATGACGTCGCTCAGCTCGGCCGGGACATCCGTTCGACCGGCTGAGCGGTCACCCCAGGCCACCACTTGGCCTTCGCGTGTCAGCGCCAGAGTGTGGTAGGGGCCAACGGCGAGGGCCGCCACGTTCGTCAGCCCGGCCGGAACATCGCGCTGGCCGAACTCGCTGCCGCCCCACGTGACCAGTGTGCCATCGGCCTTGAGCGCGACGCTATGATACATGCCCCCGGCGAACGCTACCACATCCGGCAACACCAGGGGGACATCGCATTGGCCACTGCCGTTCCCGCCCCAGCCAGCGCCAGTCAACACAGCCAGGGTTATTTCTGCACTCTGCGCCGTTCCGAACGCGTTGGTCACCAGGACGCGATACGAGCCGGCATCAGCCCATTGCACGTTCGTGAAGGTCAGCCGCCGCTCGGTCGCGCCGGGGATCGCACTGCCATCTCTGAGCCATTGGTAGCTCATCGGCTGGCTGCCCTGAGCTTGCACCTCGAAGTGCCAGCTCATCCCGCGCACGATGGTTCGGTCCTCTGATTGCCTGAGGATTACGGGCGGGCTCTCTGAGAGCACCAGCCTCACAGGCGTGCTGGTGACCGTCCCCAGCGCGTTGCTGATCACGACCGCGTACTCGGCGGCGTCGGCCAGTTGCGGATTCGGCAAGGAGAGAGTGGCATTCGTCGCGCCGACGATGTTCGTTCCGTTCTTTTGCCACTGGAATGAAAGCGGCCCGGCGCCGCCAGCCTGAACCGTCAGGTAAACGGGAGTGCCGGTGAAAAGGCTGCGGCCAATCGGTGGCCGCGTGATCTGCGGCCTGCCGTCTCCAACGAGGGCCAACCCGTAGTCGCCCCCGGCGGCGATCGTCACGACGTTGGTGAGTTCTGACGGAAGGTTAGTTGCGACCGAAGCACCCGCGCCCCAAGCGGCGATGGTGCCGTCGCTCTCCAGCGCGAGGTTCAGGCCGCCGCTGCTGGAGATGCTGACGACGTTCGTCAGACCTGCAGGGATGGTCACCGGGGAGTATGAGTGGCCGTCCCAGAATTGGCCCCAGGCCACAAGGGTGCCGTCGGCCTTCAGAGCGAGGCTGTGTTCTTGCCCGCAGGCAATGGCCACGACGGTGGTCAATCCAGCCGGCACCGCACACTGCCCAACGGCGTTGCAGCCCCAGGCGGCCACAGTGCCGTTGGCGCGTAGCGCCAAGCTGTGGAGATCGCCGACCGCAATGTCCACCACTTCGGTCAGGTCCCAGGGAACCTCCGTCTGCCCGTACCCATTCGCGCCCCAGCCAATGACCGTGCCGTCTCCCTTGAGAGCGAGGTTGTGGTACCAGCCCGCCGCGATGGCCACCACGTTGGTCAAGTCTGGAGGCACCGACACCGGCTCGTATTGGAGACCGTTCCACCAGCGACCCCAACCGCGCACGGTGCCGTCACCCAGCAGAGCAAGATCATGAAAAGCCTGCGACGAAATCGCCAGGGCGTTGGTGAGAACCGGTGGGGCTTCGCTATATTCATTGTTCGCGTTCATCCAACCCACCACCAGGCCCTCAGCCGTGAGCGCAAGTCCGTGCCACATTCCGGCCGCCAAGCTCAATGCGTTGGTCAGGTCCGGCGGGACGTTGGTCTGCCCGCCATAATTCGAACCCCACGCGATGACCTGCGAGCCCTTGGCCGTAATCGGGACGACCAACACAATGCTGACTGCCAGTGAGAGGGCAAGCCCTCGGAAGACTACGAATGGCGTTTTCATGGCGTGGTGGCGTTCTTGAGCACGGACGGATGATAGATCGGATACCATATCAGGGTGTTGATGTTTCATACTCATTCCTTTCATGTCGCAAAATGCTTGACGCTGCTCCGGTGGTTTCCGCCCCTTTCTGCAGTGCGGTGTTTGGGATTCGCGGATCTCATCGATTGGTCTCCACTCCTGACCTGCTGGCCCCTGTTCGCTGCTCCGTCTTGGGGTCCTTCTTGAGCGCGAGGACGAGTTTCCCCGCTCTAAAATCAACAACGGCATTGAGCACCTTCATCACCTTCACCCCGAGAATGCCGTCCACATCATGGTTCGGGTCCCTCCCGCCACCGGGTAAACAGGGAACACCAGACACCTCCATCCCCAGGCCGTCTTTGAAAGTCAGAAGAAATCCGCCGGTGAAGCTCGTCCTCTCCACGTGCCCAAGAGCAGTGTAACGTGGATAATCCACCTGTGCCCCCGCGTTGATACCGAATCGGGCCAGGCGGTCTGCGTAGAGGCAGATCGGTTGGCAAGCGGTGTCAACGTAGAGGATCGCCAGCTTGCCGTTCAATTGACACCTCACTACCGGGATGTCGTCGAGAAACTCGAGCGGGATTTCAATGAAATCCTTGCCTTGGGGCCACTGGACAGAAACTTGCGAATCAACCGAGGAGGCGGACGGCTTGGTCCGGTTCGGCTCTACCCTGCTCTCGCGCAGAATTCGAGCAGCTTTCTGCGTCAAATCCGAGCCCTGGATGTCCTCCAAAGGAATTCCCTCCAGGTGCAAGCTTAGAATCTGGACTAAAATAGCGGCCAGCTCTTCATCGTGATCCGAGAGATTCAGGCGAAATCCAAGCTCCGAAATCCTGGCAGAGAGCGAACGAATTGCCTCCGGCGCGACGCGACACACGGCGTGATATTTTTCATGCTCCAGCCTCATCCTGGTGACCCTTGCATCGGCATCTCTAATTACCCAGATGAAGCAGCACTCTCTGCCATCGCGGAAGTTAAGGTGCAACGTCTCACCCCAATGGGCTGGATCGCCGTATGCGATATTCGTGGCGGTCACCCCCAGTTCGCGCAAAAGCAGGCGACCATGCTCGGCGGTGTTCGCCAGAGGTGCATCCACCCGCACATAAGCATTGCGCGGGAGCGGGACACGCACCCCCAACGCACTGAAGTGGATCGCTTGAGCGTAGCGACCATCGACCCTCAGCGCATCGGCCTGAAACTGTTTATCAGCCGGCCGGCCGCCACAGCCTCCAGTGGCAAACAGGAATACTGCCAGTATCGCAACATCCACTGCCAGTCCTTGACCACCGGCACATTTTCTCGTGGCGTCCATAACATCTTTTCCACCCTCTACATCAGCCTTCCGGAGTGGTCATTGCCCAACTCTTGCCAGCTCGGTATCAGCCATTTTGTCGAGCGCCTGACCCAGAAGCTGAACGATGCGCAGGCGGAGGCAGTCTGGCTGGTCGAGCGCCATGCCGCACCGCTTGAGCGAAGTGAAACATTTCCGAGCCTGCGCCGTGTCGCCTTTCGAGGCAGCGTCGCGTCCGGCCTGTGCGACGGCCGCGGCCAACTTCTTCAAGACATCAAGCTGCGATATTATCTCACCAGACCGCGCCCGTCGGTCGGCATTCGAAAGGGCCTTGAACTGGTCTTCGCTGAGGCTCAACACCGAATCTGGGGCGAACAAGGGCCAGCCGGTCCAATGTGCCTGGACACAACTGCTAATCGCTGTGGACTTGTCGCCCTGCTGCCAGGCCGTCATGGCCGGCTGCGCGATGGGAGTTGGAGCCGATGAGGTGGAACCAGATCGGTCAGCGTTCTTGCTGCACGCCGTGAATAGAAGCAAGACGGCCAGGACAGCAGTGGTGCTTGTTGTTTTCATGATTCAGTCTCCTTTCTCAACTGTCCATCTGCGTTCCGGTTGTAGGACCTTTTCAAATCGCAAGCCCGTCTGTTGACTCACTCTTGTGAGCAACTGCTGGAAGGCTGCCCTATTGCTCTTGAGGACTGCTTGGCCAGCCGAACTGTGTTGCCGCCAACTGAATTGTCCTCCGTGAGTTCGTCCGGTGGCATTGGTGAAGGACACCCTTCCTAATGGACCGAGATAGCTTAGAAATTGATCTAGACTGCCGCTGCCACCTCCACCTGAAATACTAGCCGGGGGATCGGGCTTATCGCTGAACAGGTGCACGTCATAACGGGAATATTCGCCGCCGAGTGGTGTCAACTTCCAAGTGCCGGTGGCCTTGTAAGCATCGCGCGAGACGATGTTTGAGGTGAAGCGCAATGAGAGCTGGAACTGGTGCTTGAGTGTCTGCGCAAAGGCGGTCAGCAATGCTTCCCGCTCCCCATCCGCCCACGTTTGCCGGTCACCGGGGAAGCGGCGCGCGAAGATCCAATCACCAGGGAGCCGCCGCTCCAGGAGGGGGGCAGCGCCTTCAATCTCGCGCTCGTGGAATCCGAAGTCGCCGAGCAGGTTAAGGAGGGTTTTGGGTCCCTGGCGGACATCCGCAATGGCCTGGCTCGCCGCATCCCAGACGAAGCAGGCGCTAACGGGCGCCTCGAGGGCGACTCTAGCCGGCGCACGCTCCATCAAGCCGGAGCGAATGTAGTAATAGAAGAAAAACTCTTTCCGCTGTGGGATAAAAGGCTCGCGAATGCAGCGCAGGAGGTTTCCCCCTTCCAAGCGGTAAAGCTGGTCGAACTTGGTCTGCCAGGCAGGCGGTCCTGCCTTGAGGTGGAGCAGCTTCTCGAGCTGAGCGATCATGGCATCAAGGTTTGTGGCATGAAACTCACCTAGCATCTGGCCCGCCGGATTGATCAACAGCAGCGTCGGAAAACGTTCTATGCCGTAGGCCGTCGCGGTCGCCCCGGAAGCTCTGGGGTTGGGCGTGTTGGTTTTGGCGGGATCCGGCCGATCAATGGCAACGGCATAATTGATGTCATGGTCCATCCAAAGTTGCTTCCTGATCGAGACGAGCTTCTCGTCCATTTCGGCAATGGACCCAACCGAGGCATCGTGAATGCCAAGGATCACCAAGCCTTGATCTGGGAACTGCTCGTGGATGGCCATCAGTGAAGGAATCCGCCGCACACATGGTCCGCACCAATGGCCCCAGAAATCCAACAGCACGTATTTGCCTCGCAGCTCCGCCAGCGTAAGCGGTTTGCTGTTCTTCCACTCGCCAGTCGTCTGCAGTTCAGGTGCGGACTGGTTGGTTTGCAGCGCGTGGCTGACCGCCATACCATTGCGGTCAATTCCTTCAGCATCAGAACACGCTGAAGCTGCACCGCACAGAGCTAGTATCGTGTTGATGAATCGGTGTCTCATAAGAACCTTCCCACTCGTTCCACGGCCCGGTCCAATGCTCGGACGGATTCGCGCAATGTGCCATGGTCTTCCATGATCCTGAACCTCATACTTGCATAGCATATTCTGCGTGCTTGATTCTCTCGTGCTACTCAGTGTCTATCTCAGCGGCTCTTCAAATTGGTAAACCGCGAACGCGACTTCGTTGTCGTCGGGGAACGGGAAAAGCCAGAGGTGCAATTCGCCATGCCTTTCGCCGCAGTTGTACATCCAAAGGGTGTGGGTAGTCGCTTCGTTGCTCGTGAGGGATTGAGGCAAATCGCCTTCCACGTGGAATTTCGTCGTCCTTTGGCTTACGTACCCATCCACCTGCCCAAGCAGTTGGGGGAGGTTACCGGGTGACGAGACTTCCAGCATCCCGCTGATCTGCGTAGAACCGCGTTTGGTTTTCGAGTTCCAGCTCCCGGTCTGCTTCGGAGTTTGGCCACTTGGCTTGGCCACCGGTTGCCACACCTTCAAATCGAATTCCTTGTATACCGGAGAAAACGTCGCATCAAAGACGGCTGTCTGGTCAAGGCCGCCTACCGCGACCTGCCTGTTGCAGGCCACCAGGGCGGCCAACAATGCGCCAGTGGCAATCCATGTAAGCGTTTTCGAGATGAGGTGATACCTGACAGTTTGAATGATCGTGTTCATGATGTTGAGTTGCGTTTCCATATCACGAAGCGCCGAGCCAGAAATTCACCGGGTCACGCGCTGAGTGCCGCCGACATCATGGGTGCTCGCGCGCATGGCAAGTATCCTCTGCCGTTCGATCTGGCAGATCCTCGGAGGTTCAGGCGGCAGCTTGTCCAAAATAGTCTGCGCCTTTTCCGGAGCAGGTTTTCCGCTGACCTCGAAAAAGGTCCGGATCATCCACAGAGCGTTTTGGCTCCGCTCATTGTCTGGAGTTTGCCGGTTGATGGTAACGGCGGCGTCACCCAGTTCTTGCGCAAGCCGTGCCACGATCTCGTCATGTCCTCCAGCTTCCAGGCTAGCGGCAACCCTGGCCTTATCATAAACGCTGACTGAATACAGCTTTGCTGTCTCGCTGGCCATCTTCATACCGAGGAGTGGGGTGATCGTGAATGAGGCAAGGACCGCGCCAGCAAGCGCCGCCAGGTACATTTTTAATGGGGTTTTCATATGGGGTCTTTCTGTGTTTTGGTTGTTCATTAAGCGGGAGCACTGCTCTTTGGCTCCGCTTCTGTTGCTGTTCACTGAATAAATCGAATGACATCATGACGTGCGTCACTGCCCGATTTTTGCCAGCTCGGCATCAGCCATCTTCTTCAGGGCCTGACCCACGAGTTGAACCAAGCGCAGGCGATCTGGACTGTCGAGAGCCGTGCCACACTGCTTCAGAGAATTGAAATATTTCCGAGCCTGTGCCGTGTTGCCCTTGGAGGCTGCGTCGCGTCCGGCCTGTGCCACGGCCGCAGCCAACTTTTTGAATGAATCCAACTGCGACATCATCTCACCAGACTGCGCCTGCCGGTCGGCATTCGAAAGCGCCTTGAACTGGTCTTCGCTGAGGCTCAACGTCGAATTGGCTGCAAACAACGGTCCGCTGCTCCATTCTGTCTCGACAAAACTGCTGATTGCTGTGGCCTTGTCGCCCTGCTGCCAAGCCGTCATGGACGGCTGTGCTATGGGGGTTGCTGCCGATGCGTTGGAGCCAGGCGGGCCGGCTTTCTTGCCACACCCGGCCAATAGAAGCGAGACGGTGAGGACTGTAGTGATGGTGATTGTTTTCATAGTGAGAACTGCAGTGATGGTTGTTGCTTTCATGAGGACCGAGTTCAAGGCGCCCGGTCGCGTCTGGCTTCGGGCTCCAGACACACATTGGCAAAGCGTATTGGCGCGTATTGGGCCTCTTGAACACGAAACGCCGTGATTTTGGGAAGCGGAACGCCCTTGAACACTGCCTCCACGAGGGTTCCGTTAATATCATCCGAGGACCCGTACCAGCTTGGCTCGTTCGCCAGGCCCTGGCCGTCGATCGCCAGCATCCGCAAGTCCGGTGTGTTCTCTTTGGAGAAGATGGCCTGCATCTCGAAGGTCTGGTTGGTCTGCTCGACCGGAGATCTGAAGACCAATGTGCCGCCCAGCGCAGGCTCAGCTCCAGACACCGGCACAGAATCCCCAGGCTTGCCTTCGCCAATCGTCTCCCATCCGGTGCCAACCAGAACGTGCAGGTCCAAGACTCGTTTGTTCTGCGGCATTAACATGGCCACCAGGTAATAGCGGCCCGGGGGGTAATCCGACCGGGTAAAATACGGCTCGACGTGCGTCCACATATCCGCAGGTTTCGGGCGGAGACTCGGCCTGGCTGGAAAAATGCAGAGGGGAAGATCATCCCGAAATCCGTCGGCGCGGAAAACGAACTCGCGCACTTTCTCACTTGCCCCCGGACTGCAGGTAAGATTGCAGTTGGTAAACCAAACCTCTGGAAGGAGCGTCCCATCCGGCCGCCACCATTGCGTTATACGGTGCCCGGAAACGGCCACCAACTCGAACGTGCCTCCCCCTGCCGAGACCGTGAATTGTGAAGTGGTCTTCCAATCCGCCGATTTGTCGGGGTGCGGTTGGCCGCTCGATGGCTGTCGGCGGTCAACCTGCGGGTTGCGCCACCATGTATCCCACTCGCTATCGTTCGGCGAACGGAACTGAACGTCATTGTCGCCCATCCAAAGGATCTCCAGCTTCTCGTCGCGGTCCGCAAAATGCCGCCGTAATGTGGAACCACTGACTTCCCATTTGAACGACTCCGGCTTCGCGCCAGGCTCAGGCCCACCTGGCCCGACACGGAGTTGCGCGCCTGTACCGTCCGCCGCGAGCGAGATAGTTGAATCGCACGCCGCACGCCACTCGACAACGAGTTCCGCGGCGAGCACGTCGAACTTCACGCCTGGATTCACGGCGAATCCTTTCATCAAGCTGCGCGCCTCGCTGGGAGAGACATAGTCGTGGCGGTCCACCAGCCACTGGCCATCGCGTTTGCGCAGCACGGCGTAGAAGATGCGCGGTTGCCCCGCGTTGTCCTTGAACGGATTCGACAACACCATCGCCTGGTCCTCGCTGCCCAATTGATGGAGCGGGCGGATGCGGTCGAACTCCCACAACCCGGTAAAATAAGGCCCCCATCCCACGTTGTTGCTGCGCGTGGTCAAGTCCCAGGCCTCGCGAGTGCCGGCTTTGACGCGCCGCAGCCACTCCGCGACGACTTCCCTTGGGGACGCCAGCACGGTGGCAGCCGCCTGGAGCAGCTTGTAGCGAAGCCGTACGGAGTTTGGCTTTTCTCCAAACCGCGTGATCTGGAGCAAACCGCTCGCGCCGCTGGCCGTCTGGAACGCGAACGTCAGCGGCGGCTGGGCATTCGTGGCAAGGACATACACCGTCCAGGACCGGTGTTGTATGATTTCCAGGCCGGCCGGTTCTGCGGCCAGCGCTTGGGAGAGGTCGCGCTCGGCAGCCGACTCCCACATTGCATTCGGCAGTGGCGCGAGTTTCAGTTTGTTGTCCGTGGGAGTCAGCAATCCCCAGCGGCCACGGACATTGTCCAGCAGCACGTCCGCGCTGTGCTCCTTGAGCCATTGGAACTGCTCGCTCTCCGGACGCTTTCCGGTGTCCTTGGGCAGGTCCAGCAAGCGGCCGCTGTCGAGGTCCAGCGCCTCGCCGCCGCGCAAGTCATCTATGTCATTGAGCGTCACCTCGCGCACCGGCCCAAAGCTGGTCGCCGGCGCGGTCATGGGTGGCGGCGCATCCCGAACCGCCGCCAGCTCCGCGGAGGTATCCACCGAGAAGCGCAACGACTCAAGCTCGCCTTCCCCACGAACCAGCCAGAGACCGTGCCTCTGGGGTTTAAGGTAAATCGGGGCATGGGGAAGCGACACCTCCGTCAAACCGTTCTTCGAAATTGTTCCAAACCGACACTCGGCGCGCTTCAAATCGGGCGAAACGCTAACGTTCAGGCTTTCGACTTTCCAGCCACCTTCGGCCAGCCTTTGCTGGATTGCCTGGCGCAGTTGCTCCTGCACGCGGACCACAGCGCCGGCGCTAACCTCTTGTTGCCTAGCTCGGGAAGGCCCATAAACCGCCAGCAGCGCTACGACGATAGCGAGCAGCGCCACGGCGGCGACGACTCTCACAATTTTCCAGGCAACGCCCGAGCGGGGCCCCGGCGCTGAGGTTGTGCTGGCAGGCGTGGCTGCGGGTGCAGAAGCTCCTTTACGCGCCACGTCGTGAAAAGTCGCCCGCACGTCAGGCCGATACAGCACCATCAACGCCCAGATCGGAAAAGCCGCGAGCGGAAGTCCCGGCGAGGCGACGACCAGGCTGACGATGGCGGCAAGCACAGCCAGGCGATAGTCTTGTAGCCGCCGCATTTTCCATGAACCGAGTAAAATCACGTAATCGATCACGCCCATGCAGCAGAGCACCAAGGCACCTTGCCAGTTTGTCGGCCAATAGCCGAAACCCAAGAAACACCCGGCAGCCACCAGAAAACAGAGTCCAATCGCCGTCAGCCCTGTCGCTGGCCATTTCACGAGGCGGCGCGCGTTTTTGACGCGTTCGAGGTCGAGCGTTTCGCTGGCGGCTTTGGCAGTCGCTGCCGGCGACTCGAATTCATCGGCCGGCAACAGCAAGGCCCGCCGGACCGCGACACCCAGCACAGACGCGTAAAAGAAGGCCATGACGACACAGGCGGTTTGAAGGGTGTCCCGCTTAATGTAAAATCCTACCAGGTTCGCAACGAGTACGATCAGGCCCAGGACCACTGCTCCGGCAAGCATCAACAGAACCCAGGCAAGGCTGAAATTTGTCCAATTCACGAGTCTCTGGCCGTTGCGCGACTCCACCAGGGCCAGATTCGTCCCCGGGATTCGTACTCTCCGGCCGCCAGCAGAGGATCGGACCGGCGCTGCGGTGCTCCGGATGCTCTCCACATCCGTCTTGACCTCGCTGGCGTGTTGGTAGCGCCGCGCCGGTTCCTTTTCCAACGCGTGGAGCACGATTTCGTCCAGTCGCACATCAATTTGCACCTTGCGGCTGGGCGGCTGAAACTTGCCCAGCGGCAGCTCGCCGGTGAGCATTTCGTAGAAAACGACACCCAGCGAATAAATGTCTGCCCGGTGATCCACCCGCTGCGGATGCTCCACTTGCTCCGGGGCCATGTAGTGGGGCGTGCCGATGACCTGCTCAGCGGTCAGGTTCACGCGGTCACCCTCTTTTCCCAGGATCTTGGCAATGCCGAAGTCGGCGATCTTCACCCGCCCCTTTTTATCGAGCAGGATGTTCTCCGGCTTGATGTCGCGGTGGACGATGCCCTCATCGTGGGCGAACTGCAGCGCCTCGCAGACCTGCGGGATGATTTGCAGTGCCTGGCGCGGCGACAATTTGCCCGCCTGCTCCAACTGGCGCAGGTTCAATCCCTCCACATGTTCCATGACGAAGTAGGGCATCCCGCCCGCCTGGCCGAACTCATACATGGCGACGATGTTCGGATGGCTCAACTTCGCCAGGGCACGAGCCTCCCGCTCGAACCGCTCGGCAAACCGCGAGTCGCGCGTCGCGTCCTCGCGGTCGCCGGTCAGAATCTTCAGCGCCACCAGGCGGTCGAGCCGCGGCTGCCGCGCTTTATAGACCGCCCCCATGCCACCGCAGCCGAGACATTCCAGAATTTCGAGCTGCGGAAACAACTGGGCGACCTCGGCGAGCGTGGGAGGCGGTTTGGGCTGCGGTGGGACCACCTGCGTGCCTCCGGGGCCGGCCTCGCCGGTTTGGGCTGCCAGTCCTACCTTCATCATGCACTCCGGGCACAGCCCTTGCAGGCCGTTCGGAGGCACCGGCTTTCCACATTCCGGGCAAGTGCGCTTTGTGTTCATTGCTACCTATCAATGCGGAAAAACTCTGCGCTTGTTACAGACTTTCAGCCGGCCAGCACGCGAAAGAGATGGCGCAACTCCTCCTCCACTGCCTCTGGGCCGGACACCGTGTCGGCGATTTCGGCGCGCAGCAGGTCGCGGTAGCGCTGGCGCAACCGATGGACGGCCACGCGCAGCGCGCCTTCGCTCAAGCCCATGCGTGCGCCCACCTCGGCATACGGCACGGCGGCGCGCGCTTGGGTGAGGCATCCTTGGAGTTCACCAAACAGGGCCGCCTTGCTGTTTTTCTCGTATTCCTGGCGCAGCCGTTCAAACACGCGCTCCAGCAGCGTCACGGCCCAGCGGTACTCGAAAAGCTTGTCCGGGGAGCGTGGGTCCGCCGGTTCGATTTGATAGCGCGTCTCCGCCGTGCCACCTTCGAGTGGAATCAAACGCTGGCCCCCGCCGCGCTTCTGCGCCTGCAGGCGGTCCCATTCGTCAGCCAGGAAATGGTTGAGGCGCGTGAGCAGAAATGAGCGAAAACGCCCCTTCTCCTTGTCCGCCGCCGCCACGAAGTGCTCTTCCAGCACTCGGGCGAAGAACGCCTGCGTGAGGTCTTCGGCATCCGGCGGCGAATAGCCCTTGCGCCGGACATACGCGTAGAGCGGGTACCAATACGCCTCACAAAGCTGTGCCAGCGCGGCGCGTGCGTGCGTGGTGTCGCTCCGGCCGGCAGTGAGCACCACCGTCCAGCGCGTGGCGACGAAGCAGGCTTTGGGCGACGGCGTCGCTCGGTCGCTCCCGTCTGTATCCGTCTGAGGCGTGTGGTTTGCGGTCATGCGCTGAGGCAGGATACCAGCAGGGCAAGGCATTGAGAACAGCGAACTGCTGCCAGAGTCCCGCACCCTGCTACCCCCATTTGACAATTTGACAATTCGAGGTCTTTGATGCTCATTGGGCCAGATGCAAGCATGGCTCCTGGACCAGCTCACGGGCCTCAAGGGTCTGCGCCTGGCCGACGTGCCGGACCCGCTGCCTCAGGCGGGGGAGGCGGTTTTGGAGGTCCATTATGCAGGGCTCAATCCGGCGGATCGTTACCTGGCCCAAGGTCAGTACCCGGCCAGGCCTTCGCTGCCGCATATTCTCGGACGCGATGGGATGGGAACGGTCATCCAGGCGGGCAACAAGACCGGCGAACTCCGCCCGGGCGACCGGCGCATGGTCCTGCGCGGTGACATCGGCGGGGAGCGGCCGGGCACGTTCGCTCAGCGCGTAGCCGTGCCGGCGGAGGGCCTCGTCGAGGTCCCGTCCAGTTGGAGCGACCAGCAGGCCGCCGGCGCCACGCTGGTCTATCTGACAGCTTATCAGGCCCTGACGATGTGGGGGCCGCTGCCGGCGCCCGCGGTGGTGCTGGTGACCGGGGCCTCGGGTGGCGTCGGCGTCGCGGCGGTCCAACTCGCCGCGGTCATGGGCCACAGGGTCGTGGCCCTCTCACGCAGCGCCGAAAAGAGCAAGCGTCTCCGGGAACTCGGCGCGGCCGCTACGTTTAATCCTGCGGACCCCCATTGGCGTCGGGCGCTCAAAGCCGCCCTGGCTCCGCGCCGCGTCGAGCTGGCCATCGATAGCATCGGCGGCCAGCTCCTGCCCGAGGTCATCGACACGCTTGACAACCTCGGCAAGGTGAGCCTCGTCGGGCGTCTGGCCGGCCCCGTCCCCGACTTCAACACGGCCAGCCTGTTCTTCCGCCGCATTCGCCTGGGCGGCGTGGCCGTGGGCGCTTATACCAACGCCGAGGGCCGTGCCGGCTGGCAAGAGGTGGTGCGCCTGCTTGCCCGCACCGGCGCCCGCCCGGAGGTGGACAGCATCTTCCCCTTCGACCAACTGCCCAAAGCGTTCGAGCGCCTGGCCCAAGGGCCGATGGGCAAAGTGGTCCTGCGAGTCAAAAGTTAATAGTGAAGAGCGCGAGGATCATTGAGCGGCTGCACCAGTTCTGCCGGCGCCATTGGCAGCGGGCGTTGCGGGTGCGGGAGCAGTTCCGGTTTAGCGAGGAGGCCTTTCACCTGATGCTGGCGGGCGGGGTTGGGGTGATTGGGGGGCTGGTCAACCTGTTCTTCTATCACGCCACGGAGTCGGTCAAGTACCTCTTTTCGGGGCAGCCGGGCCGGCCGGAGGAAGTGGCGGAGATGATGGTGGGCTGGCAGCGGGTGTTGACGCCGACGCTGGGGGGGGTCCTGGCGGGGTTGGTGCTGTATTGGGGTTTGCGCCTGGCAGGCCCGCAACGGTCGACTAACCTGCTGGAAGTGGTGGTGGCCGGGGACGGCCGGTTGCCGTTTCGCAACGGCCTGGTCAAGTTTCTTTCCTCGCTGATCACGATTGGCGCCGGCGGCTCCATCGGGCGGGAAGGGGGCATCGTGCAGTTGTCCGCCACGTTTGCATCCAAGTGGGGGCAATTGGCCAAGTGGCCTCCGTATCGGCTGCGGTTGCTGGTCGGCTGCGGGGCGGCCTCGGGCATCGCGGCGGCCTACAACGCGCCGATTTCCGGGGCGGTGTTTGCGGCCCTGATAGTGCTGGGCAACTTCTCGATGAACCTGTTTGCGCCGCTGGTCTTTGCCTCGGTGGTGGCCACGATGGTGTCGCGGAGTTTCTTCGGCATTCAGCCCTGGTACACGGTGCCGCCCTTTGAGTTTACGAGCGTGACGCAACTGCCGTGGTTTATCGGCCTGGGCCTGGTCACGGGCGTGGCGGGGGCGGTGTTTTTGAAGCTGCTCAACCGCGCGGAAGGGCTTTTCAAGCGCCTGCAGGCGCCGGTCTATCTGCGTCTGGCGGTGGGCGGGCTGGTGGTGGGGATGATCGCCTTGGAGTTTCCCGGGGTCTGTGGGAACGGTTACGTGATCACCAACAGCATCTTGCTGGGCGAGTACACCGCCTCGGCCTTTTCACCCGGCGAGATTGTTAATTTGGCCTCTTTGGCCCAGCGGCTGCGGCGGGCCTCGGCCAAGGATCGGGTTTCGGAGCACATCTTAAGCCAGCTCTCGGCACGCACGCGGGAGCTGTTGTTGAGTTACCACGGCGGGGCGGATCGGCCGCTGCAACGAGCGTTGGCGGAGGGGCTCAACCGCATCATCCAGGGCGGGGCGCTTTACGACCAGCAGCGCTTTGCCGACATCGCCTTGTCGCCCGGCACCTCGGGCCTGCTGGCGGCCAACCCGGAAGGTCCGGAACTGGTTCGGCTCAACCGGGAACTGTTGCAGGCCGCCTATCCGCACGAACTGGGCGCCAGCCGGGGGGAGACCAAGCCCACCACGGCGCTCCTGTTCCTGGTCGGATTGTTCCTGGCCAAGCTGGCCGCCACGTTGGCGACGGTGGGCTCGGGGGCGGTGGGTGGGGTGTTCACCCCGACGCTGTTTTTGGGGGCGGGCCTGGGGGCGATTTCCGGCCTGGGTTTGCAGCAAGTGCATGTGGCCGGGCAATTGCCCATCGCGACGTTCGCCGTCGTGGGCATGGGCAGCATGTTGTCCGCCACCACGCGTTCGCCGTTGCTGGCGGTGATTATGGTGTTCGAGATTTCGCTGGATTATTCGCTCGTGCCGCCGTTGATGCTGGCCTGCGTGGTGTCGATCCTGGTGTCGCGGCGCTTGCACCTGGAGTCCATTTATACCGAACCGTTGCGGCGCAAAGGCGTCACGGTGTCGCAGGAGGCAACGGCGTCCGAGGCGGCCACGGAGCGAACGGTTGGCGAGCTGATGCGGGCGCCGGTGCCGCCGGTGCGGGAGACCGCGCCGCTGGGTGAAATTGCCGACCGTTTCCTGACCGGCGCGAACAATTTCCTGCCGGTGGTGGACGCGCGGACGCAGTTGGTGGGTATGGTCGCCTTGCAGGATTTGAAGGAGTACCTGGGGGCCGGGGACGAACTGCGCGGGGTGATTGCCTATGATGTCATGCGCCCGCCGCCCGCCTGCGTGACCCCCACGCAACGGCTGCTGGATGTGTTGCCGGTGGTGTTGGCCAGCGAACAGCGCAACATCCCGGTGGTGAACACGCTCAGCGAGAATCGGCTGGTCGGGGCGTTGGCCCGCGCGGAGGTGCTGGGCATCTTTTCCGAGGTCATTGCGGCGAGCCGCAAGGCCGAAGGATGAAGAGAGCGACGAAGCGTTGTGCTGAGCTGTGGCATTCCTTTTAAGGCGCGGCCCGGCCAGTTTATTGGCAAAAATGGCCAATGTGGCCAATCCAGCCAATGTGGCCAATGCAGTGTCCCGCTCGGTTGCGGCATTTCCTGCGCCGCCGTGCTTGTCTGGCCTGCTTTATTTGCTACTAATTCTCTTGCTTTGGAGGCAGCGGGAAAGGTGGTCTGGACAGCCACGGCAAGGCGAGAAAAGGCTTTCAAGATAATCGAGGGACCGCGGCGGCCGTCCCTCACGAACCGTGAGGAAAATCGCCCCGCTTTCCCTCGACTACGCTGGCGGCGCTCACTTCAGCGGTGTTGTGTTGCTCATATACCGTGGCAGTCGAGGCGGCCCGACAACTATTCAGCCAACCATCCGTTCGTATATTGAACGCCTCAGGGCTTTAAGGCCTCGAGCGCCCTTTTGGCGCGTTCCCGTTTGGCCTGCCACTGCGCCAGGCGTTGGCGGTGTTCCTGCAAGACGCGCGGCGGGGCTTTGGCGGTGAAGTCCGGGTTGTTGAGCTTCTGCTGGACCTTGGCAATTTCGCCCTCGCTCTTCTCCAGTTCCTTGGCCAGGCGGGCCTGTTCGGCCCCGGGGTCCACCTGGTCTTCGAGCGGCAGGTAGAGCTCGCCAAGTTCCGAATGGACAGCGGGGGCGCCTTTCCTGGGCTGGTAGGCCGGGTTGAGCTCCAGCGCCTCGGCATGGAGCAGCAGCTTGAGCACGTCCGCATCGTGGGGCGCCACCGCTTGGGCGGCTTTGAAGACGAATCTGATTTTCTTGCCGGGCGGGATATGGGCCTGGCGGCGCAGGTGGCGGCCTTGGGTGACCAGGTCGTACTTGGCGTTCCCGGCGGCGAGGCACTGGTCGTCCAGGCCGTAGTGCTGGCGGAAATGCTCGTCGAGCGGCTTGGGCCAGGGGGCATACATGATCGTCTGGCCGCCCTGGTTCTCCGGCATGTCCTCCTGATACCCCAGCCCGTGCCAGAGTTCCTCAGTGATGAAGGGCAGAAACGGATGGAACAGGCGCAAGGTGTGGGAGAGAACGAAGTCCAGGACGGCCAGGGTGTTGGCGCGCCGCGCGTGAGCGGGAGGCGTTAGAGCGTTGAAGCGTTGCAGCGTTGCAGCGGACTGCGGTTCAACGTTTTGAGGCGCTGGCGCATGGCCGGGGCGCGCCAGGAGCGCTTTGCTGGCCTCGACATACCAGTCGCAGTACTCGCTCCAGAAGAAGCGGTAGAGGGTCTGGGTCGCCTCGTTGAAGCGGTAGTGGGCGAAGGCGCTGGTGATTTCCCGAATGGCCTGGTCGAGCTTGAGCAGAATCCATTTGTCGTCGCTGGTCAGGAGGGCCGGCTCGATTTGGCCCTGGACCTGGCCGCCCTGCATCTGGCGGAAGCGGCAGGCGTTCCAGAGCTTGTTGCAGAAATTGCGGCCCAACTCGACGTCTTTCTCGTCGAAGAGCACGTCCTGGCCCAGGGGCGCGCTGCGCATGGTGCCGAAGCGGAGGGCGTCGGCGCCGTACTGGGCGATGAGTGCGAGCGGGTCGGGCGAATTGCCGAGGCTCTTGCTCATCTTGCGGCCGAGTTTATCGCGGATGATGCCGGTGAAATAGACGTTGCGAAAGGGCGGCTCGCCCATGAACTCGTAACCCGCCATGATCATGCGGGCGACCCAGAAGAAAATGATGTCCGGGCCGGTCACCAGATCGGTCGTGGGATAAAACTTCTTGAGCGTCTCGGTCTGCTCGGGCCAGCCCATCGCGGCGAACGGCCAGAGCCAGGAGCTGAACCAGGTGTCGAGCACGTCGGGGTCCTGGCGCCAGCCCTCGCCCGGGGTCTCGATTTGGCAGCGCACGAACGCCGTATCGTGGTTGACATCTTCGAGCAGGTCGGCAAGAATTATCCCCGAGCCTGACGCAGGCCGTGAGGTCTGGCCCTTTGGGGCTTGCGCCTCCGGAGACTTGTCACCGTCAGGCTCGCTTTGCTTTTGGCGCCAGAGCCTCACCGTTTGGTGGTCATAGAGCCGGAAGTTCCGCCGGCAGACCTTGACCCGGAACTGCACGCCAAAGAGTTGGTCTCCCAATTGCAGGGCGGAAAAGTAAGCCTCCTGTCCAAGCACATCCTGGCTGGCGGGAAGATGCGGCTCGCTGGAGACACGGAGGGCGTGGCGCAGCAATTCCGGCAAGGCGGGCACGAGCTTCACCTTGGCGACGCCGGAATTCGAGAAGCCGTGGTCCAGGCTGCCTTCCTGAACGGTGATCGCCTGGCCGGTGTCCAGATTGAGAAAGTCCTGGCCCAGGACGCCGCGCTCGCGAGCGAACCTCATGGCGGCCAGGCGCAGTTCCTTGAGGTTGGCGCCCTCCAGTTCCTGTCCCGTCAGGCTGACTCTCACCAGGCGCCGGCCCAGTTTGCCCCAACCCTCGCTATACCACACGGGAATGCGATGCCCCCACCACAGTTGCCGGCTGATGCACCAGTCCTGGATGCGACCCATCCAGTGGTCGTAAACCTTGGCCCAGCGGTCGGGGTGGAAGCGCATCCGCTGCGCAGGAGAGTTGGCTTCACTCAGCGACGGAGACATGGTTGGCCTTGCAGTTGGCGTTGGCTGGCCAGCCGCACTCTCCGAGACATGGAGAAGCGGCGCCAGCGAATTGGCGCCTATTGTTTCCGGTGCGCCCGGCTCAGGCCGGCAAGCCGACTTCCCTTCGGGATGCGCCTCCGGAGATTTACCGCCGGCCGCACGCTCGTCTTCGGGCAGCTCCACGCAAGCGCGGGCCCTCTCCACGCTCGGGTACTTCAAGAACCATTGCTCGCTCAGGCAGGGCTCGACGGCCACATGGCTCCGCTGGCTATAGCCGATATTGTGCACGTAGTCCTCGGTCTTGAGCAGCAGGCCTTGGGCGGTCAATGCCTCGAGCACCGCCTGCCGGGCGGCCAGGCGATCCAGGCCGGCGAAATCCTCGCCGGCTGCCCGGGTCATGGCCCCATCGGGGCCGATGACGACGGTCAACGGCAGGTGGTGCCGCGCGGCTATCTGGTAGTCGTTCGGGTCATGGGCCGGGGTGACTTTCACGCAGCCGGTGCCGAATTGCGGGTCCACCAAATCGTCGGCGATGATCGGGATGGGCTTGTGCTGGAGCGGCAGCCGGCAGCGGCGGCCCACCAGGTGCCTGTAGCGCGGGTCGCTCGGGTTCACCGCCACCGCCTCGTCACCCAGCATCGTCTCCGGACGTGTCGTGGCCACGACCACGAATTCATCCGCCTTGGGTTGGCCCTGCTCGTCCAGGAGCGGGTACTTGAGGTGCCAAAGGTGGCCCTGCTCCTCGAGCATCTCGACTTCCTCGTCCGAGAGGGCCGTGCGGGCGGCCGGGTCCCAATTCACCATGCGTCGGCCGCGGTAAATCAGGCCCTTTCTGTAAAGCTCGACGAACACCTTCTGGACGCAGCGCGAATAGGCCGGGTCCATCGTGAACCGCTCGCGGGTCCAGTCGCAAGAGCAGCCCAGCTTCTTGAGTTGCTGGATGATGAGGCCGCCGTGCTTTTCCTTCCAGGCCCAGACGTGTTCCACGAACTTCTCCCGGCCCAACTCGTCGCGGTGCCGCATCACGCCCTGCTCGCGCAACGCCTTCTCCACGACCGCCTGGGTGGCGATGCCGGCGTGGTCGGTGCCGGGCAGCCAGAGGACCTCCTGACCGTCCATGCGGGCCTTGCGGGCCAGCAGGTCCTGGATGGTGTTGTTCAGGACGTGGCCCAGGTGCAACATGCCCGTCACGTTCGGCGGCGGAATCACAATTGAATAAGCCGGTTTGGGCGAGCGGGGATTGGCCGTGAAGCAACCCTCCTTCAGCCAAAAGTCATACCACTTCGCTTCAACCGCTTGCGGTTCGTAGGCCTTTGGAATTTCGGTCATCGCTGATGCCTTCGCCCTTACGGTCGCTTCGTCCCCATAATTGCCCTCGCCAACAACTCGTAATCGCCAGAGCTCGAAGCGAACTCACTCTCCTCGAAATGGGGCTGCGGAGCCGCGGTGCAACCCGGGGGGTTGCCAGAGGGTAGCTGGGGGTCGCAGCGTAGCGGCGACCCCCGGTCAAGGCTCAGAAGGGTCCTGCACCCCGGAAGTGGGTGCCAGAAACATGCACGCCTGGGCTGAACGGCGCTCTGGCATCCCTCCGGGATGCAGACCCATGCCGTCGCTGGACCGGGGGTCTCGCTGCGCTTCGACCCCCGGCTACTTTCTTTCATCCCTCCGGGATGAATTCGGCGGACCAAGAGAAATGAAAATCCGCAGATGCCCACACCCTGTTCCATCGCTCCGGGATGAATTCGGCAGATCTGCTCCGTCTCGTGTCTCAGTGACAGGCCCACATTTCTCCTGTGCGCCAAATCACTCCGCCTATGCGTGTTCATCCGTGTTCATCCGTGTTTATCCGAGGTTGAGATTCATCCTTGCATCAGCCGGTACTCCAGGCTGTCGGACAGCGCCTGGAGGCTGGCCTCGATGATGTTGTCGTGGACGCCGACGGTGCCCCATTCTTGCTTGCCATCGGTGGACTCGATCAAGACGCGCGTCCGGGCCTCGGTGCCGGCGGTCGTGTTCAGGATGCGGACCTTGTAGTCCGCCAGGCGCACGCGCTGGAGCTGGGGGAAAAACTTCACCAGGGCGGCGCGCAGGGCCTGGTCGAGGGCGTTGACCGGGCCGTCGCCCTCGGCAATCGTGTGCTCGATCCTGTCGCCGACGAGCACCTTGACGCTCGCCTCGCAGGCTGAACTGGCCGCCGAGGCCGAACTGGAGCGGTCGCGGCGGATCGAAACGTGGTAGCCCTCGATGCTGAAAGGCGGCGGCTGATGCTTGAGGAGCTTGCGGATGAGCAAGGCCAGCGTGCCTTCGGCCGCCTCGAATTCATAGCCCTCATGTTCGAGCTTCTTGATGCGCAGCAGGATGTCCTTGAGCTCGGGCGTCTCGTGGTTGAGCGCGAAACCCAGTTCCCGGGCTTTGAGGATGATGTTGCTCCGCCCGGCCAGGTCACTGACGAGCACGCGCCGGGCGTTGCCGATCCTGGCCGGGTCGATGTGCTCGTAGCTGCGGACCAGCTTCTGGACGGCGTTGACGTGCATCCCGGCTTTGTGGGCAAAGGCCGCCTCGCCCACCCACGGCTGGCGCGGGTCGTGCCGGAAGTTGGCGATCTCGTCCACGAACTGGGAAAGCTCCTTGAGCTTGGCCAGCGAGGACTCCGGCACGCAGCGCCGCTTCATTTTCAGCGCCACCGTCGGGATCAGGCTGGTCAGGTTGCAATTGCCGGTGCGCTCACCGTAACCGTTGATGGTGCCCTGCACGTGCACCGCCCCCGCCTCCAGCGCGGCCAGGGCATTGGCCACGCCCAGGCCGATGTCGTTGTGCGTGTGGATGCCCACCTTGACGGTCAGTTTCTGGCGGGCGGCGGCGGTAATCCGGCTGATCTCGCCGGGCAAACAGCCGCCGTTGGTGTCGCACAGCACCACCAGGTCAGCGCCCGCCTGCTCCGCCGCCTGCCAGGTCGCCAGCGCGTATTGGGCGTTCTCCTTGTAACCGTCGAAGCCGTGCTCGGCATCGTAAATGACGAAGCGGCCATGGTCCTTGAGAAAACCGACCGTATCGGCGATCATGGCCAGGTTTTCGTCCGGCGTGGCCCGCAGGACCTCCTTGACATGCAGCAGCCAGGTCTTGCCGTAAATGGTGACCACCGGGGTTTGCGCCTCGACCAGCAGCCGCACCTGTTCGTCGCTTCCGACCGCCACCCCTTTGCGGCGGGTGGACCCGAAAGCCGCCAGCCGGGCGTGCCGGAACCGTTTCCGCTTCGCCTCGGCGAAAAACTCGATGTCCTTGGGATTGGACCCCGGCCAGCCGCCTTCAATGTAATGAATCCCAAACGCGTCCAGTTTCTCGGCAATGCGCAGTTTGTCCATGACCGAGAAGTTGATGCCTTCGCCCTGGCTGCCATCGCGCAGGGTCGTGTCGTAGATTTCGACTTCGGGTTTCATAGAAAATGCCCGCATGAGCGGGTGAGAATATCTACGCTAAAGCCCGGCCAATGCAAAGCCCAAACAATTCCGCCATTGTCTGCACGGGGGCTTTACGCAATATTGCCGGGTCTTATGGCATATGGACGCCGACAGTATCCGTTTGATTTGATTGAACCCAAATGGCAGCGCCACTGGGAGGAGCAGCAGACTTTTCGCGCCTGGAACCCGGGCGAGCGCGTGCCGGCGGACCATCCCTTGGCCCGCCGCCACGCCCCGGCCCGGCCCGAACAACTGCCCAAGTTCTACATCCTCGACATGTTTCCTTACCCGTCGGGGGCCGGCCTGCACGTCGGGCATCCGGAAGGTTATACCGCCACGGACATCCTCGCCCGCTACCGCCGGGCGTGCGGCTATCACGTGCTGCACCCGATGGGCTGGGACGCCTTCGGCCTGCCGGCCGAGCAATACGCCATCAAGACCTGCCAGCACCCGCGCCAGGCGACCGAGGCCAATATTGCCAACTTCAAACGCCAGATTAAGGCCCTGGGCTTCAGCTACGACTGGAGCCGCGAACTCGACACGACTGACCCGGGGTATTTCAAATGGACCCAATGGATTTTCCTGAAACTCTACCACTCGTGGTTCAACCCGGCGACCGGCAAAGCTGAGCCAATCGAAACCCTGCCCGATCCGCCGGAGCTAAGCGGCGGGGCCGGGGCAACGGCGGCGGCACTGGAAGCCAAACGCCGCGCTTACCGGGACTCCCAGCGGCTGGCCTACGTGACCGAAGCGCCGGTGTGGTGGTGCGAGCAACTCGGCACGGTCCTGGCCAACGAGGAAGTCCTCGACGGCCAGAGCGAAGTGGGCGGCTTCCCGGTGGTCCGCAAGCCGATGCGCCAATGGATGCTCCGCATCACCGCTTACGCCGAGCGCCTGTTGCAGGACCTGGACACCATCGAGTGGAGCGACTCGCTCAAGGAAATGCAGCGGAATTGGATTGGGCGCTCGGAAGGCGCCGAGGTCCGCTTCCCCGTCCAGCACGAGAGCCAAAGACCAGCCGAAGACCGGGTCATCCCCGACCCTTTTGTCCTGGCCGTGTTCACCACGCGGCCGGATACGCTCTTCGGCGCCACCTACATGGTGCTGGCCCCGGAGCATCGGTTCCTTGAACTCTGGCTCGCCCAAGGCCTCGTCCCCGGCCAATGGCCGCCGGGCACGCCCACCGCTTGGACCGGCGGCGCCCCGACGCCCCCGGCCGCGCTCGAACACTACCGCCAATTCGCCGCCAGGAAGAGCGACCTCGAACGCACCGAGTTGGCGAAAGAGAAAACCGGCGTGTTCACCGGCGTCTATGCCATCAATCCGGTCAATCGCCAGCGCATTCCCATCTGGATCGCGGACTACGTCCTCGCCAGCTACGGCACCGGGGCCATTATGGCCGTGCCGGGCCACGACACCCGCGACCTCGAGTTCGCCCGTAAGTTCCACCTGCCCATTGTCCAGGTCGTCCAGCCGCCCCAAGGCATAGATTGGCGCGGCTACGTGGACGATGGCATCTCGGTGAACTCGGCCAATTCGGAAGTCTCGCTCAACGGCCTGGCCACGCCCGAGGCCAAGCGCAAGATTACGGCTTGGCTCGAGGCCAGGAATCTTGGCCGGAAAACCATCAACTACAAGCTCCGCGACTGGCTCTTCAGCCGGCAGCGTTACTGGGGCGAACCCTTCCCCATCATTTGGAAAACCGGGCCCGATGGGCAGCCCTGCCACGAGGCCCTGCCCGAATCCGCCCTGCCGCTCGTGCCGCCGCAACTGGCCGACTACCAACCCACACCCGACGGCCAGCCGCCGCTGGCCCGCGCACAGGATTGGGTCAATTTGCCCGACGGCTCCCAACGCGAAACCAACACCATGCCCCAATGGGCCGGGAGTTGCTGGTATTACCTCCGCTACCTGGATGCCGGCAACGACCAGCGCCTGGTCAATCCGTCCGCCGAAAAATACTGGATGGGGGCGGCCGGCGCTGCCGCCACCGAGGCCCCGCCCGGAAGCCCTAAAGACGACCCCCATGCCCAAATCGTGCGCCACCATCTGCCACAGGCCAAGCTGCCTACCCCAGGCGTTGACCTCTACGTTGGCGGCACCGAGCACGCCGTGCTGCACCTGCTCTACGCGCGGTTCTGGCACAAGGTGCTTTTCGACCTCGGCTGCGTCTCCACCCCCGAGCCCTTCTTTAAGCTCGTCAACCAGGGTCTCGTTCTCGGGGAAATGGAGTTCACCGCCTTTTCCTTCGCCGACGGCCGCCCGTGCAGCGTCTCGGATTTGCGCCAGGTCGAAGAAGAAGCTTCGCCTGAGGGCAGACGGATGGTCGGTTTCCACAAGCAGACCAACGAAAAGCTCTTCGGCCGGCGAATCCCCGAGGAGGAAGTCATCAAAGCCGGCGACGGCTTTTCACTCAAAGCCGACCACCAGATGCGAGTCGATGCCCGCAGCTTTAAAATGTCCAAATCGCGCGGCAACGTCATCAACCCCGACGACATCCTGGCCGAGTATGGCGCCGATGCCTTCCGCTTGTATGAAATGTTCATGGGTCCCCTGGAGATGGTCAAACCCTGGAGCACCAAGGGGGTCGAAGGCGTCTATCGCTTTCTGGGGCGGGTTTGGCGGCTGTTCATCGAGGAAAAGAGCCAGACCCAATTCGAGCAGAACGCGACGGCCGAGCCGCAACGCGCTGCGGAGTTGCTCGCGCAGATTCGCCTCAACCCGGCCATCCGCGACTCCGAACCGGCCGCTCCTCAACTCAAGGCTCTCCACACCTGCATCCGGAAGGTCACTGAGGACCTGGACGGCTTCCGTTTCAACACCGCCATTTCGGCCCTCATGGTCTTCATTAACGAAGCGATGACCTGGGACACCAAACCGGCCTCGGTGCTCCGGGACTTCCTGATCCTGCTGCAGCCCTTTGCCCCCCACCTGGCGGAAGAACTCTGGTCCAGGCTCCAGGCCCTGCTGCGCGCGCCGCCGGCCGCGCTCAGTTATGCGCCCTGGCCCCAATTCAGCCCGGCCTTGCTCGTGGAGGACACCCTCGAGATACCCGTTCAGGTCAACGGCAAACTGCGTGATGTGATTAAGGTCCCGGCCAAGGCCTCTTCGGCGGAGCTTGAAGCCGCCGCCCTGGCCTCGGAGAAGGTGAAACCGTTTCTCGCGGGCAAGGCCATCAAGAAGCTGATCCTGGTGCCGGGGAGGCTCGTGAATATCATCGCCGGCTAACCTTCCAAGTCATTGGTGGGCCGTTTCATAAATGCGCCGACGCAGGCGGCGAGGGATTTTTCGTGCAGACAAGGCGCGAGCACCGAGCATATCCCTCCCGACCTGTCGGGATGAGGTGCGAGCAACGCCGTCTGCGCGAAAAGGAACAGCCCAATACGCCAGCGGATTTGTGAAATGGCCCACTTGCTGAGCACCTGCACTCACCTCAATCCGGCGCGGGCCGGGCTGACTCGGATCGGCCAGGAGCGGTCGGCGCACTACCGGTGGAGCAGTTGCGCGGGGCATCTAAAGGCGTCGGCGGAACGACCGCCCTGGTTTGTGACCGTGGAAAAGCAGGTGCTGGCGTGGTGGTTGTGCCGGCACACGACACCGCGTCGGCGGTGGGTGAGCGGGCGGTTGGGGATGGGGGACGAGTCGAGGGTAACCCAAGCTGTCCGCTGGCTTAAGCGGGAGGCCGAGCCCGGAACGCAAGAGCAAAAAGGCGCGTGGACAAGGCTTAAGAAACCAACGTGGCGGTCGACTCATGAATACGATTCAGAATTGCGGGATTGATAAACATTAAGGGCGGTAGACGAGGCGACCGCCTCGCGGTATAAGAGTTGCCGTTCGCTAGTGATAGATGAACAACAAACACTCAAGACCGAAAGGCGACCGCACTCCGCTACTTTACCACGCAGTGGAACTGCTTGAATTGCTCTCACCTGCCGCCGGGCGCTAGAACCAGATGGGTGACTGAATCCCGACACGTCGGGACAGGAGGCGGGTCCGAAATCAGACAAGAAATGACAGGTTCGAGTCCTGCTCTGCAAAGCAGGCTCCTGGGCAGCAGCGAGTAACCTGATGAAGAAGAAAATCGGGAGCGGCAATGTTTTTGCCTGTTGACGCCGACCCTAATGGGTGACCTTCCACTTCCACGTGCTCATTGGGCAACCACGGGAGCAGGGCTGATCGTGGGGTGGGTCAGGCAAGCCGCCCCAGCCAATCGCTGGGGGACTGAAATTCTCCTGGGGTTACATCCTTGGCGTGCTGGCGGAACTGACGGGGCGTCATCCCCTTCAAGCGTCGGAACTGCGCGTTGAAGTGGGAGAGGTTGTTGAAGCTGGCGGCGTAGGCAGCCTCGGTGATGGACTGGTCGGTTTCCAGCAACAACCGGCAGACGGTGGACACTTTGAGCCCATTCACGTAGGCCACGTACGTCTTGCCCACGCACCTGCGGAAAAAGTGGCTGAATGACTGCACCGACATCCCCGCGGCTCGCGCCGCGTCCCGCTGCCGCAAATCCTGATCCAGGTGGGCGTGGATGAACCCAAGAATCTGTCCCAGCTTCTTGTTGGCCGCGGCGCGCGCAGGCATTTCATAACCGCTCGTCGCCAGCGGCCGGCAGTCGCTGCTTTCCGCAATCCGCACGAGTATCGTGATGAGCATGGACAGCCGTTCCCAGGCGCCGTGCGGCTGGTGGGGCATGTCCAGGATCGTCCGTGCGACCACTTGGCGGGTTGCGCTTTGGATCGCCAGCCCGCGCCGTGCACGTGCAAAGAGGTCCCGGACGGCGCGCAGTTCGGGCAGACTCCAAAACGCCGGCCCCCAGGAGTCGGGCTGGAACTGGATCACCAGCGAGGCCACGCCGCTCGGAGCGTTGGCATGTGAAGCCCAACAGTGTGGCGTATCCGCCCCCAACAGGCAGAGGTCGCCGTCGCGGAATTCCTCGACCGCGTCGCCGACAAACCGCAGCCCGCTGCCCGCCACGATCAGCGTCAGTTCCAATTCCGGGTGGTAGTGCCAGTTGAACGGGAAGCTCGGCCACCGGAACTCCCGGAAGGTGAACGCCGACACCACGTCGGGCGGGACGTCCTCATAATGCGGTTTTCTGGCGGCAACAGCGCTCACGGCTTGCAGAATGTCAACTCCGCATCGGTTTCTGTCAACTCCGTGGTAGCTCCCGGCTGGGCTTTCTGTCAAGGATACCGCGAAATTGTCGCTGCCAGCCGTTAGCTGTTGCGCAGTTGCGGAGACGGCCGCAAGAGCAGCCAGCCGTGGCACGACCGACGACCGACACAATCAACCGAAACCGGTGAAACAAAAAAGTCCAGCCTTATGAAACCAAGAACATACACCCCCGATCCACGCCACGGATGGCAGTTCATCCGGGCGACAGCCTCGTTTCTCTTCCTGTTTCTCTGTACAGGTCTGAGCACCGCGCTCGCCGTTGACTTCTGTGTCAACCCCGGTTTTGAGGACGGAACGGGCAACGCGGCTCCGCCCTGGAGTTTCTGGGGTGGCACAGGGGGTGCCGTTGCCAATCCTTTTGTGGGCACAGCCAACCCCAGTCCCAGAGTCTGGTCCAACTTCGGCAACCCTACCTATGTGAATGTTGCCTCGCAGAACAACATGAACCTGATTTTGGACACGACTGGGACAGTTACTTACCATGTTCACGCGATGTACTATGTCCCGTCTTCTGAGATTGTATCCAACGCTATCCCCCGCGCTGCGATTCGCTTTAGCTGTGATACCCCACCCGGTACTACATATGCTGCTGGTGCCCCGTTCTTGCTGGATGATGCATCTGACACAGCAACCATTGCTCCTGACGGCTGGGTCACCTTTGACTTCGATTGGAGCAACACGAGTGGCTGTGGTCACTTGAACTACATGTCATTCAGGCTGTACGGCCATGACCCAGATACAAACGCTCGCCGCGATAATCCTGGTGGTTATTTTGATAACTGCCAGATGAGCTCCGATGCATACCGCAACGACATTCATGGCGTGGTCAAAGACAATCTCGGTGTTGGCGTTCCCGGCGCGACCGTTGCCCTCAACAATGCCTACGCCCTCATCGAGACCAAGACCACGGCTGCAGACGGCAGCTACGCGTTCACCACTATGGTTCCCTACGGCGATTACACCGTGAACGCCAGCAAATTCACCTACACTCCGAACTCGACGCCTCTGACGTTGTCGGCGGCCAGCGCGTCTGCCCCTGACATCACTCTGACGAAGGCAGGCGGATTGGTGCACATCCGCGGCACGGTCACCCAAGGGGGCGCCGGCGTGAACGGAGTCCCAGTTACCGCCACTTCTACTACAGGAGGAGCCTCCGGCGAGACCGTCACCTCTACGATAGGTGGCGTCGCTGGCAGCTACAGTATTGAAGTTCCCGCTGATACCTACAAAGTGACGGCTACCTTGCTCCCGCTGGCCGCGCCGGCGCAGGAGCTTGCCGTGTCCAGCGACGTGACCCTCGACTTCGCGTTGGAGAGCGTCCTGGTCGTTGGGGTTTACGCCGATGGTCTGACCGCCGGCCCTCTGACCACGTGGACCAACAAGGGAACGCTGGGCGGGGAATTCGAGGTTCTCGGCACGAATCCTCCGGTCGCGGGCTCGCAGGGCCAGTTCAAGGCAGTGTATTTCAACAACAACCCGATGGCTCTCGGCAGCGCGGGTACGCTTCTCACAACTCCGGCAGCCATCACCGGCCCGAATGCCAACTACACTGTTTGCGCGTGGCTCTTCGAGCCAGATCCTGTCCTGCCGGACCAGCAGACCTACATCTCGTGGGCGAAGCGAGGCGGTCCCGATGGCAGCAACTGCGAGATGGTGTATGGCGTCGATGGTACCTGGGGTGCGGCGGGTCACTGGGGCGCTCCGGATTTGCCCTGGGGCACTCCTCCGACCGGAGGGACTTGGCACAACGTCATCGTCACTTGGGACAGCGCGGCCGGGGTTGAGGCAGACTACATTGACGGTGTTTTCTCGGCCCAGGAAACCAAGACCCTCGCCATTGCTCCCGACCTGCCGATCGTTTTAGGCAGCGGCTACTGGTGGGACGGCACGACCATAAGTCCCGACATCCCGTTCTCAGGCTACATTGCCCAGGTGGAGATATTCGGCGTCCCCGCGACGGCGGAGGAGGCTGCCCGGCTCGCCAGCCTGAATCCACCAATGCTGCCCATCGCCACGCTCAAGGGCAAGGTGGTGACCACGGATGGCTCGGCCAAGTCGGGCTATACCATCACGGTGACGGACAACGCCGGCGCTGTGCAGGCTAGCGCTACTACCGGCGCAGACGGCACGTATAGTTGTGCGGTAGCGGCCCCGGGGTCGTACACCGTGAAAGCGATCAAGTCCGGCTATGTCACCATGCCGGCCCCGCAGACTCGCACGGTTGCTGTCGGCGAAACGGCGACATTCGCCGACTTCACGGCAACGCTCAGCACCATCAGTGGTATTCTTAAGGACAGTGTCACGGGCAAACCGATCAACAACGGCGTGGTTCAGACCGGCGACGCCACGGGGCCGGCCGTCGTGACCGAAGCGGACGGGGCGTTCACCCTGCCGGCAGTGGGTTGTGGCGGCGTGGAAGTTTACGCTGATGCCGTCAATTATGCGGGCAGATTGCTTCTTGTCACCGGCACTGGCAGTGTCCACAAGAACATTGCTCTCACTGCCGGGCCAGAGCCGGCCAGCTATAGTGGCGACATGGAAGACCTGGTGAACCCCCAACCGGCCCAGTGGATACCCACCTGGGGTGCCCCGTGGGGGCCGTGGGGGGCCACTGGCACGATTGACTGGTCTGCTTCCACTAACGCGAAGACAGGCAAACAGTCTTTGTTCTACACACCCACGGACACACCGGAGGAGTATGCCGGCATCCTTAAGGCGATCAATCTGGTCCCTGACCACAGCTACAACTTCTATTTCCGGGCCAAAGCTGACCCGGAAGTTGCACGATGGCAGCCACTGGTGGAATTCAGTGACGCGAGTAACAACAACTGGGACGGGTTTGTCTCGGCTGACCCCGCTTACTATGAGTACGCCCATATGCCGCCTTATCAGTGGCACACGTACCTCCTCTGGTTTGACCGGGCTAGCACGAGGAATGGCCCGGCTGTTCGCTGGACGCCTCTGGCCAATCAGACCGAGTGCCACTTCATATTCCTCTATGAGGGTTCAGATGCGAATACGGGCGTGAACCCTGACGGCACTCCCAGCAGGCTTCCCCTGGCGGGCGAGGGCTGCTACATCGATGACCTGGTGCTTGATGCGGTGCCGAACAACCTGGCGGTTGAGACCGTGAGTCCCGACCTGATCCCGCCGCCGCCGTTCCCCCTCACTGGATTCAGCATGAGCGGCGGTGTGCCGTCATTCCGAGTCCCCACAACTCTGAGCTACCAATACCGCCTGGTTTACGCGAACGAGGTAACCGATGCTGTCTGGACGCCGATCGGCACTTGGACCCCTGGAACCGGAACGGAGATTACCCTCAGCGACTCGAGTGCCGTGGGCCAGGCGCACCGCTTCTATCGGCTCCAAGTACAATGATGAGCCGCAATTGCGGTAAGGACTTGAGACAGCCAAAGGCCGGAGGAGTGATCCTCCGGCCTTTAGGCACTGACAATGAAAGACAACAAAAAAGAGCAGCGAGACCGCCGGCGCGGCCTTGGACGCAACCCTCAGGCGCGGCCGGGCGGATTCCTGCGCCCCAAGTCCTTTCGCGGTTTCACACTGATCGAGCTGCTGGTGGTCATCGCCATCATCGGGATCCTGGCAGGATTGTTGCTGCCGGCATTGAGCCGGGCGAAAGAGAAGTCGAAGATCATCTCCTGCCGCAGCAACCTGCGCCAGGTCGGGCTGGCCTGCCGGATGTACGCCGACGGGAACCGGGACAGGCTGCCCCCGGTGGGCGGCTACTGGGCCTGGGACGCGGACAGCAAGACCATCGACCTTCTCCTCGCCCAAGGGTTCAGCCGGGACATCCTCTACTGCCCGTCCTTTGCCGAGTTCAACCAATCCAACATCTGGAACTTCCAGCCGACCTACCGCGTGCTCGGCTGCGTCCTGGCCCTCGACCAGAGCGGGCCGCTCCATCCCACCAACTGGAATGCCACGATGGCCCCTCCCCCAACCATCCCCTACGGCATCCAGCAGATTCCCATCACCCCTTCGACGCGGGAACTTGCCGCCGATGCGACCATCTCGCAGGCCGGGAACTTCACCAGCATTATCTGCGACTGGTACTACTACGGAGTCAGGAAAACCGCCCGCTCCCCCCATCTGAACGGAAAAGTCCCGGCCGGGGGCAACATCGTCTTCCTGGACGGCCACGCCGACTGGCGGCAGTTCAAGAAGATGAGCCTTCGCACTGTCATGGGTTCGGATTTCTGGTACTGACCGCCGCGGTCGCGTCTGAATGGCAGTTAGTTAAGCCCTAAGGTCTTCTTGCTGAGCATCTTGTCGGAATCGGGGTCGCATCTATACTTTTCTACATTTGCTTTTGAATTCTGGCCATTTTCTGACGCAATTCCGGAGTTCGTTCCGTTCGCCGGCCGAAGCGGGTCAGCGCCTGGGCTACGGCCGGATACCCCATTGCGGCGGCCAACGGGCCAAGCTCAGCCAAACGACAGTGAGCGCCGCCAGCATAGTTCAGGGAAAGCGCGGCGATTTTCCTCACGCTTCGTGAGGGACGTCCGCTCTGCTCCCTCAATTATCCACTGCCATCCCATAGAAATGTGAAAAAAACGGTTGGAATTTTCTGGAAACCTGCCACAAGGCAGGCAAATGAAAAACCAAAACATTCCAACCGCGTCAAAATTCACCGTTCTGCGTCAGC
>Ga0187850_10000676_pt1 | contig 42748 bp, 30 predicted proteins | sample June2016WEW_4_15_FD_132436 | JGI IMG/M metagenome (GOLD analysis project Ga0187850, IMG submission 132436) | Peatland microbial communities from SPRUCE experiment site at the Marcell Experimental Forest, Minnesota, USA - June2016WEW_4_150 | ecosystem: Environmental > Terrestrial > Soil >...
CAGGAAGACCAGCGCTGATTACGAAATACCTGATTTTCCCAAGGTTTCTTGGGGTAAACGAAACTTCAGCCTATCGGTAAGTCATTGCCACAATGAAAGTTGGCGGCAGCGCAATTAGCTCGGTAGCAGCAGTAATTCTCATTTTGAGGCGGGCGAAGCGCTTCTCATTTTGCCCGATTGAAGCGAGGCCGCTCCGAATCGTAAAACTGGCTTCTGCAGATTCCGGATCGTGCAAAATGAGAATCGCTGAGGTAGCAGCGGAAGCATAGCCGCGACATTGGGCTTTTCGACGAATTTAGACGCGCCCCTTCCAAATTCGGCGTTTTCCCACAGGTCTAGTGAAGGTGCTGGTAATTTGAGGCGAGCACTGCATAATCGTTGATCGTATGGCGGAGATTCCAGTCAAGGTGCAATCCCTCGTGCTCGCAGGTGGAGCAAGCAAGAGGATGGGCATAGACAAAGCACTCCTGAGCTACCATGGAGAGCCGCAGGTGCACCGGCTGGCCGCTATGATGGAAGGTGTGGCGGGACCGGTTTATGTTTCTGTGCGCAAGAGTCAGCTCGGCGAGCCCGGCTTCCAGGGCCTGCGCCTGCTCTGCGACCAGGTGGAAAACATCGGCCCGCTGGCCGGTTTGCTGGCTGCATTCGCGCATGCGCCGGGCTGTGCGTGGCTCGTAGCGGCCGTGGACCTGCCATGGATCTCCACGGCCACCCTTGAAAGGCTTATCAAGGCGCGTGACCCGTCCTGCTTCGCCACCGCGTACAGAATTCCACAGACCGACCTGCCCGAGCCGGTGTGCGCAATCTACGAGCCTGCAATTCTGCCGGTGCTCGAGTCCAGACGACAGAATGGACGATACAGCCTCATGCTGTTGAGAGACGTTCCGCTCGCGATGGTGGATCCCGCGGATGAGCGCGAGCTGCGGGGCGTCAACGAACCAGATGAGTTCCGCCGAGGATGAGCGTTGGGAGCCGGGCACCCCGTCCCTCGTGCTCTCCGCAGCATTGAATTTTTAGAACTAATGGGGTAAATTAATATAATAGAGAGATTCACCATCATCTGCAGAAGGAATAAGAGATGAAAAAAAGGGCATCGGTTCTGAGATTGCTGCTTTTGTCAATTTTCTTCACCGCGATGTTCGCGGGCTGCTCCATGGGAGGGAATCATCTTTCGCCTCCTGGCTGGATCCAGGGCAGCTGGGCAGGCTCGGGTACTGTCTGGACTTTCACGGGAGATGACGCCATCGAAACGACCGGTGCCGTGACGCTTGATTTCAAGAATCTGCAGGGAGTAAAGCTCTCAGACTCTCAGACAGCAACGACCTATGCAATTTCGATGACTCAAAGCGGAGTATCGTTCACTTATTCTTTCGCGCAAGTCGACAGCCTGCACATCCTCTATATGGGCGTCATTCCGCTCAATAAGCAATAGGGATGACCGGCCCGTACAACGAACCGGCGCGTAAGGCCCGTCTCGACTCCTAAGCCAGAACGTCCACGGTCCGGGTGCCGTTCCCCTGCTGTTGTCCGGCAAGCTGATCCCGGGCAGAGGCTTCAGCCCGGTACGCCTCAGAGGCGGCCCTCGTGTCGGCCGGAGTGGGCTCGCCACCGGCGTAGGCGCGGGAGATCTGGGAGGCGGAGTTCTGGAGAGTGGTCTCGGTGTCTCTGGCTACCGGGGTCACGTTTTCCCGCGTGCCCACACCAGGGGCAGCGCGAGTATCCTCGGGTCCGGAGAGGTATGCCGGCGAGGCACTGCTGGAGGCGGCCGCGGTCCTCCGCGCGTCATTTTCCTGCGAGGCGGTCTGCACCGCATCAGGCGTGGTTTCCGGCGGCCTGCTGGATTGCATTGCCCGGTTGATAACGGGCGAGATCGATGAAACTGCTTCAATCGCCATATAGGTACCTCGTCTTCGGTTCCCTTCCAATGTACCACGAAACAGGGCGTGGTACAAACCGCGCACATGAGCGGCGGACGCTTTTCAGGGGCTCAGCCGGTTGTGCGCATCCCCGCGGCGACCCCCTCGATGGTCAAACGAAGGAGCTCGCGGCACTCAGTCTGCCGCGGGACATTCCCCTCCTGCTCGGCCTCCCTGAGCCTGCGCAGCCACTCCACCTGCACGAGGTTCAGCGGGTCGGTATTCGGGTTTCGCAGCGTAATGGACCGTTTCAGCCAGGGGATCTCTTCCAGCAGATCGGCGTGGCCGTTTGTTTTCAGCGCCGCCTCGCGGCTGCGCGCGTACTCCGCCGCTATCAGTCCCCAGATCCGTTCCCTGATCTCCCCGTCCTCCACGAGCTGCGCGTACATACGCCCGATTTCCATCTCCGACTTGGCGAGCGCGAGCACGGCGTTATCGAGGGTTGCGCGAAAAAACGGCCACCCCTCGTACATCTCCTGGAGCGTGCTCCACCCGTCCTCATGGGCGCGCGCAAAGCACTGGAACGCGGACCCGATGCCGTACCAGGCCGGGATCATGCACCTGTTCTGGGTCCAGGCGAAAACCCACGGGATGGCGCGCAGGTCGGCGAGACTGCGGATCCCCCGGCGATGCGCAGGCCGTGAGGCGATGGGCAGCGACTCGATCTCCCTGATGGGCGTTGCCTGCTCGAAAAAAGCAAGGAACCCCGGCTGGTCGATGAGACCTCGATACGCGGCCAGGGCCTCGGTGGCAAGCTCCTGCATCGCCTCGCGCCACCTGGCACGCGGCGGAGAGAGCGGCTTCACCGAGGCGGCAAGCGTGGCCCAGATGACCTGCTCGAGGTGACGGGCAGCGATATGGGGATCGTCATACCGGTCCGCAAGGACCTCTCCCTGTTCGGTCATGCGAAGCCCCGCCCCGAGGGATTCGGGTGGGAGCGCCAGGATGCTCCGGGCGGCAGGACCTCCTCCTCTGCCCAGCGAGCCGCCCCTGCCGTGAAAGAAGATCAACCGCACACCATGGTCCTGGGCTACCTGGGAAAGCACGCTCTGCGCCTTGTAAAGGGCCCAGCAGGCGGCCAGATAGCCCCCGTCCTTTGTGCTGTCCGAATAGCCGATCATCACGGTCTGAACGTTTTCCCTGCGCGCGAGGTGCCGCCTGTACACGGGATCCTGCAGCATTTCCCCTATGATCACCGGCGCATGTTCGAGGTCCTCGATGGTCTCGAAGAGCGGGATGATCTCCATGGCAGGTCCGGCGTGCAGCCGCATCAGCCACAGCGCGGCGAGTATGTCGCTGACCGAGTGAGTCATGCTGATGATATGTCCGCCAAGGGCTTCGTCCCCCAGGGTGGCCGCCGCACGTCCCAGCATGGAGAACACGGCCAGTGTTTCCCGTGCATCATCGCTCAGCTCCGAGTCCGGGGGAACCATGTCCCGGGAAAGTGCGCGATGAAAAAGCTCCCGCTTGCTCCCTTCTGGAAGGGACGCATAGTCCTCCGCCAGGCCGAGCGCCCGCATCATCTCCGCGACAACGGCCAGGTTCCTGCCCGACTCCTGACGAATGTCCAGGCGCGCAAAGTGCAGGCCGAACACCTCCGTCTGCCACAGCCAGCCCTGCAGGTCCCCTTCGAATATGGGTCCGCCCCGGTTCTGGCGCAGGCTGTCCCTGATGAGAACGAGGTCGCCCGCCAGCTCCTCTCCCGCGCAGTATGCGCCCTCGGAGAGCCGGTCAAGGCTGTCTGCCACGCGGGTGCGCTGCAGCCGCCACTCTACGATCTTCAGGAATCTGCGGTAGACCTCGTGCGGCGAAATCGGCTCCAGGAGGGGAACGACCTGAGGGGTATCATGCATGCGCGCTTCCAGCGCCCGCCGCAGCTCTTTGGAGACACCGACCTCCCGCTCTGAGGAGGTAAGCTCGTCGAACAGGAGCTTGCACTGTTCAAGGTGCGCGTCCACGGCCGCGGCCCGCATGCGCAAAAGAGTCTGGCCGGTCACCCAGGCGCTCACGTGCGGGTTGCCGTCACGGTCCCCGCCGATCCAGGATCCGAAGCTCAGGAAGGGAGGGAGACGGAACGCGGCGCCCGGAAAAGTTTTCCCCAGCGCGCGTTCGAGCTCCCCATAAATGACGGGTGTCACTTCCCAAAGAGTGGAAGCGAAGAACAATCCGACCTCGACCTCCTCCACGACGCTCGGCCGCCGCGGCCTGACCAGCTCCGTCTGCCAGAGGCCGGTCAACAGCGACTTCATGCGCGTGACCAGCCGCTCGCGCTCACGGGGGAGAAGCTGCTCGTCGTCGAGAAGCACCAGGCACTGGCGAAGGAGCCTGACCTTGACGCGCACCGACCGACGTTTTGCCTCCGTGGGATGCGCGGTGAAAACGAGGCCGATGGAGAGGAGATCCAGGAGCGCCTGGCTCTTCATCGGGTCCAGCCCGGCGCCGCGCATGAGGAGCACCGCTTCCTCCATGGACTCCGATCGGGGCTCGGGGTATCGCGCGCGTTCCCTTTCCCTGAGCACGCGGATGCGCTCGCGGTCCTCTGCGAGATTCATGAGATCGAAAAACAGGGTGAACGCACGCACGACCGTGCGCGCCTCAGAGTCGCTCATGGAGGCGATCCGCGCCCGCAGGGCGCGCTCTGCGTCCGGCAGCCCTTCCCGGCGCGCGCGGGCCCCCAGGCGGATCTCTTCCTCCAGATCGTAGCGAGCGGCCCCGGCCTGTTCGCGGATTATCTCTCCAAGCAACCGGCCCAGAAATCGAATCTCCGCTCCGAGCTTTTCTCTTTTTTCCGTTTTTTCCATGCCGCCACGAATTTCAGATGGAAACTCCCGGATGTCAACCTCGCGGTCATGGTATTCAGTGACATCAGGCCATTTTTCCTTGACTTTTGCGGCCGTCGAGACGCAGAATTTCTCCTGGTATGGAACGCGTGGATCCGGACGACGAGGAGCTCATCAGACAGATCGGCCAGGCCCAGCCGGAAGCGGTCCGCGTGCTGTACCGACGCTACAGCCGGATGGTCTACAGCGTCGCCCTGCGCGCGGTAGGCGATCCGTCCGCTGCCGAGGAGATCACACAGGACGTGTTCCTTCGGATCTGGGAAAAAGCAAAGACCTATCGCGCGGACAAGGCAAAGGTCGTCACGTGGATCGCGCGGATCGCCCGCAACCGCGCAATCGACGTGTATCGTCAGCGAAGGTCCCGGGATGATCGGGCCAGCGCGGGATGGGAGGAGCTGAAGCAGGCCGCCTCCGCGCCGGCGCCGCACCCCGGTGAGCGGATGGAGATCGCGCGGCTGCAGGGGCGGGTAAGGGACGCGGTTGCCTCCCTTCCCCCCGATCAGAGGACCGCGCTGGGGCTCGCATTCTTCCAGGGCCGCACGCACAAGGAGATTGCTGAGCAGCTCGGTGAGCCCCTTGGCACGGTCAAGACCCGCATTCGGGCCGCCCTGCAGAAGCTTCGTTCGATCCTGGACGAAATCAGCGAGCTATGAGAATCTCACCGCGGCGGTTTTCCGTATACATTGGCGGGGGAGAGCGGGCTGAAACGAAAGCGCGAAAGTGGCCATTATGAAGGATAATCACGAAGAACTTGATCTCCTTCCCGCGTACGCGCTCGGAAGCCTCGATGCAGAGGATTCCGACCGGGTGAGGGAACACGTTGCGCGCTGCCGGGCGTGCAGGGAGGAGCTCGCTTCTTACGAGGAGGTCACCGGCCGGCTTGCCCTCGCCGTTCCCGAGCAGGAACCTCCGGCCTGGCTCGAATCGCGAATAATGGAAAAAGTCCTGTCGAACCGCCGCCGTCAGTCCTTCCCCGAGTTCCTGGGCTTGAGGCGTCCGATGCTGGCAGCGGTTGCCGCCCTGCTCATCATCGCGCTTGGCGCGGGAAACATTTACCTGTTGACCCGGCCTCTCCAGTCCCCGGCACAGGTCCCTGGTCTCGTCACGGTTGTTCTCACGGGAACCGGGGAAACGCCGCAGGCATACGGCACGATCGTCATCGATCGTGATGACAACCGGGGCGTGCTCGCCGTGCGCGGGCTGGCGCCGCTGGACGCGTCGAGCGCATATCAGCTCTGGATTATCAGAGAGGGTGAACGCAGGAGCGGCGGGGTCTTCAACGTGACGGCCGATGGGTATGGCTCTCTGCAGGTCACGGTACCTGCCGGGTTCACCGGGTTCACCAGGTTCGGAATCTCGATCGAGCCCGCGGGAGGAAGCGCGTCACCCACCGGCGCGCGCGTGATGAGCGGAAAGATATGAATCCGCGGAACTGCACGGAGTACCGTGCAAGGTACCGCGGCGATATGAATCCGCGGAACTGCACGGAGTACCGTACAAGGTACCGCGGCGATCTAAATCCGCGCTCTTCCCGGCTGCGTATGAAGGTTAAGAAGTAGTCTCCCTTCTCCAGTCCTCTGAAACGCCGCCTTGAAAGGCGGCGTTTCTTTGCGCCACGGTACTCCGTGGATTCCTGCTTCCCCGATGGCCCCGTGGAGTCGGCCTATGCGGCGGCTCGTCTAAACGAGCGCATCGCCCACCAGAACGCCAGCACGGCCAGGCCGCCCAGCATCACCACGCCCAGCAGGATCGCCGGGTCGCTGAAGTTCCCGCGGAAAAGCGCGCGTGAAGCCGTCACCTCGTACGCGAAGGGGTTGACCGACGCGAGGGAGCGGATGATCTTCGGCGCCAGCGTCAGGGGGAGAGTGATTCCCGACAGGAGGAGCAGCGGGGTGGCCACCGTATTGATCGTGGAGGCCAGGGAGTCCTCCTGCTTCAGGAGGAGCGCCAGCGCATACGAGCAGGACGCCATGATGGTGCCCGTGAGGAGCATCATCGCAAATACGACGAGGAGACCGGGCAGGCTGACGCTCAGACCCATTGGAAGCGCGAGGAGGACCACAAGGACCGACTGGATGAGCAGGATCGAGATGTCCCTCAGGATGTAGGCGAGCAGGATCGCGAGCCTGCTCGAGGGTGTGACCAGGATGCGCTCGACGAATCCGTTGCGGATGTGGTCGACGAGACCGAAACCCGCGAAGGCGGTCGTGAAAAGCGCGAGCATGACGAGCAGCCCGGGCGTGAAGACGGTGATGGCGCCGCCTTGCGGGAAACCGGGCACGCTGCCCAGGTTGGAAAGCAGCGGCGCGAAGAGCAGGAGGTAAAGAATGGGCTGGAACAGCCCGATGAACAGCCAGACAGGGTTCCGCAGGCTGCCCCTGACGTTCCGCGCAAAAAGGACCCGAAGATCATTGAGGAATTTCATGTCGTGCTCCTTGTGGATGCCGCGAGGGCACCCTCATCTTTGAGTGAGTGGCCGGTCGCGCGGAGAAACACGTCGTCCAGCGACGGCCGCGAAAGGGCAATGTCCGCGACACCAATGCCCTTGCCTTCGAGAAGTCGAATGACAACGGGAAGCGCCTCTCCGCCGTGGGAGACGACGAGCCTCAGGTTTCCCCCCTCGGCTTTGATCTCCCGAACGAGCGGCAGGTCACGAAGCACCCCCATGGCAACCTGGGGAGCGTTCTCGACGTGGTTGACCGTAATGGAAAGGATGTCCCCCTCGATGCCGTGCTTGAGCTGCGTGGGGCTTCCTTCCGAGACGATGCGTCCATGGTCGATGATGGCGATCCTGTCGCAGAGCGCGTCCGCCTCTTCCATGTAGTGAGTGGTGAGGAATACGGTGGTGCCCAGCTTCCTGAGCAGGCGTATCTGCCCCCAGAGCTGAGACCGGCTCACCGGGTCGAGCCCGGTGGTCGGCTCGTCCAGGAACAGGATCTTCGGGCTGTGCACCATTCCCACGGCGATATCGATCTTTCTTCTTTGTCCGCCGGAATAGGTTTTGGCAAAGCGGTCCACGAACGCGGACAGCGCGAGCGCATCGATCAGCTCTTCGCTGCGCCGCCGCGCTTCAGCAGTGGAAAGTCCGTAGAGACGCGCCTGAAGAATCATGTTCTCACGCCCCGAAGCCAGCGGATCGGTTCCCCCTGCCTGGCTCACGTATCCGATCTGTCGCCTCACCTCTCGTGGCTCGGCGCGCATGTCGAAACCCGCAATGGCCACGCTGCCGTCATCAGGCGACAGCAGAGTGGAAAGGATCCGCAGCGTCGTGCTCTTGCCCGCGCCGTTGGGGCCGAGAAACCCGAAGATCTCTCCGTCCTCGACCGACAGATCGATGCCGTCCACCGCATGAACGAGCTCCGGCCGTCCCTTTCCCCTGCGGGTCCTGAAGCTCTTGCGCAAACCCTTGATAGTTATGATGGCCATAACTGTTCTCTCCTTTGCCATTTTCATGGCTATTTATTTATTTCAGTAACATATTATGAAAATAATTGATTTGTGTCAATAGATATTATAATTTTTTTAATCTATAATTAATTTTATTAATAAAGCTGCGGCTTCGGGCCGCAGCCAGCAAGTATTTTAACATCAGCGCCTTGCAAGAGCCTCCAGGTCTTCGATTTTTTCTATGGTTCTGCCTGAAAAATCGACGCCGCGGAACCGGATGTCTTTCGCCTTGATGCCCTTGAGGGTAGTTTCACGAAACGTGCAGTCGACGAACTCCACATTTTCGAGCTCGCAATCGATCAGGGAGAGCTTCTCCGCGCTCTTCTGAAAATGGCCGAACGCCTTGTGAAACGGGTCCCGAAACGCCGTATTGCTCATCCTGCAGTTCTCGATGCGGAGCCCTTCGAAGGCAATACCCTCGAATCGCGAATCCTTGAACCGCGAATTGCGGATCTCGCTGTCCTGAAGGTGCACGCCGCGGAGCGCGGAATCCTCGATCTCCGTTCCGACAAAGATGGCATTCGAAAGTGCACATCCGTAGATCCGCGCATTCTTGAACCTGCTTCCTTCCAGGGTGACCCGTGACACTGCGACGCCGTTCAACCTGCAGTCCTTCATGAGAGAGGCGTCCGTCAGGGAGAGCGTGTTCACCGCCGCACCCGAGAAGCGCGTGTCTTCTATCACGCTCCCTCCGCTCAAGGAGAGCGCCGTGAGACCTCCCCCGGCGATCCTGGTGTCCTTCAACGTCGACCTGCCGGCCAGGGACATGCGGCTCACCTTGGCGCCGGCGAGAGTCATGCCCTTCACCTCCGAATCCTCCATGCGAAGCTCGTGAACCGAGGCGCCGGCAAAAGAGGAGTCCTCCAGGGTGCTGTCAGTGAGCTCCGCATCCTTGAACGTGGAGGCAGAAAACGAATTGTCCTTTACCCGTGAGCGGACATAGCGCATGCCGGACAGCTTGCTGAATGCCACGCGGTTTCCCCGGAACTCGAATGAATCCCCTTCCGGAGCCTCGACACGCGAAGAGTCCTGCGCGTTCCCGCCCCGCCTACCTCCACGGCGCGGGTCCCACTCATAGTGGTAATCGTATGCATATTTCCCGGTGCCCGGATCCCAATTGCCGCGATCGGAGCTGATGCCAAGGCCGGATGTGATGCCCCCCACCATGTCATCCACCCACTCCATGTCGAAAAAGGAGCGGGATCGCCGCCGACCGCGCCGCCCGGGAGGCACATCGTCCTCCGACTCCTCCTGCACTCCGGCAGTCTCCGCGCTTGTCGCCTCAGCCTCGACGCCCGGCTCCTCGCGTACAGTGCCGGGTTCACCTTCAGGGTCCTCCGCAAGCGCTTTCAGGAGCTCCTCCGCCTGTTCGGGGGTGATCGTTCCCTTCTCCTGCATCGAGCGGATCCTGTCAGCCGCTGATCTGTTCATCGCCCTTGCCTCCCTTCTTTTTGCCCTTGAGGAGCCGCACCGCATCCTTGTAGCTGATCTCTCCGCTCTCCAGCCTGTCCAGGACGTCGTCCGCCGGGACCTCTTCCGGGGGGCCCTGGCTGCCCGGCGGTGTGCCACGCTCCTGAGCCTGCCCCTGGAAGCGAGGGCTGGAGAGGTTGAGCTTCTCCTTGATCGAGGCAAGATGCCCTTTTACCGTGGGATAACTCACCCCGAGCGCCGCCTCCATGTCCCTGATCCGACCTTCGCAGTAGATGAACACACGTAGAAAATGCAGCTCGTCAGGGGTGAGGGACCCGAACTCGTTCATCACGAAGTCTCCCTCGACCTTCAGCCCGCACGAGTCGCACACAAGGGTACGAGGGTACAATTGCCCATTGCATGATGGACACCTTACGTTTGCATCAATACGATTTCTTGGCATATTGAAAGTATAACTTAATTTAATTAATTGTCAATTGATTTTATTAACTTTACTGCACGATTTCCGCAGCCTGGTGCCCGCAGATTATCGGCAGCATGGCGAGTGCTTCGCCCCGGGAAGCCCACCCATCGTTCGTGATACTCGAGACCCCTGTACCGAAGCTCTGCTTGAGAAACTGCACCATCCGGGGCCAACCCTTCCGGGTCGCTCTCAGGTTTGCCCCGGCCTGACCGTCCTGGGCACGGAAGAACGCGTGTCCCGCGCCGTCGAATATCTCGTAATCATATCGCTTGCCCAGCTTCTTCATCTCGGCCTCGGCCGCCGGTATGGTCGCGTCGACCCGTGCGTCGCTCCCGCCGTACAAGCCGAGCACGGGCGCCCTGATGCGGCCGAGGGCCTGCGCGTCAGGTGCCGTGCCGTAGCACACCACCGCCGCCGGCTGCTCCGTGGCATATGAGAAACTGATGCCGCCGCCCCAGCAGAATCCCACCACCGCGTATTCCCCCGTCGAGGCAGGCAGGGCGGCTGCGTAGGCAGCAACGGCGTTGAGCCGGCGAACGATCTCACTGTTCTGCAGTTGGCTGATGAGCTGCCGCGCACTGTCGCTGTCAACCGCCGCGGACCCCTTGCCGCCCGGTGCCTTTCCGCTCAGCAGATCAGGGGCGATGGCAATAAATCCCTCGGCAGCGAACTGATCGGCTACCGCGCGGACCCAGTCGCTCAGGCCGAAGATCTCGTGAATGACGATGACAACGGGTGCCCGGTCGGGACGTTCAGGGTACACGACCCAGGCGTCCACGCTGTCCCCGGCTCCCGCATTCACGTGCGTCCATTCGCCGTGCCGGGGAGATGTCATAAGCCGGTCCTTCGCACCGCCCTCAGCGGGAGGCAGTCCGGCTGCCTGGGTGAATCCGAGGCCGGCCGTTCCGAACAGAATCACACAAATGAAAAGCGCCGTAGAGACGCCGGGTCGCCGTGTCATATCAACCCCCATACTCAAAGCAAATTACTCAGGTTTGCGGGCGCCGGCAACGCTGCGAAGAAAGAAGAACCCCACGACCAGGAACGTGACGGCGGGAGAAACCCACTCGGGGACTTGCAGCCCGAACCCGTCGGTTATCATGATGGCGCCGAGGACCAGGATGGAGTACATGGCGCCGTTCTTCAGATAGCGGTAGCGCTTGATCCGCTCGATATTGCCTATGGTGATCTGCCGCACGATTACGGCGCCGAGCCCGTTGCCGACGAGGATGAGGGGGACCGCGAGGGTGAAGGCGAAAGCGCCGAGCACCCCGTCAATGGAGAAGGTGAGGTCCAGAATCTCGAGGTAGAACAGCTTGCTCAAGTCCGACAGCGCTGAGGACCCTATGAGGCGCTTTTCCTGCTCCGCGGCATTGGACTTGAACCCCTGCGTGATAAAGAAGACCGTTGACCCGACAACCCCGGCAAATGCGATCATCCTCTCCCCGCCCAGCGTGAACCAGACAAGCGCGGCGAGGAATACAGAGGCGACCGCATAGAACCATACACCGTGCTCGGAAAAGAACCGCTCCCCGGACAGCCCGAAGTTCTTCGGTTCAAGGAAGAGCCAATAGAGGAAAAGCAGAACGAGAAAAACGCCGCCCCCCATCAGGAGCATCGGAGCGGACTTCTCCACAGCCTCGAGAACCAGCGGGTCGCTGGAAAAGGTTGCGGTGAGAGCGCCCAGGGGCCCGAACCCAGGGACGGCCAGCCACACGATCAGCCAGGGAAGCACGCCGCGCGGGATGAAAACCGCGAAAAGGATCCCCCAGGTGAGAAACCACCGGCGGGCTCTTTTCTGCATGCCGGTGAGCACTTCCGCGTTGATGATCGCGTTGTCGATGCTGGAGATAGTCTCGAACAGTGCGAGACCCAGCACGGTGAGGACGAGCCCGATGATGCTCATTGGTCGGAATATAGCATACGCCGCGGACTGAGGGCGCGCGGGTTATGCAGAACCTTTCTCCCTCATTCGACGAACGGCGAGCCGACGGTCGGGCGTTCGAGCCGGGCTTGTTCCCGCATTGGTTTGCATTGCCTTCCCGCACAAATAATACGTTTCACCCAGTTTCTGAGGTATACTTGAAAATACAGGAGTGGATATATATGAAACGATATCTATTGGCTGTCGCGGCGAAGCTGGCCGCGGCTGTCATATTGGGGGCGGCAAGCCTCTTATTTATGAGCTGCTTTTACATGCCGGGGGTATCCGGAGCCAAGGCCAGGGTCGGACTGGTCCTGCCCAGATCCATTGCAGGCAACACAAGCTCAATCGTGCTTGTCGTGGGCGGGCCAGGCATGGGAACCATTACAGCTCAGTACTCCTATGGCACCACCTCGGCTACACTCTCTGTTCCGTCAGGAGCCGCGCGCACCTTCACGGTGCTGGCGAACACTCCGTCGGTGACATTTCGAGACGACGTCACGGTGGACCTTGCCCCGGATGAGACAAAGGAAATTGACCTTACTCCCACCCTGTTTGCCTCTCAGATCATCATCCCAGACAATGGCAATTCCCGCATCGTGCAAATCGCCGATATGAGCGGTACAGGATCGACCACGCTACCGGCCAGCTTCCCGTACGACGTAGATTTCGACGACCAGGGTCGAATCTACGTTGCAACCTCGAGCGGCATCAGTCAGATGGACGATATCACGGGTGCCAATTCAACTCCGCTCACAATCACCCCGACAAGTGTGCAGTCAATCGCGATGGACCGGGCACACGGTTTGCTTTATTACGTCGGCTACGACGCCAATGGCTCGTACAATCTCTGGAGGATGCAGGTTACCCCGAAGCTGGGCGCCGAAACGCCCATCATAGTGGGGAGCGCTTATTCACAAGGGATTGCAGTGGATTCAGATGGTTTTGTCTATATGGCGGCTAACACGCCCGCAGTACTGAAGATCGACCCTAATACGCCGAAGGTCGTGGCAAGCTACAGCGGAAATTTCATGGACCCGTGGGACGTCCTTGTGAACGGCGACTTCATATACGTCAGTGACTACACGGCCAAGCAGATCGTTCGTCTTACCAAGAACCTTGATTTCGTGGATTCTATCTCCGGCCATGGTTCGGATTCATTCCTGGGACCTGAACGATTTGTGGCAATTCTCAATAAGCCGATCACTGTCATTGATGAGGCGAATTTCGCGCAGGGAAACAGGCTTGTCTCCTTCGGCGACATGACCGGTGCGGGATGGACGACCTACGAGCCCCAAATCTCAGCAGGGGTGGACGCGTTCCAATTTTTCACCAACAACTCCGGTGGATAGAGCGGGCACCGCCTCTCGTTGGACGATGGACAGCATGTCACCGCACGTATCGCCGCACACAGAGGTGCCTTGTTGGAATGCGCTCTGATGCCGGCACACGCATAGCTCACCCGGTCTGAGGCCTCTTGCGCTTACAGCAGGTTTGCATTAATGATGACATATAAGGAAAGGAGCCGCAATGAAGAAATCAGGCGTATTTCTTGTCCTGCTTCTTTCGATGTCCCTTCCGCTCGCCGCCCAGTCAAACCAGCTTCTCGATCAGCTGCTGGACCAACCGGCGGCGCAATTCGGCGACGTGGTGTACATGACGCTGACAGCCGCGAAGCTCCTGCCGGAAACGGCTACTCCGGAGCAGGCCCTGGAGACACTCCAGCAGCAGGATTGGAAAGTCCAGATCCTGCCGGCAGAAGCACCGATCCCGCTCGGGGACTACGCGTACCTGCTGATGAAGGCATTCAAGCTCTCGGGGGGCCTCTTCTACAGCCTTTTCCCCGGGCCGCGCTATGCCTGCCGTGAGCTGGGATATCTCAAGATAATCACGGCGGACGCGCGACCAAATCGAAACGTCTCGGGAGAAGAGGCGGTGCGCATTCTGGGCAACGTGATGGCGCGCAAGGAGGGGGCATCATGAAAGCGTGGCGGACAATCGCAATCATCGCCGCCCTCGGCGTGTTTGGCGCGATGGGCCTGAGCGGGCTGGATTTCGATTTTGGCGGCTTTGTGGAAAACTCCAGCACTCCCTCAGTTGCCCTGGACTCGAAGAACCCGGTGTGGGCAATGGACCAGAGGGACAGGCTGGCCCTCTGGGCGGATATGCATTTCAGCCCGCAACTGTCTCTCACCGCCCAGGGAAGTTATGCCTTCGAGCTTGATCTGCCGTATCTTTTCGACGTTGATGTGCTGAAACTGGATTGGCAGGTACTTCCTTCCTTGCATGCCAGCCTGGGCAGGTTCGTCTTCACGGACTTCACGGGCCATGTGCTGAATCACAAGCTCGACGGGACGTTGCTTACCATGAACTTCCCCTTCATGGTGGTGACCGCGGGGGCGGGATTTTCGGGTCTCGAGCTCAAGCCATATTCCCTTATGCTCATGAGCCGATCAGATGTCGCCGATCAGTCTGACAATTCAGTCATTTTGGCCGCCCCAAGGCTTGTGGAGAAGCTGGAGGTGCTCTTCCCGAACCTTCTTCCCCGACAGGACCTGACCGTATCCGTCATCCTGCAGCAGGACTTCCGCTCCAGCGGATCGCTCATCCAGGCCGGCGAGCAACAGCAGTTCGTCACGGACCTTTCGGGAGGGCGACTCACCAGCGAGTATTTCGGTCTCGGGCTTTCCGGGGCCATTGTCTCCGCCTTCTACTATGACGCATTCTTCTATTTCAGCCTTGGCAGCACTCTCTCCTATGTGGCGGACAGCGCTTCACCCACGGGGTCCTCCTACCAGTACGAGGGAATCCAGGCTTTCCTGGGCGGCATAGGACTGCGCTACTACAGCGAGGCGCTTCTCTCCTCGCGCGTGGAGCTCAGTGCCATCGTCTCCAGTGGAGACGCGGATAACACCACATTCCTCGAAGGGAATACATCGGGAGCCTCCACGCTCTTCGTGCCAATCTCTCAGGAAACTCTCGGAATTGCCTATCAGCCTCAGTGGGGAAACCTGATCCAGATCAGTGCGGATTACTCCTTCAAGCCGGTCACCAATCTTCAGCTCATGATGAAGGTGCAGTCCTACCTCAGGCCGACAACCGGCGCGATATATACGCTCAACCTGGACCCGTCCTCTAGCAATCTCTACCTCGGGACTGAGATCGACGGGATCGCCAACTTCAGGCCTTTCTCCGATCTGGGCGTGGCCATGTCAATCGGATTCTTCCTTCCGAATGGCAATGCGTTCATTGGCCAGGGCGCCCTGCCGGTTCTCGCCGGGCGGCTGGAGGTTTCCCTTAGTTTCTGAGGTATACTTGGATGCAGGAGTGGGAAATATGAAACGATATCTATTGGCTGTTGCGATCGCCCTGGCGCTCGCGCCGGTTTTGTTTTCTCAAACCCAGGCAGTGGTCAAAGAGTTCAAGGGCAAGGTGGAGATCAAGGCCGGCGCAGGCGAGTGGCAGGCGGTGAAAGCGGGGATGACGCTGGACACGGGGGCCTCGATATCCACCGGCTTCAGCTCCACCGCTGTGCTGGACCTGGGCACATCGACGCTGAAGGTCGCGCCGCTGACCCGCATGCAGCTCGTGGAATTGATCGCCCGGCAGGGCAGCGTCTCCACGACCCTCGCGCTGAGGGTGGGAAAAGTGAACGCGGAAGTAAAGACCGCGCAGGGGCTCAGGCAGGACTTCACGCTGAAAGGGCCCCAGGCCACCGCGGCAGTGCGCGGCACGGAGTTCGAGTTCGACGGGGTCAGCGTGAAGGTGATCAACGGCCTGGTATTCTTCACCAACACACAGGGCCAGGGTCGGGGGGTTGGAGCTGGTGAGCAGAGCTCGACCAACGGCACTCAACTGCCGACCAGCGGTGACCAGGAGAATGAGTCAAACACGAATGTCGTGCCCTACACCTCCGCGGGGGGGACGGGTATTGCAACGTCGGGAGGGCCCCTGCCGACCGCCACAGTGACGATCAGCTGGCAGTAGCGGATCGGGGAGAAGGTATGAAGACACACTTGAAAACATCATTGGCGAGACTGGCTGCGGTTGTTTTGCTGTGCGCGGCAAGTCTGGCATTCATGAGCTGCTATTACGTTCCCGGGGGGTTGGGCGGCGGGCTGGCAAGGGCCACCATCAACGTCCCTTTGCCCCCGAACGTCACGTCGATCGCACTGATCGTGGGCGGGCCCGGAATGAATACAATCACGAACCAGTACCCCGTGGGTACCACCACGGCGACACTCACCGTTCCTTCAGGAATCGCGCGCACCTTCACCCTGCTGGAAAACACTCCATCGGTGACGCTGATCGGGAACGCCACGGTAGATCTGGCACCGGGAGAGACAAAGAGCATCGCCCTCACCCCCACCGCAGGTGCCTCACAGATCATCGTTCCTGACTATTACAATTATCGTCTCGTGCAGATCAGCGACATGAGCGGGACTGGATGGACCACGCTTTCGAGCGCCACTCCGTACGACATCGATTTCGACGATCAGGGCCGGATATATGTGGCTAATTCCAGTTCCATCGTTCAGATCATGGATATCTCGGGTGCCAATCCTGTTACGGTCGCCAGCGCCGCAGGAACATATAAGTCGATCGCCCTGGACAGGGCGCATGGCATGCTGTATTACGCCGGCACCGATGCGGCGGGCGCACCTACTCTTTTCAGAAAACAGGTTACGCCGACGCTGGGCACGATTGAAGAGTCAGTTGCACTGACCAGCATTGTCGCCAACCCTACAGTAACGGGGGTTGCTGTAGATTCGGATGGGTTCGTCTATATTGCGAACACCACACCCGCCACCATACTGAAAATCGACCCAAGTACATTCACAAGTCCGAAGATTGTGGCAAGCTACAGCGGCACGCTCAGCTACCCATGGGACATCCTGGTGAATGGCGATTATATCTACGTCAGTGACAACGGAGCCTTGAAGATCGTTCGTCTTTCCAAAAACCTTCAGTTCGTGGATTCCTTTTCCGGCCCTGCCTCGGACCCATTCCTGGGACCCGAGCGGTTTGTAGCGATCTTGAACAAGCCGATCACCCTCATCGACGAGAGCAGTTCCGGAAGCCCAGACAGGCTTGTCTCCTTCAACGATATGAGTGGAGCAGGCTGGACGACGATTGGATCCACAGGCACGGGGACGGACAATTTCAAGTTCTATATCGGTTCATAGAGAACGGGCACCAGGGCTCGATGGTCGATGAGCAGTATGTCGCCGCACATATCGCTGCGTACCCCGCAGACAAGGGGCGAGTTCTTGTCTCCAATCGAAGCACGAGCCATCCCGATCTGCTGTCGGAGCAGTTGTTCGGCATCCTGAGACAGGCGGATCGATTCGACACAATCGCCGGCCACGTGAAAAGGCTTTTGGCTGCTGGCTGGGAGGACGACGGATCCGGGTTCATCAAATCCGCGTTCCTCGAACTCATTGCCCGTGGGCTCCTGGTCCCGAAAAGCTCATTCCAGGCATCTCTCTTGGAAAAGGCCGACAGGCGGGAAACACCCCCGCTCATCAGCTCGGTAATCATTCCGACCCGCGACAGGATCCCGCAGCTCCAGCGATGTCTGGGAAGTTGGATCGAGAACAATAAGAAGCACGATCGCCATCCTGACTATATAGTCCTCGACGACTCCCGGCAGAAGAATCAGGACACGAATCTGCGGGAGATCCTCACGCCGTTCACAGCGGGGGGAACGAGAGTCTCCTTCGCGGGCATGGAAGAAAAAACCGGGTTCGTGGATGAGCTCGTCCGCGCGGCAATGGGTGATGGTCTCCCTGGAGAGGTCGTCACTTTCGCCTTGTTCGGCGATGAAGAGTACACGCAGACCTACGGAGCCAACCGGAATGCGCTCCTCCTGGACACCGCGGGAGAACTGATCGTGATGACCGATGATGACACTCTGCCCCAGCCGGCCGTCCTCGGAGAATCGGGGGCAACCCTCGCGCTCAGCTCGATGAAGGACCCAACGATCACCCGCTTCCATGCCGACCGAAGGCAATTGGTGCAGTCGGTGCGCACCACCGACGTCGATATTCTCTCCTGGCATGAGAAAGTGCTGGGGCGCTCGATCGCGGGATGCATGTCGGCCCTTGGACCGGATTCCGCGCTCGAAATGGAATGCATCACCCCCGAATCCGTGCATTTCTTTGGAAAAGCATCAAAGGTCGTGAAGGCCAGCGCGGCGGGACACTGGGGAGATTCGGGAATGGATTCACCCTACCTGCTCCTGGAGCTCGTGGGAAAATCCAGGGATCTTCTCCTGCGCTCGGAGAAGCTATACGCGCAGGCCAGGGAGAGCAGAGAGATTTTTCGGAGCGTCCCCTGCTATACAATCAGCGGCGGCTCGGTCTTCATGGCCATCAATGCCGGAATCGACAATCGTTCGCTCCTGCCCCCTTTCCTTCCTGTCGGCCGGAACGAAGACGGGCTTTTCGCAATGACCCTGCATCTCTGCGCAGAGGACGCGCTCATCGGCCACGTCCCCCTCGCCGTGCTTCACTCACCCCAGGAGGCGCGCCACTATGAGCAAGGCGCCAGCCCGATTGCTGCCCCCAGGCTGGCGGAAATCATGCAGACGATCCTCAACACCTTCAACCCTTCCCCCGGGCACGCGGGCATATCGGAAAGGCTCTCCGACCTCGGGGAGCTCTTCGTCGATGTCGGCTCGCTGAAGATCGAAGATTTTAGAGAATATATCGAAACGGTCTGGGTCGCCGCGGCAAGTCGCTACATCGGATATCTGGAATACCTTCTCGACCTGTACCATGGAGAGCCGGATTACTGGGCGGAGGATGTCCTGTCCTTTATTGAGAGGCTCACGGATTTCACCGTGCATCAGTCCGCGGCAGCTCCGCGCGAGCTCCTGGCAACGCAATCCCCCGAGCAGGCGATGGAAACCTGCCGTCGAGTGGTGCGCCAGTACGGGGAGCTGCTGCAGTGGTGGCCGGTGATCTACGGCGCGGCGGGGGCACTCCGGGAAGCAGGCATACGCCTGGCAAGGCCGATCTGAGCGTCCGGCTGCTGGAGCTTTCCCTTGGCTTCTGAGGTATACTTGGATGCAGGAGTGGGAAATATGAAACGATACCTGTTGGCTGCCGCGATCGCCCTCGCGCTCGCGCCGGTTTTGTTTTCTCAATCCCCGGCAGTGGTCAAAGAGTTCAAGGGCAAGGTGGAGATCAAGGCCGGCGCAGGCGAGTGGCAGCCGGTGAAAGCTGGCATGACGCTGGACACGGGGGCCTCGATATCCACCGGCTTCAGCTCCACCGCCATGCTGGATCTGGGCACATCGACGCTGAAGGTCGCGCCGCTGACCCGCATGCAGCTCGTGGAGTTGATCGCCCGGCAGGGCAGCGTCTCCACGACCCTCGCGCTGAGGGTGGGAAAGGTGAACGCGGAGGTAAAGACCGCGCAGGGGCTCAGGCAGGACTTCACGCTGAAAGGGCCCCAGGCCACCGCGGCAGTGCGCGGCACGGAGTTCGAGTTCGACGGGGTCAGCGTGAAGGTGATCAACGGCCTGGTGTTCTTCACCAACACACAGGGCCAGGGTCGGGGGGTGGGAGCCGGTGAGCAGAGCTCGACAAACGGCACTCAACTGCCGACCAGCGGTGACCAGGAGAATGAGTCAAACACGAGTGTTGTCCCGTACACCTCCGCAGGGGGGACAAGCATCGCGACGTCGGGAGGGCCACTGCCGACGGCTACGGTGACCATCAGATGGCAGTAGAGCGGATCAGGGAGAACAGTATGAAAACACACATTTCGAAAACGCCCATGATGAAACTGGCCGCGGTTGTTCTGCTGGGAGCGCTATGCATTGTATTCACGGGCTGCTTTTACATGCCGGGCCTGCGCGGCGGGTCGGCAAAGGCAGGCATCAGCGTGAACAGGTCGCTGCTGCCCGCGAACGTGTCATCGGTTGCGCTGATCGTGGGTGGGCCCGGAATGGAAACGATCACGGCCCAGTACCCCGTGGGCACCACCACGGCGACGCTGACCGTTCCCTCAGGAGCCGCGCGCACCTTTACGATCCTGGCGAACACTCCGTCGGTGACGTTTGGAGACAACGTCACAGCAGACCTCGCACCGAATGAAACAAAGGTGGTTGACCTCACTCCTACCCTGACTGCATCCCAGATTATCGTCCCTGACTATCTCAATAATCAGATAGTGCAAGTCTCCGACATGAAGGGGACTGGATGGACCACTCTCATAGACGATGTGAATGGTCTTTACCCGTACGACGTTGATTTCGACGCTCAGGGGCGAATCTATATAGCGGACCCCAATCGAGGTATCTTGTGGACCGAAGATATCACCGGCCCATTTAGTCCGCTCACCGGGGTTTATTCGCCCTATAATATATATTCGATCGCTATGGACCGGGTGCGCGGCCTGCTCTACTACGTCTATTCGAGTGAAGGGTGTCAGCTCCGCAGAATACAGGTGACGTCGGGCCTGGACGAGCTTGTTGATCTGGGCAGCCAGGGCGTGTACCTGAATAATGTTCAAGGGATTGCCGTAGATTCGGACGGTTTTGTCTATATTGCAAACAACTCCCCGGGGGAAGTACTGAAGATCAATCCCAACCCGGACCCATTATATCCAACACTCATGCAGAGCTACAGCAGCACGCTCAGCTATCCATATGACGTCCTGGTGAATGGCAACTACATCTACGTGAGCGACCCGGGGGATATAAAAATCGTCCGCCTTACGAAAGACCTCACGCTCGTCGATAGCTTCTCCGGCCCGGCCTCGGATCCTCTCGGGGGACCCGAGCGGTTCGTGGCAATTCTGAACAAGCCAATAACTGTTATCGACGAGGGTGGCTCCGGAGGCGACAGGATCGTCTCTTTCAACGACATGACCGGCGCGGGCTGGAGGACCTACGGATCTACAGGCTCGGGAGAGGGTCAGTTCGAGTTCTACAACTCGATGGCGTACTAAAGAGCAGGCACCAGGGCCTCGATGGTCGATGAGCAGTACATCGCGGCACATGTCACCGCGTACCCTGCGGACAAAGGGCATGTCCTCATCTCCAATCGGAACACGGGCCGTCCTGATCTCCTGTCGGAGCAGTTGTTCGGCATCCTAAGACAGGCTGATCGATTCGACACCATCGCCGGCCACACAAAAAGGCTTTTCGCTGCGGGCTGGGAGGATGACGGATCCGGATTCATCGAATCCGCGTTCCGGGAGCTGATCACCCATGGGCTCCTGGTGCCGAAAAGCGTTTTCCGGTCCTCTCTTTTCGAAAAGACCAGCGAGCAGGGACCGCCGCCGCCAATCACTTCCCTGATCGTCACGACACGCGATAGGATCCCTCAACTCCGGCGGTGTCTGGCAAGCTACATCGAAAGAAATGACACATTCGATCGCCGCCCCGAATATATCGTCCTCGACGATTCCCGGCAGAGGGAGCAGGCCGTGAAAATGGCGGAGATACTCATCCCGCTCGCAGCGCGGGGAACGCGGATTTCCTGCGCGGGAATGGAAGAAAAGGCGCGCTTCGCGAATGAGCTTATCCGCGCTGCTAAGGGTGATGGTCTCCCAGGAGATGTTGTCTCTTTCGCCCTGTTCGGCGATGAAGCCTACACACGGACCCTTGGAGCCAATCGGAACGCGCTTCTCCTGGCAGCGCCGGGGGAGCTTTCCGTCATGACGGATGATGACATGGTGTGCCAGACGGCCGTCCTGGGGGAAACGGACGCAACCCTCGCGCTCAGCTCTTTGAAGGACCCGACGGTTTCCCGGTTTTATGCCGACAGAAAGCATCTGGTCGAGTCAGTGCGTGCCGTCGACGTCGATATTCTCTCCTGTCATGAAAAGCTGCTGGGACGCTCGATCGCCGGATGCATGTCGTGCCTTGGCCCCGATTCCGCTCTCGACCTGGAACGTATCAATCCCGAATCCGCGCATTTCTTCGGGAGCGCATCAAAGGTGGTGAAGGCTACCGCGTCGGGATTCTGGGGCGACTCGGGAATGGACTCGCCCCACCTTGTCCTGGAGCTGATGGGAGAATCGCGGGATATTCTGATGCACTCGAAGAAGCAATACGCGCAAGCCAAGGAGAGTCGAGAGGTCTTTCGGAGCGTCTCCTGCTACACAATCAGCAACGGCGCAGTGTTCATGGCAGGTAATTCAGGAATTGACAACCGCTCGCTCCTGCCCCCTTTCCTTCCGGTCGGCAGAAATGAGGACGGGATTTTTGCCATGACCTTGCGTATCTGCGCGGAGGACGCGCTCATCGGCCACGTCCCCTTCGCTGTCCTTCATTCGCCTCAAGAGGCGCGCTTCTACGCACAGAGCGCCGCTTCGATTGCGGCCCCGAGGCTGGCAGAAATCGTGCAAACGATCATCAACGCCTTCAACCCTTCCCCCGGGCACGCGGGCGTATCGGAAAGGCTCTCCGACCTCGGGGAGCTCTTTGTTGAAGTCGGCTCATTGAAGATCGAGGATTTCAAGGAATATGTCGAATCAGTGTGGGTTGCCGCGGCGAGCCGCTACATCGGCTACCTGGAATACCTTCTCGACCTGTACCACGGCGAGCCGGATTACTGGGCCGAGGATGTCCTGTCCTTCATTGAAGAGCTCACGGACTTCACCCTGCACCAGTCCGCGGCAGCTCCCCGCGAGCTGCGGGAAACACAATCCCCCGAGCAGGCAATGGAAATCTGCCGTCGCGTGGTGCGCAAATATGGGGAGTTGCTGCAATGGTGGCCTGTCGTCCACGGCACCGCGGGGGCGCTCCGGGCAGAGGGCATACGCCTGGCAAGGCCCATCTGATGTCCCTTTCGCCGCGAACGGGCGGGTGCGCGGCAACCCGCCCGGTTCCCCCTACTTCGTCGTCAGGTTGAATACTCCGTCCCAGTTGGAGGCGGGCGGCTTTGCCTCGAACTCCTGGCATGACTTGATGTAGCGCTTGGCCGGGCCGTCCTCGGGCAGAAGCCGCAGCACCTCCCCGAAGGTCGCACGCGCTTCCCCCCAGTCTTTTGCCTCGAATTGCTCCAACCCCTTATGAAAGATTCCCACGGCCTCTTCAAGGGAGCTCTCCGCCCTGCCGTTCTCCTCGATGAGCTCGAAGAGGCGGACGGGCTGGTTGATCCCTACCACCCGGACACGATCCAGCTTGCGCACAAGGAAGTCCTGCCCGAGTGCCTCCTGCGTGATCTCGCTGATCAGGATCCAGGTCCCGTATTGCTTGTTGACACCCTCGAGCCGGGCGGCGAGGTTCACCGCGCTGCCCATCATCGTGTAGTCCATTCTCTGCGGAGTCCCCATGTTTCCGACGGTCATCTCGCCGGAATTGATCCCGATGCGTGTATGGAGGGACGAAGGCGCCAGCTTCTCCGCCAGGAACCTTTCATTCAAGGCCACCTCCGCCCGCTTCATCCGGATTGCCGCCATGCAGGCGCGCCGGGCATGATCGGGGAGGTCGACCGGCGCTCCGAAGAACGAGATGATCGCATCACCCTCGTATTTATCGATCGTTCCCCGCAGCTCGAGGATGATGTCGCTCATCTCGGTGAGGTAGAGGTTGATGAGGTGCACGAGGGCCGTCGGGTCGAGAACCTCTGAGATCGAGGAAAAACCCCTCACGTCGGTGAACATGGCCGTCATGAACTTCTTCTCACCGCCCAGGTTGAGCTTCTCCGGGTTGGCCAGGAGATCGTTGATGACCTCGGAGGACAGGTAGTGTCCCCACGCGTTGCGTACGAAGCTCTTCTCCCGTTCCGTACGGAGAAACTTGACCGCCGTGAGGGAAATGAACGTGAGAAAGACCGCGCCGACCGGGGTCAGCGTGTCGATGTAAATGCCTGTGAGCAGGAAGAGCGCGAGGAACAGCCCGAAGAGCACGATGACGCCGGCAGCGCCTGCCACCAAAGAGCGCAGCGCGTTCATATTGAGAATCACGAAAGTCACGGCAAAGGAGAGGAGCAGGGCAAGAATGACGCCGTACCACCACGGCCATTGAGTGAGAAACCGGTCCTGGAGGATCGTGTTCACCACCGATGCGTGGGTGCCGACATTGACGTATCTACCGTCGAAGGGGTTGACGCCGATATCCGTGGTTGACGTGGCGGTGACGCCGATGATGCAGAATGCTCCGGGAAGTTTCTGCGCCAGGGTCTGGCGGGTCTTCATCAGGTTGGCGTAGATCCCTCGCGTGTCGGCGAAGACCTTCGGAACCTCCGCCTTCACTGCTTCCGCATTGGCACGCGCGTCCCTGGACAGGGCACGGCTTGCAAGCACCTTGTCTAGGTCCGCGATGATGCTTTTCTCCGCATCCCCGGCCAGGAACTGCCCGACCGCCTCGAAAAAAGCCGCGCGGGTCTTCACGTAGGTGTCCATCCTGGCAAGATCGCCTCCGCCCAGCATTTCGCTCTTGAGGCTCTCGCAGTAGCCGTACATGTCCAGCAGCGCAGTTTCACCCTTGTAATACGACAGGTACCCGGACTGGTTCATCAGCTTGAGATTGTACAGCAGGTCTTCCTCGCGCTGCCGGTGATACACCAGATCGTAGAAGCTGAGGTGATGGAAGCTGGTCACATAGGTGTGGGGGGACCAGTTGATCATGAACGAGCCGTCGGAGGAAAGAGGGATGGCAATATCTTTTTTCCCCTTCCCCGGCACCACGGCTCCCTTCAGCAATATCCCGCCCTGTCTCAGGACCACCTCGGGATTGCCGAGCCAGTCCAGGAGGGGCCGGAAAGCGAGCTGGGCGAAATACTTCCCGTTGTATGTCGTGATCAAGTCGATGCGCCGCCTCACCCCGTCAGGGTCGACGACCACGTTGGGGAACCCCGCGCCACGCGCGCCCTGGATGACGGGGAGAATGGCGGGAGAAAGAGAGGCCGCCTTGTGCACGGAATCGGACTGCACGGTCACGTTCTTCAGCGCCAGGTTGTCAAGAGCGAACTGGACGATCTGAGGGCTCACGTTTTCGTCGGGCGTGTCCAGGGCTCTCACCGTGAGGAAAGCCGAGCCGAAGAACCGCGCCGCCTCGCCGAGAAATGTATCGTTGTCCCGTTCCACGCTCTTCACCGTGTCCAGAAGCCTCAGCTTGCCCTGGTCGGTGAGACCCTGGAGCTCCGAGACGTACTGTGGCGCATCCCTGACCTGAATGTTTCCCGACCGGATGGCCTCGAATAACTGCTGGATGCTCGTCTTGATCTGGGAGAACTCCTGGTTGAATGCATCCGGGACGTTCTGGCGCAGAACGAACGTATCCAATCCGCGCGGGCTTTTGTCGACGTACTCGACATCGAACACCGCATAGCGCGCGCCGAACTCCCTCATGAGAATGAGACCGTTGGCCATTATGTCTCGGCTCCAGGGCCAGCCCCCGACATTGGAAATTGCCGGGTCATCCACTTCGAGCAGAAGGATGGACGGGTTTTCCGCCAGCGCAGGCTTCACGTGCAGGAACGCGTCGTATAACCTCTGTTCGATCCTGTCCATGGCGCCGACTGCCGCCAGGACCGTGAACACGGCCACCACGATCGCCGGCACGATGAAATCGAATCGGTTCTTTGCGAACATGGCCACCTCCGCCGTTCATGCGCCTACGAGCAGCGCAGAACGATTTTTCCGGTATTCTTCCTGCTTTGCAGGTACATGTGCGCCGCCCCTGCGTCGGTGAGGGGAAAAACTTTTCCCACCGTCGCGCGGTACCACCCGTTCTCGAAACCCTCGAGGCTCCAGTCCAGCGCCTTCATCAGGAGCTCTATCCCCTGCGCGGTGTCGAAGAGCTTCAGCATGTTCAATCCGAATATTCCTTTGTTGCCCATTTGAAGCCCTATCGAGGTAAAAAGGGGTGTCTTGAGGAGGCGGAATACCGTCTTCGGGATCGAACGAGTGGTTCCCGATACCAGGGATGAGACCCCGTAGCACACTACCCTGCCGCCGGGCGCGAGGCGCCGCATGGAGTCCTTCAGATCGCTTCCTCCCCGCGCGTCGAGGATAACGTCGAAATCCCTGCCGCCCGGACCGTGCTGATCTCCGAACTCCTCATAGGTCAAAGCGTGCGCGGCGCCGAGTGAGCGCACCAGGTCCTTCTTTTCGGACGAGCCCACCAGCCCGATCACCTGCGCCCCGGCGTGCGCTGCCACCTGCACGATGGCGCTTCCCGCTCCACCGGCCGCGCCGGGAACCAGGACCCGGTCGCCATCCCTCACGCGTCCCATTTCCATCAGGGCTATCCAGGCGGTCATGAAGCTCACCGGAATCGAGGCTGCCTCCACATCGGAGAGGCGCCGCGGAGTCCGGCGGCAATGCTGGACGGGCAGCACGATCTCATCCGCGTAGCCGCCGAACCTGCAGGCGGCCAGGACCCGCTCTCCCGGTCTGAACAAGTGCACGTCTGCGCCAACCTCGGCGATCACACCCGCCACCTCGAAGCCGGGCGCGAACGGCAGCCGGGGCGCCTCGGGGGACAGACCCATGCGCATATGGACATCGGCGAAGTTGATGCCGGCCGCGCTTACCCGAATACGCACGTGGTCAGGCGGCAGGGGCGCGGCCGGCCGCTGAACGGCGCGGAAAACCTCGGGGCCTCCGAATCGTACCATCTGAATTTCAGTCATGAGGGCGCCAGCATATCACCAGTTGACGCGTGCAGTCCAACAGGTGTCGGGGGGCCGCGATTGTCCTCCCCCGCAATATCCTCTATCTTCTCGGGCATGCGCAATCCTCAAGGCGGGCGGCAGCTCGACGGCGAGCTCCTGCGCGGTGTGGAGCCCCTGACCCGCCTGCCCTTCGGCGCGAGCAGATACTATGCCGGGCTTGCGCAAAGCGACGACCCGAACGCCGACCCCATTGCGGCCCAGTTCGTCCCGAGACCGGAGGAGCTCGTATCGCTCCCGTACGAATCCAGCGATCCCCTCAGCGACAGGCGGTTCCTCGTCACCAGCCGCCTGGTCCATCACTACCGCGACCGGGCGCTGCTCCTGGTGAACGACCGCTGCGCCACGTACTGCCGGCATTGCTTCCGCCGCCACTTCACCGGCCACGGCGGCGGGCGGCTTACCGACGACCAGCTCGCGGAAGCGTGCGCCTACCTTGCGCGCACGCCGTCCATCAAGGAGCTGCTTCTCTCCGGCGGAGATCCCCTCATGCTCGCCGACCGGGAGCTGGAGGGCGTGATTGCCCGGCTCAAGGAAATCGATCCCGACTACATCATCCGGGTCTGCACGCGGATGCCGGTGGTGCTTCCGTCCCGCATGACCGACTCGCTCGCCTCGATGCTCGGGGGCTTCGACTCCGTGTGGATGGTGATCCATACCAACCATCCTCGCGAGCTCACGAACGAATTCCGTGAGGGCGTCAGGCGCGTCATAAGGGCGGGCGTTCCCATTCTGAACCAGTCCGTGCTCCTGCGGGGAATCAACGACGATGCCGATACGCTGGAAGCGCTTTTCCGCGGCCTCGTTCGGGCAGGCGTCAAGCCGTACTACCTTTTCCAGGGAGACCTTGCCGCGGGGACGGCGCATTTCCGGGTTCCTGTCGAGCGCGGGATCGCACTGATGCACGAGCTTCGCGGCCGTCTGTCGGGAATGGCGCTCCCGACCTACGCAGTCGACCTGCCGGGCGGGGGCGGGAAAGTTCCTGTGGAGTCTGCCCTTGTGCGTACGGAAGCGGATGCATACGTCTTCAGCGGTCCCGATGGCGGAGAGTACCGGTACCCTCGGGAGATCTAGCGCGCCGCGGTAACTTGCACGGTACACCGTGCAGTTCCGCGGATTCAGCTTCGCAGGTATTGATCGATGGCCTTTGCCGCTTCCCTGCCGTGAAAGATGGCGCGTACGATCAGGGAGGCGCCCGTGTTGGCATCTCCCGCCGCGAACACGCCCTTGGCGGACGTGGAGTAGTCGGGATTGCAGCGGATATTCCCGCGCGGGTCGTATTCGACCTCCAGCTCCTCGATGATCTTGCCGTGCTTCACGTGGACAAATCCCATGGCCAGGAGCACGAGGTCCACCTTCATGGAGAACGCCGACCCGGGCAGCTCTTCCATTTTCATGGCGCCGCCATACCCGGCGGATTTGGCGCCGACGGCAGGCTTCTTCCACTCGACGCGCGCAAAGTGTCCCTCCATCACGCAATGGTCGGGGCCGGTGAACTTGTGCGTCGTAATGGACCAGTCGCGCTCGCAGCCCTCCTCGTGGGAGCTGGAGGTGCGGAGGATGTTCGGCCAGGCAGGCCAGCTCGGGTTCGAGGCTTCCTCCCAGACCGGGGGTTTCGGAAGGATCTCGAACTGGTAGACCTTCCTTGCGCCCTGGCGGTTGGCCGTTCCCACGCAGTCCGAGCCCGTGTCCCCTCCCCCAATCACCACGACCACCTTGTCCCGTGCGTTGATGAGCTCCTCTTCGCCGGCTTCCCCCGCAACCACCCGGTTGGAGCGGGTAAGGTAGTCCATTGCAAAATGGATTCCGGAGAGCTCGCGCCCGGGTACCGGAAGGTCGCGGGGCTCACCCGCACCCATGGTCAGGAGAATCACGTCGAACGTGCCGCGCAGGTAGCGCGCGGAGATGTCCTCTCCGATCACCACTCCTGTTTCGAAGCGCACCCCTTCGGCTTCCATCTGGCGGATGCGCCTGTCGATGACGTGCTGCTCCATCTTGAACTCGGGGATGCCGTAGCGCAGGAGCCCCCCTATTTTCGGAGAGCCCTCGAACACGGTGACTTCGTGGCCTGCGCGGCGGAGCTGCTGCGCGGCGGCAAGCCCGGCAGGCCCGCTTCCCACAACCGCCACCCGGCGTCCCGTAAGGGCGGCGGGCGGCCGCGGCACCACCCACCCTTCGGCAAACCCGCGCTCCGCGATTGCCAGCTCGATCTGCTTGATCGTGACCGGGCTCGAATTGATGGCGAGCGTGCAGGAGGCCTCACAGGGCGCGGGGCAGAGCCGGCCCGTCACCTCGGGCAGGTTGTTCGTCATTTCCAGGCGCACGAGGGCTTCACGCCAGTCTCCCCGATAGACCAGGTCGTTCCACTCGGGGATCAGGTTGTACACGGGGCAACCGGTGGCGTGGCAAAACGGTATGCCGCAGTCCATGCAGCGCGAGCCCTGGGTCGCGAGCTCGTCGTTCGCAAGCGGGACGGCAAACTCTTTCCAGGACTTTACGCGCCGATCGACAGGGAGATAGGAATAGGACTTGCGTTCGTGATTGAGAAAACCGGACGGATGCCCCATCAGCGATAGACCTCTTCGGTCATGCCGACGGTCTCGGTCTCCCGGGACTCCTCCTTGGCAATCCTCTCCAGGGCCTTGCGGTAATCGATGGGCATCACCTTCACGAACCGGGGCAACATTTCGTCCCAATCGCGGAGTATCCGGGTGGCATGCTCGCTGCGCGTGTACATCACGTGGCGCTCCACCATCTCGCGCAGTCGCCTCTTGTCCTTGGCCTCCGTGATGGGCTCGACGTCCACCATCTCGAGGTTGCACATTGTGTCGAAGAGCTGGTCTTCGTCGAGCACGTAGGCGATCCCGCCGCTCATGCCGGCGGCAAAATTCACTCCGGTGCGCCCCAGCACGACGACCATGCCGCCGGTCATGTATTCGCACCCATGGTCTCCCAGCCCCTCGACCACGGCGATAGCCCCGCTGTTGCGGACCGCAAATCGCTCGCCGGCCATTCCGTTGATGTACACCTCGCCGCCGGTTGCCCCGAACAGGTTCACATTGCCGGTGATGATGTTGTCCCGGGCCCTGAAAGTCGCGGCACGGGGCGGGTAGACCACGATCTTTCCGCCCGAGAGGCCCTTGGCGAAGTAGTCGTTGGCGTCCCCTTCGAGCTCGAAGGAGATGCCCGGCGCGAGGAAACCGCCGAAGCTCTGACCCGCGGAGCCTGTGAAAGTGACGTTGATCGTATCTGCCGGCAGTCCCTTTGCGCCGTAGCGCTTTGAGACCTCCGAGGAGAGAGTGGCCCCCACGGTCCTGTTGCAGTTCCTGATCGACATGAACAGGCGCACCTTCTCTCCCCGCTCGAGCGAGGGCTTGGCGCGCTGGATGAGCTCCCGGTCGAGGGAAAGAGAGAAGTCGTGCCGCGGGCCCGTGGTGCAGCGAAGGGACGTCCCCGCCGGAACGTCGGGCTTGTGCAGGAGACGGGAGAAATCCAGCCCCTGGGTCTTCCAGTGGTTGACCGCCGCGTGGGTTTCCAGCACCTCGACGTGCCCGATCATGTCGTCCATCGTACGGAACCCGAGGGAGGCCATGATCTCGCGCACGTCCTGCGCGACGAAGCGCATGAAGTTCACCACGTGCTCGGGCTTTCCCGTGAAGCGCGCGCGAAGCCGCGGGTCCTGCGTGGCCACTCCCACGGGGCAGGTGTTGAGATGGCACTTGCGCATCATGATGCAGCCGATGGTCACCAGGGAGATCGTCCCGAACCCGTATTCTTCCGCGCCCAGGAGCGCGGCAATCACGATGTCCCGGCCGGTCCTCATCTGGCCGTCCGCCTGCACCCGGATCCTGTCCCGCAGCCGGTTCATGACCAGCGTCTGCTGGGTGTCCGCAACGCCGAGCTCCCACGGGATGCCGGCATGCTTGATCGAGGAAATCGGGGAGTTGCCTGTACCGCCGTCGTAGCCGGCAATCAGCACCATGTCCGCCTTGCCTTTGGCAACGCCCGCGGCGATGGTGCCCACCCCCACCTCGGCAACCAGCTTCACCGAGACACGCGCCTCGGGGTTCGCGCTCTTGAGGTCGAAGATGAGCTGCGCGAGGTCCTCGATGGAATAGATATCGTGATGCGGGGGCGGCGAGATGAGCGTGACCCCGGGGGTGGAATGCCTCACTTTCGCGATCTCTCCGTCCACTTTCAGACCGGCAAGCTGCCCGCCCTCTCCCGGCTTTGCGCCCTGGGCAATCTTGATCTGCAGCTCCCGGGAGTTCACAAGATAATTCGATGTCACGCCGAACCGGGCGGAGGCCACCTGCTTGATGGCGCTGCGCATGGAGTCGCCGTTGGGCATCGCCGCATAGCGCGCCTCGTCCTCTCCGCCTTCCCCCGAGTTGCTCGCGGCTCCCAGGCGGTTCATGGCAATGGCCAGAGTCTGGTGCGCCTCCTTGCTGATGGAGCCGAATGACATGGCGGACGTCACGAAACGCTTCACGATCGTCTCCACCGGCTCGACTTCGGCCAACGGCACCGGCGTGCGTTTGGCAAAGCAGAAAAGTCCCCGCAGCGTGCAAAGCGTGAGGCTCTCGTCATTGATCGACGCCGCGTACTGCCGGTACAGCTCTTCGTCGTTCTCCCGCACGGCGCGCTGCAGGAGAGCGATTGCCTGGGGTGAGAGCCTGTGGCCCTCCGAGAAGCTGCGGAAGTTGATGGAGCCGCCCGAATCCAGGGCCTGGCGTTCCACGGGCGTGCGCGAGTATGCGGCCTTGTGCCGGGACAGGACCTCCCGCGCGATGCCGTCTATTCCGATGCCTCCGATGCGGGAGGGTGTGCCGGGGAAGTATTTCTGGACAAAATCATCGGCCAGGCCCACGGCCTCGAAGATCTGCGCGCTCTTGTAGCTCCTGATCGTGGAGACCCCCATCTTGGACATGACCTTTAAAAGGCCTTTCTTGATGGAGGTGATGTACTGCTCGATTCCCGTTTCCACGGTGAGCGGGGCGGGAAGCCTCCCCCGCTCCTTCAGGTCCGCGATGGTCTCGATGGCCAGATAAGGGTTGATTGCGCTCGCGCCGAACCCCATGAGTGTAGCGAAATGCATGACCTCGCGCGCCTCGGCGGTCTCCAGAACGAGGGCGGTGAGGTGGCGCTTCTTCACGCCGGTGAGATGGTGATGCAGCGCGGAGGTGGTGAGGAGTGCCGGGATCGGCGCCCGCTTCATGCTCACGTCCCTGTCACTGAGGATCAACATGGTGTACCCGGCATCCACCCGGGCTTCCGCTTCAGCGCACAAGGCGATCAGTGCCTTCTCGAGCCCCTTCTCACCATCCGCCGCGGGGAACGTCATGGGGATCATGCACGAGCGGTACCCGCCCACGTCCAATGTGCGCAATTTGGCGATGTCGTCGTTGGACAGGATGGGGTGCGGCAGCTTCACCTGCCGGACGTGCTCGGGGGTCTCATCCAGAAGGTTCTTCTCACGGCCCACGTAGCTCATGAGAGACATCACGAGATTTTCCCGGTACGGATCGATGGGCGGGTTGGTCACCTGGGCAAAGAGCTGCTTGAAATAGTTGTACAGGATCTGCGGCCGATCGGAGAGCACGGCGAGGCTTGCGTCGTTCCCCATCGAGCTGATGGGTTCCTGCGAGTTCTCCACCATGGGCGTAATGACCATGTCGATGTCTTCCACCGTGTAGCCGAACACCCACTGCTTCTCCAGCAGGGTCTCCCGATCCGTGCGCACGGGGCCGGAAACCTGGAACAGCCCCTTCAGCTCGATGCGATTGGCCTCCACCCAGCGCCGGTACGGCTTGCGCCGGGACACCGCCGCCTTCACCTCGTTGTCGTAGACGATCCTTTTCAGCGCCGTGTCCACAAGGAACATTTTGCCCGGGGCGAGCCTGCCTTTCTGCAATACGTCCTCAGGGGGAATATCCAGGACGCCGACCTCGGATGCCAGGACCACCAGCCCGCTGCGCGTGACCACCCAGCGCGCCGGGCGAAGACCGTTTCTGTCCAGGATGGAGCCGACCTTGATCCCGTCGCTGAAGGAGATAGCCGCGGGGCCGTCCCATGGCTCCATGATGGCCGCGTGGTATTCGTAGAAAGCGCGCTTGTCTTCGCTGATGTGGTAGCGCGCGCCGAAAGCCTCCGGCACCATCATCATCAGGGCATGCTCGAGGGACCTGCCGCCGGTGACCAGCAGCTCCAGCACATTGTCGAAAATTCCGGAGTCACTCTGCCCCGGCAGGATCACGGGACGAATCTTGTCGATCTCATTCCCGAAAAGCGGCGAGGACATGGTCTTCTCCCGGGCGTTCATCTTGTTGATGTTGCCGCGCAGGGTGTTGATTTCGCCATTGTGGGCGATGTAGCGGAAGGGCTGCGCGAGGGGCCAGGAGGGGAAAGTGTTCGTGCTGTAGCGCTGGTGAATCACGGCCAGCGCGCTCTCGAAGTCTTCGTCCCCCAGGTCGGGGTAGAAGCGCTCGAACTGCGGCGCAACGAACAGCCCCTTGTACACGATGGTCCGGCAGGAGAATGAATTGACGTAGAGCTCCTCCAGGGGAAACCCCTCGGAGGCGGCGACGGACTCCATGACCTTTCGGGTGACATAGAGCCTGCGCTCCAGCGCGTCCCCGGCCAGGCTTCCAAACGTGACAAAGGCCTGGGAGATGTGCGGCATGGTGCTCGCGGCCAGCTCTCCCAGGAGCTCCGGGTTGACCGGCACTTCACGCCAGCCGAGCAGGATGCCGCCTTCCGCGGCCACGACACGCTGCACGAGCGCCCGCGCGGCGCTCCGCTTCTTCTCTTCTGTCGGCAGGAAGAGCATGGCCACCCCGTAGGCGTCCGCCGCGGGCAGGGTGAACCCGAGACGCGCCGCCTCCCGGGTGAAGAACCGGTGCGGCATCTGCGTCATCATGCCCGCGCCATCGCCGGTGCGCGAATCCCCGCCCACTGCGCCGCGGTGCACGAGGTTCTTCAAGATAGTGATTCCCTGGGAGACGATCTGGTGGGTGCGCCGGCCGTCCACGTTCACGACGAACCCCACCCCGCAACTCGAGTGCTCGAAGAACGGGTCGTACAGCCCTTCCCGCTGCATTCGGATTCGTGGGTCATCAGGACTGGCATTTGCGCCGACGTACTCGGCGGATTTTGCGCCGCGGTATTCCGCGGATTTTGCGCTGCGGTCTGTGTCCATCGCCGTTCGGCAGTTATCGCACAATGCTGTCAAGTGCGTCAACCCGCGGCCTGAACCGGGACGTTGACAACGCGGGCGCGGGCCCGGCGGATCTCATTCTGGTCACCCATCCGCACTCCGATCATTTCGACCGCAGGGCGATAGCGGGTTTGAGCAGGCCCGATACCGTGGTCGTTCTGCCCGTTTCCTGCGCTGAGCAGGTGCAGACAGGTGTTTCCGCCGGGCAAACCATCAGTTTCCGCGCGGCACGCATCACCGGAGTGCCCGCGTATAATATACAGAGCCCCGGAATTGTCACTTGACCGGAATCCGTGAAAACCGGGCGCCGGATGCATATAATATTAACGGGGGGGGGAAAGGAGCATAGGGATGTCGTTCAGGCTCAAGGATGCGGTTTTCAAGGTTCGGTGCAGGGAACCCGGGTGCCCGTTCAATAATGACTTCACGGTAACGGAAAACATCATGGGCGCCACCGAAGCGGATGTCGATACGGAGGCCTTGAAGATCGCCCGGAACATGGGATTCATCAAGCACGACGCGCTGTACGGCAGGAAGCACCAGCTGGTGAATCCGGAGGTGTACAAGGTCGATTCACGCTACGAGCGGATCGGAACGGCGCCGTACGCGCCGCAGTCAGCACCCCCTGCCTTCGGGCAGCAGGCGCCCCAGGGGCCGTCCGTGCCGACCCGGACCTACCGTCGCGGAGACGTCATCATACGGCGAGGGGAGAGCGCCGCAACGGTCTGTGAGGTGATCCGCGGAGTCGCTCTGAATGAGAAGCTGCCGGACCTGGCCTACAAAGCAGGAGCGACATTCGGTGCCGCTTCCATCTTCAAGCAGAAGAAGCGGATGGTCGACATCGTTGCCGGAGAAGACGGCACGACAATAGCCTTCTACAACCTCAGGGAGCTTGCAAGAATAAATCCGGCGAAGGCCCGCGCGCTCTACGACGAGTCCATGGAAGACATCTTCCACATTCTGAGCTACCTGGAGGGGTACGTCGCTTCATTGGAAAGGCAGGTGAGCAGGCTTCGGGCGGCAAAAAAGGGGCCAGCGGCCAGGAAGGGGCCCGCGGCGAAAAAGAAGACCCCTGCCAAGGCTGCGCGCAAGGCGGCGTCCAAGGCAAAGAAGCCGAAGGCGGGAAAGAAGAAAGCGAAACGGCCGGTCGCTTCCCGGAAGCGCTGAGCGCCGCGCCGCCGTACTCGGCGGATTTAGCGCCGCAGTACCTTGCACGGTACCCCGTGCAGTTCTGCGGATTCTCCGCGCCTCATCCCTCGCCGTCTCATCTCATCTTCGGGGCCGCACACCCGATATCGGCTCGGCATCCAGCGGGTTCTCGGGCCAGTAGTGCTTCGGATAGCGGCCCCGCATTTCCTTTCGCACATCGGCATAGGTCGTGCGCCAGAAGCTCGCCAGATCGCTGGTGATCTGCAGCGGCCGTCGAGCGGGAGAAAGCAGCCTGAAGGCGAGCGGAACGCCGCACACGCAGGGGCTTTCGGCCAGGCCGAAGACTTCCTGGATGCGCGCCTCCACCGCGGGCTCGGTCCCCTCATAGTCGATTGCGCGCCGCCCGCCGGTGGGAAGCGTGAGGGCCTCCGGCACGTCCGCCTCGAAAGCTCCGCGATCCGCCCCGAGCATTGCCTGCAGGGCCGCAAACAGCGGCCCTGCCGTGATGACCTGCCCTCCGGTGAGCTTCAGATACGGCTCCAGCCATTCACCGGACCGGGCCGCAAGCCCCGGGTCCGACAGGTCGCCCAGGCCGCGCTCGGGCCGTTTCCGCGCGAAGAAGCGCATGCGCGCAAGGAGGCTGCGGGCCCGCGCGTTCCAGGGAAGGATCCCGATTCCCTGCCGCTGGAGGTGCGCGCCGAATGATGCGGCGATCTCCACGGCAGTCGGCCGGGCCGGCCGCTCGCTCAAAGAGAGCCTTCCCGCCCGTCTGACAAGGACCCCCTTTGGTACGAGTCCCTCCCAGCGGATCTCGAGGGATTCTTCCGCGGCGAGCGCGAGGATCCGGTCCGCTTCCTCCTCTTCCATGGGCGCGGCGAGCCTGATTATGCCCGATGTCTCCCCCGCATCGGCATCGGGCGCCGTGATCCAGTGGGCCGCTGCGCGGCTGGCCACGGCAATTTTCGCTGCCGGGCCGTGCCCGGACCCGGGAAACCGCGCGACGCGTCCCGTGACGAGCCGGTAGGACCCGTCCGGCTCCCTCCTGGCGATCCTGTCCGGAAAGGCATAGCCCAGCAGGTTGCCCACCCGTTCCTCCTGCGCGGCGGTCCAGCCGTTGTCCCTCTCCGCCGAGAGGGAGGAACGGCGAAGAATGCGCTCCATCTCGAGACCCACGGCCCTCCGCCAGGAGTCAGCTCCTCCCCTTCCCGTCCGTATCATTTCCAGCCGGACCCGGAAGTCCGGATCTCCGCCGGCCTCCGAGCCGTCTCTTTCCTCGAGGATCGCGGCGCATGCGGCTGCGAGGACGCGCGTGTTTCGATCAGCCCCCCGTATGACAAGGACCCCGAGCCGGGGCGCCAGCCCGAGCCGGGCCACGGATCGGCCGAGGTCGGTCGGACCGCTGTCCTCGAGCAGATCAAGCATGCGGAGAATCTCCCAGGCCTGGCTCCACGACGCGGCGGGAGGAAGATCGAGCCACTGGAGATCCGCGCTCTTCCTCGCGCCCCAGAGGGCACATTCGAGCACGAGCCCCGAAAGGTCCGACCTGAGAATCTCGGGATCCGGCCGGGGCGGAAGACGCTCCGATTCGGACCAGAAGCGTACACAAAGCCCGGGGCCCAGCCTGCCCGCCCTCCCGCGCCGCTGATCGGCGGAGGATGCGCTCTCGCGCTCCGTGACCAACCTGTCCAGACCGGTTGCGGGGTGAAAACGGGTGAGCCGCGCCCAACCTGAATCTGCCACGGTACGTATACCCGGCACGGTCAGGCTGGTCTCGGCGAGGGAAGTGGCGAGGATCACCCTTCGGGGGGTCGGGTCGACCCGGCCCCCTTCGGCAACTGCCTCAGTCGAGCGCCCGATCACCCTCTGCTGCTCCTCAAGACGCATGGTCCCATGCAGGGGCAGGACTTCCGCCCGTCCGCCTAGCAGCCCGCCCAGCCTTGCCGCAACCCGGCGGATCTCCCCCGCCCCCGGAAGGAAGGCAAGGAGGTCGCCCTCTGTCTCATCGAACAACCGTGCGGTGCCGTCTGCAAAACCCTCCTCCCAGCGTCCTCCCTGTCCCAGTGCCCAGTAGCGCGTATCCACGGGATGCGAGGAGCCGGGACAATGCAGGGACGGCGCAGGGCGGATGCCGGGGGTTCCCAGAAGGGCGGCCACGGCCGCCGTGTCCAGGGTGGCGGACATGACCAGGAGCGCGAGATCCCCCCGGGCGCGCCGCACTTCGAGGGCGAGGGCAAGCGCCAGATCGGCGTGGATCGAACGCTCGTGGAACTCGTCGAGGATCACCAGGCCCACGCCGGCAAGAAGCGGATCCTCCTGTATCTTGCGCGTGAGGAGCGCCTCCGTCACCACAAGGACGCGCGTGTCCCTGCTCACCCGCGAGGCGGTGCGCACCGTGTATCCCGCCCGCCGACCCAGCGGTTCGCCGAGGAGGTCCGCGATCCTGGCGGCCACCGCGACTGCGGCGAGGCGCCGCGGCTCGAGCATGACGATGGATCGGCCGGCAAGCCACGGCGCGTCCATGAGGTACGGGGGAACAAGCGTGGACTTGCCGGCGCCGGGCTCTGCCGTCAGTGCGAGCGCACGCTCACTCTCGAGCGCTTCGGAAATCCGGGGCAGGAAGGGAACGAGGGGCAGGCCGGTGTAAGAGAAGTCCCTCATGAGCGCGGCAGTACGTCCCGTGGAGGCACGGACCGGCTCAGGCGCGCTTTGCTCTCCGCCGCGTGGCACCCAGCACGAATAAGACGATCCCCACCACGGCAAGGATCGCCCCGATGACGGTCCACTGAGAGTGGCCTGCCATGCCGCCCTGGGTCAGGACGTTGGTCCCCTGGAGCACCCAGACGACTCCGACCAGGACGAACAATATGCCCACAATGATAAGTACCCACCTCATGTGAGCGAATATACTGAAGAATCGAGGCGCCCGGCATGAGGGTCACCGGTTCCGCGCGGGCGCGGCCATGCGCGCGACCTCTTCCCTCATGCGCCGCGCGCGGTATCGCACCATCTTTCTGCCGGTTGCGTGCCGGCAGAAGTGGCAGTGCATGTGATAGTCGTGCATCGGGAATGACAACCTCGATTCAACTGGTGTAGCGGCGGCGCCTGGGAGTAGTATACTTGACAAGGGAAGGCATGGAAACACCCGTCGGCCGGCAAAATGTGGGCAAAACCGTCGGTCTCCGCGAGCGCCACTTCAGGACGCTCGTTGAAAACTCGCCCGACATGATCACGCGATTCGACCGCGAATGCCGCACCCTTTATGCAAATCCGGCCGCCCTGAAGGCACTGGGCGCCAAGGCCGGGGCGTTCCTCAGCAAGACACACCGTGAGCTGGGTCTGCCGGAGAATATGGTGGCGAGCTCGGAAGCGACGATCCGGCGCGTATTCGAAACGGGCGAAGAGCAGGTCTTTGAAATGGCGGTCCCGGGGCCGGAAGGGATGAGGCACTATCTTGCCCGCGTCGTCCCCGAGTACGGGGAGGATGGCGTCATCGAATCAGCCCTCGTCATCCACAGGGACATCACTGCGCACAAAACGGCCGAGACCGCGCTGCGCGAAAGCGAACAGCACTATCAGGAGCTTCTTATTGCGGCCCGGCGGCAGGCCCAGGAGATAGAGCTCCTCGACCGGGTGCGCACAGCGCTTGCCGGGGAATTGGAGCTGCCTCTTGTATTTCGCACGGTCGTGGAGGGCACTGCTGCGGCGTTCGGATACACCCAGGTGAGTCTCTATCTCCTGCAGGGGGTTGTGCTGAAGTGCCAGTATCAGGTCGGCTACCCGCGCATCATTAAGGAGATACCGATTACGCGCGGCATAAGCGGCCGGGTCGTGCGTACGGGCGAAGCAGCGCTCGTCGAAGACGTGCGCGATGACCCGGACTTCATCGGGGCCATCGAGGGCATCGTCTCGGAAGTATGCATCCCTCTGCGCGACGAGGGGAAGGTCGTCGGCACCTTCAATGTGGAAAGCACGGGCGGGGTCGTGATGGGTGAGGCCGATCTTCGGCTGATGACGGCGCTCGGGGAGCACGTGAGCATCGCGATGGCAAAGGCGCGCCTGTACACGGCGGCGCGTGCCAGCGAGGAGCGCTACCGGCAGCTCGTCGAGACCCTCGGCGAAGGGATCACGATCGTCGATTCGGAAGAAAACGTGCTGCTTGCGAATCCGGCGGCGGAATCAATATTCGGCGTGCCGCGGGGCACGCTTGCCGGGCGAAACCTCAGGGAGTTTCTCAGCGAGCGAGAGTTCGCCCGGATCCGCGCCGAATCCGGCAGACGCCGCCACGGAGAGAGCACCACGTACGAGGTCGAGCTTTCCCGCCCCGACGGCGGGGTCCGCCTGATCCAGGTGACCGCGACCCCGCATCATGATGAGGACGGAGTGTTCGCGGGAACCTTCGGCACTCTGCACGACATCACCGAGGTCCGAAAGACCGAAGAAGCGCTCCAACGGATCGAAGACAGGCTCGCCCAGGCGCAGAAGATGGAAGCGGTGGGGCGGCTGGCCGGCGGCATCGCGCATGATTTCAACAACCTTCTCACGGTCATCAGCGGCTACGCGGGTCTCATCGACGAAGGCCTGAACAGCTCCCACCCGATGAAACCCGACATCGGACAGATCAGGAAAGCGGCGGAGCGGGCCGCGGATCTGACCGCGCAGCTCCTTGCCTTCAGCAGGAAGCAGGTGCTTCAGCCGCGCATCATCGAGCTGAATGAAATCGTGCGGGGCATGGAGACGATGCTCCGCCGCGTCATCGGAGAGGACATCGAGCTGGTGACATCCCTGCGGCCACAGACGGGCAATGTGAAGGCGGACAGGGGACAGATCGAGCAGGTGATCATCAATCTCGCTGCGAATGCGCGTGACGCGATGCCCGCCGGAGGAAAGCTCACCATCGAGACGGACAATCGATCCCTCGGCGATTCCCATTTGCGCGAGCATCCCGAGCTGATCCCTGGTGAATACGTCATGCTCGCGGTCCGGGATACGGGAGTGGGTATGAGCGCGGAAACGCTCTCCCGCATTTTCGAGCCTTTCTTCACCACGAAGGAGGTGGGCAAGGGGACCGGCCTGGGTCTGGCAATGGTCTACGGCATCGTCAAGCAGAGCGGAGGCTACGTGTACTGCGAGAGCGCGGTCGGGGCGGGCTCCACCTTCACGATGTTCTTCCCCCGCGTCCACGAGATGCTCTTTCCAGGGTTGAAAGACGAAGGCGCGCGGGCCCCCACGGGGGGTGATGAAACAATCCTTCTGGTCGAGGACGAAGAAGCGGTCCGACGGTTCACCCGGGCGATACTGGAAAGGTACGGGTACCGGGTGATAGAGGCGGCCGGCGGTGTGGAGGCGCTGGAGGCGCTCTCCGCCGCCGGATGCAGCATCCAGCTCCTTCTCTCCGACGTCATCATGCCGCAGATGAGCGGACCCGACCTCGGGCGCAAGGTGAAGAAAATCTGTCCGGAGGCCCGGATTCTCTACATGTCCGGATACGCAGAAAGCTCGATCGTCCACCGCGGGATACTGGACGCGGAAGTCGTGTTGCTCCAGAAACCCTTCGACGCGACGACGCTGCTGGGGAAAATCCGCGAAGTTCTGGACCGGTAAGCGCGGCGGAACACTGGGGGCGACAAATCGCGCACGGCGGACGGAGTCCGCGCGTGGCGATTTGAGCGGTACTCCGCATTAATCGCCCGGGACGGCCTTCAGTGCCTTCCGCGTCTGCCGCTTCTGCGGCCTCTCCGCCTCTATCTGCATGGTCTGCGGCGCTTCCAGCGTTTTTTGTTCCTCAGCCTTCATCACGCGTCTGCGCTCGAACAGGTAGAACGCGCAGGGCACCACGAAGAACGTCAGTATGGCGGAGAACAGGATCCCCCCCAGCATGACCACGCCCATGCGCTGACCGTACTCCGACCCCTGGCCCCGGCCGAGCATCAGGGGGAAGCTGATGACGAGAACGGTGAGTGTGGTCATGACGATCGGCCGGAAGCGAAGCTCCGCCGCCTCGAGCAGGGCGTCCACGAACGGCATCTTTCCGATCCTCTCCACGACGAAGTCCAGATACAGGATGGCGTTCTTGGCGGAGAGCCCGATCAGCATCAGCATGCCCATGAGACCGAAGATGTCCAGCCCGCCGCCGATGAGATACACCAGCCAGACGGCACCGACAAGTGCCAGCGGCACCGGCAGGAGCAGGTAGACGGGGTAGCGCCATGAGTTGAACTGGGCCGCCATGACGAGGTAGGCAAGAAACAGCGCAAGCAGGAAGATCACGGGGCCCGTGGATGCGAGCGAGCTCGCGAGGGCCGCTTGGGAGAATCTGCTGCCTGCCGTCAGGTTCACGTCGCCGCCAATGAGCCCGGCTTTCGTCAGATCGGCGGTGATCATATTCTGCATTGTGAGCGCGGTGGGCGCGTCAGGCTTGAGGTTGATGGTGAGCTGTCCCGTGTATTGGCGGTTGTCGCGGCTGAGGGTCAACGGCGCCTGGTTCAGCACGAATTTTCCCAGCTGCCCGATCTGGATTGTGGTCTGGAGCGCGGGGGAATATATAGGAAGATTGAGAAGGGACTGACCGCCCGAGATGGTGGTCGGGTTGGCCTGCACCTGGATGGGGTAGCTGATGCCGCCCGTAATCACGTTCGACGCCTGTGTGCCGGTTGTGTAGGTCTGCAGCGCCTGCGCCACTTCATTCGGGGTGATCCCCGTCCCTTTCATGCGGGAAGGGTCGGGAATGAAGTCGTTCTCCAGCGTCACCAGGGAAAGACTCGACGTGACATCCGTGACATAGGGGTTGGCCTGCAGCTCCTGGATGATCGCGTTATTGCGCGCGTTGAGCGTGTCGAAGTCCGCCGCAACCACATTGAGCTGGAGGGAGGGGCCGAAACCGCCTCCGAATCCGCTGCCCGCGCTCACGGAAAGGGTGGTCGATGGCTGGTCGCGGAAAAGCCTCAGGAGTTCCTGTCGGTAAAGAGTGGTCAGGGCGGAGACTCCCGGCCTTTTTCCAAGAGGCACCATCTGAACGGTCACCTCCCCCCCGCCTCCCGCCACCGCCTGGATGGTCACCACCTCGGGTCTCTGCAGCAGGTACTTTTCGATTCTTTCAGTGCCCTGGTTGACGACGAAGGGCGGAGTTCCGCGCGGGAAACGGACATTCACCGTCAAGACGCCGGAGTCGGTTGTGGGCACGAAATTGAAGGGCAGGCGCGGCACAACCACGACAGCGGAAACGACGAGGAAAACAACCGCGACGCCGAGAACCCAGGCGCTGCCTTTCAGGAGCGTGCCGAGGGAAGCCGTGTACCTGTCACGTACCCACGCCAGCCCCGCCTCGGTCCAGCCGTGGAGGGTGGTGGTCAGGGCCTGCAAGAGTGAAAGAACGATCCGGCCGAGGTAGTAGACGATTCCCAAAGCAAACGGATAGGCGACGATGGCACCCGCATAGATCCATTTGCCGCTCACCACCCGGATCACGACGATAGCGGCAATGCCGAGCAGTATCCCAAAACCCTTCCGACACGTCCTCCATCCCCATCGCAGCGCATCAGGCAGCTGAATCCAGCTTCGAAAGAAATCGCCATAGGTGAGGGTATGGGACTCCGGGGTGTATGCCAGCCGCACGGTAAGGAACAGGACCGCCTCCAAGAGCGAGAAGGCGACCGCGGCGGCGAGCCCGAGCGAGAATTGCTGCAGGTAGCGGCCAATGAACCCTCCTATGAAGCTCACGGGGAGC
>Ga0187850_10000683_pt1 | contig 42676 bp, 32 predicted proteins | sample June2016WEW_4_15_FD_132436 | JGI IMG/M metagenome (GOLD analysis project Ga0187850, IMG submission 132436) | Peatland microbial communities from SPRUCE experiment site at the Marcell Experimental Forest, Minnesota, USA - June2016WEW_4_150 | ecosystem: Environmental > Terrestrial > Soil >...
GGCGCAGACTTCGTTGCTCGCACCTCACAGATCGCTGCGGATATGCTCGGTGCTCGCGCCTCGTCTGCGCCAAAAATCCCTCGCCGCCTACGTCATCGTATTTACGTCACCCAGTACTTAGTGCCAGCTTGAACGCTGGTTGGAATTAGACGCGGCCGATATAGCGGCGGTCTTCCCAGACGGCTTTGAGCGAGGTCAGGTTGCGGGGGTCGAGGAGGTTTTTGGCGGCGGCCAGGAGGCGGCCGCGTTTAAGGTGGTTCCAGGCCTGACTGGCGCTGATGGCCGCGAACTGGAGCACACTGGGGTCGCGGTAACAATCGATCATGCAGCGGGTGCAGCGGTCGCGAATGAGTTTGGACTGGTCGAACTGGTAAATGTGGCAGATCGGCTTGGCCCAGAAGTGACAGCGGTAGAGAAGGAGGTTCCAGTCAAGATAGAAGTACTTATGGCCGGCGAGGCAGCGGAATTTTTCGGGCTGGTGGCGCAAGTGACGCTGCATCTCGGTGAGGGCTTCCCGTGGATTGACGACCGGCAAACGGTGGCGCTGTTTGAGTTGCTTGATTTTCTCGAAGACCTGGAGCAGTTCCTCGGTTTTGTAACTGACCAGGGGCGAGTCGCTGAAGCTCAGATAGCTGGAGGCCAGGCGGCTGAGGGGATAGCTGAAGGTGCAGTTTTTGAAACCGAGCCCGGTCAGGAAGTCAGGCAGCTTGTCGTAATCGTCAATCAGCCGACTGGCCGTGACGCTGGCGGTGGTAGGCACGCCGAGTTGGGCGAAGACCTGGTTGGCGTGGCGGATTTGGCGGCAGACTCCCGGCAGCCCGCGGTTTTGCTCGTGCCTGGCGACTTCGTGGGCATCGATGGACATGATCACGCTGCTCAGGCCGTGGCGGGCCAGTTCGCGCATGTTCTGGTCGGTCCAGAGGGAGCCGTTGGTGCAGATCATGGGGTGAATGCCCCGCTCGGCGGCATAGCGGGTCATGGCGGCCAGGTCTTTGTGCAGCAGCGGTTCGCCGCCGACAAAGAGCAGGTAGCCGATATGGTTGCGGAGGCAGATGTCAATCACCTGGCGGGCCTGCTGGAGGCTGACGCTGCGGCGCATTTTCCGATCAAAGCGATCCACGGCGAAATTGCAGAAATCGCACCTGGCGTTGCAGATATTGGTGATGGCAAACTGCACATAGCCGGGTCCGCCGTGGCGCAGGACCTCGCGCAGGAGTTTGAAGGCCCTGGTTCTGGGCCGGGCGACCGGGCGGGTGAAATCGGTTCCGGCGCCGCCAGCGGCACTGAGCGGCGGCGCGGGGGCTTGAGTTAAGGCAGCGGTGCTCATGCAGATACCTGGCGCATCTTGGCGCGAAAACGGGCGGCCAGACAATCCTTTTCCGACTCGCATCGGGACACGCTCCGCTGCGTCCCTCAAATTCTCCGGGCCATTAAGTGGGAGGCAAAGGAAGGCGTGCCTGCCAACCCGGTCGCCGGTGCGTGGGCTGGCAACTGCGGGCCGGAACGATGCTTCAGTCAACCCTGCCGCATTTTCAGCAACTCGTGTCTGACGCTGTCCATCAGGCCAGGCCAGTCGCCCGGTTGGCTTTGGCGGAAGAGGCGCATAGTTGGATACCAGGGGCTGTCCGGCCGGTGAACCATCCAGCGCCACTCCCCGGCAAAAGGCAGGAGTGTCCAGGTCGGTTTTCCCAAGGCCCCGGCCAAGTGGGCTACGGCGGTGTCGACGGAAATGACCAAATCGAGCTGGACAATGGCGCTGGCGGCGTCGTCAAAGCTGCCGAAACTGCTGCCCAGGTCCGTGAGCTGGCTGGTCCAGGGGGCCTGGGCAAGGTCGGACGCCCTGGCGTCCGCCTGGAGGCTGAACCATTGGAACTTCGGCAATCCCATCAGGCGACGAAAGTGGTCCAGCGGCATGGAACGGTTGCGGTCATTCTTATGTTTGGCGTCCCCGGCCCAGGCGAGGCCCACCTTGAGGCAACCCGCTTCTTGTTGTCCGATCGGGAAGGGCTGCTCGGGCGGCGTGAGATACGGGACCTTGGCCGGCAGAGTGGCCGGGGTGGTTCGGAAGATGGCCGGCAAGCTCAGCAGCGGGGCGTGGACCTGGAAGGCCGGCAGCTTGGCCCGCGCGGTGGCGACCTGGCTGACGCCCGGGGCCCGGGCGAGGAGGGGCGCCAGGGCCGGCGGGCAGCCCAGGAGGACTTCACCGCCGCGTTGGGCCACCAGCGGGGCGTAGCGGATGAATTGAATCATGTCGCCGTAACCTTGCTCGGCATGGAGCAGAATGCGCCGCCCGCCCAGGTCGCCCCCGTCCCAGAGCGACTGTGGGAAGGCGGCGTCAGGGGTGGTGAAGTCTTTGAGCTTCCAACGCCATTCATACTCTTGCCACCCGCGTTCCCACTGGCCTTTGGCGAGCAAGGCGGTGCCAAGCTGCCAATGGGCCTCGGCATGAGCCGGCTCGAGGCGCAAGGCCTGTTCGCAACAGGCTATGGCGGCGTCGAGGTCCGGTTGTTCCTGGTAGAGGGCGCTTTGGTTGACCAGGGCGCCGACATAATCAGGGCGCAGGGCGAGGGCTTGGCGGTAGGCGGCCATGGCCTCGAGGGGCCGCTGCAGGTTTTGCAGGACCAGGCCGAGGTTGTAATGGGCGTCGGGGTTGCGCGGGTCGAGGGCGATTTCGCGGCGGCAACAATCAGCGGCGATCTCGAGGGCCCCGCGTTGCTTGTGGATGGCGCCCAGCAGCAGATGCAATTGCGGATGGGCAGGACGGAGGCGGATGGCGGTTTCCAAACAATGGGCGGCCTCATCCAGTTGATTGAGTTGCCGCAGGGCCTGGCCCAGGCGGCAATGAGCTTCAAAACAGTCGGGTTGCTGTTCCAGGACCGCGACAAAGAGCTTGGCCGCTGCCAGCGCCTGGCCTTGTTGGGCGCAGGCGCCGCCGCGCCGCAAGAGTTCCTCAACCGGGTCGGCGGACGAATTGGGCTTTTCCGTCATGAACCGTTGCAGCGCAAGCTGCCAGGTTGGGTCAGTCCCGGCAAGCCTCTGGCTCGCCGGCTAGTGGGGCAGGCGTCCCGCCTGCCATCAAGGCGTCTCGCCCTTGAAACCAACGCCGGCCTGACGCCCGCGCCGGCAGGCGGGACGCCTGCCCCACTACCGTTGCCGCCAGGTTCACGGTCCCACGACGGGCTGGTAAGACCGTGGAGGCTGCCGCAGACGGTTATTTTGGCGACACTTCGTCAGGCCAAGTGGCAAGCGCATCAGGCTTCCCAACCCGGGCGGTTGGTGCGTTTAACGAAGCGTGCGGCCTCGGGGATGTTGCGCGAGCGCATCCGGGGGCCGTCCCACAGCATGCGCCGCCCGACGCCGACGCGCAAGGCGACGCAGCCGAGGAGAATGACTTCGGCCAGGTAGGCGGCGATATCGAAGTTGGAGTAGGCGGCAGTGCCGTCTTTCATCATGCGGAACCATTCCTGCATGTGGCCGGGGGAGCGAGGGATGGATTGGGGGATGGGTTTGCAGGCGGGGTGCTGATTGCCATTCTGGTAGCCGTCCTCGCCGTTAAGCCACAAAAAGAACTGGGAGCCGTAGTCGTCTGGGGAGAAGAGCTTGCCCTTTTCACCGATGATCAGGGCGCCGCTGCCCGGCAGGGAGTCACTGACTGACTTGAGGATTTCTTTGATGGCTTCCTGGTTCGGGCGGAGCGGTTTGACGGAGCGGTCGCCTGGATTACCGTCGTACCACCAGAACTTAAGCGGGGGCAGGCCCTCGCGCGCCGGGAACTCGAAGCGGATGCGGGAGGTCTTGGGGAAAGTTTCGGGATAAAGCTGGGAGGCCTCTTCGCATTCGACGACGTTAGGATAGCCGAGTTTGAGCGCGCGGAAAGGCATGTTGACGGTGTGGCAGGCCATGTCGCCCAGGGCGCCGGTGCCGAAATCGAACCAACCGCGCCAGGCGAAGGGGTGATAAACGCCTTTCTTGAAAGGGCGCACCGGGGCCGGGCCGAGCCACACGTCCCAATCCAGAGAGTCAGGGACCGGGTCTTCGCCCTCGGGCCGATTGAGTCCCTGGGGCCAGATGGGGCGATTGGACCAGACATGGCATTGGAGGGGGCGGCCGATGACGCCGGCCTGGATGACCTCGACGGCGCGGCGCAGACCGGATTCGGCGCTGCCCTGGTTGCCCATCTGGGTGGCCAGCTTCTTATCTTTGGCCAGTTGCCGCGCCTGCCGGGCCTCAGCGACGGTCTGCACCAGCGGTTTCTGGCAGAAGCAGTGCTTGCCCATCTTCATGGCGCGAATGGCGGCGATGCCGTGATTATGGTCGGGCGTCGAAACGGTGACCGCGTCGATGCTTTTTTCCATCTCCGCGAGCAGCTTGCGGTAGTCCTGGTACTGCTTGAGGTCGGGGAATTTCTCGGCAAACTGCTTGGCCTTCTTGGCCAGGCTGTTCTTGTCCACATCGCAGATGGCTACAATGTTGCCGCCGCAGCCGGCGGCGTCGCTGCTGTCACTGTCGCCCTTGCCGTCGACGCCGATGCAGGCGACGTTGATGCGGTCATTGGCGCCCAGGACGCGGCCGACGTAAGGGAAGGCGAGCGTGGTGGCGCCGACCGCCAGGGTCGTGCGGCTGAGGAATTGGCGGCGTGTGAAGGTGAAGGAGTTTGGTTTAGCGCTGAGGTCTAAAGTCGTTTTTTGCATGTTAAGGTAACAAGTTGGACGCGATAATGGCATAAGCGCGGAAACAATTCAACAACGTTTCTGCGAAGAAATGAGAGGCACCGTCGGGCGCGTCGTCTGGTCTTTCCTTGTTTGATGGGCGCGGTGGTGTGGGTATGATTTGGGGGCAGATGTTTGAGCACCGCACAGAGCCGTTGCAACCGCGCCAGACTTTTTCTGCGGGGCACTCGCCGGCAGCCCCGGCCGTGCGGCCTGCATTTCTGAGCCGGTTCACGGTCCTGGGGGGCGCGGTGCGCGAGTTGTGGATCGTGTTCGCTGCCAAGCTGCTGGGGATCGTGGCTTACAGCGTGATGAACACGACCTTCGTGCTCTGGCTGTCGTACGACCTGGGTTACAGCGACGAGCGGGCGGGGGTCGTGGTCGCGACCTGGAGCGCGGCGATGACGCTGTTGACGGTGTTCGTCGGCTCCTTGACGGATGCGATTGGGCTGCGCAAGGCCCTGCTCCTGGGGCTGGGGGTCTGCGTGGCGGCGCGCGGGGTGATGACGTTTACCACGGTGAAATGGCTGGCCCTGGCGGGCGGCATGTTGCCGTTGGCGCTGGGCGAGGCCCTGGGCGTGCCGGTGCTGGTGGCCGGCGTGCGGCGCTACTCGACCACCGCCCAGCGGTCGCTGGCGTTCGCGGTTTTTTACGCCGTGATGAACGGGGGATTCCTCATCGCGAATTTCATTTTCGATCATGTGCGCGCCAGCTTGGGGGAACCGCACGGCCACCTGGCAGTGCCCTGGCTGGGGCTGGACTTGACCACGTACCGGGTGCTTTTCCTGATCGGCTTCCTGTTCGAAGTGTCGGTGGTGCCGATTGTGTACTTTGCCTTGCGCGACGGTGTCGAGGCCACGGACGAGGGCGTGAAGATCACTGCCGAAGCGTCCAAGTATCCGCAGGCGAACCTCTGGGACGCCCTCCGCCTCACGGTGCGCGAGGCCTTGCGGGAGACCGTCCGCATCTTCGCCGGGTTATGGCGTCAGCCCGGCTTTTACAAGTTCCTGGCCTTTCTCACCTTGGCGGCGTTCGTGCGCCTGATTTTCATCCACATGTACTACACTTATCCCAAGTTCGGCATCCGGGAGTTGGGGGAAGGCGCGCCGGTGGGCCGTCTGTTCGCCATCAACTCCGTGCTGATCCTCTTCCTGGTACCCATCGTCGGCGGGCTGGCCCAGCGAATCTCCGCTTACCGGATGGTCAGCGTCGGCAGCGCCATCGCGGCGGCGTCGGTCTTTCTCATGGCCCTGCCGCCCCAATGGTTCCAGCCGCTGGCCGATGGCCGGTTGGGCCATGCCATCGCCAACGCCTGGCTCGGGGGCGACAGCCGGTTCTCGCCGGATGATTTTCGGGACTTGCCGGGGCTGGCCGCGAAGCTCCAATCCTCCGCGAATCCCGCAGCCGGGGCCCTCTACCAGGCCCTGTCGGAAACCACGCGGGCGCTTTTGCGGGGAGAACTGCCGGCGCGGGCCGCCGGTTCCGGGCCGCGGCCCGGTTCCGCCCTGTTTGCCGCCGGGGAGATCAACGATGTGGCCGCCTTGGCCGCCAGGCTGCGGGACGATGCCAACGCGACGACCCGGCCGGTTTCGGAACTGGTTTGGAGAGGGTTTTCGCCGGCCAGCAGGGGGATGCTGGCCGATGCGAACTGCCCCGTGCCAAAACGGCAGGCGGTCCTGGCGGCGGAATTGAATCGCATTCTCCACAGCGGGAGTTTGTGGGAGGAGAAAGACGAGAGACGGTTTGCGGGGGTGGCCTTGTCCCAAGGGGCGCGCGCGCTCCTGGCCCAAGGCCCGGAGCAGCGCCAGGCGAAGGGGCTGCCCAACCAATCGTTGCTCCTGGGCCGATTGCTGCTCGAGGAGACCTACACCCGGGAACTGGCCCGGAGCGCTCACCCGGTGCGGGTCGCCCTGGCGCAAGACCTGAGCAAGATCATCAAGCGCGGCCCGCTCGACAGCCAGCCGGGCTTTGGCGCGCTGGCACTCCCGGCGCGAGACAAAGAACAACTGGCCCACAGGCCGCAGGGGCGCAAACTGGCGCGCCTGAACCGCCAGTTGCTGGAGGATGCGTTCCCGTGGGAAATCGCCAGGAACCGGCTCGGTGTTCCAGGCAGTGTCAACCCGTACTACGTTATGATTTTCCTCTACATCGTGTTGCTGTCGGTGGGGGAGTCGATGTACTCGCCCCGGCTCTATGAATACGCCGCCGCCATCGCGCCCAAGGGGCAGGAGGCCTCTTACATGTCGCTTTCCTATCTTCCCTTTTTCCTGGCCAAGCTGCCGGTGGCCATGTTTTCCGGGGTGCTGCTGGCCAGGTTCTGCCCGGAGATCGGCCCGCGGCACTCGGCGATGCTGTGGCTGATTATCGCGCTGAGCACTGCGGTAGCGCCCGTTGGCCTCATTGTTCTGCGCCGCTACATCCGGGTCCGGGAAGCGGGGCGGGAGGAGGCAGAGGAGTGAGGGGGGGAGTGGGTGGGTGCAGGCGGCTCAGGCTGGCGGCTGCCGGTTCCTGGTCAGCTCCCACCTCCGAAACCGGACGCGCATAGGGGCCATGAACCGGGCGGCGGCGACAGTGGGGCAGGCGTCCCGCCTGCCGGCGCGGGCGTCAGGCCGGCGTTGGTTTCAAGGGCGAGACGCCCTGATGGCAGGCGGGACGCCTGCCCCACTACCTCGCGGTTCGCGGAAAGCGGCCAGGGCGGAAGAGGCCCGGGCGCCCTGGCGGGCAAAGGATGCGGTCAGAATTCGCCCTTTCATGTAGCGAGCAACTGTGGGCTGCGTTGGCGCACATCCGCCTGGCGTTCAGCCCGGGCGGCGGCGGCCTCGGCCCGCTCGTCGAACAAGACCGGGAAAAGCAGCAACGGATAGGGCGTCACCCAGGCCAGGGCCGCGGCTTCGTGGGCGGCGCGGCACAACTGGCTGTTAGCCTCGGGCTCCCAGACTTCTTCCAAGCGCTGGGCGAGCAACCGGCGTTTGAGCCGCTCCAGAGGGTCTGCCTCCTGCGCCCGAAACGGCGCCGGCGGGAGGGGTTTGATTTGAAACCCGGTCTCGGGCCTGAACTGGGCCCGTACCCGTCTATAGTTTGCTTTCATTGCGTTGTCTTTTTCTGGGGCCGCCCACCCGGGCGGCGCCATTCCAACAAAAAACCCGCGATTGACTGGTCATCGCGGGTTTTCTGGAAATCTGTAATTACCAGTCAGGATTTTCCTGCCGCGACGCCCGGACGGCCAGCGGAACGAGGCCACCTGAACTTCTGTTCATCGGCTCGCCGACCGCACAGGCTGACTTGGATTGTAGTCGTCATCTTCTAACCTGGGTTAATAAACACCATTTCCGGGCAATTGTCAAGAAAAGCGCCGCTTCACAAAAATAGCGGATGGCAAGCAGGTCAGAATTTGAAGATGAGGTTCGCGGCCAGCAGGAAGGCGTTGTCAACGCCGTTGGCGAAGGGATTGCTGGCATCGGCCGCGTGGTCCCAGCGGAATTCGGCGCGGGCGATGACGTTTTTCCAGAGGTCATACTGGACGGTTTGGGTGAGTGCGAATGCGCTCTTGGGCAAACCGGCGCCGGCCGCCGTGGCCGCCGCCGCCAGGTAGCCGCTTTGCGAGAAGTACTCGCCGCGGGTGTTGAAGGCGAGTTTTTCGGTCGCCTGCCAGTTGAGATAGAGGGCAGCGGCATTCTGGTAGCCCGAACTGGCGGGGGTTCCATTGATGGTGTTGGGGCCCAGGATGACGTAGTCGTAGGCAGCCCCCAGCTTCACGTTCGTAATCGGCGTATTGAGCGTTCCGCCGATGTAAAAGCTGGTCTTGTCCACCAGGTTGGCCGCGTCCCAGCCATTGATCACGCCGCCGGAAAGGGTCGAGCCCGACCAGGCGCCCGAGTTGGTGGGAGCGGCAAAGGCGAGCGAAGCCATGTAAGTCTTGAAGGACTCGGCCCTGGCCGGGGCGGTGTTGAAACTGCGGGAGTTGACGCCGGCGCTCCACGTGTCGCAAAGGCCAGCGTTCAACAGCAGGGAGGGGCAGAGCTGGTAGGCGGCGAGCCAGCCGGTCATCTGGGTCGGTTCGATGATGTAGCCGTAGGAGCGGGTGTAATTGGGGTTGTTGGCGGCCTCATAGACCTCGTAGCCGATGATCTCCGTGAAGGTGCCCAGCTTGAGGTCCAGCCCGTTTCCCAAGGGCGCGTGCAGCTCCAAGTAGGTGTCTTTCAGGCTGAAATCGCTCTGGGCCGCCTGCCTGGCGCCAAGGAAGGACGTATTGTAGCCGACCGCATCCGGCCCCAAGAGCAGCGTCGCATTATAACCCGCCGACCACGCTTCCTCCCCGGGGGTTTTGTTTAAAGTGAGGGCCACCACGTCCAGGTTGAAACCGTCCGCCTTGGTTCCGCCCGGCTGGCCATTCGGGGTGTAGGGCGGCAAGTTGGCGTTGCGGGTTCCAAGATTCCAGTGCGCCGAGGTATCGACGTAGCCGCTCAACGTGGTCGAGGAGAGCGCGGTTAGAACCGAGCTGGGCTTTTCTTCCGCCCAGGTTGCCGCCGGCGGGCTGAGCAGGCCGGCGCCAACCAAAGCCAGGGTCCAGGCATTGCACTTCATAAGATCAGCTATCTTGAGTCTTGCCTTCCGTTACCGCGCGCTGGAGGTAATGGATTCGGAAGCGACTACAACGCGGCTGAGCCGCGCACAAGGCACCTGCCATGCCAAGATCTTATCAAAACGTGTAAGTTACTGCCCATAAGATAGTTACGCTTTCCCGAGTCTTCGGATGGCTAGGCCAATCAGTCCCTCCTTGCCCCGCGTGGTCAAAACTGGACAGCCCTGCCCTTGCCCATTGCCAGAGGCGATTTCCAAAAGTCGCGCCCTCTGAACGATCGGGCGTCCGCTGGGGAGGGCATCCGCTTGAGGCCGCTCTTCAACAAAAAAAACCCCTTCCAAATTGCTCGGAAGGGGTCTTGGGGCTGGGGCGAGGTCAGCTTAGAACTTGTAGATGATGTTGGCCGCCAGCATCCAGGCGTTCCTCAAGCTCCCAGGGGTAGTGGGGTCTGTGCCACCGTAAGCGCCCGCGCCGGTCAAAGAGTGATCCCAACGCAGTTCGAGGCGGCTGACGACGTTCTTCCACAGGTCATACTGGACCGTGCCGGTGAAAGCCATGACTTGCTGCGGGAAGAGGGCTGCCGTCGTGCCGCCCATACTCGTATTATACGCATTCGAGAGGAACTGTTGGCTGTCCTTAAAGTACTCCCCACGGAAGTGGAAGCTGAGCTTCTCGGTGGCCTGGACGGAGGCATAGCCGGCCACGGACCAGGTTTGGCCTGCGACGCCATAGAGGTCGAGGTAGTCAAGGGCGGCGCCCAGGCGGAGTTCTTTGATGGGGGTGGCAATGGTGGCCCCGGCATAATAGCTGGTCAGATCGCCGGTGGTGCCCGCCATGCCGGCGGTGTGGTCGGAAAAGCCGCTGACGAACCCGGCATAGAGGGTGGAGCCGGCCAGGAATGACATGCTGTCCGGGGCGGTGAGGGCGACGGAGCCCATGTAGGTCTTGTAGGACTCGGCCTTGGTGGCGCCGGCAGGATTCAGCCCCCCCGACGCCCGCTCATTGATGGTCGGGCCAACGGTATTGGCCACGCCGGCCATGACGCTGAAGGCGGTGCCAAAACGATAGCTGGCCAACACACCCGTGTGGGTCTGCGGTTCGATCGAGTGGCCGTAGGAACGGGTGTAGTTGGGATTGTTCGGGGATTCGACCGATTCGTAACCGATGACGCTGTCGAACACGCCGACCTTCCAGTCAATGCCGTTGCAGACGGGCATGTTGAGGGAGACGTAGGCCTGGCGGAGGGCGAAGTCCGAGGGCCCACTCCCAGAGATGATCGAGGTCGTCCCAAGGGTATTGGCGTCCGGTCCGAACCACAGGTCCGCGCGGTAGCCGGCAGACCAGGGCGTCTCGTCGAGCGGCTTATCGATCCTGAGCTGGACCACGTCCAGGTTGAAGCCGTCGGCCTTGCTGGGGCTGTTGAATTTGTAAGGCGGCAAGTTCTGGTTACCCGTGCCAAAGTTCCACTGCGCCGACGTGTCCACGTAACCGCCGATGGTGGTGGACGAGAGCGCCGTCGCAATGGCGCTGGCCTTTTCCTCGGCTTTGGCAGCGGACGCCAGGCTGACCACGCCGACGGCGGCCAGCGCTACGGTCCATTTATTAAACTTCATTCGTTCCTCCGATCTTTTTGCATATACTGTTACCTGTCTAACTATGCATCTGAAAGAGGGCAGATCCGGTCTGCCCTCGCACCAAAACCGGTGCTCTGGCGGCAATAGATAGGAAAAAGCCGCGGGTTTGACAACAAGATTTTTCGCCCAATTTTGTACAAAGCCTGTACCAACCTGAGGCATTGGCCAGGGGCCCCGGCGGGGCCACGAGACCGCCAGGCTGAGGTCTTTGGTTTTCTGGAACGAAGCCTGCTGGGCCTGACAGACGGTTACATCATTATGGCCTCATTTGCGTATGTCGCCCGGGATACGGTATCCGGGCGGGAGATCCGGAGTTCAGTGGAGTCGGGCACGGAGCAGGGCGCCATCGCCGCCCTGTTGAACCGCAATCTCCTGGTCGTTTCGATCCAGGAGAAAGTGGCCAAAAAGGGGCGCACGGGCGGCGGGGGCAGTGTGCCGCTGATGGACCTGGTGATTTTTACCCGGCAACTGGCGACGATGATTGATGCGGGCCTGGCGATGGTGCAATCGTTGCAGGCGCTGGGCGAGCAGACGACCAACAAAGTGACGCGGGACGTGATTCGGGACGTCTGCTCGCGCGTGGAAGGAGGGGACAGTTTTTCGGACGCCCTGCAAAAGCATCCGAAGGCTTTCAGTCGGCTTTACATCTGCATGGTGGCGGCGGGTGAAAAGGGGGGGTTGCTGGCCGAAATCCTGGCCCGCCTGGCAACCTACCTCGAGAATGCCGCCCGACTTCGCCGGAAGGTCAAATCCGCCATGATGTATCCGACGGTGGTGACGGTGGTGGCGATTTTGATCACCGGCTTCCTGTTGGTGAAAGTGGTGCCCGTCTTCGCGGAGGTGTTCACCAGTTTCGGCTCGAAGCTGCCCACGCCCACGCAGTATCTGATTAACACGAGCAACTTCGTGAAGCATTACATTGTGCTGATTCTGCTCTGTGCCGGCGGGCTGGCTTATGGCTGGCACTACTTCATCCGGACGGCTGTGGGCCGCTATTTTTGGGATGCCCGGCGCATCAAACTGCCCGTCTTTGGCATCATCGCGCATAAGATCTGCCTGGCGCGGTTCACCCGCACGCTGGCCTCGCTGGTGCGCAGCGGCGTGCCCATCCTGGAAGTGCTTCAGATCGTCTCGCAGACCGTGGGCAATGTGGTCATGGAAAAAGCGATCAAGACCGCCGCCCTCGATATCGAGCGCGGCGAGAGCATCTCCAGCGCCCTGAGCAAGCACCCGATTTTCCCCAGCATGATCATCCGCATGGTGACCGCCGGGGAGCAAACCGGCAAGATCGACAACATGCTCGAGCGCATTGCCGACTTCCTGGACGAAGAGATCCAAACCACCCTTTCGGGTCTGATGTCCCTGATCGAGCCAATCCTCATCGTGTTCCTCGGCGTCGTGATTGGGGGCATGGTCATCTGCATGTTTCTGCCCATCTTCAAGATGTCGGAGATCATCAATAAGCGCTGAGGCTCAGAGCGGCGGTTGGATTGCCCCTTGCCCCTCGCCGATTGCCAATTTCGAGCGGCGCCGCAGCACGAACGCGAGGCTTGAGGCTTGAGGCGGGAGAAAATGGGGCGCATCCCGACACTGCCACTAATTCCACTCTACCCGCGCGTAGCGCGGCATCCTTCTGCCCCGCAGGGGCAGCAAGAAAGTAGCCCAGGGCAAGGCCCGTTCCGCTCCGAGCGGGACGGGCCGCCGCCCTGGGTAAAGTCGAAAAACGGATCACCCCCCTCCCATGCGCTCCGAGCGCATGGGAGGGGGGAAGGGGCATAGGCGCTAACTTAGTCGCCGAATGGCCTGTTTTTGCCCTAGCTACTGACGCGTGGCCGGGAGAAAACGCTGAATTCCCTAAGGACATCGGGGGCACGGTTGCAGTTAGGTTAGCGCCTATGGGGGGAAGGGGGGAGGGCTTCCGCCCGCGCTCGGGGGCAGTGTCAGGATGCGGCCGAGAAAATGGGCAATGAGATTTCGCGCTTGCCGGGCATCCCACATTATGGTTTTCTATGGCGGCGGCGGTCTTTAATGTCAGGGTAGGCCGCAGGGTTGGTGGCCGCTGGCTGATGGATTCACTGATTCACTGATTCGAGAAGCAAACTTATGCCACTGACACATACCAGGGATTTGTTCGCCAAGGCGCTCAAGGGCAAATACGCGCTGGGCGCCTTCAACGTCAACAACATGGAACTGCTGCAGGCGATCGTGGAGGCCTGCGAAGCGGAAAAGGCGCCGGTCATCCTGCAGATTTCCAAAGGCGCGCGGGGCTACGCCAACCCGATTTATCTGAAGAAACTCATCGAGGCGGCCCTCAGCCTGTCGAACATCCCCATCGCCGTGCACCTGGACCACGGCGACAGCTTCGAGCTGTGCAAGGAGTGCATCGACGAAGGTTTTACCAGCGTGATGATTGACGCCAGCCACGAGCCGTTCGAGAAGAACATCGAGACCTGCCACCGCGTGGTGGAGTACGCCCACAAACACAACGGTGTGGTGGAAGGGGAGCTGGGGCAACTGGTCGGCGCGCAGTTCGACGAGGGCGAGGTGGGCGGCAGTTACTCGAAAGAGGGCCACTACACTCACCCGCAACAAGCCGTTGAGTTCGTGCAACGCGCCGGCGTGGATTCGCTGGCGGTGGCCATCGGCAATTCCCACGGGGCATACAAGTTCAAGGGCGAGCAGCACCTGGACCTGGAGCGGCTCAAGGCGATCAAGCAGGCGCTCCTGGAGGCCGGGCTGGGGGATTATCCGCTGGTGCTCCATGGCGCCTCCAGCGTGCCCAAGGAACTGGTCGAGGAAATCAACAAGTACGGCGGCAAACTGGGCACCGACACCGCCGGCGTGCCCGAGGCCGACATCGAGGTCGCCCGGCGGGTCGGCTGCGCCAAGGTCAATATCGATACCGACCTGCGCCTGGCCCTGACCGCTGGCATCCGCAAGGTCTTTGCGGAAACGCCCAAGGAATTCGATCCGCGCAAATACCTCGGCCCGGCCCGCGCCCGGGTCAAGGAACTGGTTCGGCACAAGGTCCGCAACGTCCTGTGTTGCGCCGGACACGCGTTTGACTAGGCGGCGCCGGTCTTGACCAGGCGCGCGTCATTGGTTTTCAAGTAATCGGCCATGGTTCCGATGGCACTCATCCGGGTAACGACTCCCTTTTGTTTGAGGCTCCTGGTCATCCGGTAATGGAGCAGGGTTTTGCCCAGCTCCACGATATGGATATAGGCCCGGTCGGTTTTCCAGAGTTGGCCCCTGGTGAGCACCGGGGAGGCGTGCTTGCGGCTTTTCGTCATGACGTGAATCAGACCGGCCAGGACCAGGTTTTATTCATTGGAGAAATTGCAGGGAGGCGGTCCCGACACGTCGGGATTTCACTCCACGGGTCCCTGCCGGGGCAGGGTCAGGAGGCCGGCCTTCCGGGGCGGCCAGGGGCGCGAAGCTGGCCGGGCGCGCGCCGCGGGGTATGTTCGGTGTTATGAGCAGCACTCAGCCTTGGAAACAGTTCCGCTTTTGGCGCGCCGCGCGCCCCAGCGGGTGCGCACGGCGGGCTTGCGCGCCGGTGGAGGATTTGCCAGATTGGACTAATGATTCTCGCAGGCGATATTGGCGGCACTTCAACGCGGTTGGCCTTGTTCGAGGCCTTGGACGGGCGCCCGCTTGCGGTCATCGAAAAGAAGTACACCAGCCGGGCATACGCGGGTCTGGGAGAAATTGCCGCCGCGTTTGTGGCGGAGCAGCGAGTGAAGGTCGACCGGGCCTGTTTCGGCATCGCCGGCCCGGTCCAGCACGGGCGGGTCGTGACGCCGAATTTGCCCTGGGTCGTTGATTCAAACCTGCTGGCGCGTGAACTGGGTCTGCCCGCCGTCAAGGTGATCAACGATCTTGAGGCCAACGCCTACGGCATCGCCGCCCTCGAGGCCGGCGACTTCGTCACCCTGAATGCGGGCGCCCAGGGGGCCGAAGGGAATTGCGCGGTGATTTCCGTCGGCACCGGCCTGGGTGAGGCCGGGTTGTATTGGGACGGCAAGACGCACCATCCTTTCGCGTGCGAAGGCGGCCACGCGGATTTCGCGCCGCGCGATGAGCTGGAGGCGGAGTTGCTCCATTACCTCCTCGCCAGATTCGAACACGTCAGCTACGAGCGCGTCCTCTCCGGACCCGGTTTGCGGCAGATCTATGACTTTTTGCGCGACACCAGGAACGGGGACGAACCGGCCTGGCTGCGCGAGGCCATGCGCCAAGGGGACCCCTCGGCGGCGATCTCGACCGCCGGGCTGGAAGGCCGGTGCGACTTGTGTGTGAGTGCCCTCGAGGTGTTCGTCTCGTTCTACGGGGCCGAGGCGGGCAACCTGGCGCTGAAGACCATGGCCACCGGCGGCGTTTATGCGGGCGGCGGGATTGCGCCCAGGATCATCGCCAAGCTGCAAGGCCCGCGGTTCATGGCCGCCTTCACCGCCAAGGGGCGGATGCGCCCGCTCATGGAAGCCATGCCGGTGCGGGTCATCATGAAGGAGACGACCGCCTTGCTCGGCGCCGCCCGCTGTGGCCTGGAAATGGGTGAGCCCTAGCTGCGCGGCAGGAAGGCAGAGCTCCGGCCCTGGGCTCATTCCAATTCGCGTTCAAGATGGCACTAATTCGCTTGTCCTTTGGGCCTCTGGCTTCGTTGCTCGCTCGTTGCAGATCGCTGCGGATATGCGCCTCGCTCGCGCCTCGCCAGAAGCCCAAAGTCCTGCGCGCCTTAGTGCCATCTTGAACGCTCGTTGGAATCAGCGGGAGATATCCGATTGCCTGAGGGTGCGGAACTGGTGGCGGCGCAGGGCCAGCTCGGCCGTCTCGTTGTCTTCCACGCTCAGGCCGAGGAGCGCTTTGCCGTCCGGGTGCGGAATGAAGGAGTAGAGGTAATTGATGTTCAGCTCGGCTTGCAAGAGGACCGACAGGAGGGGCGCCAATTCCGTGGGCGTGACCTCGACGACCAGCAGGCAGGTTTCCGTGAAGGGGAAGCCTTCGCGGAGCAGCAGTTGGCGCGCCCGGTCGGGGTCGTCCACCACCATGCGGATAATCGCGCTGTCGGTGGTGTCCAGCACCATCAAGGCCAGCACATGCACGCCTTGGGCGCCAAGCAGGCTGATGAGATCGTGCAGGCGGCCAAGCCGGTTGGGGGTGAAGATCGCGAATTGCCTCACCGGCTCGAGTCGCCCTGCCTTTGTCGTTTCAGTCGCCATTTCCACTTTAACATAATCCAGATCGTTGGCGTGCGCATCTGCGGAATTGGGCGTCGCCGACCAGCGGGTTGAAGGGTTGCTGAATACCTTGGGGGGTGTTAACGTCGAGGCGATATGGCTATGACCAGATGCTCGCGTCAATTGTCGCGGCGCGCCATGCTTCGCCAGTCAAGCCAGGCGGCGGCCTGGCTGGCTTTGGCCGCCAACTGCGCCCCCCTGTTTGCCGCCGCGAGCAAGCGCCGGTTCAAGATTGGCGCTTGCGATTGGTCCATCGGCCGGATGGGCGACCCGGCGGCCTTCGAGGTCGCCAAGCAGATCGGGCTGGATGGCGTGCAGGTGAGCCTGGGCACGGTGGCGAACGACATGCGGCTGCGCAAGCCCGAGGTGCAGCAGCAATACAAAGAGGCGGCCAGGCAGGCCGGCCTGGAAGTGTCGTCGCTGGCCATCGGGGAGCTGAACAGTGTTCCGTACAAGAGCGACCCGCGCACGGTGGCCTGGGTGAGCGACAGCATTGATGTCTGCCGGGCGCTGGGCGTGCGGGTGGTGCTGCTGGCCTTCTTCGCCAACGACGATTTGCGGGGCGACAAGGCCGGCGTGGACGAAGTCGTGCGGCGGCTCAAGGCGGTCGCGCCCAAGGCTGAAAAGGCCGGCGTGGTCCTCGGTCTCGAAAGCTGGCTCAGCGCCGAACAACACCTCGACATCCTCAAGCGCGTCGGCTCCCCGGCGGTGCAGGTCTATTACGACGTGTGCAACTCGAACGACATGGGCTACGATATCTACCGGGAGATTCGCCAGCTCGGCAAACGCATCTGCGAGTTTCACGCGAAGGAAAACGGCGCCTTGCTCGGCCAGGGCAAGGTCGATTTCAAAAAGGTCCGCGCCGCCATGGACGCCATCGGCTATCGCGGCTGGGTGCAAATCGAAGGCGCCGTGCCCCCCGGCCAGCCAATGCTCGAGAGCTACCAGGCCAACTGCAAGTTCCTCCGGGGGATGCTGGCGTAGCGGCGCAGCTTGATAGTGCCGCCGCGTGATGGCGCAGGCCTCCGGCTTGCTGGTGGCGCGCTGCCGCACTGGGTTTGGCCCACCCCGAGGGCGGGCGGGACGCAAGCAAGCCGGAGGGCTGGCCTACTACCAGGCGGGGGCAGTCCCACGCTGCGCGCCCGCAGCGAGCCGCTTGCGCATCCGTTGGCCGATATTAGTATAGGAGTGATGGGAATATGAATGAGCGTGTTGACTTGCGGCGAATCCTGAGGAGCTGGCCCTACGACCCGGAAAAGGACGCCCGCCTGGTGCCGGGCGAGGACGGGCGGCCGATTCTGCAAGTGCGCACGCCGCTGGGGATTGAACAGTACGAGTTGGACGGGCGCCCGGACGGGGCGCGTCCGCATGGCAAGGAATCGGCGCTGGAGTTCCACTGGGAACGCCTGGAACAGGCCAAGGCCAGCGGGGGCGAAGCTCAGTTCGGGCTGGAACCGCGGGAATGCGGGGAACTGTTCAACGAAGGGACGCTCTATTACTTCCGTTATGTGCGGCTCTTTCAGCTCAAGGACTGGGCCCGCACGGTGCGGGACACGGCGCGCAACCTGCGCGTGTTTGACCTGGTGCACCGTTACGCCCGGCGGGAGGAGGACCAGCAGTTTCTCGAGAAATGGCGCCCCTATATCGTCCGCGTCAACGCCAGCGCGGCCGCCATGCTGGAGTTGGACCAGGGCGCCTATGACAAGGCGCTGCGCATCGTCCGGGAGGCGATTGCGAGCATCGAAGGGCTGAGGGAACTGGACGACGAGACCTTCGGGTTCGAGCGGGAGCGGTCGCTGAGCGGGTTGCGGGAATTGGCGGGGCAGATTCAAGAGAAGCGCCCGCTGTCCGAACTGGAGCAGTTGGAGCGTCAGCTCCGCCGGGCGATCGAGCGGCAGGAGTTCGAACGCGCCGCCCAGTTGCGCGACCGCATCCGGGTCCTCAGGCAACAGCGGGTCTGTTGACGGTGGCAAAGATGCGGTTTGCTTCGGCGAGCGTTTCTTTCGACCCAATGTCGTACCAGAGGCCGGGGACTTTCCAGGTATAGACGGCGAGGCGCGGATAGAGCCATTGGATCAGGAGTCCGGGTTGGTCCGGGTTGTTGCCTTGGGCGATGTATTGGCGGAGGAGCGGCAAAGTGGGCTTGGGATAGAAATAGAGGGCGATGCCGGTGAGGGTGCTGGTGGGTTTTTGGGGTTTTTCTTCGAAGAAGGTGATGCGGCCGGAGGGGTCCACGCTGAGGGCGTTGAACTTTTTGATCTGGTCGAGCTGGCCGACGTCATACACGGCCAGGACGGGGGCCTGTTTCTCGCGGCAATAGCGGCCGAAGCCGCCGAGTGGTTCGCTGAACAGGTTGTCGCCGGCCACGACGATGACGTCGTCGTCGACCTGCTGAGTGGTGAGGACGAAGTGCAGGTCGCCGATGGCGCCAAGTTTGTTGGCATCCTCGGTCGAGCCGTCGTTGACGACGGTGAAATCGAGTTTGGCCTTGGTGGCGCGGTAGAGGTCGGACCATTGCTGGAAGCGGCTGGCGAACTTGGCGTTAGTGACGACGTAGATGCGGTCGAGGCCGCCGATGGGGGCGAGGTTGTCGAGGACATACTCGATCATGGGCTTGCCGGCGACCGGCAGGAGCGGCTTGGGCTGGGTGAGGGTGAGCGGATAAAGGCGGGTGGCATAGCCCGCCGCCAGGATAATCACTTTCATCCGGTTTCGAAAAGGCTGGGGGCGAGGTTGCGGGCCAGTTCCTGGCAGCGAGCCAGGATTTCGAGGGCCGACTCGTTATTGAGGGCGAAGTCGGCCAATTCCGTGGCTTGAGTGAGTTTGAGCTGGCGGATGATGAATTTGACGGGCGGCACCAGCGAGGCGGCGACGCTCAGTTCATCGACGCCCAGGCCGAGCAAGAGCGGGACCAGGACGGGGTCGCTGGCCATTTCCCCGCAAACGCTGACGGGGATGTGGTGGCGGTGGGCGGCCTGGACGGTCACCTGGATGAGGCGGAGAATGGCGGGATGAGTGGGCTCGTAGAGGTGGGCGATTTTCTCGTTCATGCGATCCACGGCCAGGGAGTATTGGATGAGGTCATTGGTGCCGATGCTGAAGAACTTCAGGCGTTTGGCGAGGGAATCGGCGATGATGGCGGCGGAGGGGGTTTCGATCATGGCGCCGATTTCGAGGTGTGGGTCGAAGGGGATGCCTTGCTGGCGCAGCTCGGTTTTGCAGGCTTCGACGAGGGCATTGGCCTGCTGGAGTTCGTCGAGGCCGGAGATCATGGGGTACATCATCTTGACGTTGCCTTCGGCGCTGGCGCGGAGGATGGCGCGGAGTTGCTGGCGGAAGAGGTCCTGTTGCTGGAGGCAGAAGCGGATGGCGCGCCAGCCCAGGAAGGGGTTCAGCTCGCGCGGGATGGGCAGGTGGGCCAGGAACTTGTCGCCGCCCAGGTCGAGGGTGCGGATGACCACCGGCAGGGGTTTAAGGGCGAGGGCGGCTTCGCGGTAGGCCTGGTATTGCTGCTCCTCGTCCGGGGGGTGCTCGCGGGTGAGGAAGAGGTATTCGGTGCGGAAGAGGCCGACGCCTTCGGCGCCGTTGGCCTTGACCAGTTGGGCGTCGCTGGCCTGCTCGATGTTGGCGGAGAGCAGAACCCGGTGTCCGTCGAGGGTAACGGCGGGTTGGAGCAGGATGTCGCGCAGTTTTTCCTGCAGGGTGACCTGCTTGCGGATGAGTTGGCGGTACTCGAAGAGGGTCTGGTCGGTGGGGTTGATGATCAGCAGGCCGTTGAACCCATCGAGCAAGGCGTATTGGCCGCTCTGCAAGCGGCCGCTGACGTCTTTGAGGCCGACGACGGCGGGGATGCGGAGGGAGCGGGCGATGATGGCGGTGTGGGAGGTCTTGCTGCCGACATCGGTGGCGAAGCCCAGGACGTTGCGCTTGTCCAGTTGCGCGGTGTCGGAGGGAGCGAGGTCGTGGCTGACGATGACGCACGGCTCCTTGAGGTGTCGGGGGTCGACCTCCTGCTCGAGGCCCAGCAGGTTATTGAGCACGCGGGCGGTCACGTCGCGCATGTCGGGGGCGCGTTCCCGCAGGTAATCGTCCTCGATGGCGGCCAGGGTGGCGGCGTAGCGTTCGGCGATGGAGTGGAAGGCGTACTCGGCGTTGACTCTCTGCTCGGTGATCACGCGGAGGACTTCGTCGAGCAGGGTGGGGTCCTCGAGCACCAGGAGGTGGGCGTCGAAGATGCTGCCGGCGTCGGCCGCCATGCCTTCGCTGACTTTGCGCTGGACCTCGAGGAGTTGGTGGCGGGTCTGGACGAGCGCCCGCTCGAGGCGGTTGATTTCCTCCGGCACCTCGCCCTCGGACAACTGCCGTTTGCCGATGGAGGGCCGGGTCCGGCCAAAGACCAGGACGGTGCCGCGGCACACTCCAGCCGAGACCGGAATGCCGCGGTAACTCGTCTCGCCCTTAGGCCGCGCCTCTGGCATGGGAGATACTTAGCGAAAAGCGGCTGAAATGAAAAGCATTTCTTGGACAAGATTTAGCTTGCCCAAAGCTCCTGTTTTTTCTTTCACTAGTCGCACATCCTGCGGGTATGTCGCCATGAAAAACCAAAGCGCCCGTCACCATCGCGGTCTGCTGGCCGGGGGCAATTGGATTATCGACCAGGTCAAGCTGATCGATGTCTATCCCCAACCCGAGCAGTTGAGCAATATCCGCGGCCAATCGCAAGGGACTGGCGGGGCACCTTACAACGTGTTGGTGGACCTGGCAAAGTCGGGCGTGCCTTTTCCGCTCTACGGGGCGGGCCTGGTCGGCAGAGACCCGCTGGGCGAACAAATCTTCGAGACTTGCCGGCAGCACAAAATTGACGTGCGGCACCTGGGCGCCACGGCCAAGGCGCCGACCTCGTTCACCGACGTGATGACCGAGCAGGGGCATGGCCGGCGCACTTTCTTCCATGCCCGCGGGGCCAACGCCCTGTGGCGCGGCGCCGACTTGGATTTCGAGCGCGCCCGGCCGCGTATCTTTCATCTGGGCTACTTGCTGCTGCTGGACGCGCTGGACCAACCGGACGCCAAGTTCGGGACCAAAGCGGCCCGGTTGCTGGCCCAGGCCCAGCGGGCCGGCGTCAAGACCTGCGTGGATGTCGTCAGCGAGGACAGCGACCGCTTCGCCAGGATTGTCAACCCCGCCCTCCGGCACGTGGACTACTGCATTCTGAATGAAATTGAAGCGGGCAAGACCACCGGTTTCAAGGTCCGCCCGCCCGGGGGCGGACTGGATACGGTGGCGTTGCGCCATGCGGCGGGCAGCCTGCTCCAGCAAGGCGTGCGCGAACTGGTGGTGATTCATTTCCCCGAGGGCGCCTTCGCCCGGACGCGCAGAGGCGAAGACCATTGGCAATCCTCTTTGAAACTGCCGCCCAGCTACATCGGGGGGACGGCCGGGGCGGGAGACGCGTTTTGCGCGGGGGTCCTGCTGGGCTTGCACGAGGGCTGGGAACTGCCGCGCTGCCTGCTGACGGGCGTGTGCATCGCCGCGGCCTCGCTCTCCGACGCTACCTGCACGGCGGGAGTCAAGTCGTTGCGCCGTTCCCTGGCCCTGGCGGGCCAATTTGGCTTCAACGCGCCGCTGGCGCCGGCGGACTGAGGGAAGAGGGGTCAAGGCGGAGGCGCGAAGGCCGAGATGCGAATTAGGCCCTTTCCATGTATTTACCCGTGCGGGTATCGATTTTGATCTTCTCGCCGGTCTTGATGAAGAGCGGGGCCTGGACGGAGATGCCGGTTTCCAGGAGGATCGCCTTCTGGACGTTGTTGGCCGAATCGCCGCGAACGCCCTCCGGCGCATTGGCGACGGTCAGGACGACGCTGGAGGGGAGTTCGATGGTTACGGCCTTGTCCTCCACAAAGGTGACTGTCACCGGGGAGTTTTCCACGAGGTAGTTCCTGGCCTCGCCCACAATCTCCGGAGAGAGCGTCACCGTTTCGTAGGTTTCGGGGTCCGAAAAGACGAAGTCCTGGCCATCCTTGTAGCTGAATTCCATCTTGCGGGTAACCATCGGCACGACCTCGAGCCGCTCGGTCGAGCTGAAGCGGACGTCGGAGGACTTGCCGGTGCGCAGGCTGCGGAGGGTGGCCTGCACGAAGGCCCGCAGGTTGCCAGGGGTGCGGTGCTGGCTGTCCACGACGACGACGACGTCGCCGTTGTAATTGAGCGCCATGCCCCGACGAAGATCATTTGCTGTTGCCATACTCTCTAAAAATGTGCCGGCCGGCCTGCCGGGACGGGAGCGATGGAAGTTAATCGAAGGGCGGGCGAATGCAAGCCCGGATTTGAAAAAACAAGGGCGAGGCGTCGTAAAAGAGATCGGCGCTCCCGCGCACGGGATTGCTGCCACCGGGTGGCAAGTCCTGACGCCCCGGACCTATCAATCTCGAATCCGGTACTTGGACGATACGTATCGCCTCGCCATGGTTCGTATAATCCAGCCGGCCCCGCTTTTTCAAGGGAAAGTTATTCACAGCCTATTCACCGGGGCAAATCAGGTCTTGGAAAGCGGGTTGGCTGAAGGGCATTGGGTTCGCCCTCAGCCCGGTCCTCCGCCCCGGGGAGAGAATCCCCTGAACTTCAAACGCGCCTTGCGCCCCCGAACCTGACAATGAAGCGGTCAAAAACAGCCAGTTTTCGCAACACGCTGTGGCACATGGTGTTACGACTTTCGGACTTTAGAGGTTCATGGGCAGGGCTGCCTGCCTGCCGCGCCGCGCGCGGCGCCGGCAGGGGGTGAGGCGGAGGAGGTCCGCGATTCCACGAGTGTTTCGATACTGCTTTGTCGCTGCACTAGTCCGGTTGGGGGCCGCGCCAGGGGAGCACCGCGGGGCAAAGGCAGGAAGGCCGAATCAAGATTCTGCCACCCAGGATGCGGCCTTCAAGTTTTCTGCCGGACTTCAATGACGGAGTTAAGCGTGCCGTGCTCGTTGAGGACGTTTTCCTTTGCTTGCGGGTCGGCCGTCCATTGCCCATCGGCGAGGAACTTGTATTGATACCGTCCCGGTTTCAGCGCGAGGGTGGTCTGCCAATGACCTTCTGCGCGTGGTTGCATCGGGTTGGCCTCCTGGGACCAGCCGTTGAATTCGCCGCAAAGCGAGACGCGCCTGGCTTGGGGAGCAAGGATGGAGAAGGCGACGTTTACGGTTTCGGGCGCCGTCGGCGCCGGCGCCAACGCCGAGGGCTGAGCCGGGGCTGCCAGGGCGGAGCGCCGGGCGACCTGTTCCTGGGTGGCCGGTCGTGCCGGCAACGCTTTGGCTGGCCGTTTGTCCGTCTTCTTCCTGTTGGTCGGTTTGACTAATGCATTTTCCAGTGTTTTCATTTTCATAAAGGGCGGCAATGATGGGAAGAAAAGTCTCTCCGTCAAGCCACCGGCACCAGCATCTGCTGTAACCGCTTGAGGGGCAAGGAGAAATAATTTCCGCCCCGGCGCAATTTTGTCTGACCCTCGGCAGCACTCCCAACCTTTGGCCCCCCGCCTGGAGGCCCCGGTCTCCAGCCGGCTTGGTGCGGTGGTCCGGTGGCCGGGTGGCCATGATTTTGCCTTCCATGATTCTGCCTTGGGTGATTGGGCAGTTAAGTGGAACTCATCCTTTTTTTGATCTTCGTCAAAGCTGACTCGGCCTTTCGGCGGTATGTTGAGGGCATGAATGAGCAACCGTTAATCGATAGCAACCAGGAAAAAATCATCGCCTTGGCCGAGGAAACCCAGTTTGCCCCGAACGGGATTGTCAGCCGCACGCTGCTGCGGACCCCGGTCGCGCGCGTGATCTTGTTCGGCTTTGCGGAAGGCCAGGAATTGACGGAGCATACCTCCACCCAGCACGCCCTCATCCAGGTTCTGTCGGGTGAGTGCGAATTCTCCCTCTTTGGCAAACCGCACGAGTTGAAGCCCGGCGACTTGCTCTACATGCCGCCCAACGCCCCCCACGCGGTCAAGGCCACGCAACAATTCTCCATGCTGTTGACGCTCTTCAAACCGGCCTGAGTCGTGATCTCGGCCAAAGCCACCCGGCCGCGCTCCTCTTAGCAGCAGTTATCTTACCCGGAAATCCCGCTGCAGGCGGATGTCTTCCGCAGAGGCGCCGAGCATCACGCGGACGGGGCCGGGTTCGACCACGCGGCGGAGGTCTTGGTCGTAAATGGCCAGGTCATCCGGGCGCAGCCTGAAGGCGCAGGTCCGGCTCTGACCTGGGAGCAAAGCCAGCTTGGCAAATCCGCGCAGCTCTTTAGCCGGGGTCGCCACGCTGCTGAGCAGGTGTTCGAGGTAGAGTTGGACCACTTCCTGCCCAGCGCGCTCACCCGCATTCCTGACCTTGAGCCGGATTTCGAGGCTCTCGGAGGGGCTGATTTCGGGCGCGCTCAACTCCAAATCGCTGTACTCGAAGCGAGTGTAGCTCAGCCCAAAGCCGAAGGGATAGAGCGGCGTCGGCTCCAGATCCACGTACGGATGCCCCCAGCCGCTCTTGACCCAATAGCGTTTGGATTTCTTGGCATTGTAATAGACCGGCAGTTGGCCGGCATGACGGGGAACGGTTATCGGCAGCCGCCCGCTGGGGTTCACGTCGCCGAACAGGACCTCGGCCACCGCCTGGCCGCCTTTTTCGCCCGGCAACCAGGCCTCCAGCAGGGCCGGCACATGCTGGGCCGCCCAGCGCGTGGCCAGCGGACGGCCGTTGATGAGCACGACCACCGTGGGCGTGCCGGTCGCCTCCACGGCCTTGATCAGTTCCTCCTGCAACCCGGTCAACTCGAGGGTGGCGGCATCGTAGCCCTCTCCGTCGGTGGACGCCCGCCGCTGGTTTTCGCCCACCACGACGATGGCGGCCTCGGCCTGGGCCGCGGCGGCTTTGGCGGCGGCGAGTTCGGCGTGGTTGGTGCCGACCACCTCGCAACCCTTGACGTAAGTTACGCTGGCGCCGGGCGGAACCGCCTGCCGGATGCCCTCGAGCACCGTGAGGATGTGTTGCGGGACCCTGGCGGGAACGTAGTCGCCAAGCTGGTTGAGGGGGTCGTCCGCATCCGGGCCGAGCACGGCGATGGACCGGAGGGTCTTTTTGAGCGGCAACAGGTTGTGGTCGTTCTTGAGCAGCACGATGGCCTCGCGCGCCGCCTCCAGCGCCAGGTCCTGGTGGGCGGGTTGGTGGACCACTGCCGCGGCCCGCGCCGCATCCACGTACGGCCGCTCGAACAGGCCGAGGCGGAACTTCTGCTTCAGAATCCGTCGCACCGCCCGATCTACCAGGTTGGTTGAAACCTTGCCTTCGTGGACGTTCGCCAGCAAATCCATCATGTAGCCCGACTCGTAGGAAATCCCGACATCCACCCCGGCCGCCAGCGCCAGCGCACCCGCTTCCTTCTGCGTCGGCGCCAAGCCCTCATAAACCAGCGTGCCGATGCCCCCGCCTTCCGAGAGCACCAAACCGTCAAAACCAAATTCCTGGCGCAGAATCCGGGTCAGCAGCTTTTCGGACGCGTGGGTCGGCAGGCCATCAATCGCCGGGTAGGTCGCCATCACGCCCAGGGCGCCGCAGCCCTGGATGCCCGCCTGCCAGGGCACGAGAAAGACCTCGCGCAACGCGCGCTCGGAAACCTCCATCGCCCCGCGCTCAAAGCCGCTGACCGGCTGGCTCTGGCCAGGATAATGACAGAGACCCGAGACGACTTTGTCTTCGGCGGAAAGGTCCTGGCCCTGCATCGCGCGGACGATGGTCTCCGCTATCCGCGCGCACAGGAAGGGGTCTTCGCTGAAGGCCTCCTGATTGCGTCCGAGACGCGGGTCGCGCACCGGTTCGATCACCAGCGTGAAATTCTGGTGGACGCCGATGGCCCGTGCTTCCCGGGCCACGGTGCCGTACACCCGCCCCAGCAGGTCGAGGTCCCAGGTGCTGCCCAAAGCGGGGCCTTCGGGAAAAACCGTCGCGCCGGGACACATCAGCCCGTGCGTCCCTTCCTCGGTCTGGAGCAGCGGAATGCCCAGGCGCGTCTGCTCGAGCGCCAGGCGCTGCAGCCGGTTCAGGAATTCGGCCTGTTGGCGCGGGCCTTCGTGGAGAATCGTGTTGGGCAGGGTAAAGAAACCGCCGCCCGGGCCGAAACCCTTGAGGTAAGTGCCGTCCGCGAACCGCTGGACCGCTTCGGTCTTTTCGGCGATGGTTCGCCCCAGGCCGCCCTCATACACACAGGGCATGTTCATCTGCCCGGCTTTCTCCTCCAAGGTCATCCGGCCCAAAAGGTCCTCCACCCGCCGTTCGAGGGGCAGTGCCGCGTCGCGATACGGCGGCGCCTCGGAGGCCGCCAGCCCGGCCAAAGCTGGGCCAAACACCAGAAAAAGAGAGCGGGCGATTGACTTCATGCGGCGAGCATAGCTCCGCCACCCCGCAGCCGACAAGTGGTTTAGGGCTTCTCAGCAGGGCAGACACATCTGAATTCGTGGGGAGCTCCCACCTCCGAAACCGGACGCGCATAGGGGCCATGAACTGGGCGGCAGCCGTAGTGGGGCAGGCGTCCAGCCGCCGCACTCCATAACCGGCGCGGGCTGGGATAGTGGCTTTCGGATTTCGGATTTCATTCGGGCCTCGGACTTCGCGCCCCCCTTGCCGCGCCGGCGGTTTCCGCCTATGTTCCGGGCTGTGCAGCGTCACGGACGCAGGCACGACCGGCTCGAGCTGCCGTTCAGGACGAACGCCGGCGCAAAGCGCATGAACACACCAACTCCAAGCGTCAGCGTTCTGTGCATCGGACATGCCGCCTATGACCTGTGCATGCGCGTGGCGGCCTACCCGGCGGAGAATTCGAAAACGGAGACCGACCTGCTGCTCGAGTCCGGCGGCGGACCGGCCGCCAATGCGGCCTGGCTGCTGGCGCATTGGGGTGTGCCGACGGCGTTGGCCGCCGTGGTAGGGGACGACGAATACGGGGGGCGTATTCTGAGGGAGTTGCAGCAGGCCGGCGTCGAGTGCTCGCTCATGGAAACTCGCCCCGGCCATCTGACGCCGGTGTCGTTCATCATCGCCAACCCAGCCAACGGCTCGCGCACGATTATCAACCGCCGGGCCCCGGCTCAGGGGCTGAAGTTGCCGGGCGGGAGACTGGCCCAACTCCGACCGCGCCTGCTCCTGTTCGACGGACACGAACTGGCGGCCTCGCTGGCGGCCCTGGAGGCCTTTCCCTCCGCCATCACCGTGCTCGACGCCGGGGCCCTGCGCGAAGGCACCGAAGTGCTCTCCCGCCGCGTGCATTACCTGGTCTGCTCGGAACGCTTCGCCGCCCAACTCACGGGCAAGAACGACGTGGACGCAGATTGGCAATCCTGCTTGCGCCTGTTGCAAGCCCGCAACGGCAAGGTGGCCGTCGTGACCTTGGGCGAAAAGGGCCTCGTCTTCTCCGATGGCCGGCAGCAGGGCCGCCTGCCGGCGCTGCCGGTCAAAGCCGTGGATACGACCGCCGCCGGCGACATTTTCCACGGCGCCTTCGCCTTTGCCCTGGCGCAGGAACTGGACTTCGCCCAGGCCTTGCGGCTGGCCACCGTGGCCGCGGGGCTCTCCGTGCAGCGCCCAGGGGGCCGGCCCTCGACGCCGGAACTGGCCGCCGTCATGAAGGTGATGAGCCGGCCGTAAAGTCAGTGGGCATCGGAGCGCGGAGGCCGCGTGCGCGCGGCGCCACCGAACCAGGACGCGCGGATGCCGATTCCATCGGGACGCATTAGTGGAGAATGACGGTCACTTTCTTGCGAAAGTCCTCGAGGCTGAGCTTCTCCTTTTGAAAGGCGTCAATATCGGATTTCCGGGCGCGGAGGATTAATCGGCCGGCCTGGCCACCGGCGCTGGTGCGGGTCACGGCGCGCACGCCGGAGCTGGCGAAGCCGCCGCCGCCCATGCCGCCGCCGAGGCCGCCGCCGCCCATCATGTTACCGCCCATCGTGCCACCGCCCATGCCGCCGCCGTAGGCCCCGGGTGGCCGGGTCAGGAGCCGGGACTCGCCCTTCCCCCCGCGTCCGGCCACCAGGACGGTCACCGTTTCCTCGGCTTTCAAGTGGCGGATGTGGGCGGCATTCTTGAGGGCGCTGAGCAGGTCGCTCTTGAGGCGCTCGACCTTGTCGGCGTCGTACTGCTCGGGCGCTGGGCCGGAGGACATAAACGGCTGCATGTCCAGGTAGTTGACATCCGGCGGGGCGGCTTCGTGGTGAAGCTCGTGGCGGGCCTCCTCCCATTCGCTGCTGGTCTCTTGCTTGGTCTCCGCTTCGGCTTTTTTGGCCGGGGGCGCAACGAGCGGATAATTGACGTCCAGGAAGAACAGGGCGCCGTAGCCTTCGAGGTAGAGGTTTTGCGGCGCGGCGCCCTCGCCAAAGGGGTGGTTGTGAATGAAGATGCCCATGGCGCTGCGGGACTTTTCAGTGGCGCCGCCGGCGGCCTTGCGCAGGATGCGCGCCATAATGTTCAGCTCTTCCTCGAACTGGGGGAGGTCTTTGGGTTCGGCGGCCTCTTTGGGGATGACCAGCGTGCGGCCAGCGGGGGCCGTCGCGTCCCAGTTCCAAGGCGAGACTGAGACTGCCATGGGAGCATTCACCGAGTAGGACTCCTGGGCCAGTGGGGCCCCGGTGACATCGGCCTGAGCATTGTCGGCCGCCGCCTGGGCGCGTTCGAGTTGGGCTTGGGCCTGGTCGAGTTGGGCTTGGGCCTGGCTGACTTGGGCCGGGCTGGTGTTGGCAGCCAGGAGGGGCGTTGCCAGGGCGGCAATGAGTGCAAAGTAGGTTTTCATATTTGGTTGTTTTGTTTCGTTATTTTGGTTCAGAGCCAAAAGGGTGAATGGTGTCGGGGCCGGGCGGCGAGTAGGAGACCAGGCGCGCCAGGTTTTGGTGGGTCAGTTGGAAGCCATCTTCGGTGTTGACGGCCACCGTTTCCAGTTCCGCGTGCTGTCGGTCCAAACGCGCGTTGAGGGTGTCGAGCGCGAGCGCGAGGTTTTGCTGGTCGGCGGCCCGCTGGCTGTCCTGCACGGTGGAATATTCAGAGAGCAGGCGCAGCGTCTCAGCGGCGGCGGCCGTTGTGGCCAGGACGAAGTTGTTGCTCGAGTTGAAGCTGTGTTCGCGCTGGACCGCCTCGGCCAGTTGGGCCACTGAAGCACTGAGCTCGGCTACGTCGCGCGCCCCTGGGGCCGTCCGCCGGCCCAGGCCAAAGGCCAAAGCCAGCGCCAGGGCGGCCGCGGCCGCCCACTTGAGGGCGGCCAGGCTCAGCCAGGCAGTTGCGCGCGCGGGCGCGGTGCCCGTCTGGAGGATCGCTTTAGGGCCGCGCAGCCGCCGGGCGGGCGGCAGCGCCCAATCGTCCAGCGCGCGCTGGCTGCCGCGCCAGGCCCTGACCTGGGCGGCGCAGTCCGCGCAGCAGGCGAGATGGTCGTCTAATTCGCGCCGGCGAGCGGCGGGGGTTTCCCCGTAGAGAAACGCCATCCATTGGGCCGTGTCCGGGTGAGTCACAACACCCGGAGTTCGGGTGTTTGGGTCTTGCGATTGCATGATTGGTTTTCGTTTAAAGGTTTCAAGAGCCGGCCCAATTGCGTGAGGGCCTCGGCCATGCGGGATTTGACCGTGCCTTCGGGAATGTCCAGCACGGCGGCGATTTCCTGGAACTTGAGGCGTTCGTAATGGCGCAGGGCCAGCACCGCCCGGTAATGGGGCGCCAGTTTGAGCAGGGCCCGCCGGACCAGTTCGCCGCGCTCGCGCGTTTGGGCCTGGACATCCGGCGGCGGCTCCTCCGCCGCCAGGCGGTCCAGGTCGCCGGCGCCCGCCTCGACCAGGGCCTCGAGCGAACATTCGCCCCGGCGGTGGGTCTTGCGCAGTTCGTCATGGCACAGGTTCAGCGCGATGCGCCAAAGGAAGGTCGAAAACCGCGCCCTCGGCTCCCAATCCCCCCGCCCGGCAAACAGGCGGACAAACACCGTTTGGGTGAGGTCCTCCGCCCGGTGCAGGCCGCCCGTCATGCGGGCGCACAGGCGTTGGATCGGCCCTTCCCAACGCGCCATGAGGCGGGCGAAGGCTTGCGGGTCGTCCTGCAATTTGACCCGCCACATCATTTGCTCGTCAGTCGCGGGCAAAAGCGAGGCGAGCAAGTTGCGCATGCGTTCTGACGATTAATCGGTCCATTGGGTGAAACGCTCGACGGGGCAATTTGGTTCGAACTTTTTTTGGGGGGCCGAAACCTGAGGCGAGTTTGGCGACAGACGTTGACCACGATTGGGGAGCGCACGCGGCCCCGTTCGCCGTTCGCTATTCGCTGTTCGCAGCGGACGAAATTGCTCCTCCCTGGCCTTGGTCTAAGGGCAAGAGTGCGGTATAGTACCCCGCCTGGCCGGCAAATAGTGGTGCAAGCTTCCAGCCAGGATTTGTGAGATTATGAACAAGCCGGTTTTTGACGGGGCGCCGTCGCCCGAGGAATTTCAGAGGCAAGTGTCGGACTTTGTGCGGCAGCATTTTCAGAACCTGCGCGCCCAGCCGTCGCCGGAGCCCGGGGTGGCCGGCGCGCCTGAAGGCAAGGAAGGGCCGGCGCCGGCGGACCAGTTCGAGTTCAAATACAAGCCGCGCGAAATCAAGGAATACCTCGACCGCTTCGTGATCAAGCAGGACGAGGCCAAGAAGGTCTTGAGCGTGGCGTTGTGCGACCACTACCACCATGTGCGCCTGGCGCTGGAGGGGAAGGAATCGCCCAATTACGCCAAGCAAAACATTATCCTCATCGGGCCGACCGGGGTGGGCAAGACCTTCCTCATCCGCAACGCGGCCGACCTGATTGGCGTGCCGTTTGTCAAAGCCGATGCCACCAAGTTTTCCGAAACCGGCTATGTGGGGGGCGACGTTGAAGACATGGTGCGCGACCTGGCGCGGCTGGCCGACGGAGACATCACCCGGGCGCAATACGGCATCATCTACATCGACGAAATCGATAAGATCGCCTCGGCCAGCAACCTGTCCGGCCGGGATGTCAGCGGCCGGGGCGTGCAGACCAATCTGCTCAAGCTGATGGAAGAGACCGAAGTGCCGGCCCGCTCGCCGAACGACATCGCCGGTCAGATCCAGGCGCTGATGGATTTCACCCAGCGCGGCCGCAAAGCGCCCAGCACCATCAACACCAAGCACATCCTGTTCATCGTCAGCGGCGCCTTCGGCGGGCTGGAGAAGATCGCTCGGCGGCGCCTGCGCGAGGCGACCATCGGTTTCGGGGCCAAGGAACGCCTGCCCGAGACGGAGACCGAAGTGCTGGAGCAGGCGCAGACCCGCGATTTCCTGGAGTTCGGCTTCGAGCCGGAGTTCATCGGGCGGCTCCCCGTGCGGGTCGTTTGCCATGCCCTCAAGGTGGATGACCTGTTCCAGATCCTGAAGAATTCGGAGGCCAGCATCGTCCGGCAATACGAACAGGACTTCGCCGCCTATGGGATCGAGGTGTTGTTTTCCGACGAGGGTTTGCGGCGCATCGCGGAACTGGCCGGCGAGGAACAGACCGGGGCGCGGGGACTGATGACCGTGTGCGAAAAGGTGTTCCGGGACATCAAATTCGAGTTGCCCTCCGCCAGCGTCAAACGGTTCGTCGTCACGCGGCAACTGGTGGAGGACCCCCCCGGTGAGCTCAAGAAGATCCTCGCCGACCCCGGACAGGAGGAACGGAATGTCGCGCGCCAACTGGTGGACGAGTTTGCCCGGCGCTTTCAGGAGACGCACGGCATGAAGCTCCGCTTCACCGAGGCGGCGGCCGGGCTGCTCGTCAATGAGGCGCTGGCCAAGTCCCAATCCGTGCGCGACCTCTGCGCGACACGCTTCAAAGACTTTCACTTCGGTCTCAAGCTCATCGCCCAGAACTCCAGCCAGCGGGAGTTTGTCATCGATGCCGAGGCCGTCCAGGCGCCGGACAAGGTGCTGAGCGATTGGGTGGTCGCCAGTTATCGGGCCGCGGAGGCCAAGGCGTAACTGAGCTGTGCCGTTCCTTTTAGGCCGCGGCCGGACCGGTTTTTTGGAAAAAATGGCCAATGTGGCCAATGCAGCCAATGTAGCCAATGCAGTGTTGCGCCAGGTGCGGCGTGTGGCCAATCCAGCCAATGTGGCCAATCCAGGCAATGTCGCCAATCCAGCCAATGTGGCCAATGCAGTGTTGCGCCAGGCTGCGGTCCCGCCGCGGCGCGACGCCGGCGTGCTTCTCTGGCCTGGTTTATTTGCTACTGATTCTCTTGCTTTAGACGCATCGGGAAGGGGGGTCTGGAGAGCAACGGCAAGGCCAGAAAACGCTCTCGAGATGATTGAGGGAGCAGAGCGGACGTCCCTCACGAACCGTGATGGAAATCGCCGCGCTTTCCCTGAACTATGCTGGCGGCGCTCACTGTCGTTGGCTGGGCTTGGGCGGTTGGCCGGGGGAATGGAGTATGCGGCCGCAGCCCAGGCGCTGACCGGCTTCGGCCGGCGAATGGAACTGACCCCGGAATTGCGTCAGAAAATAACCACAGTTCAAAGGCAGATGTGGAAAAGTATAGATGTGACCCGAATGGCTTTCCGACCCGAGGTGTGGGGCAGACCTCCGGTCTGCCAGTTCACGGAGCCTCTGGCTCCGTGCCCCTGGTGGCGTCGAAACTCCGGGCCAGAGGCCCGCCTAACCGGCAGACTCCCGATTCCGAATCGGGACCCTACGCTCCGACCTGAACGGTTACGAAAAAAATGACTGGGCTTCAGTGGTCACCAATCAAGGGAAGCAGCGGGGATGGCGCCGATGATTGAGGTTGCGCGGGGTAACTGTTCAGGCGCGCACCCATGCATTTGCCTGGGCGTCGCAGGCGCCCCTCGAAATGTCACCTGGTTTGAAGTCAGTCGTTGTCCCGGAGGGACATCCCGACAATAGCCCGGCGCTTCAGCTCCGGGAAAAGCAGTCCAGTGTTGCCTCCGTCCCGAAGTTTGTGCCATTGCCAAATGGCACAAATATAGGGACGGGTGAATCAGCGGCATGTCATACATCAACTCCTGGTTCCACTGCGCCTTCAGCATGAAAAGGCGCCGCTCCCCGATCGCACCTCCGCTGCGCTCAATCCCGATTTGGAATCGGGACTCCTGGGCGGCACCGCCCGGGAGGACCGCATGAATGCTATCCAGATTGGGCATGACGCACGCTTCTTGTTGGATTGAGCTTCAAGCGTCCCTTCGGGACGCAGGTCCTTTGGGCGTTATACCCGGCGCTGAAGCGCCGGGCTATTCTCGGGATGTCCCTCCGGGACAAAGCGTGAAGCCGACTCCGCGCGAGCATTCACATCAAACGTGATCCAGCACCTGAACAGCTACTCCGCGGGTAGCACCGTCCTATCACTGCGAGGTCCGTCATTGGCGGATCCTCTTCGTCACCGGCCCTCGGCGGTCCAGGATGTCCACCTTGCCTGGCGGGACTGGTGCATCCATAAGCTCAAGCATGGGGGCGCATTTCGACTTAATCACGTCGGACGACGTGAAGTTCGTCAGTGAGAGAACCTGAATCTCAGTCCGGTGCGTGTCACCGTAAGTCTCGGCTCCGGAAGCGGCGATTTTTAATCCAGGACATTCCACAGTTGCAGAGTTCGCCACGACCAGCAAGGCCTTCTCCCGCCCCTTTGGAGTAAAACTTGCCTCCCGAACCAGATACCCGGACCCCTCCTCGTACTTGAACGCCCACCGGCCGTCGAGCCAAGTGCTGTAATTTCCCACGGCTTCAACGCTCCAGGTATTCCCAGACGGCAAGCGTTCGGCACGCGAGGCTATTCGCTTCAAGTACTGTGCAAAGCCCCTTCCTGTCACATTTCGAAACCGATCGAAAAAGTAAATGCTGTTGCGATCTCCGATCTTGTACTTCTCCACGGCGGTTGATGAATTTGTGTAAGCAGTAACATCGCCGTCCGGTGTGATCACATAGCCAATGAGCTCCTGCCGGGACTCGTTGCGTTGCGGGCTGAAAATGGCGCCTATCCAGCTTGGCCGCGACATCCTTCGATTTCCTTGTCGGTCGTACTCGTTCGGCGACCGGGCCCTGAACACAGGGTCGTGCGCATAACTGTACGACATGGTCATCAAGCAGAACCCGTTCGTCCAAACGGCCTCGCAACGGAGAACCTCTGCACCCTCATCCAGACGTTCTGTGTGAAGGTTGGTCGCTATAAATGTAGCTCCGAAGCCAAGATTGCTGGTATTAGTCTCTAGACGGGTTGCTTTGACGAGCTCGGATGCATCCGCCTCGCGCAGCGAGTCCAGGAAATCGTCTGCAACGGCAGCAGAAAGCCTGCAACACGGCAGTAGTAGCACCAGAACGGTTGGCAGAAATGTTCGCATAAATTCAGCTTAGACCAGAGTAGGTGATAGGAAGTTGGCTCTTGATGCGCCGTCGGCTTATTGACGCTGCGCCGGTGAGGGAGGATTGGTTTTCGTTGGCGCTCATTCTGTTCAGCCCTTTGGCGGATTTTACTCGGCGTGGGGCAGGCGTCAATCTCGAACCTGCGGGTAATCACCGGCGTGACCAGGGGCCTCACCCTCACCGCCCCCATCGAACCCTTGCCCGTAAGCCCTGAATTTCGCGCAGCCTTGGCTTTCCAGGGGCTTTTCCTGCCGTCTGCTGGTGTCGGGATGGTCCTGAGCAGCGAGGGGTTGGAGGCCAGGCGGCTGCGGCGGCGCGGGGCCAGTGGTGATTACGAGGATGAGGGGCGAACCCAAAACCGCGCCTGAGGATGGGCTAACGCAGCCAGGACCAACAAAATGGGACCACGTCATCCCGCCGTGGCGGGACCAATCGAGAATTAGTAGAGGACCGCGGAATACGCGGAATACGCGGAAGAGGAAGCGTTTGCCGCGTATTCCGCGGTTTCTCGAAAAGAGTCTTAGGCGAGGATTTGAGGCGAATTTCACATCTTGACAATCAGAAGGCTCATCGAAAGGATGAGCCGGTTAATTCCAAGTCGCGTGCAAGATGTCACTAATTCGCTTGTCCTTTGGGCCTCTGGCTTCGTTGCTCGCTCGTTGCAGATCGCTGCGGATATGCGCCTCGCTCGCGCCTCGCCAGAGGCCCGAAGTCCTGCGCGCCTTAGTGCCATCTTGAACGCTCGTTGGAATAAGCAATTCTGGTTGAATGCGGATGCCAGCCCACCAGACCATTCGAGTTCGACGCCATTCATCACAACCTGATGCCATCATGCAAACTCGTCGCCAATTCATGAATGCGTTTGCGTTGGTTGCGGCGCTGGGGGCAGCACATTTCCTATTGTTTCCCTGGCCTGAGGCCCGAGCCGCCGATGGCTTGCCGCGGAACCTGGCGCTGGCGGCACATGCCTCAGCTTTCGAAACCTACGAAGGCATGGCTGCGAACCTGGCCAACGACGGGAACATGGATACCCGCTGGTCAGGAATTCCCGGCCACAACACCGGCGGATGGTTCGAGCTAGACTGGGAGCAGCCGGTGCGCCTGGCCGAGGTTATCGTTTTCCAGCACGATCGCTACGTAAAGGAAATGGACCTCCAGGTCTGGGACCAGGAAAACGGGGCCTGGGTCGTCCTCGAACACCTGGGCCGCCCGGACGGGCGCTTGCCCCGGGTCATCGTCTGCCGGTTCAAATCGCGTTTCACGCCGCGCTTGCGCCTGGCCAATATCACCAACGGCCCCAGCTTCAACGAGGTCCAGGTTTTTGAGGAACCATTCGCTGACCTGCCGGTGGTCAATTTGGCCTCGGATGCGGATGGTCGCTTCCTTGGGATGATTTCCGATGCCTGGGGCAGCGCGCCCGTGGCGGGGGCCGAGGTCTCGCTCTCGGGCGAGGCCAAAGCCGGACCCTGGCAGGCCCTGGCGCGCAGTGATGAGTACGGCCTGTTTTTTGTCCCGATGCCCTTGGGGCTCACCGGCAAGGTCAGCGTCAGCGCGCGCCTGCCCGGCCAGGCGGTGGCCGGCCCTGCCCCAGTGCCGATGGACGCGGCGGGATTCCAATATGGTTTAACGCCGGAGAACCTGCACCGCGGCAAGCTCAACCTTGAGGGCCCCTGGCGCTTTGCCCCCGACCCGCCCGCCGGGTTTTGGGAACCCGGGTTCGACGACCGCGCCTGGTCTAGCATCCGCGTGCCGGCTCACTTCGTGATGGAGGGATTTCAATCGACCGAGGGCATTGGCGGCTACCGCAGGCGGTTCCGGGCGCCGGCCGGCCAGGGGAGGCTCAAGCTGCGGTTCGATGGGGTCTATAGCGGCGCCGAGGTCTGGCTCAACGGCCGGCGGCTCGCTTACCATGAAGGCGGGGCGCTGCCCTTCGAGGTGGACATCACCGACGCCGCCAGGAGCCGGGATAACCTGCTGGCGGTCCGTGTGACCCAACACACGGTGGTCAGTGACCGGTTGGATAAGATGAGCGAGTACGCCGATTTTCCCCTGGCTGGCATTATGCGGCCGGTCTATCTGTTTCGCGCGCCGGCAATTCATATCGGCGCGCTCGACCTGAGTTCCACGTTTGACGCCGGCTACCGCGATGCGCAGCTCACCGCGCGTGCGGCCATCATCAACGAATCGCCCGAGCCGCTGCCCCAGGCGGAGCTCGAGCTTCGCCTGGCCGACCCTGACCACCGACCGCTGCCGGCGGACGCGCAGCCCGCGCCGGTGCAGGTTGGCCCCTGGCAACGGGCCGAGGTGCGGCTGGCTTTGCCTGTGCGCGCGCCACGCCATTGGGAGGCGGAACATCCGGCGCGCTACCTTGTGGAAGCCACCCTGAAAGCCAAAGGCCGGGTGCTGGACAAAGTGGCGCAGCAGATCGGTTTCCGCCAGACCGAGGTGCGCGCGGGCCAACTGCTGATTAACGGGCAAGCGGTGAAGATTCGCGGCACTTGCCACCATGACTCGCACCCGTTGCTGGGGCGGGCCGTGACGGAGGCGCTGACGCGCCAGGACCTGGCACTGATGAAGGAGGCCAATCTTAATTCACTCCGCACCTCGCACTACCCCCCCTTGCCCGCCTTGTTGGAGGGCGCGGACGAACTGGGCCTTTACGTTGAAGATGAAGGCTCGTTCTGCTGGGCCGAAGGGGCGGACGACCTCCGCCTGACCCCGCGCCTGATGCAGCTCAACGCCGAGTTGCTGGCCCGCGATCGCAATCATCCCAGTGTCTTCATCTGGTCGGTGTGCAACGAAAGCTCGTTTGGTTACGGGTTCGAACGCAGCCATGAGTGGTTGCGCGCCGCCGACCCCAGCCGCCCCAACGCCGGCAGTTGGGGGCGGGGCTCGCTCGAAATCCTGGCCCAGCACAACCCCATCACGCTGGCAGGCATCGCGGAAATGGAGAAGCAGCCCAAGCCGGTGCTCTGGGATGAGTGCTGGTGCATCTTTCAAGGAATCTGGGGCGACGTGGCCGAGATGTGGCTGGACCCGGGCCTGCGCGACTACTACGCGGAACCGCTGCCGGCCATTTATGCCCGCATGATGCAGAGCAAAAACATCGCCGGCTCCCAGATTTGGGCCTGGTCGGACGATCTCTTCTGCGTGCCCAATCGCGGGCTTGAGTACGGGCGGGAAACCACCCGCTGCCATTTCCTCGAAGACCAGTATCGCCTGCCCAATCGCGGGCTGGTGGGCGATGCGCCCTGGGGCGTGGTGGATGGCTGGCGCCGCCAGAAACCGGAATTCTGGATCATCAAAAAGCTCCACTCCCCCGTGAAACTCAAGGAGGCCCCCGTGCCGCTGCCGGCGCCCGGCCAGCCCCTTCGCCTCGCCGTCGAGAACCAATACGATTTCACCGACCTGTCCGAACTGAGCATCAACTGGCAACTGGGCCCCGAGCGCGGCGTGGCACGGGCGGCCGGCGCGCCGCGCCAAACCGGTGAGCTGACGCTCAGGCCCGCCCGGGCGCCGGTGGCCGGGCAGGTGCTCAGCCTCGAGTTCAGGGATCGTGCCGGGCGCCTGGTGGATGCCTATCGCCTGCCGGTCGGCCAATCGGTTGCCTCGAGGCCAAAGTTGCGCGCTCCGGGCTCAGCGCCCCTCCGCATCATTCCTGAGAACTACCTGGCCGGGCAGGGGACGCGGGTGGTGGGAGAGGGGTTTGAGTTGGCCTTTGATCAGGCCAGCGGCGGGTTGCGGCGGGGCGTCGCTTTTGGCCAGGCGCTCTTGCTGGAAGCGCCGAGGGTGCACGTGCTGCCGGCGGCCACGCCGCTTTCGCCCTTGCCCGATCCGTTGAGCTGGCGCCTGCAAGAGCTTGACCTCCGGCCGGAAGGCGAGAATGTCCGGGTCCAACTCCAAGGCAGCTACGAGCACTTCCAAGGCGGATACGATTTGCTCATCACCCCTGGCGGCGCGCTCACCGTGCAAGCCGCCTTCAAATACACCGGCCCCAGGCTCCTGGCGCGCGAAATTGGCCTGGCCTTTTCCGTGCCCAAAGACTGCGACCTGCTGCGCTGGCAGCGCCGGGCCGAGTGGAGCGTTTATCCCGCCGACCACATCGGCCGCCCCCTGGGCCAAACGCGGGCCTTTGCTTCGCACCCGGAGCAGTTGCCTCCCGCCTGGCCCTGGGCGGCTGACAACTCCCCCATGGGCTGCAACGATTTCCGCAGCGCCAAGCGCCATATTGACTGGGCCTCGATCAGCTACCCCAATGGCCCGGGCGTCTGGGTCGAGTCCAACGGCGCGCAGCATCTCCGCGCCCTGGTGGAAGCCGACCGTATCTCCGTGCACGTCAATGACTGGTATGGCGGCACGCACTGCGGCCTTGAGGAATGGACCCGCAACTACGGCCAAGGCCAGCCGCTCGAAGCCGGCCAGAGCCTCCAAGCCACCGCCAGACTGCGCCTGGCCCAGCCTGAGCCTTAAGGGCTCGGGCAAAAATAAATTCCGAGATCTGATTGCTCGGGTCGAGCGTGGAGCGTGAGAGCGTGGAGCGTGGCAAGTGCTCCGATGCCCTCACGCTCTACGCTCCGACGCTCCACGCTCCAGACGGCAGGCGAAGGCAGTTTGTTAGAATTACGCCCAAAGCACCGAAGTTGTTCTTGCACGGGCGCTGACCGGGGTGTGGGCGATAAACTGCTTGCTCGAGGCTCGCCGCTCGGTTTTGCTTGGCCCATGCGCACGGCAGCGCCACCAGCGAGCCAGCCAATCGAGCGATGAACCGGTACGAGTTTCACCTCGCCATTTCGCCGGGGCAGTACTTGGACTACTATCGCGGCGTCATGCGCCATGTGGTCGTACGCAGCACCAGCGGCCAGACCGTGCAGTTTCCGGCCTCACTGCTCCAGCGATTTGTCACGAATGCGGGCGTGCACGGGGATTTCGTGCTGACCTGCGACGAGAATCACAAGTGCCTTGGGCTGGAGCGGCTGGAGCCTGCCAAATGAGCGGCCCCCGCTGGGCGGGGGCGAACGGCGAACAGCGAACGGCGAATGGCGAAGAGCGAATCCCGATGCGGCATCGGGACTCTACTTGCTCTGGCGTCGCTCCAGGCTGCGCTCCAGGTTCAGGATTTTCTTGCCCAGGATTTGCGTCTGCCTGAGCAGGCCGTCCACTTCCTGCTGGGTGGAGAACCCCAGGTCGGCGCTCAGGATGAGTTGGGTTTCCACCTCCACCAGGCTGCCGTTGGCCCGCCGCAGGAATTGGATGAACTCTGCGGTGTAGTGACGGCCCCACCCCTCCGCCACATTCGAGGGGATGGACACCGCTGCCCGACGGATTTGCGAGCTCAGGCCGAACTTCTCCTCGACCGGGAACTTCTTGCTGTGTTGATACACCAGCTTGGTCAGCTTGCGTGCGAGCTGCCAGACTTCCAGGTCGCGATAGGATTCGATAGGCATAGGCGTTGTGAGCCGCAGCTTGCCACAAAGGGCTGGCTGACTTCCACTCGCCGTTCGCCGTTCGCCATTCGCCATTCGCCGTTCGCCGTTTGCCATTCGCTATTCGCTGTCCGCGGCGGACGCTCCGGCCACTTCCTGATAGCCGCCCTGCTGCGCCGAGTCAGGGTTTCTGCGGCAGCGCCGGCGGGGTCATGGGCAGCCAGACCTGCATTGGGCCGGGCTGGCGGTTGTCCCAGGCGTAGTACGGAATGGCGGTGATGGTCACGCGGCGAGGAGGCGGGACCGGCTGGTAGAGCGCACCGTTTTCGCTCAGTTCCGGCGCGACCTCGAGGAGGCCTTTGACCACCACGACGCCACCGAGCAGTTTTTCCTGTTTTTCGGCTTTGAGCGGGATGGCCGCCGGGAGATAGAGGGAAGAAAGCGGTTCGGCCTGGTCGCAGGCTTCAAAGCAGTACACCAGCGGGCCGCGCTGGAGGGCGAGTTGGCCGAGGTCGTCTTTGACTTTCGGATTGGCGGCCAGGCGCTGGGCAGGCATGGGCAGGTTGAGTCTAACGACATCGCCGTTGTGCCAGATGCGTTCGAGGACGAAGTAGCCCCGCTCGGCGCGCGGCCGGGAGAGCTCTTGCCAGTTGACGGAGACAGTAGCGCCCTGGCACCAGCCGGGCACGCGGAGGTGCAGTTCGAGTTTGACCGGTCTGGCCAGATGGGGCCGGAGGACCACGGCGCCGTCCCAGGGGTAATCGGTGGCAACCTCGAGGGTGACGTTCTGGCCGCGCAAGCTGGCGGTGGCGGCGCCCTGGAGGTAAAGGTTGACCCAGAAGCCGTCATCGCTCACGGCGTAGGCATAGCCGCCGAGGGACGCAATCGTGCGGGAAATGTTGGGCGGGCAGCAGGCGCAGCCGAACCACTCCTGGCGATGGTGCTTGCCGGCGCTGGCCAGCGGGTTGACGTAGAAGAAATGGGTTCCGTCGAGGGAGACCCCGGCGAGGGCAGCGTTGTAGAGGGAGCGTTCGAAGACGTCGGCGAAACGGGCGTCGCCATAGAGCAGGGCCAGGCGGTGGTTCCACTGGGCGAGGGCGACGGAGGCGCAGGTTTCCTGGTAAGCGGAGAGGTTGGGGAGGTCGTAATCGGTGGTGAAGCCTTCATTGCGGGCGCTGGGGCCGATGCCGCCGGTGAGGTAGAGATTGCGCTCGGTGGTGTTGCGCCAGACCCGGCCGAGCATGGCCAGAAGGGCGGGGTCCCGGGTCTCGGCGGCGACGTCGGTGGCGCCGCTGAGCAGGTAGGCGGCGCGCACGGCATGGCCTTTAATCTTCTGGTGCTCGGCAATGGGCACGTCATCGAGCCAATAGGCGCCGTCGTACTGGTCGAGGGGGGTGTGGTGTTCCTGGGCGAAGTATTTGCGGCCGCGATTTTCGATGAAGAAACGGGCGAGATTGAAGTAGCGCGGCTCGCCGGTGGCGTGCCAGAGCTTGATGAGGGCGAGTTCGATCTCCGGGTGGCCGGGATAGCCCAGGCGCTTGCCGGGGCCGAAAACTGAGTCGATATGGTCGGCCAGTTTGACGGCGACGTTGAGCAGGGAGCGTTTGCCGGTGGCCTGGTAGTGGGCGACGGCGGCCTCGAAGAGGTGGCCCGCGCAATACAGTTCATGGCAATCCCGCAGGTTGGTCCAGCGCTTGCCGGGCTCTTTGACGATGTAATGGGTATCGAGGTAGCCGTCCGGCTGCTGGGCGGCGGCGAGCTTGGAAATGATCTCCTCAAGGCGTTTCTCCAGCTTCGCATCGGGATGGATGGCCAGCGAGTAAGAGGCGGATTCGAGGGCCTTGTAGAGGTCGGAATCCATATAGACCGGGCCGGAGTAGCCGTTGGTGGCCCTGGCGGCGGCGAGCTCGAAATTCCGGATATTCCCGGCTTTCTCGAGCATGGCGAAGTTAATCGGGATGGTAGCGACCCGGTTGGTCTCCTGGCGCGGAGCCCAGAAGGAGTCGTGAATCTGGACCTGGGTGAAAGGGACGGCTCGGAGTTTGAGAAGCTGGGCCGGCTCGGCCCCGGCATTCCGCAGGGGCAGGCTGGCGCACGCTATCACCAGGGTTAGGAGGTTGAGTCCGTTTCGCATATCGTGAGTTGATTCTAGGGTGTCCAGTGGGAGGTTACGAGCAGTTTTTCGGCGGCGGAGCTCAAGCAAAGTCAGGGGAAAGATACTTTGTCACGGAAACAACGAGAGCCCTCCCGCGCCGAGGGGAATTGACGAGGGAACGCTTTGAATGCATGGAGGAAGAACCGTGACTGTTCAGGTGCGCACCCATGCATTTGCCTCGGCATCGTAGGCGCCTCTCGAAATGTCAAGTGGCTTGAGGTCGGTTGCTGTCCCGGAGGGACATCCCGACAATAGCCCGGCGCTTCAGCGCCGGGAAAAGTCCCGATTCCGAATCGGGATTGCCTCCGTCCCGAAGTTTGTGCCATTTGGCAGTCAAGGCTTTTGGGATTTTTTCTTATCATTAGAGTATATGCTTTGTTGTTCTTTTTTGATTAGGTCAATGTGTTGGAGAACAACGTGTTTGGCGATGTGCGTGGCCTGGTGGATAAAGTCCGGATCGGGCTTGAGGGCATAAAGAGTTTTGACGCGGTGATAGTCGCTCAAGTAATGGTCGACGGCTTTTGGGGAGTGGTTGATTTCCTGGGCGACGGCCGCC
>Ga0187850_10000689_pt1 | contig 42446 bp, 33 predicted proteins | sample June2016WEW_4_15_FD_132436 | JGI IMG/M metagenome (GOLD analysis project Ga0187850, IMG submission 132436) | Peatland microbial communities from SPRUCE experiment site at the Marcell Experimental Forest, Minnesota, USA - June2016WEW_4_150 | ecosystem: Environmental > Terrestrial > Soil >...
GAGCTGGTTGATGTTCTTGAGGCGGGTGAAGATGAGCTGCCAGGCGCAGGGGCGGCCGTCGTCCACTTCGCATTGCTTCTCGGTGGAGCCGCCGCAGGGGCCGTTCAGCAGGCGCTTGGCGCAGCGCGTCACCGGGCAGATGCCGCCGAACTGCGCTAACACGCAGTCGCCGCAACCCAGGCACTTCTCGGTCCAGACCGCCTGCTCCTCCAAAATGCCCAGGAACTGCGTGTTGAGCCCGGGGTAGACCGGTTTGTTGGGGAATCGCTCGGCGATCGCCTGCACGCCCGCGCCGCATCCAAACGAGACGATGGCGTCGGCTTTGGCGGCCGGCTCGGCCAGGTCCTTGATGAACTCGTTCTCGCACTGCCGCTCGATGGTGATCTGCGTGAGATCGAGCGGCTTGCCTTCGATCTTGCGCGCCATGCGCATGGCGTAGGAGGCGATGCCCACCTCGCGCTCGCCGCCGGCCAGGCATACCGTAACGCAGGTGCCGCAGCCCACGAACAGCACCTTGCCGTGGCGCGCGATAAGGTTCTTCAGCTCGGTGATGGGTTTTGGCGAAGCAACAATCATGGCGTTCCTACACTTTCTGTCTGCTTAGCGGACTGGGCCCCAGCGCACGGACTGTTTCGACGATCTCCTTCACTCGCTCGACAAACGTCGGGGCCATCGCGGCCGAGAGGTTGACCATTTTGAGCCGCTCGCCGCCCACGCCGATCTCGTCGAGGATCTCGCGGATGCGGTCGGTGCGTTTGCGGGCCCGCAGATTGCCCTCGAGAAAATGGCAGCCGCCTTCCAGGCACCCGGCCACCAGGATCCCGTCGATGCCCTTCTCGAAGGCCTCGAGGATGTGCTCCATTTCAATCTTGCCGGTGCAGGGCGTATGAATGATGCGCACGTTGACGGGATACTGCATGCGTTTGGAGCCGGCCAGGTCCGCCGCCGCGTAGGCGCAGTAGTTGCAGCAGAAAGCGATGATCTGCGGTTCCCATTGATTGGACTGAATCATGCTGTAACTCCGCCGGCGAGCAGCTCGTCCAGCATGGCAGTGAGAGCCTCGTCTTCCTGGTGCTGGAGGGTGATGGTCCGGGCCGGGCAGGCGGCCGCGCAGCTTCCGCAGCCCATGCATTTGGCGCCCTGGATCTCGGCCTTCTTGAGGTCGTTGATCATCGGAGCGCCGTAGGGACAGACTTTCACGCACGTGGCGCAGGCCACGCAGTTCTCGGGGTTGACTTTGGCGACCTGGCCGGGGATTTCCAGGTGGGACTTCGAGAGCACCGTGGTGGCCCGCCCGACGGTGGCTTGGGCCTGGGCAATCGTCTCGTCGATGAATCGCGGCGAGTGGGCCAGCCCGCACAGGAACTCGCCCTCGTTGGCCAAATCCACCGGGCGGAGCTTGGGATGCGCCTCGAGGAAAAAGCCGTCGGCGGTCAGGGCGCTGCGCAGCAGGCCCGAGAGCGCCGGGTTATCGGCGGCCGGAGCGATGCCGGTCGAGAGCACCAGCAGGTCCGGGCGCAGCAGGAGCTCGCGGTTGCTCGAAGCGTCGTGAACGGTGACCTTGAGCCGGCCGCCCTCCTCCACCACCACCGGATCACTCTGGTCCGGATAGCGGACGAACAGCACGCCTTCTTCACGAGCCTTCTGGAAGAACAGCTCGCGGAATCCGTACGTGCGGATGTCGCGGCCCAGGACCACGACTCTGGCCAGCGGCAGCCGCCGCTTGATCTCCAGCGCGTTCTTGACCGCCTCGGAGCAGCAGACCCGGCTGCAATAAGTGTTCCGGTCATTGCGGCTCTCGACGCACTGGATCATGACCACGGTAGGGTCCTTCTTGCCGGCCAGCTCGGGCGGCAGATTGCCGCCGGCCAGGGCCGCCTCCAGCTTGCTCTGCGTCGTTACGTGCTGGTTCTTGCCGTGCAGGTACAGCTCGGTAGCTCGCTCCTGGCCACCGGTGGCGACGATCACCACGCCGTGGCTGATCGCCTTTTCGCGCCCCGCCACGCTCAGGATGCTATTGAAGTTACCCACGTGACCACTTACGCTTATGGCCTTTGAGTTCAAGTAAACGTTGATCTTGGGATGGGACTGAATCTTGGTCACCAGTTGGCGCAGCCAGGCCTGGACGTCGGCCCGCTCCAGGGTGCTGTGGATGGTGCGAAGGTTTCCCCCCAGCGCCGACTCGTTCTCGACCAGGTGCACCTCGAACCCCTGGTCCGCGATGCCCAGGGCCGCGGTCATGCCCGCAAGGCCGCCGCCGATGATCAGGGCCGCTGCGGTCACCGGCAGTTGTCCGGTCTCCAGCGGCTTCAAATGCCGCGCCCTGGCGACGGCCATCGACATCAGGTCCACCGCCTTCGCCGTGGCGGCGACGCGGTCGTCCTTGTGCACCCAGGAGCACTGATCGCGGATGTTGGTCATGGCGAACAGGTACTGGTTCAGGCCGCTCTCGCGGAGCGTTTCCTGGAACAGGATCTCGTGAGTTCGCGGCGAGCAAGAGGCCACCACCAGGCGGTTGAGCCGGTGCTTCTTGATCTGGTCCTTGATGTGCTCCTGGTTGGTGTCCGAGCAGGTGTACAGGCTGGCTTCGGCGTGGCAGACGTTGGGCATCCTGGCCGCCCGCTGGGCGACCTGCTCCACGTCGATGACCGAAGCGATGTTGTGGCCGCAGTGGCAGATGAACACGCCCACGCGCGGGGTCTCGTCGGTGATGTCTCGCTCCCAGGGATATTCGTGGCGCTGGATCATGGTTCCGCGCGCCGGCGCAAGCTGGTCCATCGCGCACGCGGCAGCCGCCGAAGCCTGGGCCACCGATTCGGGAATGTCCTTAGGCTCCTGGAACGCCCCGGCCACGTAGATGCCGGGCCGGGAGGTAGCCTGTGGGGCAAGCCGCTCGGTTTGGGCGAAACCGAACTGGTTCAGCGCTAGCCCCAGCTTCGCCGCCATTTCTCTCAGGCTCGTGGGAACGCGTAGCCCCACGCTGAGCACCACCAGGTCGAATTCCTGCTGCAGCTCGGCGCCGGCCTGGTCGAAGTAGCGAACGCGCGGGTTCTTCGTGCCGGGCATCTCGACGACGCGCGAGGGGATGGCCCGGATGTACTTCACGCCGTGCTCATCGCGGGCCCGGTTGACGTAGTTGTCGAACTCCTTGCCGAACGCCCGCACGTCCATGCAGAAAATGGAGACGTCGAGCTGCCGCCCCTGCGCGTGCTCGAGGGCGACCATCGCCTCCTTGGTGGCGCTCATGCAGCAGATGGACGAGCAGTAGCCATTGCCGCGGGCGGCGTCGCGGCTGCCCACGCACTGGATGAACGCGATCCGCTTCACCTCGCCGCCGTCCGAGGGCCGCTGGACGTGGCCGCCGGTCGGACCCGCGGCCGAGAGCATCCGCTCGAACTGCACGCTGGAGAGCACGTTGGCGTATCGCCCGTGGCCGAACTCGCCGCGGAGCGAGGCCTGGAACTCCTCGAAGCCGGGCGTGAGGATCACGCTTCCGGCGTCGATCTCGAATTCGGCGGGCTGCTGGTCGTGGCACACCGCTCCGGCCGAGCACGCTTTGACGCACTGCATGCACTCGCTGCACAGACCGCAGGCGAGACACCGCTTGGCTTCGGCGATGGCCTGCTCCGGGCTGTAGCCCAGGTCGATTTCGGAGAAATCGTGCACCCGCCTGGCCGCGTCGGCTTGCGGCATCTTGACCCGCTCCTGCCGCGGGGCGTCGGGCCGGGGGTTGGGGGCCAGGTCCGCGGAAGCGGAAACCGGCGCCAGCTTAGCGCCGCGCAGGTAAGCGTCGATCGCCTCGGCGGCCCTGTGGCCCTGCGCCATCGCGTCCACCATCGAGGCCGGGCCCAGCACCGCGTCGCCGCCGGCGAACACGCCCGCGATGCTGGTGGCCAGCGTATCCTTGTCGGCGGCGATCCGGCCGCCCGCGCCGGCAGCGACACCCAGCTTGGCCGCGTCGATTCCCTGGCCGATGGTGACGATGACCGTGTCCGCCGCCAGCGCGCTGGTCTTGGAATCGTCGAACTGAGGGTTGAACCGCTTGTCCTCGTCGAATACCCTGGTGCAAGCGCGGAAGGAGACGCCTGTGGCCTCGATCCTGGTCGGGCCAACGCTGTTGTGGAAGACGATGCCTTCCTCGAGGGCCTCGGCCGCCTCCCAGGAGTGGGCGGGCATTTCCGCGCGGCTTTCGAGACAAGCCACGTGCACCGAGGTCACACCCGGCATCCGGCGGGCGCAGCGCGCGGCATCCATAGCCACGTCGCCGCCACCGATGACCACCACGTTGGGGCCGATCGCCGGCCGCTTCCCGCTGTTGACCTGGTACAGGAAATCCAGTCCCGCCCAGACGCCCGGGGCATCCTCGCCGGCGATACCCAGCTTGCGGCTGATCCAGGCGCCAGGGGCGACGAAAACAGCCTTGAACCCGGACTCCAGCAGATTCTTCGGGTCGGCGACCGCCGTGCCGGTCTTGGCCGCGACTCCCAGGTCCAGGATGTATTGGATCTCCTTGTCCAGGACCTCGCTAGGCAGGCGGTAACTCGGGATGCCGTAGCGCAACATGCCGCCAAGCTGCGGTTGCGCCTCGAACAGGGTCACGCCGTAGCCTAGGAGCGCGAGGTCGGAGGCCGCGGTCAGGCCGGCCGGACCACCGCCCACGATGGCCACCTTGGCATCCAGCCTCGCGGTCGGCAGAGCTGCGGGCGGATACTGGTCGGGGTTGAAGTGGATGTAGTCGGCGACGAAACGCTTCAAATCGCGGACGCTCACGGCTTCGTCGATTTCGCCGCGGTTGCAGTCGTCCTGGCAGGGATGCTGGCACACTCGTCCGCAGGCGGAGGGCAGCGGGCAGCGCTGGCGGATGAGTTCGTAAGCTTCCTTGAACTTGCCCGCGGCAATGAGAGCCACGTAGCCCTGGGCGTTCACGCCCGCGGGACAGGCGGCCTTGCACGGCGCGCGCCCGGCGGCTTTCGAGATTCCGAAGACGTTCGGGATGGCCTGCGGATAAGGGCGGAAGATCGCCTTGCGGGTGCCCAGGCGGCGGTCGAACTCACTGGGAAGATCGACTGGGCAGGCTTCGGTGCAGTCGCCGCAGGCGTTGCACTTGTCCAGGTCCACGTAGCGCGGGTTCTGGCGAATCTTGACCTTGAAGTTGCCCGGCTCGCCGGAGATTCCCTGGACGTCCGCCAGGGTGATGATCTCGATGTTCTTGTTCCGGGCGCACTCCACCAGCTTGGGCGAGAGGATACACATGGCGCAGTCCCCGGTTGGGAAGGTCTTGTCCAACTGCGCCATTCGCCCGCCGATGGCCGGCGAGGAGTCCAGCAGGTAGACCTTGAAGCCGCTCTCGGCCAGGTCCAGAGAGGCCTGGATGCCGGTGATGCCGGCCCCGCAGACCAGCACGGCGCCGACCGCCTCGGGCGCGCTATGTCCATTGCCGCTGGCTGCCATCATAGACGTGCCTCGGCGCCCCCGATTCCCTTGGATTCCAGCACCGCTCGCGGCTCGACCACCAGGCTCCCCAAGCTCACCTCGCCCGCCGTGCACCCCATGGCCAGGCCCAACAGTTGCGTGAAGTAGAACACCGGCAGGCTGTAGCGGCGGCCAAAGCGGGCCTCGATGTCCTTCTGCCGCAGGTCCAGGTTGAGCTGGCACAGCGGGCAGGCGGTAGCGATGCAGTCGGCCCCGGCGAGCTTGGCCATCGACAGGATCTCGCTGCTCAGTTTGAGGACAATGCTCACATCGGTGATCGAGTACCCCGCCCCGCAACACTCGGTTTTGTGCGGCCAGTCGACCGGCGTGGCCCCGGCGGTCTCCAGGAGCTGGTCCATCAGCGTGGGGTTCTCGGCGTCGTCGAAGTTGGTGACCTCGGGCGGGCGCGCGAGCAAGCAGCCGTAGTAGCAGGCGACCTTCAGCCCAGTGAGCGGGCGGCGGATGGCCGCGGCGATTCGCGAGCGCCCGATATCGCGGCACAGGATCTCGAGCAGGTGTCGGACCGGCGTCCGTCCGTCGTAGTCGCTCCCGACCACCTGAGCAACCTTGGCGCGCACCGCGGCGTCGCCGGCGATATGATGGTTGGCCATCTTCAGCCGGCTGTAGCAGGACGCGCAGGCCACGGCGACCGTCTGGCCGTTGGCGGCGGCGAGGTTCTTGGCCGGTAGTGCGTCGGCCAGCAGCGGATCGGTGCTGTGGGCGGCCGTGGAGCCGCAACAGATCCAGTCCTTCAGCTCGGGCAGGTCCAGGCCCAGCTTCGCGGCCACCGCCAGCGCGGAGCGGTGGAAGTCCCGGGCCGTGCCGTCCAGCGAGCAGCCTGGGAAGAACACGTAACTCACTGGTCACCTCCCTGGGCAGCCCGGCGAAACATCGCTTCCCGCTCGGCCTGCCCGCGGACTCGCGGCCCGAACAGGGGCAGCTTGCCTTTCAAGAGCATCGCAGGGGCCTTCGCGGCATCCTCGAACAGCCGCCTGGTGCGCAGCTTGAAGGCGGCCATCAGGCCCATCTCGTACACTCGACCGCGCTTGCGGATGCCTTTGAGGAAGATCTCGTTGAAGGTCGGCACGGCGGTGCTGAGGACAACCTTTCCCGCGCTCAGGCTCATGGCCCGGAGGGCGTCGTTCATCGCGGCCAGGTCCACCTTCTGCGGGCAGCGGGTCGTGCAGGTTTGGCAGGAGGTGCACTCCCAGATGAAACGGCAGGCCAGGACCGCCTCGCACTGGTCCATTTGCACTAGCCGCACCACTTCGTGCGGCTTCAGATCGGCCCGGGAAGCTACGGGGCAGCCGCTGGAACATTTCGCGCACTGGTAGCAGCTCATGGGCGAAGCCCCGCTGCGGGTCTTCACCTCGCTCGCCAGGGCGCCGCCCACGTTTTCGATTTCGATGGTTGCCGCGGTCATTTCTTCTTCTCCGAGCCGGCCAGCACCGACAGCTTGACCGCACTGACCTTGCGGTAAACCTCCTTCGGGGTCTTGACCTCGCCATCCACGCTCAACAGGTCCTCGACCCGGATGCCGAACAGCCGTTCGTTCTCCTCGAGGTACGGGCGGATCAGCCGCCAGTCCTTGTCGTCCAGGGGGGAGAACACTCCGCCATTGAGCTGGCGCTCAATCACCTTGTGCCGCGGGTCGCGGATGTAGATTGCCCCGCCGCTGGCCAGCGAGAATAGGTTGGCGCCCGGGTACGGCGACGGCTGGGGGACCATGCGGCCGCGCCCGTCGAACTCGATGCCGTTGAGGATGACGAAGCCGCCGCCGGCCAGCGGATCGCCCGCCATGAACGACTCCGCCAAGAAATCGAGGCACGTGCCGTTGATGACCACGCGAGGACGTCCCACGGCGTTGATCAGCGGCCGGCCCGCCGCGTTGCCCAGCACGTACACCTCGCCGCCCTTGGCGCCGTACATGAACGTCTGTCCCACGTCGCCGTAGATGACCAGCTTGCCGCGCTTGGCGATCTGAGCGACCTGGTCCTGGGCGTTGCCGTGGATGTGGATCTCGAGGCCGTCCATACCGCTGGCCGCGTAGTCGCCATTCGAGCCGTAGAGATCGATGCGCACGCCGTCGGTGGCCGGGCCCAGGCCCACTCCCTGGAATCGCTGCCCGCGGAGGCGATAGACGATGAACCGCTTCCAACCCGCCTGATAGGCTGTGCGAAGAAACACGGCGTCACAATCGTCGCCCTCGGGCGGGAAGCCCTGGGCATCGATCAACAGGAGTTCCTCGCCGGGCTGCGGGGGGGCCAGGCGATCGCGCGTGGCCCAGGTGACTCTTCTCCAGAAGCGCGTAGCCGGCTCGCCAAACAGGGGCGCGGTATCGAAAAGCTGCTCGAGGGTCTCTTCGATCACCTGGATGACCGTCGCGCGACGCTTGTCGCCGACGTTGAACCGCCGGTCATGAAGTCTGGTCAGCAGCTCGATGGCCGCGGCGCGGGATTTCGAGTTGTCCGCGCCTTGCAGCACCTTCTCGCAGAACCGACGCAATTGACCGGCCGGCCAGGAGGGCAGATCCTGCTCCACTCCCTCGCGGTCGTGGCTCGGTTCCGAGCCGCGAGCGTCAGCGAGCGGTTCCGCAGTAGACCTCGCCACGTCGCAGCGAACCGTGCCGGCGTCAAGCTTCACCTTCCCTCCGAACTTGTCCGTGCAGGAGAGTTGCTTGTGGCCGTTCTCACCCGGCGCCACGGTGAAGATGAAGGCGCCGCCGTCGGTGCTCGAGCCGCCGCGCGCGTTCCAATACTTGTCCGCCACCGGGCAGAATCGCGGGTCCTCCTTGGCCAGGCTGCGCAGCGTAGCGTCGATGGCCTGCTTTTCCGAGCAGATCAGGCCGATCTGGACCTCGCCGCTGTCGGAGAGGGCGAAGACCTGCGGCCGCAGCATCGCGGTGTCCGTGATGCCGAGCAGTTGGAATTCCTTCCCCTGGCTGCGGGCAATAATGAAGAACCACGGACCATCCGGCGAAGCATGGATGTGGGTCGCCTGAATTTGCCGGTAAATGAGCTGCTTTTCAGGCGGCAATTGGTCGAAATCCAGCTCGGTGGTGGGGGCCAGGGCCTCGATGATGTACTCCAGCGGGTAGTGGTAGACGCGGTCCCACAAGTCGAAGAGCTGGACAGACACCTCCGTGTCGGTCAAGAACTGCTGGCGGATATTCCGCTGCCGCAGGTACTCGCACACCGAGTGGTAGTTGGCGAAGTCGCCGTTATGTACCAGCGCCTCGTTCAGGCCGACGAAGGGGTGCGCCCCGCCGGGATGCCACACCCGGCCCTTGGTGGGATAGCGCTGGTGGGCGATCCACACGTGCGCCTTCAACTCCTGGAGCTGGTAATAGTCGACGTTCTGCTCGGCATATCCCACCATCTTGAAGACCAGCAGGTTCCTGCCGTGCGAGAGCACGAACGCCCGCTTCTCCCCCAGGGAGGCGTAGAACGCCTCGTTGAGCCGGTAGGAGTTCCGCCAGACGAACTCGTCCTCCAGTGCGCGGGGCGCGAGTCCCTCCAGCCCGGCCTCCCGGGCGAAGGTCTCGAGCGCTCCGGGCTCCGCGCGGACCACGTAGCGGTGGACGTCCGGCGGGCGGACCTCCAGACCCGGGATGTCGCGATAGTCGTCGATGTGCGCCTGCCGCGTCGAGAGCGCGATGTCGAAGTTCGGGAGGATGAACTGCCGCTCCAACTCCGCGTGGCAGGAGGGATCGAGCAGCGCGATCTGGAGCAGGTAATGGCTGTCGAGCAGCTCGTTGGAAATGCCCAGATGCTCGGGCGCGAGGCCCACCGCCGCGATGCCGCCGCCCTTGCCGTTGCCGCGGTTCTGCATCTGGATGGAAGGCTCGTAGATGGTTCGCCCGCTCACGGGCACGGTACAGGCAAATCCCGTGACGCCGCAGCCGCCTTCCGCAGCGCGCTCGGAGAGGATGGGCGGTTCCGTCCCCGAGTAGACCTGCGACCGCGCGGCCAGCAACCGTTCGGCAACATCGCTCATTGGGATGCCTCCGAGTCGCCGAGGTAGCACAGCACGTCGCTGCGCCCGCGCAGCTCGCGGATGGAGGTCATTCCCAGACGCGCGAGCACCTCGACCATCTGCTCGCGCCAGGCGTTCTGGAGGTTGATCAGCCGTTGCGTGGCCCACTCCAGGCTCATCTGCATCATCAATTCGGGGTCGGTGGAGGCGATGCCGCGCGGGCAGCCCCGGCCGCTTTCGCAGCAGGCGCAGCGCACGCAGCCCAGGGCGACCAGCTCGGCGGTGCCGATCACCACGCCATCGGCGCCCAACGCAATGGCCTTCAGTACGTCATAGGCCGTGCGGGCGCCGCCCGAGGCGATCAGCGTGATCTTCTCCCGAATGCCTTCGGCGCAGAGGAACTTATGCACCTTCGGAATGGCGTACTCGATGGGCAACGCGATGTTCTTCTTGGCGATGTCCGGAGCGGCGCCGGTGCCGCCGTAGCTGCCGTCGAGGTGGATAATGTGGGCTCCCGCGTAGTAGCTGCCCACGGCCACCATGTCCACGTCGGTGGGAGTCGATACCTTCACGCTCACCAGACAGGTGGGATTCACCTCTTTGATCCAGTCCACGTGCTTCTTGTGGTCCTCGACGCTGTAGACGCTGTGGAAGGGGAACGGGCTGAACAGGGCATTCCCGGCCACGGCCTCGCGCATGCGAGCCACCGCGGGGGTGTTCTTGTCGCCCAGCAGGTGCCCGCCCAGGCCCGGCTTGGCGCCCTGGGCGTACTTGAATTCCACAACCCGCACGCGCTGGATGGTGTCCTCGCGCACGCCGAACAGGCCCGTGGCCACTTGCGTGATTACGTGGTCGTCGTAAGGCTTCAGCCGTTCGGGATACCCGCCCTCACCCGTGCAGGTGAGGCTGTTCCACGCCACCGCCGCGCGGGCTTTGCCCAGAATCGTGTGGATGCTCACCGACCCGAAGCTCATCCCGCCTCCATAGACTGGGATGTCGATATGGACCTGCGGCCGGCCGTCGTCACGGTGATTCAAGTCCAGACCCGTATTGATCGCCGCGGCCGGAACGGCGGCTGGCTCCGCAAGCCCGGCGATCTCGAACTTGAAGCGCAGCTTGTCGAACCCACCGCCCGAGGCGCCGTGCCGGTATTCCAGATGCTTCGGCGGAGTGTGCCCGGTGGCGGCCTGGTGCCACGTAGACAAGATCAAATCGCTCGACCAGCGCGGATCGCCCATACAGTCGGCATTGGGATTCCGCCGCAGCGTGAGCGCCTTCTGCGGGCACTGGGCCACGCAGTAGTGGTCAGTCTCCGCACAGTCCGGGCCGATGCACAGGTGGTCCTGGGGCCGCAGGGTGAAGGTATAGCCGTCGGGTTTGACGTGCACGCCGTAGGGACATGTATCGGCGCAGTGGCCGCAGGAGAGGCACGAAGCCAGGCGGTCGATCTTGTACTTGCCCAGCGCGTTGCGGTAGCGGTCGGGCGCGGGGCGAACTTCGCGAGCGACGGGTTCCTGGGGCCAGTCGCTGCGGCCCAAACACGCGGTGGCTTCGGTGGCCGTCATGCACCCACCTGCGCCTGGGGCACGCGGGCCAGGTCGCCGAATGCCTCCTTTTCGATGTCTTCCAAAAACATGGCTCGTCCCACCTCGCCGCGCAGCCGGCGGACCTCGCGAATGCCCATCGCTCCCAGCACCTCGATCAACTGGCTGTGCCAGGCGCCCATGAGGTTCACCATGCGTTGCGCGGCGTAGGCGCTGTCGACCGAATCGATCTCGATCGGACAGGGGCCCCACACCGGGCCGGCGTGCGCGTCGCGGCAGACGCGGCAGCCCACCGCCACCAGCAGGGCCGTGTCCACCCCCACCAGGTCGGCCCCGCAGATGATCGCCTTGGCCATGTGCTCGGCTAGCGCGATCCCGCCGGAAACGATGAGTGTGACCTCGTCCCGCACCCCTTCCTTCACCAGCCGCCCATGCACCTGGCGGAGGACGTCTTTGATGTGCCGGCCGGGCTTCCCGTTATCCGGCCGCTCGCGGCCGTGGAGGTCGGCGCATAGGTGGAAGACCCGCAGGCCCGCACGCACCAACTCGACGACGCGGCCGGCCGTCGTCGGGCGCAGCGTCATCCGGACGGAGACAATCAACCGCGGGTTGATGGCCTGCACCCTGCCGACCAGGTCCACCACCTCCTCGCAGTCCCTTACTTGCGCCATCCTTGCGGCTTGGAGAACGGCCTCGCTTTCGCCGATGTCGTCCTCGCCCACGACGGGCACGACGAACGGCAGTTGCTCGGGCGGCGCCTCGCGGGCGTGGGAAGCGGCCATCACAGCCAGGGAATTCAGCCCCTTTGCCGCCGCGGCGCGGGCCTTGACCAGGTTTCCGCCTTCGACCATCCACTCCGGCATGTCCTGGATCGCCGGAAGCTGGATTTCCAGCAGTTGCGAGGGCTCGCTGAGCATCTTGCCGTCGGGCGCAAATCGCAGGCGCAGCGGCTTGCGGCCGATGTCCACGCTGGTGGAGATGTACTCGCGTCCGTGGATGCCGTCGCGAGTGGGGCGGACGATTTCGGACATGTCCGTCCAGATCGAGTCGAAGCCGGGGCCGTGGAAGCGTCCGCGGTAGCCCGCCCCGGAGACCGGGATCTTGCCGCTGTCGGACTGGTTCCAGGTAGTCAGCAGGATGTCGGGCTTCCAGTACTCGTCGCCCAGGTCCAGGAATTCCGGGTTCACCGAGATGTTCAGCAGCCCCTTGGTGCAGCCCTGGACGCAAGACAGGCAGGCCTTGCATTCGTTGAGCGTCTGGACGGTCGCCAGCGGGTCCCGATTGTAGGCCGACTCGTGCTTGTACACATCGTAGCAGCAGCGCAGTTTGACGCAGTTGGTGCAGCGGGAGCAGTCCTCGCGCCAATCCACACTGCCGAACTTGCCCACCCGGCGGAACCGCGCTGGCGTCGGAACGGTGTGGATGTGGTAACGATCGGGCATGTCAGCTCTCGTCTTGCGCCAATCCGGCTTCCTGGATTACCGTGGCGGCCAGTGACTCGCACCCGCCGCTGAGGATGTGAATGCCGCGGACACCGGGGATGGCCTTGAGCTGGGATGCCATCGCCGCCGCGATGGCCACGCCCTCCTTGACTGCGTCGGAGGCCGCGCTCAGCCGGGCGATGACGTCTTCGCCCACCGGTCCGTAGGTCTGCTTCTTGTCGAGGGCCTTGGCCTGCTCGACGCTGGTAAGAGGCAAGACGCTGGCGAGGATGCTCACCTGCTTTTCCAGCCCGGCCGCTCGAACCGCATCCATCCACTGTATGAAACCGGGCAAGTCGAACACCGCCTGCGTCAGCAGGAAGTCCGCCCCAGCCGCGATCTTCTTTCTGAGACGAAGCAGATTCAGTTCCAGCGGCTGTTGGTAAGGGTGGGCGACCGCCCCGACCAGCAGGTTTGGAAGGCCCAGACCCTTGAGGGCTTGGGTCAATTGGATGGAGTCGATGTCGTAGACGCCGGCTGCCTGGGGGCAGATGCCCAGGGACTGGTGGTCGCCGCTGAGGCACAGGATGGCGCCGATCCCCAGGGCCGCGGCGCCCAAGGCATCGCTCTCCAAGGCGATGCGGTTGCGGTCGCGGGTCACCATGGTCAGCACGCTTTCGCGGCCTTCGTCGGCCAGGATGGCGGCACACGCCAGGCCCGAAGCGTGAATCTCGCCGGGGTTATCCACCACCACAACCGCGTCCAGGCTGGAGGGCAGCGCGGCTGCGAGCTTCTTTACGGCGGCGGCGTCCGGACTGCGTGGCGGCAGGCACTCGGCCGTGATCGCCAGCCGGCCCGAGGCCAGCGTCCGGGCCAGTTTACTCTTCGCTATCGTCATCGCTGATTTCCACTTCCTGGCAGAACTCTCCGGCCGCTTCGGCCAGGGGAGCGAGATGTAGGGGGTTCGGCGGAAGGCCCTCGAGAGCCTGCATCACCTGATCCCGGATGGCGGCGACCCGGGTATCCAGACCGTCGGAAGTATCTGCCGGCGCGGGTTTTCCGGCGGCCAGCGCCATGTCCTCGGCCGCCGTTCCCGGCAGGTGGAAGAGCATCAATCGCTCACCGCCCAGCCCGATCTCCTCGAGGATGGACCGGAGGTAGTCCACCCGGCGGGCGCAGCGCTTGCTGCCTTCCAGATAGTGACAGTTGTCCTCCTGGCAGGCGACCGCGCAGACCACGTCAGCACCGGACTCGAACGCCTTCAGCACGTGCTCCGGCTGAAGCCGCCCCGTGCAGGGCACCAGAACCTCCCGCACTGGGAGAGGCCAACGGAAGTCCGGGACGGTCGGCCGCGGCCGACCGGCGGAACTGGGCATCTGGCCCGGGCGTGCGCAATTGGCGCACACGAAGGCCGCGACAGCCAGAGGAAGCTGAGTACTGGAGCCCTCAGGTTCAGCAGCGCAGCGGGAATCCCCCATGGATCACACCTAACAGGATAAGAATATGCAGAATACCAGATTATCAGTATAAGTCAAGCCTAAACTTAGTTGTCACAACAGAAGTTTGACTTATGTTATACTGAGCCGGCACACAAGCGCGATCCAGCCTTCCTTCTCAATAACTTCCGAGTGGGCTGAGTAGGCCGCTTGGACACGGTCGAGCTGCCGGCGCGGGAATCCGGAGAGGATGGCGCGGCCGGCGGGTTTCCGGATGCGGGCGATCTCGGGGGCGAGGTCGAGGAGGGTTTCGGCGCTGATGTTGGCGACCACCACGTCGACGGAAGCCGAACGCACCGAGCGCGCAGAGCCCACGAACAGGTTGGCCTCGACGCCTTCCTGGCGTAGGCGGTCGCGGGCGGCGAGGGTTGCATCGGGGTCGATGTCACAGGCGTAGATGGGGCCGGCGCCAAGCAGGGCGGCGGCGACGGCCAGAATGCCCGAGCCGGTGCCCAGATCAAGCACGGCCGCGCCGGGGAATACGTGCCGCTCCATGGCCTCGAGACAGAGTTGCGTGGCGGGATGCCAGCCCGTGCCGCAGGCCTGGCCGGGATTCATGACCAGGCGGAGCCGGCCGGGCGGCGCGGGTTCCCGGCTCCAGGCGGGGACAAGATAGAAGCGTTCGCCAACCAGCACGGGCGACCATTGGGATTGGGCGACCTGCACCCAGTCGCGGTCTTCAACGATCTCCCAGTGCGGCTGCCAGGCGGCGAGATTCGCGACGTCGACGGGCCGATCGAAGAACGCGGCAAGGCGCGAGCGACCGCCGGGGGCATCCTCCTCGGAGATTCCGGCCGTGCCGCGCTCCCAGAGCTCGGCGATGAGCCGGTCCTTCTCCTCGGCGCGACATTCCAGGCGGAGAACGTGCATGCGTGTCTATGGCACGGGCAGATTCATCCTTTGGAGAAGCGAGGAAAAGCGGGGATCGGCGCGGAGTGGATCATAGATGGGCTTGGCGGGCAGATGCAGCATCTGTGGCTCGCGTTCGTCAATGCCTCTGTTGAGCCACTCGAAGGCCGCGTCCACGTCGCCCAAGCCGAAGTAGACCCAGGCAATGCCTAGCGGTGAGACGTAGGTCTCGCGCGCCGTCTGCATCATCCCATCGAGCAGTCGCCGCGCATCCGAGGTGCGCCCCATCACACCGTACATTGCGCCCAGCGCTCCGGAGACCAGGAAACTCCGCCCAAACAACTCCTGCGCTCTTTCGCACTCCGCGATGGCCTGGTCGGTCATCCCCATGAAGACATGAACCACACTCAGCATCCAGTGCGCCATCCAGAAGGCCGGGTCGAGCTCGATGGCCTGGCGGAATTGCCGCTCCGCCTGGGGGAACTCCCTCCGGAACATCAACATTTGCGCCAGGGCAGCGTGAGCGACAGCCGACAACGGGTCGGTCTCGAGGACCCACTGCAACTCCGCCAACGCCTCATCCAGCCTCCCAGCCGGCTCCAGAAAGAACCAGGCGTAGCGGCTGTGAACGGAGGGAGACGCCGGAGCCAGTTCGAGGGCCCGATGGAACTCCCGCTCCGCCGCCGCCCAATCGTACTCGAAGGCTCCCCGGAACATCCCGAGCATGGCATGGGCGGTTGCCAGCGTGTCATCCAGTTCCAGCGCCCGCAGGACCAGTGGCATCGAGACGCGGGCCGCCTCGAGAGGGGCGAGCAGACCCAAGTACGCGCTGTCCCAGCATTGCTCCGCCAGCCCGAGGTAGGCCAGAGCATAGTCCGGGTCGAGCGCAATTGCCTCCTCAAAGCACCTCCTGCTTTCCGCGAGGGCTTCCTCGGTGCCGCGATTGCTAGCGTACTGCGCCTTGAGATAGAGGTTGTAGGCTTGGAGGTTACCGGTGTGCCGGCGCAGGGGGGGCGGTGCGCCCACCAGGCGCGGCCGCATCGCCTCCACAATCGCTGCGGAGACTTGGTCCTGAATGGCGAACACATCCGTGAGTTGGCGATCATACCGCTCGCTCCAGAGGTGACATCCATCCGAGGTGCTCACCAGTTGAGCCGCGACGCGGATCCGGCCGCCCGACTTGCGGACGCTCCCTTCCAGGAGGGCGCCGACGTCCAGGCTGGCTCCGATCTCGCGCACGTCCTGGTCCTTGCCTCGGAAGGCAAACGATGAAGTGCGGGCAATAACCCGGAGACCCGGAACCCGCGTCAGCGCGGTGAGGATCTCGTCGGCCAACCCGTCGCTGAAGTACTCGTTCTCTCGGTCTCCGCTCAGGTTGGCAAAGGGTAGCACCGCAACCGAGGGCGCTTCCCGGGCAACAGCCGGGAGCCGGACTTCTTCATCCAGGGTGTGGAGGGCGCGGCTGCGCAGCCAGGCGTCGAGTTCGGATTTCAGGGCATAAACGGCCGGCTTGTCGCCTCCCGGCAGCCGATGGATGGGGAGATCCTTGCTCCGCTCCCAGCGCTGGAGCGTGCGGATGTCGCGGTTCAGGTAGCTGGCAATCTCCTTCCAGGAATTGAGCAACTCGCCGGGCGCGATTGGCGCGACGGTGGAAGCTGGGGACTGCAAAGAGCGCTTGCTCACGCCAAATCCTCCGCCGGAGATCTGTCCGAGCTTACCAGACGCGGCAGGACGCGGCAAGATGCGGCAGGGGGGCGGCGGACGCATGTTGCCGCTTGTAGGAACGGGGCGGGGCGCTTAGGTTGAGTATCGAAAGGAGTTTGCGATGTCATCTCGAAGTTACTTATGGATGGCGGCGCTGATTGCGGCGTCCGCGAGCAGCCTGCTGCACGCGCAGGTGCAGTGCGGTAATTACAGCATTCGCGGCACCTATGTACTCACCTACCAGGGAACGGTGCTCACCTCCCAGCCTGGAGTGGCGCAGCCGGTGCCTGTGCCCGTCGTCATGCAGGGAGTTGCGTGGCTGTACGAGCCGGGCAAGGGAGGCGGCGGGGTTACGGTGAGTTTCGGCGGCCAAATCATGGATCTTGAATTCGCCGAATGCAGCTCTCAGGTGAATGCCGACTGCTCGGGAACAGTAACTTGCTCCGGGAAGGTGAAGGGCACGAACACGCTGCTGCCAGGGCAATCGGTGGAGAAGATCCTCATCTCGCCGGACGGGAGTGAAGTCAAGTCCATCCTGATCCAGGGCATCCTGGGGAAACCGATCATGCTCGGTACGTGGAAGCGCGTTTCCCTGCTCCCGGTACCTGTGAGCTGGTGAGCGGTCAATCGAGGATCAGGCGGGCGCGCTGGAAGCGGGCCATCGCCGCCGAGATCAGCAGGAGGTCGAGGGCCAGCAGGACCGCGCCGCCGATGAGCGTAGTTGTGCCCAGGTTGGCTCCCGCGAAGGTCCGGAACAGCCACGCCTTCCAGGCCGGCGGGAGCGCCTGGAGGCCGAAGATGCCCCCGAACATGAGCCCCATCAAGGAGAGGCTGAGAGTTTGCTGCGCCTGGCGCACGGTGGCGGCACGGAGCGAGATCAGGACGCCCGCGGAAGCGGCCAGCGCGGACGCCAGCAGGCTGATCGTAGAAACCACGAAGATGGTTTGCGCGGGCAACAGGATCAGTTCACCGTGACCGTGCACCAGATTCACCGTGACCAGGCCCAGCAACATGCTGGTCATGGCCAGTCCCCAGCCGTAACCGATCGCGGCGGCGATCTTGCCGAAGAGAATGGTGCGGTCGGAGAGCCGGCTGGCGAGCAGGGTTTCCAGCGTTTTGCGCTCGCGCTCCCCGGCGAAGGATTCACAGATCATGGTGGCCACCAGGAAGACCGGGAGCCACACCCAGAGCACGGGCGTGATAGCGGACTGGGCCCAGTGGCGGCCTTCCTGCCAGGGGATGAAGATCCCGAGTAGCGCCAGGGGGATGACGATCGCGGAGAACACGCCGCCCCGGAAGGTGCCGCGCTGGAGAAAGATCTCCCGCCATTCCTTCCAAACCATGGTCCAGATGTCGCGGATCATGCGGTTTCCTCCTCCATCAGCTTCAGGAAGACGTCTTCGAGGCTGGCCTTGCCTTTGTGCACTTCTTCGACCTGCACGCCCAAGGTCACCAGCAGGGTCACCACCGGGGCGAGATCCGCTTTGCCGCTAAACCCGATCAGGAGCCGGCCATTCTGCAACTCCGCCGTGGCCACCAGCGGGAGCGCGCGGAGGACGGCGAGCACTTCCTGGGTGAATCCGCGGCCCACGACCTCGGCTTTGGGCCCGCCCCGCTGGGCGCGCAGCTCATCCGGATGGCCGACGGCCAGCAGTTTCCCTTCGCGGATGACCGCCACACGGCGGCAGAATTTCTCGGCTTCGGCGAGGTTGTGAGTGGTGAGAAAGACAGTGGCGCCGTCGCCGACGGCGAGGGACTCGAGATCGGCGCGCAGGGCGGCGGCGGCCACCGGGTCGAGTCCGGCGGTAGGCTCGTCGAGGAAGATGAGCGAGGGGCGGTGGATGAGAGCGCGGGCCACGGCCAGCTTCTGCTTCATGCCGCGGCTCCACTTGACGACGGTCTCCTTGCGGCGGTCCCACAATCCGAGGTGCTCGAGCAGTTGCCGGATGCGGGCGCGACGCTGGGTGGCGCCGAGCCGCCAGATGCGGGCATAGAATTCCAGGTTGTCTTCCGCGGAGAAGCGCTCGTAAAGCGCCGGATTCTCGAGCAGGGCTCCGGAAATGGCCCGGATCTGGCCGGACTGGGTGCGGGTGTCGAAGCCCAGGACCTCGGCCCGGCCGGCACTGGGCTCGAGCAGGCCCAGCAACATGCGAATGGTGGTGGTCTTGCCCGAACCGTTCGGCCCGAGAAATCCGAACACCGTGCCGGCTTCGACCTCGAGGCTGAGGCCGTCGACGGCGCGCACCCTGGCGAAGTCGCGCGTCAATCCCTCGGTGCGGATGGCGATTTCAGGCATAAACCGGGAAAACGACGCCCACGCGTCTCACTGGGAACGCCTCCCGGCCGGGCCCCTGCCCATCCCTTAGCACGGCTCGCGCCCCGGGGGCCACTCCCTCGGGTTTGGATCGCTCAGCATGGCACCGACGTGCCGCGAGATCTTGGCCCCAACCATGATCGCCAGCACCAGCCCCACTGCGCGAACCATGAACGCCAGCGTGACCAGACCGGCCAAGGAAGATGCGCCCCGGGAGAGGCCGGTGGCGGATCGCCAGAGCTGCACGATGTCAAAGCATATCGTGTATTGACTCAGTAAGGCCAGGAACAAGATGATCCCCGATGCACTTTCTCCCATCCAGCTTGAATTTGAGAACTCGTTCACCGATTTCGCGATCTCCCGCGGCCATTTCAGTACCCAGAACAGATTGTAGGCAGGGATCAGGTGGAATCGAACGGCGTCCCCTGAGGACACGGGATGGAGGTAGTCCGTTCCCTCCATGACCTGATGCACGCGGTGAACGCCCCAGAGCCAGTGAGCACATCCCAGGACAAGCAAGAGGGCAGCGATGGGGACAAAAGGATGAAGGGGCGTCACGTCCGGGCGTTCGACGACGTAGCGTTCCTTCTCGTTGTAGTAGAACTTAACTCCTTCCTTGAGCTGGAAGCTAGGGTCGAGTTGCACCTCTCCTTCCCCGTGTAGGTCCCTGGGGTTCCGCAAGGCCCACAGAACCAGCACCAGCGCCACTGCCGGCCAGATCAGGCAAAACCAGAAGTTCGGGAGTTTGACCTTGGCTTGGGGAGCTATTGGCTCGTTCTCCATGACGAACACTCCTCTGCTCTGAGGATCCCGTTTTGGCCTCCCGGCCGCCATTCAGTATACAGCCATCCGCTTCGGCTCCGGCCGGGTTTCAAGAGGTTACTGGACGCGGGCGCGGACTTTTTCGGTGGAGACCAGTTCCTCGAAGATGGCGAGCACCTGCTTACGGTAACGATAGAGGCGCTGGAGGGACTCGCGGAAGGAGGGCTCGTAGATGCGGGATCTCATCCATTTTTCGAGCAGCGGCTTGGGGACGTCGATATCGCGGCGCAACGACTCGGGCGGATGGCCCCGCAGGAACAGGCCGTAGAATATCGCCGCCTCCTTCTGTGGAGCCACGGGATCGAACTCACTCCTCACCGCCATGGCAGAAATAGCAGTATAAACAGGGTCGGAGGCGCCAAGCAACCCCCCCAAGAATCCGTGGACACGAGATGGATTAACGGAGGGCGAGCGTGAAGCCGGCCTGGCTCGAGGCAGCGCCGACGGTGAGGACGACGGGCTGGTTGCCCGTAGGGCAGGATTCGGGGACTTTGGCGTGGATTTCCAGTACGCCTCCCGCGCTGCCCGCCGACACAATGACCGCGGGCTGTCCGGCGATGGCCAGTGAGAGCGGAAGGAACTTCCCTTCCCCGGTGGCGTAGAGCGTGACAACGCTTCCCATCAGCGCGGGCTGGGAGGGGAAATTGATGGCGCCATCCTCGTTGACGGCGACGGGGAACAGGCCGGGGCTGGCTTGGGCGACGGGGACGATCAGGCGCACTGCACCGGCCGGGGTTCGAACCTCGATTTCGACAGTGGGGTGGGCGGCGATCGAATCGGGCGCCTGCAGGTTGATCTGACCGGCATCCAGGTAGAGCAGGGCGCCAGGTTGGCCATCGAAGAGGACCTGGGTGGCGCCGGGCTCGAAGGCGGCGCCGAAAAGCGTCACGAGTTCGCCGGGCGCGATGGCGCCGGGCAACATGCTGGCGGCGTTGACGATGCTGGCGACATCCAGGGAGGCAGGCTGGCCGATGGGCGCGGGAGGGAGGGGGTTGGGAGTGAGCTTGCGAACCACTCCGTTTCCGCGGTCGGCGATGAAGACGTTGCCGAAGGAGTCGACGGCGACATCGGCGGGCTGGTTGAGCTCGGCGGAAAGGGCCGGGCCGCCGTCGCCAGAGTAGCCCGGAGAGCCGGCCCCGGCGATGGTGGCGATGACCCCGGCGGACGTCAGCTTCAGCACGCGGTGGTTGGGCGTATCAGCGATGTAGAGGTTGTTTTCGGCGTCGAGAGCAACCCGGGTAGGGGTCCCAACACCGCCGGCGGCGACGGTGGACAGGACGCCACCGGGGGTGACCTTCAGAATCGCGGGAGCGCCGCTATCGGCGATGTAGAGATTGCCGGCCGAATCGAGGCTGACGCCGGTGGGCAGATCGAGGGGGACGTCGAGGGAGGAGAAACTGCCGTCGGCGCCGACCTTGCGGATGACGTGGTTCAGGGTGTCGGCGACATAGCCGGCGCCGGCGGCATCGATCGCGATGCCGGAAGGGGAGCTGAGCAGGTCCGCGGAGATGGTGTCGATGAAGCCGAGGGCGGTGATCCGGCGGAGGCGGTTGCCGGCGGATTCGGTGACCCAGATGTCGCCGGAGGGGTGGAGAGCGATGCCTTGGGGCTGATTGAGCTGGGCGCGGATGGCGAATCCGCCATCACCGCCGGAGCCGGGGAGACCAATACCGGCAAGGGTCACTATGACACCAGATAAGACCTTGCGCACGCGGTGGTCGTCGCGGTCGGCGATATAGAGGCTGCCGGCGGCATCCAGCGCCAGGGCCGAGGGGGCGTCGAGGTGGCCAGAGGTGGCCGGTCCGCCATCGCCCGGGGCATGGAAGGTGACGCCAGCGGCAAAGGTGGAGATCATGCCCAGCGCGGAGATACGGCGAACGACTCCAACCGAATACTTGAGGCCGGCGCGGGCGTCGGCGACGTAGAGATTCCCGGCCGCGTCGAAGGCCATGTCGCGGGGGGCGGTGAGGCTGGCGAGGATGGCGGGACCGCCATCGCCGGAGTAACCAGCGATCCCGTTTCCAGCGATGCGCGTGAATACCGGAGTCAGCTTCAGGATGAGGCTGGAGCCTTTGGCGGCGACGTAGAGAGCGCCAGCGGCGTCGAGGGCCAGACCGGTCGGCGTGTTGAGCAGACCGCTGGGCACGGGAAGGGTGGTCATCCAGCCGTCCACGATCTTGCGGACCCTGTGGTTGCCGCTGTCGGCGATGTAGAGCGCGCCTAGGGGGGCAACCGCCAGACCGGCCGGAGAGCGGAGCGGTGCGAGGGTGGCCGGGACGGACGCGCCGTCGTCGATCAAGCCCGGCAAGCCGGTGCCGGCGACGGAGGACACAATACCGGCGGGGGAGATCCTGAGGACCCGGTGGCTTCCGAAATCGGACAGATAGAGGTTGCCGGTGGCATCCAGGGCCAGGTTGCGAGGCTGGCTCAGTGTGAGGCCCGCGACGCCGCCTCCCGCGATGGTTTGGATGATTCCGTCGGGAGAGATCTTGCGGATGCGGGCGTTTCCGAGGTCGGCGAGGTATAGGTTGCCAGCGGCATCAACGGCCAGGCCGTAGGGAGCGTTGAGTTGGGCTGCCTGGGCCGGGCCGCCGTCTCCGCGAAACCCCGGATACCCGTTGCCGGCGACCGTGGTGATGATCCCGGCGGGGGAGATCCGGCGCACGCGGTGATCGACGGCGTCGGCGATGTAAAGATTCCCGGCGTGGTCGATAGCGAGCCCTTCGGGGGAGCCAAGCTGGGCCCGTGCGGCGGGGCCGCCATCCCCGCACTCGGCGCCGCCGGCGAAGGTGCTGATGGTATAGGTGACCTGGGGGGCGGCAGGCGCCAGAGCTGCCAGGAGGGCGAGGAGAATCACCTTAGGCAAGATCGGGTCGTTGGGGGCGCGAGGAGGGCTCACATAAGACAGGGTGGGATCGGAGTGGGGAAGTTCTCAGGGGTGTCCCTAAGAGCGTTTTGGGTCAAAGCGGGTTCCTGCGGAGCGATAAGCAAAGTGTGGCAACCCATTGTATTCCAATCACTTCTCTAGTTCTGCTGGCCTGTGGCCTGTGCTCCGGCCAGCCGCCGCTCTACCTCAAGACGCGCAGGGCCGCCGAGGCGCGGCCGGAGATAGACAGCGGGATCATTTTCCAGGCCCGGCTGGGGCACCGCCGGTCTCACCTGCTGGTGCAATTCCGCGAGGCGCCCCAACCGGAAGCCCTTGAAGAACTGGCCCGGCGCGGCGCGAGGCTTCTGGAGTACGTGCCGAGATACGGCTTCATGATCTCGGCGGATGATGGCACCACGCTGGAGGGACTGGACCTGGCGCGGGCGGAGTGGTTGCGTCCCGAGGACAAGCTGAGCCCCTTGTTGGCGGAAAGCACCGCGCCCGGCACGTTCGTGGTGGAGTTCCACCGCGATGTGGAGAGCTACGAAGCGCGGGAAGTGATTCGTCGGAACAGACTGGCGACGCGCGAGCATCCGGACCTGTTGCCGAACCAGTTACTGGTCGAGGGGACGGTGGAGGACGCGGCCCGGATGGCGCAGTGGGATGAGGTGGAGTACGTGTTTCCGGCGTCGGAGGAGTTGAAGGCAGGCGAGCGGGTATACGTGTGCGCTGGGGCGGTGACGGTGTACGGGCAGACGGGTCAGATTACGGCGCTCTACGGGGACGGCTGGGACGGGCCGGGGCTAGGCTCGGCGCAACTCGGGTACTTTCTTGGGCCGCTGGCGAGTGTGCTCCCGCGGGCGGCGGTGCAGACGGAGATCCTGCGGTCTTGGGCGGAGTGGGGGAAGTACGTGGCCGTGACGTTCTCGCCGGCAAGCGACGCATACCGGGCGCGAACGATCGCGGTCCTGTTCGCGCGAGGAGCGCATGGCGACGGGTACCCGTTCGACGGGCCGGGCGGGGTGCTGGCGCATACCTTCTACCCGTCGCCGCCGAATCCGGAGCCGATCGCCGGCGACATGCATTTCGACGACTCGGAGAACTGGGGGATCGGGCAGGGCGTGGACGTGTTCTCGGTGGCGCTGCACGAAACCGGGCACGCGCTGGGCTTGGGGCATTCCGATCTGCCCACGTCGGTGATGTACCCGTACTATAAGCTCTGGACCGGACTGACTGCAGACGACATTGCGGCGATTCGCATGCTTTACGCGCCGGCGGAGACGCCTCCAACGCCGCCGCCGACCGCGCCCAAGGTGGCGATCACATCGCCAACCACGGGATCGAGCTACACCTCGACGACGGCGTCGGTGACCCTGGCCGGGACGGCGCAGCATCCGGATGGGATCAGGCAGGTGACCTGGGTGAACGCGCGCGGCGGCAGCGGCGTGGCGTCGGGGACGCTCGCGTGGGTTGCGGGGCCGGTGGCGTTGCAGTACGGGCAGAACCAGATCACGGTGACGGCCACGGCGGTGAGCCGGGGCACGGCATCGCAATCGCTGACCGTGACCTACTCGGCCCCGAGCACGACGGATACGGTGGCTCCCTCGCTGACCATCCTGTCGCCGGCGAGCACCAGCGTGAGCACGTCGGCGAGCTCGGTCACGCTGAGCGGCAAGGCGAGCGACAACGTGGGCGTGGTCCAGGTGACCTGGGCGGACTCGATCGGGAACGGCGGCGTGGCGCAGGGCACCACGCAGTGGACCGCCGGGCCGGTTGCGCTGCGGGTGGGCACGAACACCATCACCATCCGGGCGCGCGACGCGGCCGGAAACGTGGGGTGGAGGAGCGTGGTCTTCACGCGGCGCTAACCCCATTCCTATAGCAACCGGAAGTTCACCTCGACGAAGGCAGACACGACAGCGGGTTGCCCGTCGCGGTATGCGGGGCGGAAGCGCCATTGCCCGACCGCGTCGACGGCCCGCTCGTCCAGACCCAATCCGAGGGAACGAACCACCGCCAGGTTGCGGGGTATGCCGCGCTCGTCGACCTCGAGGCGCAGTATGACTACGCCCTGGAGGTGTGCTTTCCGCGCATCGTCGGAGTAGTCGGGTTCGACCTTGTAGAGCACCAGCAACCCGGAGGCCGCGCGCACGGGTGGTGTGGCTTGGCCGTGGATACCGCCACTGTGTCCAGGACCGGCTCCTGGTCCATCGCCCCCGCCGACGCCGTGACCGTGGCCGTCACCGATTCCGCCGCAACAACCGGGGCCGTTCGACGGGGGCCCCGGCGGCGCTGATGGATCGCCGAATTGCGGCAGGCTGACCTCCGACAGCTTGAGATCGGGCGGCCCGATCAGCGTCGGCTCAATCATCAGGATGGGCTGCAAATTGTGAGAGACCGCCGCGGGCGGCGTGAATTGCCTCGCGGCGAACCGGGGCAGGCGGCCCTGGCTCGCTCGCAGGGGCGACCGGTCTCCTCCGCCCCCTCCGTCGTCGAGCGCTGGGGCGATGTGGGGCAGGTACGCCGCGAGGTCCGTCGGGATCACGAGCCGTACGGTACTTCGCGGGGGTTGGCGGCTGGTGTGGTTCGAAGCCAGAGTGAACATCAAGGTCACGGCCATGGTGTGCAGAAGAAGGGAGCACATCGCGGCTCGTGCCTGGGGAGAAACTGCGAAAGACGGGGAATGCGGGGCGCGCAGGCGAATCATGAAATCCTCCAGCAAGTTCACTCTGCGCTGTCGATTGGACGGCGGCGCGGGGAATCGGGTTTCAAAGCTTTGCGGCGGGGTATACTCAGGCGGATGAGGAAACGCTCGAAGTCGCGGACCTGGCTTTCCATCGTCTTTTTGTTGCTGCTGCTCCTGGCCCTGGTTGCTTCCCGCCACTGCCGCGATATTCTTCGCCGCCGGCCCGAGCGGGAGCAACGCGGCGGCAGGATCAGCACCCGCGAGGTTCCCGAGGAGATTCGGATCGTCCTGGCCGGCGACATCATGCTTTCCCGAGCGGTCGCCACGCGCATGATCGGAGCGCGGGATTGGGATCTGCCTTTCCGCAACATGGAGGACTTTCTGCGCTCCGCGGATCTGAACTTCGGCAATCTGGAATCGCCTTTTTCCGGCGCTGAGGGGTTTCACGCGACCAAGTCTCTGGTCTTCAACGCTCCGCCGGAGAGCGTAAAAGGTCTCGAAGATTACGGCTTCCGGGTCGTCTCACTCGCCAACAATCACGCTCTCGACCAAGGCGTGCGCGGACTGACATACACGCGGAAGCATCTGGAGGAGCACCACATCCAAACGGTGGGCGCGGGCCAGACGCAGGAAGAGGCCTGGCGGCCGGCGATCCTGGAGATAAAGAACACGCGGATCGGCTTTCTTGCCGCCTCTTATGCATCCTTCAATGACGCCGGAAGAGCCATGAATCCGTATATCGCGCGGACCGACGACTTGGAGAGGCTGAAGGCGGCAATCTCGAACCTCAGATCGCAGGGAGCGTTCATCATCGTGTCCATGCACGCCGGCCAGGAGTACACGGCGAAGCCGGGTGACGGCCAGATCCGCTTCGCCCATGCGGCGATCGACGCCGGCGCCGCTGTGGTGGTGGGACACCATCCGCATTGGACCCAGCCGTTCGAGAGATACAAAGGCGGCCTGATCTTCTACTCGCTGGGGAACTTCGTCTTCGACCAGGGTTTTTCGAAGAACACCCGCGAGGGAATGGCTGTGAGGCTCCACATCCGTGGCCAGCGGCTCCTGTCGGCGGACTTGCAGCCGGTTGCGATCCAGCATTTCTGCTGCCCGCAGCCGGCAGGGAACGAAGCGCCTCAAATCGTTCGCCCGTAGCCGCGCCGGGAGGATCTCAAAGCTCGAGCTTGCCCGCGTAGAGCATCTCGTTCAACTCGAAAACCAGCGTGAGCCGCAGCCGGCCAATATGCGCCTCGAATTCGACCTGCGCGTCTTTAAGCGAGATTTCCTGGCTTCTGGGGAACAGGAACACCACGACCGGCCCGTCGTCCCTCGGCAATATCCGTGCATCGGAACTCCGGATCGTCTTTTTCCCGTCGAGCTTCAGCTCGGCTTGCGGCTTCAGGCGATCGGCGGAGTTTTGGGGATCTCCGCTCGCCATCCGGCTGGGCAGGCCGAGCACGACAATGGCATAGTGGGCTTCGTCTATTGCCGGAGCGTTGGCGCTGTGGATTTTGAGCTGCGCTTCCTGGACCGGCAGCGCGCTCTCCCATCGGACGGTCAGAGTTGGCGGCGTCACGTCCGGCGATCCCGCCGGGCCAGCCGGCCCATCCGTTCGACCGCCCCTTCCACCCATGCGGGAACCTCCCCTCCCGATCCCAATGCCGCCAATATTGATCCCGCCGCCTCGCGAACCGCGTGCGCCGCCCGTGGGCCTGTCTAGCGCCGGTGTGACGGTCTTCGCCCAGGGCGAATTCGACAGAACCAGTTTGGCGTCGTCCTCGCTCCACTCCGGGATGCGCTTGTCTTTCCAAGGTTGATCCCCAGCCATCAGCAGGGCTACGGATATGGGTACCAGATACACGGGCAATCTACGACTCATGCGGGGCGGAACCCTTCTCCCGTTGAGACGCGCCGCTCGCCACTAAGGTTTCAGCCTCCGGCCCGAAACCATAGAAGTGGCGATTCCCGGCTCCGTGGCCGCATGGAGGGCGGACTTCGAGTCCGCGCGGGGCTTCGGACCCGCAGCGCGGCGGGGCTCAAGCCCCGCGCGGGTTGAAACCCGCCCCCCGAGTCTCTCTGGCGCTCCTGCTATGCTGTAAGGTCGCGTAAGGACGAATCGGTTAGTGCGCGTCACCGCGGCGTAAGTTCCCTGCCTTGGTGTTCTGGGAACTCCCGGAAAACTCTTTCGGAATGGAGATGAGCATATGCTGGGTTCTTGGGGATTGATTTGTATCGGATTCGCCACCGTCGGCCTGCTGCTGGGTGTCTCGATTACGAGCGCCGCGGCGGACAACGCTTCCGGCACGCTTCAGATCGGCGAGAAGCGCTTCGCTCTGAAGCACGCTTTCGCCGTCATGGAACAGGACGTGTCGGCCGGGGGCGACAAGGAGAAAGTCACGGTTTTGTTGTCGGACCTGCCGGTGCCAGACGATCTGCGACAGGCTTCCGACGACTGGCGTTACTGGGCCCAGAAACAAGCTCGCGCCGGCGCGCTGCACGGCGTGATCATAAGCATCAATCCGGCCACCGGCGTCTGGGACCACGGCCAGGTGCTGACGAGCCGAGATCCCGTGTTTTACTCGGAGACCGCATCGTCTCCGGAACTAAGAGATTTGCGATTCGAACCGGCCGGGCCGATCGGCGACCAGGTGGCCGGCAAGGTGTCGATGAAGGCGCCGCTGTCGAGCGCCCATGACGAAGACGGCCGCTGGCGCGTCGAAGCCGAATTCCGCTCCGCCGTGATCCGCCGCGCCGCCTTAAGCGGAGTGCTGACGGGCTCGGCGGCCGAGAACAGCCCGCAGTACAAAGCGGTGCTGGCGTTTCTGAATGCCTGCCAAAAGAAGGACCTCGACGCCATCCGCAACAGCATGAGTCCGCAGTCCCGGGAGACGCTGGCGGAGATGATCGCGAGCGGCAAGGAAGCGGCGCTCGACATGTTTGCGGGCGGGGCCGCCGAAACCGCCAGCCTCAAACTGAGCAAAGTGACCATCCGCGGCGATTCGGCCGAGGTCGAATTCGTGAATCCCAAGCCGGGCGCGGGGGGCAGGGAGACTTACAGCGTGGCACTCTCCAACGGGGAGTGGAAGCTCGCCCAGTAACCGCCGCGGGGCGCGGGCTGCGCTGCCAGCTTCCCGCCCATCAAGCCGGTACTACCGCGGCGGGGAGCCTTGCCGGAGATGCTCGCCGGCCTCCTCGCGCTTGCCCTCCATCAGGAGCACCAGGGCGAGGTTGCGGTTCGCCGGCGCATCGCCGGGGGCGACTTCGAGCACCTTCTTCCACCACGCGGCCGACTCGGCGAAGCGCTTCTGCCGCTGGAAGTACATGGCGCGGTCGAAGAGCTTGTAATAGTCGAGCGCAGGCCCGCCCAGGGCGCGCATGTCGTTGTTGACAAATTCGGGGATGTTCACGGCGCGGTTCGCCGCGGTGGTGTTTTCGATGAGAACCGGCGGGCTCGAATTGCCGCGGGCATCGATGTGCGTCAGGTACATCTGGGTGTAAGGCGAGCGCGCCTTCGAAGCAAACACCAGCCAGCGGCCGTTGGGAGAGAAGCTGTGCCAGGAGTTCATCCGCGGGGTGTTCGCCTCCAGGCGCCGCGCCGGGCCTCCAGCGGCCGGCACGATGTAGAGCTCGCTGTCGGGCCGCATCAGCAGCCCGTTGCGGCAGCGCACGAAGACGATCCAGCGGCCGTCGGGAGAGATCTTGGGAAACGTGTTGCTGAAGCCGTTCGCAGATGCGCCGGCGTCCGGTTCCGCCGCGCCCCCCTGGCCGCCGTGGAACGGAATCCGGTAGAGGTCGTACTGGACCTGAAGCTCGTTGGGGTCGTTGGCGAAGGCGGCCAGCGGCACGCCTTCCGGATTCGGATCTCTCGCCGGGGCGCGCGCAAAGACCAGGTACTTGCCATCGGGGCTCCAGACGGCGTTGGTCTGGACGTAGCGCGGATCGTCGGCGCCGGGAAGCGGTTCGAGGATGCCCGTCGCGCGGCTGTACCAGGCCAGGATGCCGCGAGTAGGATAGAAGACCTGCAAGAACCGGTAGTCCTTGAAATTGGCGACGTAGTAGTTGCTTGGGGACTTCGAAGCCGGGTCAGGTGAATCAATCGTGGTGACAACGAAGTCGCCGTGGGGGGAGACCTGCGACATGAAGCCGATACGCAGCGCGCCGTTGAGTTTGCCTTTCGCGGTGCTCCACTGGATCACGTTCTCGCTGCGGATGACGGTTCGGCGCGCGACCGGAGTGAGGGTGTAGAGGCCCCTGTTGTTCTGCAGGCCGTCGAGGTCCATTCCGAGCGTCGAGCCGTCGGCGGAGAAGGAGTGGCAGTTGGCGCAGACGGGCAGTCCTTCCAGCAGCAGGCGGCTGCGCGGCTCCCCGATGTTGCGAATCCGCCAGGCGATCAGCCGCACGGCCTCGCTGGCGAGTGGCTTGATGACGCCGGTCTGGGTTTCCGAGGGCATCAGCGGCACGTCGCGATAGAAGATGGGGGCGCCCACCGGATCGCGCGAAGTGCGGATGGAAGCGCGCCCGCGCGAGACCGGTTGCCCGCCGGCCAGACCGGTGAAAGTCACAGTCGCAGCGGGGCGCTTCTTGATGGCCTCCCAGGTGGCCGCGTCGGGAACCCAGGTGCGGAAGGCGGGGGCCTTCGGCAGCTCGTTGGTGGGCGCGACGCAGTCGGGATCGATGCGGCCCACGCGCAGCCGCTCGCCTTTGGCGGAGGCGTGTAGCGCAGGGGAGCCGTCGCTGAAAGAGATGTCTACGCGCCAGGCCGTGGCTGTCTTCGTGCCATCGCGCCACAGGAACGTGGGCGCGGTAATCTCCGGGGGGAACATTGCGCCCGGCGCCGGATACTCGATGCGAATCGGAGCCAGTGCGCCGCTCGCGAGAAGAACTGCCAACCACACAACTCCATTATCGAGCCTGCGTCGTGTTGCCGGCGGGTGTTTCACGGAGCCCCATCCTATTGATCCTTCGTGAGGCCGCGCATCGCAGTATTTCCCGAGGTTTCAGCAACACCGTTGCAGTGGGACAGGCCTCCCCGTTGTCGCCGTCAGGACTGGCGGCTACAACTCCTCCGCCTGGTCCTCGATGGGACTGGGATTCCGAAGCGCCTCGAGCAGCGCGCGGGCCTCGCTCTCCGACTCGCGCGCCACCTGGATCTGGCAGCGGCCCGGAGCATTCGGGAAAATCCTGTGAGACTCGGCCAACCCCAAGGGGTCGCCGCCGCTCACAGAGTACTCGATGCCGGCTTCCTCCAGGGAGGCCTTCGCCAGGTCCAGCGCGAACGAATCGCCCGTCTCCAGAACCGTGACGAGCTCGACCGGCGGCCGATCGGGGACGGCGCGCCCCGCCTCCTTGGCCTTCCGCCGCCGCCGCAGCACCATGTAGATCAGCCACGCCGCGGGCACAAGCAGGGTCCAGGTCCATCTGCCCAGGATCGCCGACCGGCGCCACGAGGCCCGGACGAAATCCGGCAGCGCGGAAAGGTAGTCACCCTTCCGGTAGTAGATCCAGCCGCGCATGTCGTAATCTTTGGCATCCGGACGGAGGCGCAACGCCTGGTCGTAGTCCTGGATCGCCTGGTCGTATTCGTGCCGCTTGATGTGGACATACCCGCGGCCGCTGTACCCCTGGGCGCTATTGGGCTGCAGGCGGATCGCCTGCTCGAAGTCCCGCAGGGCCGATTCGTAGTCGCCCTTCCGCACGTAGCACCAGCCACGGCCGTAATAGCCTCTGGCGTCCGGACCGAGGCGCAGCACCTGCCCGTAATCCTGGATCGCCTGGTCGTATTGGCCCCGTCTGATATGCAGGGCCGCGCGGCCGGAGTAAGCTGCGGCCAGCTTGGGATCCAGGCGGATCGCCTGCTCGATGTCCAGCGTCGCCCGCTCATAGTCGCCGGAATTGAATCGGATCATGCCGCGCCCGTACACCGGCAGGGCCGCCTTCGGATCGAGCCGGATGGCTTGCTCACAGTCCGGCAAAGCCCGCGCATCGTCGTGCTTGCGAAGGTTGGCCTTGCAACGGTTCTCGAACGCCGCAGCAAGGTCCGGCTTGCCGCGGATCGCCTGGTCGAAGTCCCGAATCGCCCGGTCGTAGTCTTCCTTTGCCAGGTACGCGATGCCCCGGTCAAGCGACGCACTCGCGAGATCGGCGCCGGAAAGTTGCCCCGAGCCGATGGCGGCCGTGCAGGCGGGAATCGCCACGTCGGGATTGCTCGCCGCGTTCTCGTGGCACAGCCGGACATTGTCGGCCGGCGCCGCCCGGCAAACGCCGGCGAGGGCCAGAATCAGCAGGACTCTCTTCGAGCACGTCATCCGGGCCATCATATACCAGACCCGCCTCCGCCGCTGGAAGTCTGCCGCCGGCTTGCGGCTTGCTGGGGGCAGGACTCTCCCCGCCTGCTACTCGAGGAACGCCGAGCAGCAGGGTTTCTGTACGGGGCTCGGTTCCATGAGCTCCGCCCGTGTGAAGTTGGGATCGTAGAGGTTGAGCTGCCACTTGCCGTCCCTGCCGATCTTGGGCGGCTCCGCGATCTTCATGCCGCGCGCGAGCAGGGCCTTGTAGCTCGCCTCCACGCTGGGGACGCCCAGGCACAGGTGGTTCATGACGCCGAGCGTTTTGGGCGACGGGTTGCGCACGTTGAGCATGTATTCGAGATGATCGTGGCCGTCGGGCACGCGCATGGCCACCCAGTCGGGAGGGCCGTCGTCCTTGAAGCCGCCGTGCCAGACCTCGCGAAAGCCAAGGATGTCCTTGAACAGGTGGTCGGCCGCCGCTCGATCCGAGACGGTGAACCCGACGTGGCCGAGCCGCTCGGAAATCCGCGAGGCCGGCAGGAACTTGCCTGCGTTGCGGATCTCGAGCGATCCCGGCATGTATTGGACGAACTCCACGGTGTGGTGATCAGGGTCTTTGATGAACACGCTCCTGTTCCCGTCGGGAAGCGTACGCAGAGTGGCGGGGACGCCGCGGCTCGCCAGGTAGTCGGCCATTTGCTGGACGTTAGTGGTTTCGAACGCGATGTGGGAGAGCCGGTCCTCCGTTTCGCCCTTCAGCTCGGGGAACACCTCGATGTACTGGCGATCGTTCACCTTGAAGAACGTCACTTCGAGACCGCCGTCGGGCTTGGACAAGTTGAACGCTTCCTCCATGCCGAGATACTTCCCATAGAAGCTCCGCGCGGCGGCGAGATCGTCGGTCTTGAGCGCGATGTGAGCGACGCCAACGATGGGCGGACGCTGTGCGGCGGCGGCGCCGGATAGCGCCATCCCGAGGGCGATAAGGAAGATCAGCTTGCTACGGTTCATAGCCTCAAGTATAGGACTGTGGCGGTTGCGGGCGGGGTCTGCCCCTGGCGAGAATCTATGGTGCGGATGAAAGGACTTGAACCTTCACGGAGTTGCCCCCACTAGAACCTGAATCTAGCGCGTCTGCCAATTCCGCCACATCCGCACGTTTGGGTGGGCTACCCTTTATTGTCCGAGAGTTGGGGCGGAGTGTCAAATTCCTGGGCGCGGCGGAGTTCGAGGATCAGCCCAACCACCAAACCCTCGATCCGATCGCGGATTTCGCGGTGGCGATCCAGGTCGAGCGAGATCGGGTCCTCCACTTTCCAGTCCCTGACCGGCGTGGGGAGGAAGGGCGGTAGCGGATACCCGCTCATGTTGACGATCAGGTCAAAATCGTCGCCGGTCTCATCGAAGCCCTTGGACTCGGAACCCAGCAACTCGATGCCCTTCTCGAGCATCACCTGCCGGGTGTCCGGCGCGATGAAACCGGCCGGCGCCAGGCCGGCGCTCTGGGGATCGAGCACGTCGGAGCCGTAGCGGCGGGCGAAAGCCTCGGCCATCTGGCTGCGGCAGGAATTCCCGATGCAGACGAAGAGCACACGGTAGCGGCGCATCGCTATAGCGTCTCCAGGAACAGCCGATGGATGCGGGGGTCGGAGGTGAGTTCCGGGTGGAAAGTGGCGGCCAGGTGGCGCCCTTCGCCGACCAGCACCGGGTCGCCCTGGTAGGAGAGATAGATCCGCGCGCGCGGCCCCACGTTGCGGATGATGGGCGCGCGAATGAAGACCGCCTCCAGTTCCCGGCCTCCGGCGCGGCGGGCGAACTCCTCCCCGGGCGCCAGGCGCACCACGCGGCTGTCGAGTTGCCTTCCGTAAGCGTTGCGCTCGACTGTGATCTCCATCAACCCCAGCGACTCCTGGGCCGGGTGCGCCACCTCGGAGGCCAGCAGGATGGCGCCGGCGCAAGTGCCGAAGATGGGGCGGCGCTGGCCGAATTGGCGCAACGGTTCCAGTAGCTCTGCGTCTCTCAGGATGCGAAGCATAGTCGTGCTTTCGCCGCCCGGGATGACCAGCCCGTCGAGGTCTTCGAGCTCGGCCGCCGTGCGCACCTCGACCGCCTCGGCGCCGGCGCGCTCGAGCGCCTTGCAATGCGCCTCGAAATCGCCCTGGAGGGCGAGCACTCCAACCCGCTTCGGCACGCTACCAGCCCCGGACCGCCAGCCGCTCGGAATCCGGCATGGTCGCGACGTCCAGCCCGAACATGGCCATACCCAGCTCCGCGCTGGCCTCGAGCAGCTTGGCCGGATCGTTGTAGTAGGTCGCGGCCTTGACGATGGCGCGGGCGCGCGCGTCGGGGTCTTCGGACTTGAAGATGCCCGAGCCCACGAACACCGCCTCGGCGCCGAGCTGCATCACCAGGGCGGCGTCGGCCGGGGTGGCGATGCCGCCGGCCGAGAAGTTGGGAACGGGCAGCTTGCCGTGGGCGGCCACGTACTCCACCAGCTCGAGCGGCGCCTGGAGTTTCTTGGACTCCGCGACCAGTTCCTCTTTGCCCAGCACGGTGAGCTGCTTCATCTCCTTCTGGATGGTCCGCATGTGGCGCACGGCCTCGACGATGTTGCCCGAGCCGGCCTCGCCCTTGGTGCGGATCATGGCCGCGCCCTCGGCGATGCGCCGCAGGGCCTCGCCCAGGTTGCGCGCGCCGCAGACGAAGGGCACGCTGAAGCCGCGTTTGTCGACGTGGTGCTCCTCGTCGGCGGGAGTGAGCACCTCGCTCTCGTCGATGTAGTCCACCTTGAGCGCCTCCAGGATGCGGGCTTCCATGAAGTGGCCGATGCGGCACTTCGCCATGACCGGAATGCTGACCGCCGCCATGATCTCGCGGATCTTGCGAATGGGCGCCATGCGGGCCACACCGCCTTCCTTGCGGATGTCGGCCGGCACGCGCTCCAGCGCCATCACGGCCGTGGCGCCGGCCTTCTCGGCGATGAGCGCCTGTTCGGCGTTGGTGACGTCCATGATGACGCCGCCCTTGAGCATCTCGGCCAAGCCGGCCTTTACGCGAAATGTGTCGTCCAGGAACATTGGAACCTCCTACATTGACGATTGATGATTTTCTCATTGACGATTGCCATGGCCGATGCGTCACCTCAATCGTCAATCGGCAATGAAAAAATCGTCAATTCATTCAGACCATCGCCGGCGCGGATTCGAAGCGCTCGAGCCGCGCGCGCGCCAGCTCGCTCGAGAAGATCTCTCCCAGAATCGCCAGGCCGGCGCGGATTTCCTCCGGCGGCAGGCCCGCGAAGCTCAGCCGCAGGGCGCCTGGCTCCTGGCGCGCCACGGCGAAATACTTGCCCGGCAGGTAGGAGACGCCGGCGCGCTGCGCGCGGTTGAGCAGTTCCGCGGCGTCCAGCGGTTCGGGCAGCCGGACCCACAGATTCATGCCGCCCTCCGGCCGGGTGAAAGTGGCGCCTGGAGGCAACCACCGCTCGCAGGCCTCCAGCACCGCCCGCAACCGCTCCGCCCCGGCGGCCAGCATCCGCGCGCGGTGCGCCCGCAAGCGGCCCGAAACGGCGAAGCGCAACAGCACGGCTTGCGAAAGCTGGTCGGTGTGCAGATCGGCAAGCTGCTTGGCGTCGGCCAGCCGGGCCGTGAGCGCCTTGGGCCCGATCACCCATCCGACCCGCAGGCCCGGAAACGTCAGCTTCGAGAAACTGCGCAGCAGCACCGTATCGCCAGCCTCGTCGAGCTGCTTGATGGAGGCCAGCGGGCTGCCCTCGTACCTCAGCTCGCCGTAGATGTCGTTCTCGACGATGACCAACCCGGCCGCGCGCGCCAGGCGCAGGAGGGTCCTGCGCGCCGGGGCGGGCAGCGTCGCGCCGGTCGGATTCTGGAAATTGGGCGTCACGATCAGCAGGCGCGGGCGGTCGCGCTCGAGCAGACGCTCGAAAGCCGCCACGTCGATTCCGTCGCGGCCCACCGGAACCCCGGCCAGTTGCGCGCCCGCGCGCAGGAACAGGTTCTTCAGCCCCGGATAGACCGGATCCTCCACCAGCACGGTGTCCCCGGGGCGAACCAGCACCCGCTGGAGCAGATCCAGCGCCTGCTGGCAGCCGTTGGTGACAATCACGTCGTCGCCTATCCGGGCCACGCCCTCGCGGCGCGCCTCCTCGAGCAGGTAATGGCGCAGCGGAGGATAGCCGCTCGGAGAGCCGAGTTGCAGGATCGAGGCTGCCTTGCGCTCACCGAGGACTTCCTGGCAACTGAGCCGGAAGTCGTCCATGGGGAACAGCTCCTCGGAGGGCCGGGATGTCGCAAAACTGATGGCTCCGGAAGGAGTCGGCGCGGGGGCCGAGAGCGCGTCCGCGGCGGGCAGCAACTGTTCCCAACGAAGACCGGGCGATCCCGTCTGGGGCTCGGCCAGAACGAAGCTGCCCCGACCGACGTGGCCCTGGACCAGCCCTTCGGATTCCAGCAGTGCGTAGGCTGCAGACACGGTGGTCCGGTTCAGTCCAAGCCTACCAGCCAACTCGCGAGTGGCTGGCAGCCGCTCGCCTCTTTGAAGCGCTCCGGAACCGACGAGCTCCCGAATGCGCTCGTAAAGCTGACGGTAGATCGGGAGGTCGGACTGGGCATCGAGGTCTAGCTTCGGGAACATGCCAATGGAATCCACCATACCATATTGGACTGTGGGCGGCAAGCCAATCCGCCTCCCGCTGATTTGATACAATTCCTTATCCTAATGAGCCGTCTGGCATTGCTCTCATCGATTGCCGTCGCCTCCGCACTGCTTGCCTGGCCGGCGGACAAGAAGAAGAAGAAGGAAGAAGAAACCCAGACGCTGGAGCTGCCGAAAGAACCACCGGCCGCGGTCATCGCGGAGGCCCAGCGGCTGAGCTTCCAGGTGGCCCCGCTGTCGGCCCGGGGCCTGCTGTCGCAACAGGTGCGGAACGGGCTGAAGTGGCTGCTGACGGAGAGCCGGGGAGCCACCATCATCAAGCTGCGCGCCTTCGTGGCCGGCTCCGGCGACATGCGGCGGGTGCAGGCCATTGTGAGCGAAACGTTCACCGAGCGGAGGCTGCCGCTGCCGGCGCTGAGCGTGGTGCAGGTGGGCTCCCTGCCGCTGGAGGGGGCGCAGGTGGCGCTGGAGTCCGTGGCCGTAGAGAAGAAAGCGGTGAACCCGAACGGGCTGGCGTTTCTTTCCGGGCAGGGCGCCGCGGTGGACCAGCCGCTTGAGCCGATGCTTCCGCTAGTCCAGAAGTCGCTGGCGCGGTTGCGCACTGCCATCGAGGCCGCGGGCTTGCGGCCGGATGATGTGCTGCGCGTCACCTGCTACCTCAGCTCGCTCGACGACCTGTCCGCGGTGCGGCAGCGCGTGTACGCAGAATTCCCGCGCGCGGCGCTGGACTTCGTGCAGCGCATGCGCGAGCCATCGCAGAGCCTGGCCGAGTGCGAGGCCGTGGCGCGATTGCGCCAGCCGCCGGCCGAGCCCTTGGTGTTCCTGAATCCGCCCGGCTTGCCCGGTTCTCCGGACCGTTCCGAGATCGCGCTGGTGGGCCCGCGCCGGCTGGCTTTCACCGGCGCCCAGCTTGCCTTCGGGTTCCGCGACACAGACGCCCGCCTGGCCTTCCAGCGCCTGGCCAAGACGCTGGAGGGAGTGGGCGCATCCTACAATCGCGTGGCGGTATTGAACGTCTATCCGCTTTCCCGGTCGATCGCCGAGCTGGTGCGGAAAGTCCGGCCGGAATTCTTCGACCGCGCACGGCCGCCCGCGGGCGCCATGCTGCCTTTCGAGGGGCTGCCCTCGCTGGACGCCTCGTTCGCCGTCGAGGCGATCGCCGTTTTGCCAGATTCCCCTTAGGAGATCCTCATGCCGAAAACCGTCGTGACGTTTGGAGAGATCATGTTGCGCCTCGCCCCTCCGGGATTCGAGCGCTTCCTGCAAACGCCGCAGTTCGTGGCCACCTTTGGAGGCGGCGAGGCGAATGTGGCCGTCTCGCTGGCCTCGTTCGGCGTGCCCGCCCGGTACGTGACCGTCCTGCCCTCGAACCCCATCGCCGATGCCTGCGTGGCCCAGTTGCGCGGCTTTGGCGTGGACACTTCAAAGATCGTGCGCGGCAAGGGCCGAATGGGCATCTACTACCTCGAAGCAGGCGCCAACCAGCGGCCCTCCAAGGTGGTCTACGACCGCGAGTCCAGCGCCATCTCGCAGGCGAGGCCGGGCGCGATCGACTGGGACGACGTGTTCCAAGACGCCGGCTGGTTTCACGTGACCGGCATCACGCCCGCCATCAGCCAGGGTGCGGCCGACCTGGCCATGGAGGCTGCCGCGAAGGCCCGCGCCAAGGGTCTCACCGTTTCCTGCGACCTCAACTACCGCAAGAACCTCTGGAAGTACGGCAAGAAGGCGCCGGAGGTGATGCGCGAGCTGGTGAAGCTGGTCGATGTCGCCATCGCCAACGAGGAGGACTGCCAGATGGCGCTCGGCATCCAGGCCGACGTGGACGTGCATGCGGGCACCCTGGACGCCTCCCAATACAGCAAGCTGACCGGGAAGGTGCTGTCCGAATTCCCGAATCTGAAGAAGATCGCCATCACGCTGCGGGAGTCCAAGAGCGCCTCGCACAACGGCTGGTCCGCCTGCCTGAACGACGGCGCGAGCTTCGTGATCAGCCGCCACTACGACATCACGCACATCGTGGACCGGGTGGGCGGAGGCGATGCCTTCGCCGGCGGCCTGATCTATGGGCTGGTGAACCTCCCCGGCGCGCTCGAGGCATTGGAGTTCGCCGTGGCCGCCTCCTGCCTCAAGCACTCGGTTCCAGGCGACTTCAACCGCTTCGGTGTCGACGATGTGCAGCAGCTCCTCAAGAGCGGCGGGTCGGGGAGGGTGCAGAGATAGGCTTGTAGCTTGTGGCCTGTGGATTCCGCGGCGGCTCCCGGCGCTCCGCGACCGGCCGTAGAGCCAGTTGCGCCGCTGGTGCGAAGCGGGTGCGCCGTTGTGGGACCCACAGGCCACATGCCACAAGCCACAAGCCTATAATGGTCTTCATGCGGGGTCTGTTCATTTCGGCCGTTCTGGTCTCGATGGCGGCGCTGGCGCAGCAGCCTCAGCAGCCCGCTCCGGCGAAACCCTCCGCAGAGAAGCCTGAGGCGGCGCCTATCAAGGTCCAGGTCAACGAGGTGATCGTCCCGGTCACCGTGACCGACGACAAGGGCCGCTTCGTCTCCAATCTCGAGGCCAAGGATTTCCGCATCCTCGAGGACGGCAGGGAACAGAATATCGCCTACTTCAACCGCGAGCGGAACCAGCCCGTGGTGGTGGGCCTCCTGCTGGACTTGAGCAACACCAGCCGCCTGCATTGGACGAAGTTCCAGGAATCGGCGACCGAACTGGTGCTGAACCTGCTGACCTACGAACGGGAGGACCGCTACAGCGGGTTCCTGGTGACCTACGGCAACGACGCGGAACTGGCGGTGAACACCACCAACGATCCCGAGAAGATCGTCGAGAAGATCCGGAAGCTTAAGCCGGGCGGCGCCTCGACGCTGTTCGATGCCATCTACCTGGCCTGCACGCAGCACAAGCTGGTGCGCGGCGAGCCGATCGAGCCGCGGCGCGTGCTGGTGGTGATCGGCGACGGCAACGACAACAACAGCAAGCACACGCTGAACCAGGTGGTCGAGATTGCACAGCGCAACCTGGTGACCATCTACGGCATGAGCACGAAGGCCTTTGGTTTCCAGTCCCAGGGCGAGGATGCGCTGATCCGGCTGACCCAGGAAACCGGCGGGCGGGTCGTGTACCCCCTGGAAGGCGTGTACGCGGACGTGGCGGGCTTCCTGTCGACGCCCTCCGACGAAGGCAACTACGCGCTCAAGGTCGGAACGGGCGGGTACGCGGCGGCGATCGCCGCCGGCATGTTCAATGCCATCGCCAACATCGCGGGCGAAGTCACGACGCAGTACATCCTGCGTTACGTCCCGAAGAACAGCGACAGTCCCAGGCAATTCCGCAACCTAAGCGTGGAAGTGAAGGACCTGCCGAATGTGAAGGTGCGCTACCGCAAGGGGTATTATCCGTACGCACCGTAAAGAGACTGGCAGCCTGCCACGCAATGTGGCCATAAAGCTGATGCACCTTGCATCCGATGGGTTAAGCTGAGAGCTGGCAGCTCGCGATGACTTTGCTGTCCACACAAACACGTCCGGCCGAGTATTCGGTGATCCAGCTCGCTCTGCCCGGACGGCGGCCCGTCAATTTCGGCGTCTTGCTCTACGACCCGGCCACCGGCGAGCTCCACTATCGGCTTCGCGACGACCTGGAGGACTTGTCCGATCCGGAAGACGCCGAGGTTCTCTCGCTTCTGTCCGAGGACCTGTCGGTCCGGCTCCGCGAGATGGGTGGGCGGCAGGTCCTGGAGTGGCTGGAGGACAGCCTCTCCAACGTGCTGCGGATCGCCGATCGCCGCCCGGTGGCGGTGCGGGACTTCCGCTTCGCTCTGGAACGGCTGTACAGAGACCAGGTACTGGGGCTGGCTCGCGAGCCTGCCAAAGTCCTTCCGTTCTTGACCCACCTGCCGGTCTACTCCCTACGGGCGGCGGCCGGCAAGTTCGGAGAAGACATGGACGCCGAGGCCGAGGACTGGGTGGCGGCGCCCGCCGGCCTGCGCCCGGCGCCCGACATGTTCGTGGTCCACGTCGCCGGCCACTCGATGGAGCCGGAGATCCCCGATGGCAGCCTGGCGGTGTTCCGCTACCAGCCAGCCGGCTCGCGGCAGGGCAAGCGCGTGCTGGTGTGGCGGCGCGGCGCTTCCCAGGCCGGCGGCGAATTCACCGTCAAGGTCTACGAGAGCGCGAAGCGCACCACCGAAGAGGGCTGGGAGCACACCAGAATCCGCTTGAAGCCCCTGAACCCGGAATTCGAAGTCCTCGAACTCGACGACACCACCGAGTACAGAATCCTGGGCGAGTTCGTCTGCGTCCTGGCGTACGAAGAAACCTAGCCCGCCAACTGCCTCAGCACGTACGGCAGAATCCCGCCGTTGCGGTAGTACTCGGCTTCCTGGGGCGTATCGACCCGGACCACCGCCTCGAAGGCCCGCTCGGTGCCGTCTTCGGCAACGGCGCGCACGCGCGCGCGGCGCGAGCCCGCGATGGCCTCGCCGACGCCCTCGACGTGGAACACTTCCCTGCCCGTCAGCCCGAGACCAGCGGCATTCTGCTCCGGCGGGAATTCGAGCGGCAGCACGCCCATGCCGACCAGATTCGAGCGGTGGATGCGCTCGAAGCTCTCGGCAATCACGGCGCGCACACCCAGGAGATTCACGCCCTTGGCCGCCCAGTCGCGCGAGGACCCGCAGCCGTACTCCTTGCCCGCCAGGATCAGGAGCGGCACGCCTTCCTGCTGGTATTTCATGGCGGCATCGTAGATCGACATCTGCTCGCCCTCCGGCAGGTGCTCGGTCCAGCCGCCCTCGGTGCCGGGCGCAAGCTGGTTGCGCAAGCGGATGTTGGCCAGCGTCCCACGGACCATCACCTCATGGTTGCCGCGGCGCGAGCCGTAAGAATTGAAGTCCCCCGGTCTTACTCCCTGCGCGATCAGGTACTGCCCGGCGGGGCCCTCGGCCGGAATAGAGCCGGCGGGCGAGATGTGGTCGGTGGTGACCGAGTCGCCGAGCAGCGCCAGCACGCGCATGCCGCGGAGATCCGCGACCGGGGCGGATGGATCCGCCATCGCGTCGAAGTACGGCGGCCGCTTGATGTAAGTAGATTGGTCGCTCCATTCGTAGAGGTCGCCTTGCGGGATGGAGATGGAGTTCCACTGGGCGTCGCCTTCGAAGACCTGCGAGTACCGCTTGCGGAACATCTCGGCGCGGACGGATTCGCCCACCACTTCACGGACCTCCTCGGGCGACGGCCAGATGTCGCGGAGGTAGACCGGGTTGCCGGCGCCGTCCTCGCCGAGCGGCTCGCTCGCGAGGTCGATGTCGACGGTCCCGGCGAGCGCGTAGGCCACCACCAGCGGCGGCGAGGCCAGGTAGTTGGCCCGAACTAGCGGGTTGACGCGGCCTTCGAAATTGCGATTGCCGCTGAGCACGGCCGCCACCACGAGCTTTTCCTTGCGCACGGCCTGGGCGATCGCCTCGGGCAGCGGCCCGCTGTTGCCGATGCAGGTGGTGCAGCCGTAGCCCACCAGGTGGAAGCCCAACTGTTCGAGGTACGGCATCAGGCCGGCGTCCTCGAGGTAATCGCTCACCACCTTGGAACCCGGGGCCAGGCTGGTCTTCACCCAGGGCTTGGATTGGAGGCCGCGTTGGCAGGCTTTCTTCGCCAGCAGGCCCGCGCCCACCATCACCGAAGGATTCGAGGTGTTGGTGCAACTGGTGATGGCGGCAATCACCACCGAGCCGTCGCCGATCTCCCCCTCACGCCGTAGCGGGGCCCCCAGGAACTCCCGGAAGTTGCGTTTGACGTTGGGCAGGTCGATGCGGTCCTGGGGCCGCTTCGGCCCGGCCAGCGCTGGCGCGACGGTCGCCAGGTCCAGATCCACCACGTCGGCGAACACGGGATCTGGCGACTCATCGGTGCGGAACAGGCCCTGCTCCTTGGTGTAAGCCTCGACCAGGGCGATCAGCTCGGGCGGCCGGCTGGAGAGCCGCAGGTAGTTGAGCGTTTCCCGATCCACCGGGAAGAATCCCATGGTGGCGCCGTATTCGGGCGACATGTTGGCAATGGTGGCGCGGTCGGCAAGCGCAAGCGCGCTCACCCCGGGGCCGAAGTACTCGACAAACTTGCCCACGACTTTCTTCTTGCGCAGGATCTCCGTGACCCTCAGCACCAGGTCGGTGGCGGTCGAGCCCGCGGGCAGGCAGCCGTGCAGGCGGAACCCGACCACCTCGGGCAGCAGCATCGAGATGGGCTGCCCCAACATGCAGGCTTCGGCCTCGATTCCGCCCACGCCCCAGCCGAGCACGCCCAGGCCGTTGATCATGGTGGTGTGGGAATCGGTGCCTAC